>OIYP01000033.1_pt1 | contig 104766 bp, 105 predicted proteins | sample 1588261 | NCBI WGS metagenome assembly OIYP01 (sample SAMN03283293) | human gut metagenome | biome: human-associated habitat; material: feces | host: Homo sapiens | place: Peru | collected 2012 | reverse complement strand
AATCAAGCCCTGCATCATCTTCTTGTGAGTAGTCCTCCGGCTTTTCATCCATTTGTTCAATATATTGGATAGTTGGAGCGCATATAATCGCACCCGCCGATTCACCAATCATCAGTTTTCCCTTTGCCAATTCCTTCTTCAATAGCTCATCCGTTCCCGTTTTACGGAGCTGGTCCATAAGGAAGAAAGAATTTCCACCAGTAAAATATATCACATCCGCATCTTCAAAAACGGACTGTATCGTTAAATAAGCCTCCGTTGAAATATCAATTTCCGTTACGGCTGCTCCCAGTTTATTGAATAGCTTTCGAGCCGAGCCGACATAACCGGTATAGCCTTCACGCAGCGAAGCTGTGGGAATAAATGCGACTTTCTTGTTATCAATTTCTTCTTTTATCAAACTTCCTACACTTGAAAAGTGCGAACATAAAAACAGTTTCATCCATATCCTCCTTAATAAATCCCGATTTGTCGGACAGTCATATTTCCTTATTTTACAATTATGGGGTTCTCTGAAAACCTAAACAAAATAATACCTTGCGGTGAGGTGGTCAGAGATATGTCAGTGATCTTATCCGGTTTTTGCTAATGTGTAATTATTGAATTGGGTATGATAAAGACGGGGCTGTGGTTCTGCTTATTCAGAAGCCGCCATAATGCTTTAAGGTTTCCGCTGCGATTTCCGAGCCGACATTCATTGCCTTTTCAATATCATTTCCGAGCATATATGAGCAGACAAATCCGGCATGATAGCTGTCGCCGCACCCTGTCGTGTCAATTATGTTCTCAACTTTCACAGCCTGCACTCTGAATTCCTGTCCGTTAAAGTAGGTAACGCTTCCATGTTCTGCAAGTGACATATTGAACAGGCAGGGGTATTTATCCGATAATTCTCTGAACCTCGGCAGGAGTTCCTCCGAGCCGCTTATCATAAAGAAATCAACGTACGGAGCGTATCGTTCCATATCCGAAAAATCTCTGTATACATCAAAATCCACCGCAAGCTTAAAGCCGAGTGTTTTTTTCAGTTCGATCACCTGCGGAAAACACGATGCCCAGAAATGAACAAAAACTACATCGGAGTCTGACAGGACTTGGATCTCTGTATCATTCAGCACGAGGTTATCGAGAATTTTCCCGTTCCACGAATCATCTTTGTAATACCTGTCGCCCGATCCTGTAAGATAAGTCATATTATTTGCAGTCGGATATCTTTCATCGATGCGAATATGACTTTTATCAATATCGAGCTTTGATATTGCTTCCATTATCACTTCCGCATATTTATCTTTTCCGACAACACCGAGAAGTGTAACATCTATATCCCTGAACCGTGAGGCATGGGCGGCAAAATTCAATGCTTCGCCTCCTGGTCTGATCGTGTCGGTACCGTAAAAAACATCTGCACATAAACAAGGAAGTGCAGTCAGTCTGATCCTTTTCATTTTAAAACCTCATAAAATCCGATCTGTCGATAGACAATAATTTCTTTTATTCAATTATACACAAAAGCTGCGGGTCAGTCAAGGATTATCGGACAGGTTTTGCACAGCATTTCAATGCAATATCTGCGGGGCAAATTATTTATGCTTTGTTGCAAATCAACAAAAAGATATGTCGAAATGTGTTGATTTCTACAACGTTCAAAAAAACAGTTGCAAAACCGAGCATTTTTTGATAAAATAAGAATGTATCTTTATGCGCTTTTTTAAACGTTTACGGATATATCATTCAGTCGGGTCAAGGGACAATGGGGGAAGAGTTATGATAAAAAAGGATAAGGTCGGCAGAGTTGTTATCTATGACAGTCAGGACAGAATGCTGCTGGCAACCAAGTCGGTGTTTTTTCCGAAGGACTTTTTCCGTATCAAGGATCGTGACCTTGTTATGATAAAGGGTACGGGGCTTCCTCTTATTCCAAAAGATGAATACATAACCGCTGTTTTTGAATATATAAACGGCGTGCGAATGAAATACAAGACCTCGGTAGACCTTTCCACCGAGTATCAGATGAATTTTCACGTCGGTGACGGAATCGCACTTGAGGAAAGACGTGCTTCGTTCAAGATAAATACCGAATTTGAAACGACCTCGCCCTTCTATATCCGCAATGAGGAGCTTATAAACTTCGACAAGCCGCTGAATATCCACGTCTGCAACATCAATCTCGGCGGCGTTTATATGAAAACGAACTTCGATTTCGAGCCGGGGGATCAGCTTATGCTCGAGCTTTTCGGCGGAGATATGGAGCTTCTGACCGAGGTGCTTCGCATTCAGAATGTTATGGGAACGGACGTTGTTGACGGTTACGGCTGTCACTTCCTCAACATCTCCCAGTCGCAGGAGGAACGCCTTGCACGCTTCATTTTTGAATGTCAGATAGCGGAAAGAGAAAAGCTCAAACAGCGTCAGAATAAGGACTTTTGATCTATGGCAAAAATTATTGTTGTAACAAATCAGAAAGGCGGAGTCGGCAAGACGACGACCTGCGCCGCTTTTGCAGGCATCTTCCGCAGCAGAGGGAAAACTGTCCTCGCAATAGATATGGATCCGCAGGGAAACCTTTCGTTCTCACTCGGAACTGAGGACAGGGGATACACTATCCACGATGTGATGACGGGTGTATGCAATATCCGCAGCGCAATAAAAACTACGCACATCTGCGATGTTATAACGTCAAATATTCTTCTTTCGGGAAGCGAACTCGAACTTCCCGTCGAACACCGTGAGTTCATATTAAGGGAGATACTCAAAACCGTCCGTGACGAGTATGACTATATCATCATCGACACGCCGCCTGCGCTTTCGGTGCTTACGATAAATGCCTATACAGCGGCGGACGATCTCATTATACCGATGACACCCGAGATACTTTCGCTCCAAGGGATCGCACAGCTTCGGGAAACTATACTCGCCGTCAAGAAATACTATAATAAAAAGCTCAATATAAGGGGAATACTCCTTACAAAATATGTTAAAAATCAGCAGCTTGCGGATGAAGTTGCGGAAATGGCGGAGATAGTTGCAGAACAGCTCGGAACGGTCGTACTCGATACGAAGATATCCGTTTCCGTTGCAGCTGCCGAAGCGCCTGCGCATCAGGAGGTAATTACGACATATTCGCCGAACTGCCGTGCCGCAAGGGATTATGTAAAAGCCTGTGAATCGCTTTATCCCGAAATAGTTGTTGATAAAAAGAAAAGATAAGGAGGAATTTGTATGGCAGGCAGCACCGCAGCAAAGGTCACGCACAAGACCGATGCTGTCATGAAGCTTTTAACGGGAAAAAGCACTGCGACAAACCCGATAATCGATAACGAGTTCAAGCAGTCTGTCATAGAAATGCACACGAACACGCAGAAAGCCGCCGAAAAAGCCGAGCCTGAGACGAAACAGAGCGAAGCTGCCGAGATCTGCGTCAGCTCCGAGCTTATAACCGAGCTTTTGCCGATAGCATTGAAGAGATTCAACTGCTGTACCTGCGACAGATGCTTTGCCGAGGCAATGGCGGACGCTCTTGATGCTGTTCCGTACCTCTCCTGCAGGGTAAGAACGCCGCAGGACAAGAAAAAAGCGGACGAAATGAAGAAAAAATACACCCGCAGCGTTACAAATGAAATGGTAAAGCTCGCCATTGCACGGCGTGCTCTTCCGAAACATATATAAACACAAAGCTATACACGGATATCGTGCGTGCTTTGTGTTTTTTCTATTATCTGACAATAATAAGCTCTTTGGTACATTATTGTTAAAAATATACAAAATATCGATTATAAAACAGCAAAAATTTATAACTAAAAGCGGACGCTTTGTCGCTTTTGGAAAAAATTCATAGATTTAATAATAAAAAATTGTTACCGCTGTAGATATAAATTTTGCGATAACTCTTGAAATTTTTATTAAAAAGGTATATACTATGAATGGTGTATTATACCCTTTTAAAGGGGTAGTCTGCCATTTTTTGAAAGAACAGTCAGCGAATCAGACCAACATAGGAGGTATATCGTGGGACTTTTTGATAATAAGCTTCAGACCCTTTCCGAGCAGACGCTCGATGCGGCGTGGTATAAACAGCGTGTTATCTCAAACAATATCGCCAACGTTTCCACACCGGATTATAAAGCAAAAACCGTAAACTTCGGACTTGTGCTAAAAGAAGAGATGTGCAAGTGCAGCTACCATACGCCGACCGATAACGAAAGCGGAAAGGTTTCGCTCAAAGTCGCAACGACTTATGAGACCAACACCAACCAGCTTCTGAACGGCAACAATGTCGATATCGAAAAGGAACAGCTCGATCTTGCCGATGTTCAGTATCAGTACAGCGCACTTATGGATCAGATGAACAACAACTATTCGATGATACGCACGGCGATAACCAAGTAATGCCGCCGGCTTTGGAGGTACATAAATGTCATTCTTGAATTCACTCGATATAGGCGGTTCTGCACTTTCGGCGCAAAGGCTCCGAATGGATATCATCTCGCAGAATATCGCCAATCAGGGTACTTACAACACAGCGGTCGGCGAAGATCCGTACTGCCGTCAGCTTGTTGTTTTCTCCGAAAAGAAGACCTTCAGCGAGGAGCTGGACAAGTTCAATAACGAGGACGACGGTCCGAAGTATTCCCGCGGCACATATTATCTTTCGCACAAGAACAAATACAGATACTCGGGCGTAACGGTAACGCAGATAATTGACGACGATGCGCCGTTCGTTCCCGTTTACGACCCCGACAATCCGCTTGCGGACGAGGACGGATACATTTACCAGAGCAACGTTGACAACAGCAAGGAGCAGATGGATCTTCTCGCTGCGCAGCGCTGCTACGAAGCGAATGCTTCCGCCATTTCCGCAGTAAAGGCGATGCTCACAAAGGCAATGTCCCTCAACGGCAAATAAGGCAGGGAAGCCCTGCGGCAGGTTCGCGCCACGCTTATTTGCGTTGAAAAACGTATAGTCAATAAAATATTAAATGTAGGGGACGGGTTTCCCGTCCCGATTTACCTTGAATTTGTAATGTTCATGTTTCATATAAAGAAAGGCAGATAAAGATATGTTTATAGTTCCTATCTCGGGTGCGATCTCACCCGTACAGTCAGTTTTTGACAACGAGAACGGGCAGGTAAAAGAAATTACCGAAAGCACCCCTCAGTTCTCCGATGTTTTCAGGGAAGTTTTCAATGACGTTCAGGAGACCCAGCAGCAGACCAACATCGATGCTGTAAAGCTTATGCAGGGCGAAATTGACGACCTCCACACTATTTATAACAATATGACAAAGGCTTCGATAGCTGTCGAGACCTTCGTTGCGGTAAAGAATGCCGCTGTTGATGCTTACAATCAGGTCCTCCAGATCTCAATGTAAGCCATTTTATCTTTAATTCGGGAAGGAAAATTCGTAAATGGATATGAAGGAACAGCTTTCAAAGCTTTCAACTTCGTTCAAGCAGTTCTGGGCTGCCCAGGAGAAGAAAAGGAAGATAGCGTACATAGCGATACTCGTTGCGATAGTCCTTATCGCTGCGATCGTTGTTATAATCCTGAATAAAAAGGATTATACCGTCCTTTTTGAGGGACTCGAAGCGAGCGAGGCTTCGGAGATCGTCACTGCGATACAAGACCTCGGCTACGATGTCACGCTCAAAAGCGGCGGCACGATAATGGTACCTGCCGGAACGGAAAACGTTCTTACCATGGAAATGGCTATGAAAGGCTATCCGAAGAGTACCATCAACTACAATCTTTATACAAACAACATAGATATGTTCACCACCTCATCGCAGGAGAGAGAATATGCACGAATGGCTCTTGAAGAGCGTCTGAGCGCTATTGTCGGAACATTCGAGGGCGTTCAGAAAGCTACAGTCACAATATCTATACCCGAGCAGAAGAACACGGTCATCTCCTCCCTGCGCCAAGATCCGACCGCTTCGGTCACGGTATATCTTAACCCCGACTACAAGCTTACGGACAAACAGATAGTCGGTATAAGAAGCACTGTCAGAAACGGCTGTGTCGGTCTTACCGATGAGAATATCAGCATCGTTGACGGCTATGGCATACCGCAGATCGAGGGTGAGAACGAGATAGATGTTGTTGCCGATGAAACAAGAAAATTCGCTTTCAAGACAAATCTTGAAAATTCAATAAAGAACAAGGTGCTTGAACTTCTTATACCTGTTTATGGTGATGACGGCGTTTCCGTTGCGGTAAATGCAGTGCTGAACTTTGATAAAAAGGTTTCCGAGAACACCGATTATTCGGCTGACGGAAACGGCAATACGGGTGTTCTTCAGCATGGTGACGCTTCCGAGGCATCGGGTGGAACGACTGCAGACGGCGGCGTTGTCGGCGTTGAAACGAACGCTGACGATACTTACCCGACAGGTAATACGAACGGCACGGGTGCTTGGTCGGAAAATTCCGTTTCAAACACATACCTTGTCGATACATATAAAGAGCAGGTCGAAAAGGCAGGATATACGATCGACGGACTTTCGATCTCTGCCGTTATTTACACCGACTATATATCCGAGGCGCAGAAAGCTGATCTCGTGAACGTTGTTGCGAATGCAGGCGGAGTTAATCCGACGGTTGCTCAGGACGTTGTCACGGTCACGAACTTCCCGAAATTCGGCACACAGGCTGAAACCGAAACAGCTCCTGTCTACCTCTTCGGACTTACGCTCGATCAGCTCATCGCAGCTGCGGCAATACTCCTTATACTTCTTATTATCATTGTTGTTGTGCTTGTTATCACTTCGAGAAACGCCAAGAACAAGAGAGCGAAATTCGAGCAGCAGATACTTGCTTCCGAGGCGCTCGCAGGTGCGGACGGAGAGCCGATCGTCGATACCTTCACGATGGATCTCGAAGGCGCAAATCCTGCGGATATCCCGAGCCTTACAGCGGAGGAAGACACCAAGGAAGTCGCTATCCGCAGAGAGATCAGCGATTTTGCAAAGAACAGCCCGGAAATTGTGGCACAGCTGCTTAAAAACTGGATGAAAGACGAAACGGAGGAGTAAGCAATGCCTGATATCCAAGAACTTACAAACCTGCAGAAGGCAGCTATCGTTGTTACATCGATCGGTGCGGAGAATGCTGCTTACGTTTACAAACGCCTTTCCGATGATGATGTCGAAAGGCTCACATACGAAATTTCAAGCCTGCCTTACCTCGAGGCGAATGTCGTCGATTCGACTCTTAACGAATTCTACGAGCTTTGCCTTACCCAGAAGGTTATCTCCGAGGGCGGCATTGAATATGCAAGAAGTATTCTTGAAAAGGCTTATGGCGTTGAACAGGCAAACAAGCTCATGGAGCGTGTTTCCAAGTCGATGCAGACGAAAGCGTTCGAGTTCGTCAGAAAATCCGACTACAAGAACCTGCTTGCTATCATTCAGAACGAAAATCCGCAGACTATCGCTCTTGTACTTTCTTATGTCAAGTCCGAACAGGCTTCCGCCGTGCTTCAGGAGCTGCCTAAGGAAAAGAGGGTCGAAGTTGTTGAAAGAATTGCGAAAATGGAATCGGCATCGCCTGAAACCATTCATTCAATCGAAGAAACTCTCGAAAGAAAGTTTGCCGCAGTCGTTTCAATGGATCTTACCACGGTCGGCGGCGTAAACTTCGTTGCCGATATCCTCAACAAGGTCGACAGAGGAACAGAAAAGCACATCTTCGACGAACTCTCCTCGAAAGACCCTGCTCTTGTTGAAGAAATCAAGAAGAAGATGTTCGTATTCGAGGATATCCTCGGACTCGACTCTATGTCCATTCAGCGTTTTATCAGAGATGTCGAAGCGAAGGATCTTGCTGTTGCTATCAAAGGCTCAAATGCCGAGGTCGCAGCGGCTCTCTATGCGAATATGCCGCAGAGAATGCAGGAATCCATTCAGCAGGAGATCGAATATCTGCATAACGTTCGTATGCGTGACGTTGACGAAGCTCAGCAGAGAATTGTTGGCATCATAAGACACCTCGAAGAAGAGGGCGAGCTTGTTATCGGCAAGGGCGGAGAGGACGAGATAATTGCTTAAAATATACAAACCCCAGTCGTACAGCTTTGGTGCGTCGCAGCCCGTCAAGATCGACAATACGGTCATTCTTCCGGGAGAGGAAAGCGCCGAACAGCAGCGTTCCGCTTGTGAAGAGCTTGAACAGCAGAAACAAAGGGAAGCTGCCGCTAAAGAAGCGGAATTCCGTGCCGCAGTCGATCGTCAGGTCGCAGCGGCTGTTGAGGATTACCGCATAAGAACAGAAGCCGCACGGTGCGAGTTGATCGAAAACGCAAAGCTTGAAGCGAAAAATATAGCCGAGGATGCCCGAAAAACCACTGCTGCCGTTATCGAAAAGGCAAACAAGGAGTGCGCTATCTTAAAGGAAAAGGCAAAGGCCGAGGGCTTCAAAGAGGGCTATGACGAGGGCAAAAAGCAGTCGCTCGAAAAGTGCAGAAAGTATGTTGACGCTTCCGCACAGCTCCTTTCCGATATAAATTCGCACAAGGACGCATACTTCCTCGACAACGAGAACGAAATGCGTGAAACGATGTGCGAAATGCTTGAAAAGATCACGGGCGAGGAACTCAAAGTCAACCCCGAGGTCATTGAGAGCATTATCGGGAACGCCGCAAAAAGCTTCCGAAACTCCGATTATATAAAAATTTCGCTTGCGCAGGGTGAGGTCTCAAAAGAACTCAAGACCGATGCAAAGCTCATCAAACAGATAATCCCTTATATCAAAGATATTGAAATAGAAATTCTTCCCGATGCCGAGGACGGCACTGTTATCCTTGACAACGGCGAAGAGATACTCGATGCATCAGTTCCGACCCAGCTTGAATTCCTCAAAGAGATAATGAAGAATACAAGGGGCGAAGAATGACGAGGAGATAACCCGAATGAACTTTAACGCTATCCGTGAAAACGTCAGAAACGCCGATCTTTACAGGCACATGGGAAAAATTGAAAAGATCATCGGTATGACTGTCGAAGCCACGGGACCCGAATGTAACATCGGCGATGTCTGCCGCATATTTCGCAAAGGCTCGGACGAGTTCATTTACGGCGAAGCGGTCGGCTTCAACGAGGGAAAGGTCGTGCTGATGCCTTATACCGACATCGACGGCATAGGCCCCGGATCGATAGTTGACAACACGGGCAGACAGCTTGAAGTCAGAACGGGCGATGCACTCGTCGGACGGATCATCAACGCTATCGGCGAACCGATAGACGGCAAAGGACCTATAGAAACTACCGATACCTACCCCATTGCAGGAAATCCCGTAAATCCGCTCACCCGACCGAGGATAGATGACATTATCCCGTTCGGCGTAAAGGCGATAGACGGTCTGCTCACAATAGGCAGAGGTCAGCGTATGGGTATCTTCGCAGGCTCGGGTGTCGGAAAATCAACGCTCCTCGGTATGATAGCGAGAGAAGTCGAGGCTGACATCAACGTTATCGCACTCGTTGGAGAGCGTGGACGAGAAGTGCTTGAATTCATCGAGCGTGACCTCGGGGAAAAGGGAATGGCAAGGTCAGTCCTTGTCGTTGCGACCTCCGATCAGCCCTCGATGATGAGAAATAAATGCCCCATGACCGCCACGGCGATCGCCGAATACTTCAAGGATCAGGGCAAAAACGTCCTGCTGATGATGGATTCGCTCACACGATATGCTATGGCACAGCGTGAGATAGGTCTTGCAACGGGCGAAGCGCCTATAGCAAGAGGCTACACGCCGTCAATTTACACCACAATGCCGAAGCTGCTTGAAAGAGCGGGAAACTTTGAAAAAGGCTCGATAACGGGCATCTACACCGTTCTCGTTGAGGGCGATGATACCAACGAGCCTATCTCCGATACGGTCAGAGGTATCATTGACGGTCATATCATTCTCTCCCGTAAGGTTGCGGCGAAGAACCACTATCCTGCGATAGAGATACTTGAATCGGTATCCAGACTTATGTCCGAGATCGCCGACAAAAAGCATAAGGACAATGCAGCAAAGCTGCGAAATCTCCTTTCGGTCTATAACGCAAATTACGACCTCGTTTCGATCGGCGCATACAAAAAGGGAACAAATCCTGCGCTCGATGAAGCGATAAGAAAAATAGACAAGATCAACGCATTTTTACAGCAGAAAACGGACGAGGCGTTCTCTTTTGACGAAACGCTGAAGCTGCTCGAAGAAGCTGTAAAATAACTCCCCGGGAGGTAATCATTCTTGAAGCGGTTTGAATTTTCACTAAACAAGCTTATGGGTTATAAAAAACAGGTGCTTGACAGAGAAAAGAACAATCTCGCTCACCTGCGAATGCAGCAGCAGCAGATGCAGGAGGAAAAAATGCAGCTCGAAGCCAAGCTCAGACGCTCGGCGGACGAGTTCAGAGAGCTTTCGGGCAAGGGCATAACCGTTATGCAGATAACGATGTTCAAAAGCTATCACCAGTCGCTCCGTATGCAGATAAAGGAGCTTGAAAATTCGATAGAGGAAATGGAGAAAAAGGTACAGCGCCAGCTCGGCGTTGTTATCGATGCGACAAAGGAAGTTTCCTCGCTCGAAAAGCTTGAAGAAAAGCAGCTTGAAGAATACAAATTCAAGGTGCAGAAAGCGGAAGAGCAGTTCATTTCCGAATACGTTATGAACAGCGCATACAAATAGCAGGGATGCCCTGCGGCAGGTTCGCGCCGCACTTCACTTCGTTACGCTTAGTTTGCGTTGAAATTGGGTTCGTGGTCGCGAATAGGGTTTGTTGGGCGGTCTGTTTGACTGTATTGGCAGGGATACCCTGCGGCAAAATAAAACCAATGTAGGGGACGGGTCTCCCGTTCCGTTCGGCAAATGCGTTAAATCGGGACGGGAAACCCGTCCCCTACAGAAAATAGATTTAAACAAATTGCAACACGATAAAACTATCTCCGCGGCAGTAAATTTATTTATACAGCAAACGTGCGGAGCGCAGCGAAGCGTGGCGTGAATTTGCAGCGGGGCTTCCCCGCCCCACTGAAGGGAGGTGAAAATTATGGATATAAGCAGCATTCTCAATATCGGTATGGGCGTAAATGCTCCCGACTTCGGCTCGGTCGATGCAAACGCGGCTTCGGAAATAAGCTTCGGCGACATTCTCGGCTCGGCTGTAACATCGAATACACCCGTTGACGATATCACGCAGGAAGTTGACATTACCGAAGATGCGAACGATGACAAAAACACCTTTTCAAAGCTTGTTTCGGAGCTTGCGCAGGACGTTTCCAACGCAGACAAAAGCGTTATCGATGCAGCGGTGAAAATGATGCTCTCGGTCGGAAATGCGGCTGAAAAGCTTATGTACGGCACTTCGGACAGCTCTTCGCAGAACGACGGCGAAAATACCGACGTTATCAATATTCTTTCCAATATGATAAAGTTCGTGACCTCGCAGGACGGCGAAGATTTCGTTTCGGACGAAGAAACGGGACTTGCACTCACGCTCGGGGATATCTCGGCGGTGCTTGAAACGGGTCTTTCCGAGGGAAAGTCGGCAGATGAGATCGCAGACGAGATGAAAAAGCTTGCGGAAAGCGATGATACCGACCTTACGGCTCTCGCAAACGCAGTCGTTTCTATGATGGATATGATGCCTGCCGTCACGAACGGGGAAACCCTTGATGAGATCCCTTTTGAAGCAGCGGCAAAGGCAGCTTCGGTGACGGAAGTTCTTTCCTCCGATACAGCACCGATGCAGAAAGCGGAAACGATAGTGTCCGTCCTCGAAAACAAGACGGAATTTAACGACCTGCCTTCCTTTGAAAGCTTTCAGAACGCTTTAAAGCTCGCACTTTACGGCGATAACAGCACGGAGAACACGGCAGCGGCAGACGCCTCATTTGCTGCACTGCACAAAACAGCGGCATTCGCAAGAATAAACGATGTTTCGGCTCAGATAAGTGTCATTGCAGGTTCGGACGATAACAGCGCAGAGCAGACAGCGGCAAACGTTGTACTTACGGCGCAGAACCCCGTTCAGACGAATATTTTCGCCGATATCGAGATACCGACAGACACAGTTGAGGTCTACAAAGAGCTTGCGGATTTTGCAGTCCGTCAGATAACGCAGAGCGTCAGCGAAAATGTGCAGAACGGTACAGTCCGGGAGCTTGTGGTGGTTCTTAAACCCGAAAACCTCGGCGAAGTTGCGGTCAAGGTAACTTCCGATACATCGGGCGCAGTTTCCGTAGTCCTCGCAGCTTCAAATGAAGAAGTCGGCAAGGCGCTCGCAGCGAACACGGCAGCACTTACCGAAAGCTTTGCAAAGCAGAACGTTGACGTTCGGAATGTGGACGTTGTTGCTCCCTCGGAGGCGGCCTCCTATATGGGACTTGACTTCTCGAACCAGAGCTTTAACCGTCAGAACGGTGACGCTTCACAGAGCGAAAGCACAAACGGCGGACGTATCTCGGGCATTGCAAAGGCTGATGACGAAGCGGAAAGCGGAGTTACGGCAGCAAGAAAACTTTTAAAGGAGGCAAAATTATGGCTAACAGCTTAGGAAACCTTTCGATCGACTCGACGGGCGGTGCTTACTCAAAGTACAGCAACAAGGTCGTTGATACGACAAAGGGTGACGAAGCTACTTCCTATATGAACTTTGACGACTATCTTAAGGTACTCGCAACTCAGATGTCCAATCAGGACTTCAACGACCCTATGAGCGATACCGATATGCTCCAGCAGATGTCGTCCTATTCGATGCTTGAAGGCATCAAGAACATGACCTCACAGTCCAATATAAGCTATGCGACAAACCTTGTCGGAAAGGCTGTAACGGTCAATGACGGTCACGATTATGACACGGGACTTGTAGAATCCGTAGTCGTTTCGGACGGTACGCCTTACCTCGTTGTAAACGGCAGCAAGTATGAGGTTTCGACAGTTTCAAACGTTACTTCTTCCGATATCTACAATCTTCTCTCGAAGCTTATCGGTCAGGAAGTCAATATCAACGGTTCTTCCGAGGGCGAAGTGATCGCAAGCGGCAAGGTAACTAACGTTCTTGTTCTCGACGGAAACGCTTATGTTATCGTTGACGGAAAGGACAAATATCCGCTCAAGGACGTTTCTCTCAAAAAGACAGAGGGTACTGATGAAAGCGGCAAGGACGATACTTCCGATAATACCGGAAACGGCACGGAGGGAGCATCAAACAGCACAACGACAGACACTGCCGTTCAGAAAGCTGAAACGATGGCAAGCTATATGGCTCAGTCGGACGCTCTGTTCAGCGAGCTTATGGGTACTATCGATTCTATCAGCGGTACTGAAACAAAGTCGCAGAGCGTTATAAACAACCTCAAGCCGAACCTTGACGGTTATGAAACGGTAACGGTAACAAAGCTCGATATCCCGAACTATGCGGCGGCTTACATTGCACAGTATGAGGATCTTCAGGATCTTATCCTGCCGAATCCAACTTATGCGGATACAAACAACAGCACGGTGCAGAACGACCTTAATGCGGATACTTTTAATGGTACGCTTTACGGCAGCACCTATTCCGAACCGACAAATACCTCAAATTCATCCGAAAGAACGACCCTCAGATCGGGTCAGTATGATGTTTCGCTCACGACAGGCAATTTCTCTTCTGTTGTAAACGCATCAAGAACAGGCAGACTTGCATCTACACTTACAAATGAGCAGGTCTACAATATTATTTCAAGCGGCGAATACAGCACAAGATACAGCCAGAAATACGGTCTTGAAGTTTATTCCGATTCAAAGCCGGGCATTTCGACCGCCGATTGTGAACCGCACAGACTTGATGCAGACAAATACCCCGAACAGGCGGCTCTTGCAGATGCTCTCGGAACAAGAATGTATGATATCAAGTTCATCAACAACAGAGCTATCACTTCAAGGATCGACACCTCAAGAGTTATCGGCAAGACTATCAGCGGCAGAGAGATCTCCGAGATCGGTTACTGCGGCATCGGCAGACTTGGCGAAGTTGTTACTTTCAAGGACGGCAAACAGCGTGTTGAGATACTTCTTGACAATGGCAATTCAGGCTGGCTCGAAACCTCCGGCAAGTATACTATCGACCAGATCATCAATCAGCAGGTCGGAGATGACGTTACTCCGTTTGAAGTTTCGATCGCTTACTATGCAACTTCACAGTCAGCTCAAAACTTTGAAAAGCTCAGGCAGAATCTTGCCGCAATGGGAGTAAGCTTTGCCGAATGATCGAAAGGACGGTGTTTCAGGGTGCTTATCAGCGAACTGATGCAGTCGAGAGGCATTACCTCGGTCACGACAGGCAAAGCCGGCGGATACAATGTTCCGAAGACTTCCCCCGAGGACGGCGGTTTTGCAAAGGAACTGCAAAGTCAGCTTGACGAAAAAAGGCGCACTGAACAGATCGGACAGAGCGGAGTGGTCTTTTCCAAGCATGCTCTTGAGAGGATATCCGAACGCCGGATCGATATCGAAAACGGCGATACTCTTGAACGGCTCAACAAGGCTGTCGAGCTTGCGGGCGAAAAAGGCTCGAATGACGCACTCGTCATGATCGGCTCAAATGCTTTTATCGTCAGCATAAAAAACAACAAGGTCATCACGACCCTTTCTGCAGATGATATGCAGGGAAATATTTTCACAAATATTGATTCAACTGTTATAATGTAAAACAATTGCTATGCGAGAAAAAGATCGGACCTTAACGGAGATCAGGATTGCCCCGACTGACCTGACGGGCATAACGCATAGTTTGAAACAACTTTAAGGAGTGTAATTAAATGGTTAGATCTCTTTATTCAGGCGTTTCGGGACTTACCTCCCACCAGACCAAAATGGACGTTATCGGTAACAATATCGCCAACGTTAATACTTACGGCTTCAAATCCTCCAGAGCATCCTTCAGCGACGTTTTCTATCAGTCCGTAAAGACTGCCGCTGCAGGTACAGAGAGCTTTGCCGGAAACAATCCTTCCACAGTCGGCTACGGTACGCAGGTTGCATCTATCGACAGAGATATGTCACAGTCCTCGTTCCAGTCCACCAACAGGACCCTCGACCTCGCTATCAGCGGCGATGGCTTCTTCGCAACGGGTGCATTCTCCTCAGGTGCAGACGGCGGCGCTCCCGACCTCACAGCCTCACCCGACTCTATCACATATACAAGAAACGGCAACTTCGGCATAGACAGCTTCGGAAACCTTGTTTCCAACAACAACAGATTTGTCCTCGGTACAAAAAACACTCTTGAGGGCCTTCTCAAAAACAGCGACCTGAGTGCGCAGGAACTTCTTAAGACTACTCTTGAAGATACCAACGGCGACGGTCAGGTCAACTCCACCGACTATACTTACAACAACACTATCAATGTAAATGATCTCATCGCAGACGCTTACGGCATTTACACCGACCCTGCGACCGGATACCTCTACACCAACAGAGCTCCGGTTGCCGTTGAAAAGGATGGCGTTGTTGTTGGCTACAAGCAGGGCGAAGTTGCAAAGGATGCTGACGGAAAGCCGATCTACTATCTCTGCGATATCAAGGGCAGCTATGTTACAAAGGAACTCGGCGATGAAGCTGACAAGCACCTTTGCTTTTTCCAGTACACTATGCAGGATCCCGACGACGAGGACAGCAAGACCGCTATCACTCCGCAGTATCTTGTGAAGAATGATACCGAGTGGGAAGTTACCGAATATGACGGAGATCCCCCGGCAAAGCCTGACGGACAGGATGACGGTGACGATTATCCTCTCGGCGATTACGCTGTAACGGGCAAATTCACATATGCTGACCTTGCTGCATTCACTATAGGTTCTGACGGTGTTATCACAACTACCTATAACAATACGCTCAAGGCTATCGCACGTGTTGAGATCACTGTTTTCGACAATCCGGAGGGTCTTACCGAAAACGGCGACACAAGCTTTTCCGAAACGGCTGCCTCGGGTTCGGGCAAGGTAAAGAAGGCAGGCGAGCAGGGCGCAGGCACTATTGCATCCAACAAGCTCGAAATGTCCAACGTTAACCTTGCGCAGGAATTCTCCGATATGATCGTTACGCAGAGAGGTTTCCAGGCTAACGCAAGAATTATCACGACCTCCGACTCGATGCTCGAAGAACTCGTAAACCTCAAGCGATAAGCGCAGGGAAGCCCCTGCAGGCAGTTCGCGTCACGCTCCGCTTTGCTGCGCTTGTTTTTGTTGGAAATTGGTTTATGTTCGCGAATATAGTTTTTTGACAGTCGGGCATTTTACAAGGTGTGGTGGATGCACCTGCAGGCGGTCTGAGTCACACTCCGCTTGGCTTTGTTGATAAACCGATCGGTGCATCGGCATAATTAACGCATGATATTTTTCCTTCGGTCGGCAGTTCTGCCCGTCAGAGCTGCCCGTCCGCAGGTATAAAGGTGAATAGGATATGATATTGGTAACAAGACTTAACGGGACTCCGCTCATGCTCAATGAAGAATTCATTGAAGCGGCAGAGGAAACCCCCGATACCGTCGTCACGATGATGAACGGTCACAGATATATACTTAAAGACAAACTCGATGAGATCATCGAAAAATCGTTTGAATTCCGCCGTATGAGCGGCGCTGGCAATGAATGATCCGAGCGGTGCTCGTTTAGAATAGATATGAAATCAAGGAGGATATCTGTCAAATGAATATTTCAGGTTTGATCGGTCTGGTTATTGCACTCGGACTTATAGTTTGGGGAATTATGACGGGAGGAAGTCTGCAGAACTTCTGGGATCCGGCTTCGGTCGCTATCGTTCTCGGCGGTACGATCGGCGCACTCATTTTTACATATCCGTTTTCGGTAATTAAAAATACGGGCAAGATGCTCAAGATCGCATTTATGCCGAAAAAATACGATCCCGAGGACTACATTGCCCAGATGGTCGAGCATTGTAAGACTGCACGTATGAAAGGTATTCTTGCGCTCGAAGAAAGTGCAAATGCCTGCACAGACCCGTTTATGAAGTCTGCGCTTATGCTCATTGTCGATGCCAATGAATCGGACAAGATAAAGTCAATGCTCGATGACTCGATCGACTTTATGTGTGAGCGACATGAAAATAACTACGCTATGTGGGTAAAGGGTTCAGCCGTTGCTCCTGCGATGGGAATGGTAGGTACGCTCATAGGTCTTATCAATATGCTTAAGGGAATGGATGTAACGAGTTCCGATTCGGCTTCATCGCTCGGTCTTTCGATGTCCACTGCCCTTATCACAACGTTCTACGGCTGTATTCTTGCCCATGTTTTCTGCGGACCTATCGGAAATCTCTGCAAATACAACCACAATCAGGAAATACTCTGCCTCCAGATCATCGAAGAGGGTACACTCGCTATCGCAGCAGGTGCTAACCCGAGATACGTTGAAGAAAAACTCCGCATGATGCTCCCTGCGACCGCAAAACCTAAGGCAGGCAAGACATCTTCGGCTGAATAACAGGCTGTCTGTCGAATTTTGGACATTCTTGACAAAAGAAATTTTGAAAAATTCTGCTTTTTTGCAAAAAAACTATGGAAATTTGTTAAGAAATGTGGTATAATTATTTGAAATCTATTTTTAATGCATTGAATTGCAGAATTTTCAAATACTAAAAGTTATATTTTTTCGTTTTTTTACTGTGAGGTGATTTTTGTGGCTCGCAAACGCGGCGGAAATGAAGAAGAAGGCGGCAGCTGGATGGACACCTATGGTGACATGGTAACTCTGCTTTTAACGTTCTTCGTTCTTCTGTTCTCAATGTCATCTATGGATACAAGCAAGTGGCAGTATATTGCCGAGGCATTTTCAAAGGGAAAAATTTCCGATACCGATATCCGTGTGGTCGGCGAACCCGACCCGAACAACGATCCCACAGCTGTTTATGACGATACTATCCCCGAAGTCGATAACGAGGACGAACAGATCGTCGATTTTGAAGATTTCTTTATGTATCTTAAAGAAGTGGTCGTTTCAAACGACCTTTCCGACAGCGTGAGCGTTGAAATGTCCGATACGGGCGTTTATATGCGATTCAGAGATAATATTTTCTTTGCGGGTGACAGCGATGTCCTCCTCGATGAAGGTAAATTTATCCTTGATATAATTTCCGACGGCATACGTTCGATAAACGAACTCGTCTATGCCATAAAGGTCAGCGGACATACCGCTGCAAGCGCAGCTTCAAACGTGAACGAATGGGATCTTTCTTCGGGAAGAGCCAATTCCGTTATCAAGTATATGATAAGCCTTGATGCCTGCGACTCGGACAAGTTTTCCTCCGCAGGATACGGAAAGAACCGTCCGCTTGAAGATAACTCTACAGAAGAGGGCAGACGTCAGAACCGCCGTGTTGAGATCGTCTTTATCCGAAATGATATGGACTTTACCAAACCGGATGTCCTCAACGAGCTGCTCCAGCTTGAATTCGGTACGAACTTTGTACTCCCGTCAGGTTCGGAAGGCTCGTCTATGGTTGACGGAAACACTGCTGACGATGCTGATGCAGAGGTCATAACTCCTGCGGATACGGGAAGATCCGATCCCGATAAGACCTATGTTTCCAAGGAGGATGCTATCAACGAAATGAAAGAAAGCAAGGCTGCCGTTCCTGCGGCAGAATGATAAATGAACAGACCGACTTTTCAGTCTGACGGAAAGGAATGATCCGAATATATGGCTGACATACTGTCGCAAAGCCAGATCGACGCTCTTCTGAACAGCTTTTCGGAAGAGGGCGCTAAAGCTTTGGACGAGATCGAGGAGCAGTCAAGCGAGAAAAAAGTCAAGACCTATGACTTTAAAATGCCGAAAAAGTTCACCAAGGAACAGCTCAAAACTATTGACGGCATTTTTGAAAACTATTCCCGTGTGCTGTCCTCCTATCTGACAGGTCTGCTGCGCGTTTACTGCAAGGTGGAGGTCATCCAGACCGAAGAGCAGCTCTATTACGAGTTCAACAACGCTCTTCCCGATTATGTAATGATGTCTATGGTCAATATGGGGATCATGGACGATGACGTACTTGAAACGAGCTGTATTATCCAGCTTTCAAACCCTATCAGCTTTACAATGATGGACAGACTTATGGGCGGTGCGGGAAGCTATACCGACCAGTCGAGGGACTTCACCGAGATCGAAGTCGAACTCCTGACGACCGTTCTTAAACGAATGGCTGCTCTGCTGAAGGAACCGTGGGGAAGCTACATAGACGTTAACCCGTCGCTCACTTCGGTGGAAACAAACTCACGAGTCGTTCAGCCGTTCTCTCCCGATGAAGTAGTTATAATCGTAATGCTCGAAGTCGAGATAAAGGACGTTAAGAATACTATTTCAATATGTATCCCTGCAATGGGTCTTGAATCGATAATGGCGAAGTTCGGCGATAAATGGTCAAGAGGCACTAAAAAGCTTGACCCGAAACGTGAGAACGAGAGAAAGCTCTCGCTTATGGATGCGATCAAGGACTCCGACCTTAAGATCGACGCTGTACTCTGCGAAACAACGCTTGATCTTTATGACGTTCTCACTCTTCAGGAGGGTGACGTTATACCGCTCAATATTCCGATAGACAGCAATATTACCGTTAAGATCGGGAATAATCTCTGGTTTGACGGCAAGCTTGGCATAAAAAATAACAAGAAAGCCGTTAAAATCGATAATATATACAAAGAATTGAGGTAAGAGCAATAATGAGTGATGAAAAACTTGTTGACGGATTCGGCGAAGTCGAGAAAGACGCCATCGGTGAGATAATGAACATCACCATGGGTTCGGCCGCAACGGCTGTATCCAATCTCCTCTCGGCTAAAGTGTGGATCACAACCCCGACAGTTACCGTCATGAGCGCAAAGGATCTCTCGTTTCCGGAACTTGAGCCTTCGATCATGGTCAGGATCAAATACATACAGGGCGTTTCGGGACAGAACGTTCTCGTTCTCAAACAGAACGATGTTCAGCTTATTCTCGATCAGCTCATGGGACTGCCGCTCGAGGTCACGGACGATTTCAAATTCGATGAAATGAATATTTCCGCCGTCTGCGAAGTCATGAACCAGATGATGGGTGCGGCTGCGACGGCTCTTTCGGAAATAATTGATACGACCGTTGATATTTCAACTCCCGAAGCTATCGTTGAGGACAGTCAGAAACTCATCTCCGATCTATATGATGTCAACGGCGCTGAAAACGTAGTAAGCATCAAGTTCAACCTTACTATTGACGGCGTTATAAATTCCGAGTTCATTTCCGTTCTTACGATAGATCTTGCAAAGGAAATGGCTGAAAAGATGATGGCAGGCTACAGCGCAGCTGCCGATGAAACAGTATCCGCAGCTCCTGCTGCCGATACCCCGTCCGAACCTGCATCAAGCGGATCAACGCTCTCGCAGGCAGAGATCGAAGCACTTCTCGGCGGTGCGGGCAGCACGTCAGCTCCGGCACCGCAGCCGACACCGACACCGACACCGCAGCCGATGCCTCAGCAGCCAATGCAGACAGCTCCTCAGCAGACCGTACAGCAGCAGGCTATGCCGAACGGTATGCCGCAGCAGCCGATGCAGGGTATGCAGCCTAATATGCAGGGTATGTACGGCTACGATCCGAATATGCAGCAGTACGGTATGTACGGTCAGATGCCGCAGGGACAGCCGATGCCGAATATGTATCCTCAGCAGCCCTATGGCTATCCTCCGCAGCAGCCGCAGATGAACATTCAGCCCGTTCAGCTCCAGAGCTTTGCTACATATAATAACACTTCGCTCAATAAGGAACAGAACGATAACCTTAAGCTTCTTATGGGCGTTCCGCTCAACGTCAGCGTTGAGATCGGCTCAACGACCAAAAAGGTCAAGGAGATACTTGAGTTTACACAGGGTACGATCATCGAGCTTGAAAGACAGGCAGGTGCGCCCGTTGATATCGTTGTAAACGGAAACCTTATCGCAAGGGGTGACGTTGTTGTTATCGACGATAACTTTGCTGTAAGAATAACTGAAATAATCAGATCCAAATTCTTGGATAATTTAGGTAAGGAGTAATTAATTATGGATAAGAAAATTATGCTTGTTGATGACGCCGCATTCATGAGAATGATGATCAAGGACGCTCTCACAAAGAACGGTTATACAAATATTATCGAAGCCGCAGACGGTGAGATCGCCTGCACAAAGTATGCCGCAGAGCACCCCGACCTCGTTATCATGGATATCACAATGCCTAACAAGACCGGTATCGAAGCTCTCAAGGACATCAAAACAAGCGACCCTGCCGCAAAGGTTGTAATGTGCTCCGCTATGGGTCAGGAAGCAATGGTTGTCGAAGCTATCAAGCTCGGCGCTCTCGACTTCATTGTAAAGCCTTTCAAGCCGGACAGAATTCTCCAGACAGTTCAGAAGGTTCTTGGCTGATCGTTTTAAGAGAGGACGGCAACAGTGCCAAATGTTTTGATGATGATCTGCTCCCTGCTCGGAGTGATCGGACTTATCTTTCTTGTTTATTACGGAACAAGATGGCTCAATAAAAAATTCCGCAGCAACGGCTGGAACGGCTTGGAGCGAGGAATAAAAATAATCGACTGTATCGGCGTTGCGCAGGATAAGCAGCTCCTTGTTGTCAAAGTCGGCAAAAAGGGTATGCTTCTGGGCGTTGCTCCGAACAGCATCACAAAGCTCTGCGATATCGATGATGATGATATCAGCGATATGCAGAGGGAAACAGAGGAAAATTCCTCCGTTTCGTTCTCGGATAGCTTGAAAAAAGCTTTCTTTAAGAAAAATACAGCGGAAAACGGCTCGGCTCGGGAGGACGGTAAGGAAAACAATGAGAAAAATGATTTCTGATGCCAAGGCTTCTCTGCCGATAACGGTCTTTATCGCAGTGGCGGCTGCAATAGCGGCAATGCTCATATTTGCGCCGCTCAATGCACACGCAGAGGACGGGATAACGGTCACGACCACTGCGCCTGCGACCGAAATATCGATCGAAACCACGATACCGAACGTTGAGACCTCCGTTCCGCAGCAGACCCAGACGCTCCAGAACCCCGAAACGCAGGTTCAGGAGCAGCAGGACGATGAGCTTCCTTACGAAACGCCCAAAACGGACGATGAAGCGCAAAGCCTGCTTGATCTGCTTGACATAAATAATTCCAGCACAGTTGACCTCATTCTCCTGATAACGATATTGTCGCTCGCACCGTCAATTCTTGTGATGCTGACCTGCTTTACAAGAATAATCATCTCATTCTCGCTCCTGCGAAATGCGATGGGCGTTCAGCAGACTCCTCCGAATCAGGTGATGATAGGTCTTGCGTTGTTTTTGACGATGTTTATTATGAAGCCCGTTTTGTCCGAGATGAACGAGGTGGCGTATGTGCCGTACAAGAACGGCGAATATACGATAACCGAGGCTGCGAAAGAAGCCTCCGTTCCGCTCAAAACGTGGATGCTCAAAAACACATCGAACGAATCGATGAATTTCTTCCTCGAGCTTTCCGATACGGAGATAGATGCCGAAACGGAAGAGGAGTTCATCGAAAAAGTCAGCTTTACCACAGTCGTGCCTGCATTTATCCTCAGCGAGATAAAGATCGGCTTTGAGATCGGTTTCCTTATCTACATACCGTTCCTGATAGTCGATATCGTTGTTTCAACGCTGCTGATGTCAATGGGTATGATGATGCTTCCGCCGACAACGATCTCGATACCGTTCAAGATACTGCTTTTCGTGCTTGTGGACGGCTGGTCGCTGCTCACGGCATCGCTCGTGAACGGATTCAATCCGCTCGGAACATAGTCGGAGGCAGGGTATGACGCAGGATATAATTTTACAGGTCTTCCGTGAATGTCTGCTGCTTTGCATAAAGCTCGGCGGTCCGCTCCTCCTTGTGAGTATGGCAGTAGGTCTGGTGATCTCGATTCTCCAGGCGGCAACGCAGGTGCATGAGCAAACGCTCTCATTCGTGCCGAAGCTGCTTGTTATAGCTGTTATGCTGCTGCTTATGGCACCTTTTATGATGAATGCGATGAATGATTTCTTCTATGAGATATTCGATATCATTGCAAAGGTCAGCAGCCAGACAGTCCTTTAAAAACGGGAGGGCAGAATGGATTTTTACAGCCTCCTGTTCGATAATTTTGAAACAAATCTCTTGGTCTTTTCAAGAGTTCTCGGCATTTTTGCCTTTAATCCGATACTTTCGCGAAGAAACATTCCTCAGATAGTAAAGGTCGTCTGCTGCATACTTATAACGATGATAGTTATAATGGTGCGGCAGCCCGAACCCGTCGAAACGGGAACGGTGATAGGCGTTTACCTTGCGATGCTGCTGAAAGAGGGCTTCGTGGGAGCGGTGCTCGGTTTTATTACCGATATGTTTTTCTACAGCGTCCAGATGAGCGGCGAAATAATGGATATGCAGTCGGGTCTTGGCATGGCTAAGGTCTTTGACCCCGGCACGAACCTCCAGATGTCAATAATGGGTTCGTTCGTCAGCTTTATGATGTATCTCTATTTCTTCGTGATAAACGCTCATTTGACATATATAGAGCTTTTCGTAAAGTCGTTCGATATCATTCCGCTTGGGTTTGAGGGCATAAACCCCGACCTTGGCATTTCGATAGTCGGATATTTCAGCGTTGTGCTTACGCTCGTGCTGAAAATTGCGATGCCGCTGATAGTTTCGCAGACGATACTTCAGTTCTGTGTAGGCGTTCTGATGAAATCTGTTCCGCAGATACAGATAATGGTCATAAATATTCAGTTAAAGGTGGGCTTCGGCTTCCTGATACTGTTCCTTGTGGCTGTTCCGCTGTCGGATCTTATCGAAAAGTTTATGAATACTTGGCTTGAGACCCTTGAGGGCGTTCTTCCCCTCATACCTGCATAGTCCCGAGGGGGGAGAATAAATGGCTGAAAGCGCAGGCGAGAAAACCGAAAAGGCGACCGAACATAAACGGCGTGAGGAGCGTAAAAAGGGCAACGTTATGCAAAGCAAGGACGTTGTTACCGCCGCTTTCATTCTTATTATATTCGCTCTGCTGAAAGTCCTTATGAAAACGATGATCGCCGTGTGCGAAAGCTCGTTTGACTACTGGTTCAATCTCGCAGGCAGCGGAATGGACGGGATACGCATTGACGGAATGCCGTTTTATTCCAAGCTGGCAATAGAAATAGGCAAGGTCCTGCTGATATGCGCAGGTCCGACACTTATAGTAGGCGTTCTCGTTACGGTCATCGCAACGGGCGCACAGACAAAGTTCATTTTCTCAAAGGAGTCGATAAAATTCAAGTTCGACAAGCTCAATCCGATAAGCGGAATAAAGAAAATGTTCTCTGTAAGTTCGCTTTTTGAGCTTGCAAAGTCGATCCTGAAGCTTCTTATCCTCGCCGTCATAGTTTATGACGAAGTAAAAAAGAGAATACCCGAGTTTGCGAAGCTTTTCGATATGGAGATAGCAAGCTCGATGATGTATATGCTCGATACGATATTTTCTATCGTTATCAAGGTCGCAGCCGTCTTTGTCGGCGTTGCGGCGGTCGATGTCCTTTTCCAGTATTTTAAGTTTGAAAAGGATATGCGAATGACCAAGCAGGAGGTCAAGGAGGAGTACAAAAACCTCGAAGGCGATCCGCAGGTCAAGGGCAAGCGCCGCCAGATACAGCGCCAGATGGCAATGAGCCGAATGATGGATTCCGTTCCCGATTCGGACGTTATCATAAGAAACCCTACGCATTTCGCCGTTGCGATAAAGTATGACAAGGACAAAAACAATGCGCCTGTCGTGCTTGCAAAGGGTGCAGACAACCTTGCGATGAAGATAGTAGGCATCGCCGAAGAGCACGATATCGCCATGGTGGAAAACAAACCGCTCGCACGGGGTCTTTACGATTCGGTCGATGTCGGAAGAGAGATACCGCCTGAGTTTTACCGTGCAGTAGCCGAGGTACTCTCGTTCGTATATAAGCTACAGGGCAAGCTGCCCGAATAATACGCAGACCCTATCTGCATAACAGCAGATATTCATATATTTCAGAAAGGCAGAGTGTTGCAGGACTGTGAAAAAGTATCTCGATAACATTGTAACGGTATTTGTGATACTTGCCGTTTTCCTTATCATTATTCCGTTGCCGACATGGCTGCTGGATATGCTTTTCGTTGTAAATATCGCATTGTCGCTTACGATACTGCTGATTACAATGTACATAAAAGAGCCGCTCGAATTTGCTATATTCCCCTCGCTGCTGCTCATCACGACCATTTTCCGACTTGGTCTTAATATATCTTCGACAAGACTTATCCTTGCGAACCAAGGCAACGCAGGACATATCGTTTCGGCGTTCGGCTCGTTCGTTATGAAGGGCAACCCCGTTATCGGATTTATCGTATTTGTCCTTATAACGGTCGTTCAGATGCTCGTTGTAACGAAGGGTGCGGAGCGAGTTGCCGAAGTAACGGCAAGATTTACCCTCGACGCTATGCCGGGTAAGCAGATGGCTATCGATGCCGACCTCAACTCGGGTACAATAAATGAGACCGAGGCGAAGATACGCCGTGAAAAGATACAGCGTGAATCCGACTTCTTCGGCGCGATGGACGGTGCTTCAAAGTTCATCAAGGGCGATGCAACGTTCTCTATCGTTGCGGCAGTCGTAAACCTCCTCGGCGGTGCGGTAATGGGTCTTGTGTATAACGGAATGGCGTTCTCGGACGTTCTCACGACATACAGTATGGCTACCGTCGGTGACGGTCTTTGCTCGCAGGTGCCTTCGCTCCTCATCTCGACGGCAATGGGTATGATCGTTACCCGTTCCGCTTCAAAGGAGAACCTTGCGGTCGATGTAAAGAACCAGTTTGCGGCACAGCCTATGGTCCTGATGATATCGGGCGCAATAATGCTGCTGCTGATGCTCATTCCGGGATTCCCGAAGATACAGCTCATCATTCTCGGTTCGGGACTGCTCGCACTTGGCTATGTATTAAGACGAAACAACGCACAGCTTGCTCTCGAACAGGGCGCAGAGCAGAGCGAGATAGCCGAAAACAAGGAAGCCCTCTCCGAAATGGAGTATTATAAAGACATCGACAACGTTTATAAGCTACTCGAAGTTGAGCCTATCGAAATGGAGTTCGGCTACAGCCTTATTCCTCTTGCGGACGAGGCTTCGGGCGGAACGCTGATCGAACGTGTCGTTATATTCCGAAAGCAGTTCGCAATGGATATGGGTATGGTTTTCCCGTCCGTGCGAATGAGGGATAACCAGCACATCAACCCCAATCAGTATGTCATAAAGATAAAGGGTGAGATCGTCGCTCAGGCGGAGGTTCTTGTAGACCATTATCTTGCACTCGACAGCGGCGGAGTTACGCACGAAGTTGACGGTATCGACACGATAGAGCCTGCTTTCAATATCCCTGCAAAGTGGATAAACGAGCAGAACAAGCTCCGTGCCGAAGTCGCAGGCTATACGCTCATCGACCCGACCTCCGTTATCATCACGCATCTTTCCGAAGTCATCAAGGCTCACGCCTATGAGCTTCTTTCCCGTCAGGACGTCAAGACTATGCTCGACAAATTAAAGCAGACAAATCCTGCAGTTGTTGAGGATATCGTACCGAGCATCGTTTCGGCGGCTTATCTGCAAAAGGTGCTTTGCCTGCTTCTTAAAGAGGGCGTTCCGATACGTGACCTCCAGACTATACTTGAAACCATTGCCGATAATCAGCACACTATGAAAGATGTTGATATCACGACAGAATATGTCCGTCAGGCTTTGAAACGTACCATTACAAGGCGCTTTGCAGACGGCGGACAGATAAGAGTTCTTACTCTCGATACCGAAACGGAGAACAAGATCATCGCCTCGGTAAAAAAATCCGATCAGGGTTCTTATCTTGCAATGGATCCGCAGACGATACAGCTTCTCATAGCTTCGCTCAACGAGCAGATCGACAAGGTAAAGGATATTATCCCGATGCCTATCGTCCTCACTTCGCCGATAGTAAGAATCTACTTCAAAAAGCTTGTTGACCAGTTTATACCGAACATAACAGTTCTTTCTTACAGCGAGATCGACAATTCTGTACAGATACAGGCAGTCGGCAACGTTGCAATTGCCGATACAGCCGGCGTGTGAAAGGAGTTGAGCATTGATGTCCGATAAATACGAAGCGGAAAAGCTTTCCTCGGAAGAAAAATCCGAACTTCTCCGCAGGTATAAAACAACGGGCGACAAGGCTCTCCGAAATCAGACCGTTCTTTCATATATGAACATAGTTCGCTATGCGGCTGTTTCCACAAGGAATATGTATGCGAAATTCGCCGACAGCGAGGATATCATAAACGAAGCTACTATTGCGCTAATGTCTGCGATAGACAGCTTCAGTTTCGACAAAAACGTTAAGTTTGAGACTTATGCCTCTATCCGTGTGAGGGGCGCAGTCATCGACTATATCAGACGGCAGGACATCGTTCCCCGAAACGTGCGGAAGTTCGCCAAGGAGTACGATACAGCCTATTCCGAGCTTTACTCCGAGCTCAACCGTGAACCTACCGATGAAGAAATGGCTGAACGCCTCGGACTTCCGCTTGCGAAGTTTGAAAGCTATTCGGCAAAGGCGGCATCGGCGCAGACACTCTCATTCGAGGAGCTTGTCACGAATACGGGCTTCGATATGTCGGACGAGGTTTCCGACGACGGCGTGTGGTCGCCCGAAGCTTCCGTTCACCACGAAGAAAAGCTTCACTATCTTGCAAAGGCAATTTCCGAGCTTTCCGACAAGGAAAGGCTCGTTATAACGCTTTATTACTATGAAAAGCTCAAATTTTCCGAGATCGGAGCCGTCCTTGACGTTTCCGAATCAAGGGTCTGCCAGATACATTCAAAGGCAGTTGTGAAAATGAAACATTCATTGGCAGAATATATGGAAAAAGAATAAGAAAGGACGGATATCTATGCTAAGAGGCTACTATACCGCCGCAAACGGCATTATCAACGAGGAACGTATCCTCAATGTTGTCACGAACAATATGGCTAACCTCAAAACGGCAGGCTACAGAAATGAAACAGCTATCCCGACCACTTTCGCCGAGCAGATGGTGCTCATAAACGGAAAATCAAGCCCAACGGGCACTATCCGATACAGAACCTTGCAGGAGACCTATACAAACCTCGAGCAGGCTTCGTTCGAGGACACGGGTTCAAGGCTTGACTGCGCACTTGTCGGCAATATTTACTATAATATCGAGAACCGCAAGACGGGCGAAACGCTTCTTACAAGGAACGGTCAGTTCTCGCTCGATGCCGAGGGTTATCTCTGCGTAGGTCCATCTGGACGTATCCTTGACGAGAACCGCAACCCCATTCAGCTCGGCACGGCGGATATCGATATCTCCCCGACGGGACTTATCACCACCGATGACGGACGAACTTTTCAGCTCGGACTTACATATCTTCCGCCCGATACCGCTATCGAGCGCATCGATGACAATATGTTCCGTCCTTATGACGATTTCGATGTAAACAATATCCCCGCAGGCGAGGATTACCGTGTCCGTCAGGGCAGTTATGAGCGCTCCAATGTTGACGTTGCCGAGGAGCTTATCAAGGCTATGGACTCGCAGAATGTTTTCACCGCTTGCTCTCAGGCTCTGAAGATAATAAACAGCGTGAACCAGATCGCAGCCAACGATCTTTCCAAGATATAAACTTTGCTGAACGTAATTCATAGAATTTTGTCACGAAACCACTGAAAGGACAGAGATCATGAGTAAAATCGGTTATCATACAGCCGCTTCGGGCGTTATAAGCTATCAGCTCGGAATGGATATCACAGCGAACAACCTCGCAAACGTAAACACCTACGGCTTCAAGGCTTCACGCCCCTCCTTCGCCGACCTTTTATATACAAAAAGAAATACCGACAATGAGGAAGTCCAGTTCGGTCACGGCGTAAGAGTGGACAAGACCGACCTTATGTTTGAACAGTCGCAGGTAAGAGATACGGGCAGAGAGCTTGACTTCGCCGCACTCAACGAGGGATTTTTCGCCATTGAAGAGGGCATCACGGGCGAGGTAAAATACACCAAGGACGGCGCTTTCTACCTTTCCAACAACAATGACGGCACTTATACTCTTGTCGATTCAAAGGGCGGCTTTATCCTCGACTATGACGGAAACCGCATCACAGTTCCGTTCATCGACGGCACAACGGATATCGACACAGTTACATTGACAAATATGATCGGCACATATACCTTTGAGAACCCTTACGGTCTTGACCAGATAGGAAACAACTATTTTGAAGCGAACCTGTCGAGCGGCGCTGCCGTTGCGAATACGGACGTTGTAAAGAAGAACGGCTACCTCGAAGCTTCTTCAACGAATATCGCAAACGAAATGTCAAAGGTCATCGAGTATCAGAGAGCGTTCCAGCTCAATACAACTATGGTAAAGACGCATAATCAGCTTGAGGATATCATCAACAACCTCCGAAATTAATGCGAAAGGAATACAATTTTAAATGGCTATCACAAATATAGAAGAGCTTCAGGGTATGCACCTTGACGTTCTCAAGGAAATAGGAAATATAGGCTCGGGCAATGCCGCAAGCGCACTTTCGACAATGCTCAACGTTCCGATAGATATAAGCGTCCCCGATGTAAGACTGCTCAACTTTGACGATGCGGTGAATTTTCTCGGCGGCCCTGAGAATGTCGCTATCGGTATGCTCGTAAATATCACGGGCGATATCACGGGAATGATGCTGTATGTTATCCAGCACTCCTGCGCAAGCAGTATGACCGAAGCGGTTTTCGGTATGCCGATCGAGGATATCACCAATATGAACGAAATGGAGGTTTCCTTTATCAGCGAGATCGGAAACATTATGTCTGCTTCATATATCAATGCAATAGCTTCGCTTACGAACATGACGATAGATATTTCCGTCCCGAATATGACCGTCGATATGGCAGGTGCAATATTGAGCGTTCCTGCGGTAAGCTTTGCACAGGTCGGCGACAAGGTACTGCTCATAGACGACAGCTTTATAATCGGCGGCAACGAAGTCAAGAGCAATATGATCCTTGTCCCCGAAATGAATTCGCTCGAATATCTGTTCAATAAACTGGGAGTGGGTATCTGATATGGGAACAACAATAACAGTTGGCATCGCCGATCTCAAAGTCGGCAAAGGGGACGACGTTCTCGTTACTTATGCGCTCGGTTCGTGCGTCGGAATATGCCTTTATGATGCGGAGAAGAAGATCGCAGGTCTTGCCCATATAATGCTCCCACTCAGTAAGGACGCAGCCGCAACGAGCAAGGCGACACCCGAAAACCGCCGCCGCTACGCCGATACGGGCATAACCGAACTCATTCAGGAAATGTCGTTCGCAGGCGCTTCCACGAAAAATCTCACCGCCAAGATCGCAGGCGGTGCGCAGATGTTCTCGTCCAGTTCAGCCGTTTTCAATATCGGTGAACGAAATGTAGAGGCAGTGAAAAAAATGCTTGCCGCATACCGCATAAAAATAATCGCAGAGGAAACGGGTCTTAACTACGGCAGAACGGTATTTTTTCACGCCGATACGGGAATAATGGAAGTCAGAGCCGCAACAAGAGAAACCAAAATGGTATAAAAGGGGGTCTGCAAAATGAGCAAAGCTTATGAAAGACTTCAGAAATGTTATGAATGTTTTAATGCAAAGATCGACTTTGTCCCCGATATAGCGCTGATACTCGGTTCGGGTCTTGGCGACTATGCCGATACGATAAAGCAGGAAGCAGTTCTCGAATATAAGGATATTGAGGGCTTCCCGGTTTCTACTGTCGCAGGACATAAGGGAAGATTCGTCTTTGGCTATGTCGGCGATGTAAAGGTTGTCGTAATGCAGGGCAGAGTTCACTATTACGAGGGCTATTCAATGGAAGATGTCGTTCTTCCCGTTCGCCTTATGAAGCTTATGGGCGCAAAGGTGCTGTTCCTCACGAACGCCTCGGGCGGCGTGAACTTCGACTACAGCGCAGGCGATTTTATGCTCATCTCCGACCAGATATGTATGGCTCCGTCACCGCTCATCGGCGAAAACCTCGATGAACTCGGTCCGAGATTCCCCGATATGAGCAATATTTACGACAGAGATCTCCGCAAAACGGTAAGAGATACAGCCGCTTCGTTAGGAATAAAGCTCCAAGAGGGCGTTTATATCCAGCTCACAGGCCCTAACTATGAGTCACCTGCGGAAATAAGAATGGTGAGAACGCTCGGCGCAGACGCAGTAGGAATGTCGACCGCCTGCGAAGCCATTGCAGCAAACCACTGCGGACTGAAAACAGTCGGTATCTCCTGCGTTTCCAACCTCGCCTGCGGAATGACCGATAAACCGCTCTCCCACGTAGAGGTTCAGGAAACCGCCGATAAAGCAGCACCGCTTTTCCGCCGGCTTGTTACGGAGTCAATAAAAAATATCGCAGCATCACTTTGATAGGAGATGTATTAAAATGTACGATGAGATCACAAATTTATTAAAATCGACAAGGGATACGGTCCTTGCGCTTTCGATAGTCCTCACTGTCTACGGCATCGTTGAAAGACTTTTTATGCCGAAGCAGACAAAGATAATCGTTGATGACGGCATTCCTGCGGAGCTTACCGTCCTCGGAAAGAAGGGCAATCCGAAAGCTGTCTATGTCAGCAGCAAAAGAAATCATATCAATTTCAGAGGCGCAGCAGTCCTCTCAACTATCGCATTGCTGCTCACAAAGTTTATAAATAAATATGAGGAAGACCACAAGGTCACCGTCAAGGAAGACTAAATACCAAAAAACCGTCTGTTTACGAAAAAAACAAACAGACGGTTTTTTATGCTAAACTCTTATAATGATATAATAATCAAAGTGTAGAAAAAATCTGCGCCGAAATCCTATATATGCGAGATTGTCGACTTGATTTTTTCCAAATTTTAAATGGTGTTTATTATAAAATATGGGTTTTGCAACAGTCGGATATGGAATCCGCCCCTACGAAAATTGGACATTTCACAACAATATGTGGCGCAAAATAATTCCGAATTTCGCATTCCGAATTCCGCATTAGATCGCCGCTTCCACCGACCCGACAATATCATATATATAAAGTCCCGTTACAGCAAGCACCCAGAACGAGGTCAGTAATATCGGCAGTGTGCGCTTTTTGTGATACTCAGTGTAGGGCGGGAGCGTCGCTTTTTCACCGCTCTTTTTATACAGCCATATCCCGAGGAACCCGAGCAGTATCTCGACAGCATAGACCGCGAAAAATGATATGTTTCCGATCTCTTCGCCAAGCAGACCGATAACATCGCTCACGCTCATCATTCCGTTTATCGCAATGTGACATACGATCGAGGGTATCAGCGAGTCCGTTTTTACCGTTATGTACCCGAAATATAACCCTATAACCGTCGCCATAACGAACTGATAAGGATTTCCGTGCATAAGTCCGAACATCAGCGCCGAGAAAACTATCCCGAACCGCGCGCTCACCCTTGAAGTCTGTTTCAGCACAACTCCTCGGAAGAACATTTCCTCCGCTATCGGCGCGGCTATGACCGAGGATATAACATCTGTCAGGACAGTTGCGGCATCGTTTTTCGTTTCGTAATCGAACGAAGTAACTTCGTATCCTGTGCTGTAAAGAATGAAGTCAACACCGTACTCAAGCGCTATTCCCACGGCATGGAACGCAAACGCTGTAAGTATGCATCGTCCCAGCATTCCGACCGTTATGTTCCGCGTGTTGAACATCGCTCTGCTGTCAACTCTGTTCACGGCATTGAAGGCGAAGAACATTATCACCGACCCGATAACGGGCGCAAAGTACATCGCAAGCTCTTCCGCCCAGCCGACTATCTCCAGTCCCGTTTCGGGGTTTGTTTCCTCGGTGATGAACGGCGTGAGCAGAACCGTGAGCAGAAAATAAATCACATACAGCAGAACATACTGCAAAACCATCGCACCGCCGACTTTGTTGTAAAGCCTGCGGAGCTTTTTTCGCTCCGCACGGTCGGGGGCGATATCTCTGTCAAAGATCACGTCATTTTCCGTCATTATTATAAGTACCTCATTACGGCAACAACTCTGCCGATGATCTCGCAGTTATCAACGATGATAGGATCCATTGTGTCGTTCTCGGGCTGTAAACGATAGTGTCCGTTTTCCTTGTAGAAAGTCTTTACGGTCGCTTCTTCGCCGTTTACGAGAGCTGCAACTATCTCGCCGTTGTGTGCGGACGAGCATTTCTCAACTACAACGATATCACCGTTGAGAATTGCGGCGTTTATCATGCTTTCGCCCCTTACTTTGAGTGCGAAAAGCTCACCGCTGTAGCTTTTTTCCTCATGGAAGTTGATATATTCGGTGATATCCTGAACCGCCGTGATAGGCTGACCTGCCGTTATAGTTCCGACAAGAGGTATCTTTGAAGCGCCTCTGCCTGCAAGCTTTATCGCTCTGTTGCAGCCGTCCACCTTTTCAAGATAACCCTCCGCAACGAGCGTGTTCACATATCTCGCCGCCGTTGAGGTCGAGCGGATATCAAGAGCAGCGCAGATTTCCCTTATTGACGGAGCGATGCCGTTTTCGACCCTCTCCTTGACAAAATCAAAAACTCTTTTTTCCTTATCGTTCATTTTACTGCTCCTTTTCTTCCAACTTTTTCAGTATCAGACGTGCAAGTTTGTTTACGTCGCCGCAGCCGAGCGTTACAACAAGGTCACCCACCTGCGCATTTTCCGCAACGTATTCGGCGCAAAGCTCGAAATTCCTGTCGTGTTCTTCTTCATCGAACCACTTTGCGCCGTCTATCTTTTCGCCGAGCGCACTCGTGTGTATGCCATAGGTGTTCTTTTCCCTTGAACCCATTATCGAAGTAAGCACTACCTTGTCAGCAATGGAAAGCGCCTTTGCAAAATCGTCCGTGAGCATTGCCGTGCGTGAGAATGTGAACGGCTGGTGAACCGCCCATACCCGCTTGTAGCCAAGTCCCTTTGCGGCTTTGAGTGTGACAGCGATTTCAGCAGGGTGATGACCGTAATCATCGACAACAGTAACTCCGCCGACCTCGCCGTACTTCTCAAAACGTCTCTGCGAGCCGTGAAAATCGGAAAGTCCGATGCGAACGTCCTCCGCCGTTGCGCCCTCGTATATCGAAGCCGCAGCAGCCGCAACTGCGTTGAGAACATTGTGTTCACCCGGAACGTGAATGATTATCTCACCAAGCTTTTCGCCCTTGTGCATAAGGTCGAAAGCCGTTTCCAGTCCGCTTATGTGACGGATATTTTCGGGGTAGTAATCGCAGCTTTTGTCCTTGCCGAAAGTAATTATCTCGCACTTGTTTTCAAGACCGCTGACGGCTTTCATCGAATTTTCATCACTGCCGTTGACGATAACAGCACGGGAGGTCTGCTCCGCAAATGTATGAAACGACTTTATCACGTTTTCAAGACTGCCGAAATAGTCAAGATGATCAGCGTCAACGTTGAGGATAACGCTCACATCGGACGAAAGCTTCAGAAAATGATCCATAAACTCGCAGGCTTCGCAGACCATAATATCGGACTTTCCTGCAATGCCGCTTCCGTGTATCAAAGGCAGCTTTCCGCCGATAACAGCGGTGATGTCGATGCCCTTTTTCTTCAAAATCTGCGTTATCATCGAGCTTGTGGTCGTCTTGCCGTGCGTACCGCTCACGCAGACCGTGTTCCCGAACTGCGCAGTGATGATAGCGAGCAGGTCGCTTCGTTCAAGTACGGGAACACCGCTCGCCTTTGCCGCAATAAGCTCGGGATTATCAGCCATTATCGCCGCCGTGTGGACGATAAGATCAGCGCCCTCAATATTCTCAGCCCTCTGACCGAGAAAAACGGGGATACCCATTGCTCTTACCGCCGCAAGCGTATCTGTTTCGTTGTTATCCGAGCCGCTAAGATAATAACCCTTTGAATGAAGTATCTGCGCCAACGGGTACATTCCCGAGCCGCCGATACCGATAAAATGTATATGCTTCTTTCCGTCAAGGACGGACTTATCGTATTTTTCCAAAGCTTTTCTCCTTTTGTCTGATGTGAAATTATACTGGGCAGTCAAATTCGTCGGAGTTTATTGATTCAATTTTCTGCCATTATTCTCAACAAGTATAATTGACGCAGCCACTCAGGCTGATCTTCAATTGTGTCTTGTATTTTCCTGAGTGTTGCTTTTCCGATTCTCCTATCAAATACTGCAAACATTCTGACAATGGGATTTTCTGAAAATACACTCTTTTGTATATTTTGATTGCGGTACATCTTTAAAGCCTCGCAAAATTCTTCATCGGTATATTCCGTGCGCCTATCAATAGAATATTTATCCAATAATGTCCAAAATTCTGCCCAATACTCACTGATGCCGCTCGGAACAGGGTTTGTTGTATAGCCGCTGTCAATAAAATAAGTATTTACCGTTTCCAAAGAGAATCGCTTCACTTGTATATTATCTATACACACTTCAAAAATATGGCATCCGTCCATACCGACATAAGCAGTGCATCCATACCTGATCCTGCCACGCAATGATTCGGCGAGCATTTCATGTTCAAGATATTTTCTCATACCGCTCCATGAACCAAGAATTTTTTTCATATATTTCTCACCATTAAATTCCTCTTTATCGCATAAAACAATAACTACTTGTCATTGTTTTTCATTGTGCACTCGCCGGATATTGCGATCTGCAGAATTACGAATTATTTTTGCTGCAGTTCGCCGCATCGATGGCCAGCACGAGCATAAGAACGTTTATCTCATCGGAATCGTCAAAAATTTCAATAGCGTATGTATCGGTAAGGTGAAAAAGCTCCCTTGTGATATTGGCGGCAACAAGACCGTTCGGCTGTCTTACACTATAATTCCAGCCGAAAAAATCGCCCTCTATGCTCCAGCCGTTGTAGTCAATGTCATACTTAGGAATAAAAAAGGTGATCTTTCTCTTTATCCTGCCGAGGTATCTTCCGCCGATATGAACATCAAATTCGGCAAATATACGAAGAAGCTTTTCCTGTATATAGCCGATCTCACCGCCGAAACGGTCAAAGACCCGTATCCTGTGTCCAATGCTGAGAAAATCAGCCTTTGCTGTATATTTTTTGTCCATATTTTCATCGTAAATATCAAAGCTGTCCGTCCAGCTGAACAAACGCTGTTTTATATAAAGCTTCATTCTTATCCCCTCCAAAAAAAGCCGTTTTTTCCATACTTCGCCTAAATGTTGCTTTTGTTTCATTTTCAGTAAAATTTCCGCAGAAAAAATATTTACAAAAAATCAATCCAAATTCACAACTAAATCATTTAACATTCAGAAATACTTAACTATAATATGTTATATTATAAGCTGTGATATGCAATAAACAGATCATTTTTTACCGGAATGTCCGCTTCTGGCTTCATTCGCAGTATAAAATCATCATGAATAGAGCAAAATAGATACATAATCTTCCTGCTCAACTCCGTTATCTCGGAGCGGCTGCCTGTCATAATTTTTGTCAATGACCTTGCCGACGGAAAACGGCACAGGCTTTTGATCATCACAAAAGGAGAAACCTATTATGAACATTACAGACATCAAAATCAGAAAAATAATTCCCGAGGGCAGACTCCGTGCCATCATCTCCATCACTATCGATGATATGCTCGCTATCCACGACATCAAGGTAGTTCAGGGTGATGAGCGTCTTTTCGTTGCAATGCCGAGCAGACGTGACGAAAACGGAATGTTCCGTGATATCGTTCACCCCATCTCCCCCGAAGCAAGAGGAAGCATCGAAGGTCAGATCCTTGACGCTTACACCCGTCATATCGAGCTTATGCAGGCTGAACTCGAAGCAGAACAGTCAGGCACTATCCTCTGATAAAACCGTAACCTCCGCCGTCCCTTTCTTGGGGACGGCTTTTTTATTTGATCCTTATATTCCAAGCTTTCTTGCGGCAAGGAGAAGTGCGCTCTGGGTCTTTCCGTCCTTTATCCTGCCGTCCAAGACCATTTCAACAGCCTGCGAAAGCGGCATTTTCTCAACGTCAAGGAATTCGTCCTCGTCAAGATGCTGTTCGCCGAAGGAAAGTCCGGTCGCAAGATACATATGTATCTTTTCGGTAAGATAAGCGACCGAGGGGTACATCACGCCGAGATACTCAAAGCTTTCACACTCCGCACCGACTTCCTCTTTAAGCTCGCGCAGACCCGCACTGCGGTGATCCTCGCCGACTTCAAGCTTTCCTGCGGGTATCTCCGTCAGCACCTCCTGAAAAGGATAGCGGAACTGCTTTACGAGGTAGACCTCACCCTTTTCGTTCACGGGAACAACGCAGACACCGCCGGGGTGGATAACAAGCTCACGGGTAACTATTGCACCGTTTTCAAGCTCTGCCTTATCCTTGCGTACTTTTATGATCCTGCCGTCAAAGATCGGCTCTGTTTCAACTGTTTTTTCCTGAAGATGCATAGCAAAACGCTCCTTTATCGGATTTTCAAAGCAACAAATGTTCTTTTTAAAATTATAGCACATTTATTCGATTTTTTCAAGGGGTTACAGAAATTTTTTAGCTCAAATCGCATCAAAAAAAGCAAAAGACCTGTTTTTCATTGAAATATTGAAAAACAGGTCTTTTTTATCAGATTTTCATTATCACTGGTCAAGTCGGAAGTGTACGGGGATCCCGTTTCTGTACTCGGGGTGGACTTCGCCCTGAATGAGAGGCAGGAAGTAGTTGAGTGCATCTGTCGTGACGTTGTTTCCGTCCTTTGAGATCCATTCGGTCGGGAACTTCTTCTCCTTGTTTGCGATGCCCTTTATATCGGAGGAAAGTATCTCAACACGGTACGGATTGTTGCTTATTCTGTGGAAGACCATCATCTTGCCGCTCTCGCCGTTCATTGCGGCTTCAACTGCGGCGCTGCCTATCTGTGCGGCCTCGTTTATATCGGTGAGCGAAGCGATGTGCGAGGAGCATCTCTGCATAACGTTAAGCTCGATAGAACGGACTTTGCAGCCGACATTTGCAGCGGTGATGTTTTCGAGATATTTTCCCACGCCCGAAAGAAATTTGTGACCGAATGCGTCCGTAAGCTCGGAGGAGAATCCCGTCTGACGGTTTTCGCAGCGTATACCCTCGGAAACAGCTACGATAACGGCTTTATAACGTGTCTGCGCTTCCTTTACATCGGCGAGAAATTTATCGGTCGAAAACGGCGCTTCGGGAAGATATATGAGGTGCGGAGCAGGTTCGCCGTTCGCACGGAGTACGCAGGACGAAGCCGTGAGCCAGCCTGCATCTCTGCCCATAATTTCAACTATTGTCACGGACGGGATAGAATAAACACGGCTGTCACGGATTATCTCCTGCAAGGTCGCAGCGACATACTTTGCGGCAGAACCGAAGCCCGGAGTGTGGTCGGTGTTCATTACATCGTTGTCGATAGTTTTGGGAACGCCGATGACCTTTATGTCGATGCCCGTTTCCCTGAAATAAGCGTCAAGCTTCATAACGGTGTCCATTGAATCGTTGCCGCCGATGTAGAAGAACGCTTTTATATCGTGGCTGCGGAAGTTTTCGGCTATCTTTTCGTAATCGGAGCTGTCCTCGTTGTAGTCCTTAAGCTTGTAGCGGCATGAGCCGAGGATAGTTGACGGCGTTTTTTTGAGAAGGTCAATGTCATATTCCGAGGTGAGAATTTTTGTCAGGTCGATAAAGTTTCCGTTTATCGCACCCTCAATGCCGTTTATCGAGCCGTAGATGCCGTCAATATCACGGCAGGACGATGCGCCCGAGAAAACGCCCGAAAGCGAGGAGTTTATAGCGGCTGTTGGACCGCCCGACTGTGCGACAGCTATATTAAACATAAAATTAACCTCCGATACATTTGAAAAAATACGGTTTTGCACTATAATTTAATTATATCATACCTTATTTTTTGTTTCCATATCCAAAACGACAGTATTTTCGAGGTTTTTCGGGACGTTTTTTCCGCTTTCGTACAGTAATGGTTTACAGAAAACGTATTCTTAAGAAATTTTGCACTTTTTCAAAAATGTGTAATTTTTGTATTGATTTTTATAAATTAATATGTTAATATATATAATGGGAAAAGTTTTAAATTTTCCTTAAAAGAATTTTCAAAGGCTTTTTGCTGTTATGAGAGGAGGACACATACTTAATCCAAGTATGGTCAGTTTATGAGAAAAACAAAGATAGTCTGCACAGTAGGTCCTGCTACGGACGACGACAACATTTTGCGTGAAATGATGCTCTCGGGCATGGATGTTGCTCGTTTCAACTTTTCACACGGCGATTATGAGATACACAAGCGCCGCTTTGAGCAGGTAACACGTTTGAGAAACGAACTCGGTCTGCCCATTGCCACAATGCTCGATACAAAAGGCCCTGAAATAAGACTCGGACAGTTTGTTGACAACAAGCCTGTCGATGTTGACGACGGCGATACTATCACACTCACAACTATCGAGTGCGAATGTACCGCAAAAAAGGCTTACATCAACTTCAAAAACCTGCCGAAGGACGTAAGCGTCGGCACAACTATCCTTATAAATGACGGCGCAGTTGAACTCAGAGCAGAAAAGATAACCGACACGGATATCGTCTGCACGGTAGTTCACGGCGGTACTCTTTCCAACAACAAGGGCATCAACGTTCCCGGCGTTGAGCTTTCCATGCCGTATCTTTCCGAGCGTGATATGAACGACCTTGAATTCGGCGCAAAAATGGGCTTCGACTTCATTGCGGCTTCGTTCGTCCGCTCTTCCGCAGATATAAATTACCTTAAAAAGTTCACAAAGAGCCTCGGTTGGACAACTCCGAGAATAATCTCCAAGATCGAAAATATGGACGGTGTGAACAACATCGACGAGATCATCGATGTTTCCGACGGAATCATGGTCGCAAGAGGAGATATGGGCGTTGAGATACCTTTCGAGCAGATACCTGCTATCCAGAAAGAGATCATCGAAAAGGGCTATATGAGCGGAAAGCAGGTCATCACCGCAACTCAGATGCTCGAATCGATGATAACCAACCTCCGTCCGACAAGAGCCGAGATAACCGACGTTGCTAACGCTATCTATGACGGCACTTCCGCAATTATGCTCTCGGGCGAAACTGCCGCAGGCAAGCACCCTGTTGAAGCCGTAAAGACAATGGCTCTCATCGCCGAAACAACGGAAAAGGATATCAACTACATCGCACGTCTTTCCAAGCGTCCGATGCAGAAAGGTATCGACAGCACGAATGCTATTGCCCACGCCGCAGTTACAACAGCTCACGACCTCGGCGCAAAAGCTGTTATCACTGTAACAAAGTCGGGTTCGACCGCAAAGAACATTTCAAAGTACCGCCCGACCTGTATGATAATCGGCTGTACGCCCGATGATACCGTTCACCGTCAGATGAGTCTCAGCTGGGGCGTAGTTCCCGTAAAAATGGACGAAAAGAGCAGCACCGATGAACTTTTCAGCGCCGCTATCGACGCCGCAAAAAGCCACGGACTTGTTGAAAAGGACGACATTGTTGTTATCACCGCAGGTATCCCCCTCGGCGTTGCGGGCAAAACCAATATGCTCAAGGTAGACACAATAAAATAATGCGTAATTATTAGCAAAAAAAGGCGCAATTCACATTTTAAGGTTTACGAAACCTGATTCGTTCAATCTATTATGTGAATTGCGCCTTTTTCATTTATAAAAAATCTCAGCACGGATATAATAATCACAAATAAACCGCAAATGAGATAATCACAATGAAAAACGGAAGAAAAATAACGCTCTGGCTGCTCTGGATATGCCTTGTGCTGGCAATGTATTCCTCATCACTGCTCTATATCGAGCCTATGGCACACATTTACCCCAAAGCCGAGCGGATAAGCCTTGAAAATATCGAACGAAAAACGCCCGAAACGCTCACCGGGAGCGAATTCGAGCTTATTTTTGCGCAGACGGGTCTCGGAAAAGCTGCTGTAATGAAAATGCCCGCCCTTAAAGCGCTTGAAACCTATCAGGAGCAGTATTTTGCCGAGGTGGACTATATCGAATTCACCAATTCTGTCATTTCGCGCGAGGAATATGTTGAGTACCCGAATCTTTCGCTCGATTTCATCGAAAAAGGGGATATTCTTATCACACATTCGTCAAGCGTGTTCTCGTGGAGAAACGGTCACGCCGCCATTGTCACCGATGCGGAGAATGGCGAAACGCTCGAAGCTGTCGTTATCGGGCAGGACACCTGCCTGCAGAACATCGAAAAGTGGCGGCACTATCCGAACTTCCTTGTCCTGCGGTTAAAGGGCGCAGACGCACAGCTCCGCTCCGATATCGCAGACACGGCGAAAGAGCTTCTCTGCGAAAAGCCGTACCGCCTGCTGACGGGTGTTTTTTCTCCGAAATATTCCGACCGTGAGAACATCGCAGGAACGCAGTGCGCCCACCTTGTTTGGCTTGCTTTCGCATATTACGGATATGATATTGATGCAGACAGGGGACTTATCGTAACGCCGAGGGACATATCCGAAAGCGACCTGCTCGAAACCGTTCAAAGCTTCGGCAGGTCGTAGATTTATCTTATCTTCTCCCCGTTTCTCGCAAACTCGCCCTTGTAAACGGTCGAGCGGAAAAAGAGGATATTGCTCAAAAATGCTGTTATAGAGATCGCAATTCTTATTGGCAGGGGAAGTATCGGGAATGCAGGAAGTCCGTCGAACATTGATACAAAAAGAATACCTGCCAATGCGGCGGAAAGAACAGACATTATTACCTTTACGGCGATATAGTTCCTTTTGACCGACATAAGGCAAAAAGGCAGCATTATTATAAAAAGCGTTTCAAAAATAACTGTAATAGTGTGTGCTTTGGCTGTTTCCGCTCCGCCAAAAAGCGGTATCGCAAGCAGGGAAAGGCAATGCACGGCTGTTGCCGAAAGGATAAGCTTTACAGGGAGATCGATCAGTTCCTTTCTTTTCGCAGGTATCACACAGCTCATAAAATAATCGGTCGGATTGCCGTTTACAGAGTTATACATTTCCGTAAAATAGCTCATACTCTTTTTGTCGGACGGCAAAGGACCTTTAAAGCCGAAATTCAGCGCAAATGCCGTGTAAAGTGATGCGTGGCAAAAGATAGATGCCCATAAATTGATAATTCTTCCCGTGTCATCGAAGTATATCGGAAGAACCATTGCTATCGGTGCAAGGATATCCATTATAAAAAGAAAACAGAAAACGAATTTTAAAAAGCCGTTAAAAACCTCGGAATAGTATTTTTTCATCATTCCGCACCTCCGATAGGTTCGCCCGTGAATGAACGGCTGCCGCAGTCGGCTATGAGCTGTTTGTGTACCTTTTCCGAGCCGATGATGAATATAATGCACGAAACCAATGTCAATACCGCAAATATTACGGAAAGAACGGGCATACCAAACTCAATTTTGGTGAGCTTTTCGACCCACAGTACATTTATAAAGAACAATGTATAAAATGCTGTATTGAGGCTGTGCCTGTTCGTTAAAATATTCATATCGTATGTAAGCAAAGCCTTTTCATACACATAAAATCCTGCCGTTAAAACTATAAATAATATACTTCCAACGATCACACCGGATGTATACAGGGTAAGCGTAAATGCTTTTACTGCAAAAACAATTGCCGCAATGATGATGAGCGCGTTCGTAAAACGCTCGAAATTTATGAACGAGCGCACTGCGTCCTCACGGGAAAAGGGCATAAGCTGAAGTGTTCTCTGCGGGCGTTCGTCAAAAACAATAAGACCCCTTGACTCAAACTTTTTGCCGCCGAAAAAAATTCCGTATCTGTTTACCGCTTCCGTGCGTGAGTAGAAAGCGGTCATTCCGATAAGTCCGATAGAGATCATCATTGTATGAGCGGCATTATCGGAACGGCTGAAAGCGCAGAATATAATCAGTATCAGACCGATGACCGAAAACACATTCATCATATAATGAATGGTGTTCATACCCGTTCTTCGATAAGCGGCTATTGTAGCTTTTAAGTATTTCATAAATGTCACCTTACTTTCGGTTCTCACGGTTTTGGAGTATCGTATGCACGAGAATATCCTCATAATTCGGTGTGCGGACGCTGACATTGCCGAGCGAGGGGATATCCTTTCGGAGGACGAGTGCTTCATAGCCGAGTGAGGTTTCCTTTTCCCCGATAAGATATCTCGTCGGAGCAGGTCTTTCGCCCGAAACTACGGCGTATTTTTCCTGCGCTTCATCAGCGGAGAGCATCTCGTTCAGCTTTCCGTCTATCATCATTGCGATGTAGTCAGCAGTCTTGTCAAGGTCGCCCGTGATGTGCGTCGAGAATATGACCGAGCGCTCGCCGTCCGAAACGAATTCACGGAGGATATCGAGTATCTCCAGCCTTGCCGCAGGGTCAAGTCCTGCCGTCGGTTCGTCAAGGATAAGAAGCTTCGGGTCGTGCGCAAGTGCGAGGGCAAGCATCACCTTTGTTTTCGTGCCTTTGGAAAGTGTGCCGCATTTCTTTTTCGTGTCGATCTGCCACATTTTCACATACTTTGAGAAAACGCCGCTGTCCCATTTGCCGAACACTGCCGCAAATGCCTTTGCCGTTTTTTCGGGAGTTAAGGCGATGTTCAGATAGTCCTCATCGGGGACGAAGCCGACAAGGTTCTTGAATTTTGCCTCGTCCGAAACATTGTCAATGCCGCCGAAGCCTTTTATGCTTCCGCTTTCTCTGCCGTAGATATTCATTATAATGCGGAGAACGGAGGTCTTGCCTGCGCCGTTTTCGCCGATCATTCCGACTATTGCGCCCGACGGGATATCAAGCTCGGGGATATCGATAACAAAATCGTCCGCAAAGCTTTTCTTCAGATCGCGTATTTCGAGTATGTTTAAGCTGTCCATAGAAGTCATTTCCTTTCACTGATCGTTTTTATAGCATTAATAAGTTCTTCCTCGGTGAAGCCCTCGCTGAGAAGTGCTTCGGCGTTCCGTGAGAATTCCGCAAGCCGCCGCTGACGGTACTGCTCCATTATCATATTTTTGTCGGGCGACTTTACAAATGTACCCTTTCCCGATGAGGTGTAGATAAGCCCCTCGTGTTCGAGGTCGGAGTAGGCTCGCTTTGTCGTTATTGCGCTCACATTAAGGTCAGCCGCAAGCTGACGGACGCTCGGGAGAAGTGTGTTTTCCGAAAGCTCTCCGCTCAGAATGGCACTGCGCACGGCTTCTTTTATCTGCTCATACATCGGTTTGTCGCTCGTGTTGTTCAGCGTTATTTTGATAATATCACCTCCAGGATGTGTATATACTGTATATATCACTATATACACACTATAGCACTGTTTATATGCTTTGTCAAGAGGTTTTGTAAATTTTTTTGGCAAGCGGTGTTTTCTCGGCAAAAAAATGAAATTTTGTATAGACATTCGGAGCGTTTTGAGTTATAATATAAAAGAATAAACATAAACAAACATCGAAAAGGAAAGTTTTATGAGAGTAATTACAGGTTCAGCACGTGGAAGAAAGCTCATGACCCTTGATGGCAGCGATGTCCGCCCGACCACCGATAAGGTCAAAGAAGCTATTTTTTCTATCGTTCAGTTTGATATAAACGGCTCGGAGATACTTGACCTCTTTGCAGGCTCGGGTCAGCTCGGCATTGAGGCGCTTTCAAGAGGTGCAAAGCGCTGTACATTCGTTGACGAATCCCGCAATTCGATAAAAGTCACGACCGAGAACGTCAGGAACTGCGGATTTGCAGACTCCGCCGATATCCTCAACACGGAGAGCATAGGTTATCTTCGCACCTGCCGCAGGAAATTTGACCTTGCGTTCCTCGATCCGCCGTATAATAAGGGCATACTTGAAAAGGTACTTCCTCTGCTTGCGGAGAAGATGTCCGACAGGGGCATAATCGTCTGCGAACACGAAACGGGTCTTGTTCTTCCCGAAAGCTACGGCGCACTTATCAAAAAGCGCACCTACAAATACGGAAAGATCGAAGTAACGGTTTTTGTAACGCCTTTCGGCGATGATGCCGAATAATCCTATACTAATTTATAAACTGAAAGTGTACAAAAAATCAAGCAAAATCTCGTAGCTGTTGAAAACAGCTTGATGTTGAAAACAGGTTTAAATGGATTTTGCGCCGATTTTTTGTCTACACTTTGATTAAAAATTAGTATTATCTCTATGGAGATGAAAATTTATGAGTAAACCAAGAATTGCCGTTTATCCGGGAAGCTTTGACCCCGTAACGAACGGTCATACAGATATTATCCGCAGAGCGTCACGCCTTTTCGACAAGGTGATAGTTCTCGTTTCGGTCAATGCCGTAAAAAGTCCCTCGTTCTCTTCCGTTGAGCGAGTAAAGCTTATAACAAAGGTCGTTGACGGACTTGACCTTGAAAATGTCGTTATCGATATCTGGGACGGACTGCTTGTGGATTACATAAAGCAGGTCGGTGCGATAGCAATTATAAAGGGTCTGCGTGCCGTTTCCGACTTTGAATATGAATTTCAGATGGCGCTTGCAAACAAGATGCTTTACGATGAGGCGGAAACCGTCTTTCTCACAACAAGCTCGGAGAATATGTATCTTTCTTCAAGCGTTGTAAAGCAGATAGCATCATTCGGCGGTGATATAAGCCACTTCGTCCCCGAATGTATCTTAAAAGACATAACCGAAAGGCTCGTTCCGAAAAAATTACAGCATGAGTGATATCATCTGCGGTCAGACCACATTTGAGATCATTCGGAAAGGAAAAAGAAAATGATTATTGACGAAATTCTTGATATGATGGACGATATGCTCGACGATGCGGGAACTATCCCGTTCAACAGCAAAAAAGGCACTATCGACGTTGAAAAAATGAGAGGCTGCATAAACGATCTTCGTCTTAACCTCCCAAATGAGCTGCACGATGCAAGGAACATTGTCAGTGACCGAAAAGACATAGTGAACACTGCGAACAAAGAGGCTGAACAGATAATCCGCAAGGCAGAGGAGCGGGCAAAGATCATCGTTTCCAACGATGAGATAACCAAGGCTGCAAAGGCACAGGCGGTCGAGATACTCAATCAGGCTCAGGCTCGTGCAAAGGACGTAAAGAACGCCGCAAACAAGTATATCGATGATATCCTTACCCAGTCGGAGAGCGCACTTCAGGCGGCTCTCACCGATGTCCGCAAGACCAAGCAGGCTGTACGAAACGTTCCCTCCAACGGAACTATCAAGAAGTAAGTGGATCTTTTGCCGCACAATTTTAAAGCTGTGCGGCTTCGTTATAGGAGTTGTTTTTATGAAAAAATTTGATAAAAACGCAGTTTCTTCCGCCGCTGCTTATGTGAATGAGCTTGCGGACGGGATAAATTCGCTCACTGCCGCAAAGCTTTCCGATTTCGATAAGGACAAGACCGTTCTTGCACTTGTTGACATTATCAACGGCTTTATCCGTGAGGGCGCAATGCATTCCGACAGCGTTGAAAGTATCATCGGACCGTCGGCAAAGCTTCTTTCCGAATGTAAAAACGCAGGCATTGCCGCTTTTGCTTTTGCCGACTGCCATGAAAAAGGCTGTGCGGAGTTCACTTCTTTCCCCGAACACTGCGTAAAAGGCACGAGCGAATCCGAGATAGTGGACGAGTTGAAAAGCATCGGCGGCTACACACTCATCGAAAAGAATTCGACCAACGGCTGTCACGAAGAAGCTTTCAGGGCTTTCCTTGACGAACACAGGCAGGCTGACACATTCATCGTCTGCGGCGACTGCACGGATATATGCGTTCTCCAGTTCTGCCTTTCGCTAAAAACGCTTTTCAACAAGGAAAACAAGCCGCTGAACATCATTGTTCCGATAAATGCGGTCGAAACCTACGATGCGCCTTATCATAATGCGGCATTTGCCGATCTTGCGGCTTATAAGCTGATGATGGACTGCGGCGTTCGCTTCGTTTCGGCAATAGAATAAAGGAAGTATGGATATGGAAAATTACGACAGAAATTTAACAATGCTCACCGATTTTTATGAGCTTACAATGGCTAACGGCTACTTTGAAAACGGTATGGGCGAAACTATATCTTACTTTGACCTTTTCTTCCGCAATATCCCCGATAACGGCGGCTTTGCGATAATGGCAGGTCTTGAGCAGGCTATCGACTACCTGAGCGATCTGAGCTTTTCCGAGAGCGATATCGATTATCTTCGGGGAAAGGGTATCTTCTCCGAGGATTTCCTTGAATATCTCCGCCATTTCAGATTCAGCTGCGACGTCTGGGCAATTCCCGAGGGAACGCCAATCTTCCCGTATGAGCCCGTTGTAACGGTGAGAGGCCCTGCAATTCAGGCGCAGTTCGTTGAAACGATGCTCCTTATCTGCATCAACCACCAGAGCCTAATCGCAACAAAGGCGAACCGTATCGTCCGTGCCGCAGACGGCAGACCCGTTATGGAGTTCGGCTCACGAAGAGCGCAGGGTTTTGACGGCGCTGTTTATGGTGCAAGAGCCGCTTACATAGGCGGCTGCTGCGGAACAGCCTGCACGATCTCCGACAAGCTTATGGGAACGCCTGCTCTCGGCACAATGGCTCACTCGTGGATACAGATGTTTGACAGCGAGCTTGAAGCTTTCCGTGCTTATGCGAAGTGCTATCCAAAGGGAACAACTCTGCTCGTTGACACCTATAACGTCCTCAAATCGGGCGTTCCGAACGCTATAACCGTGTTCAAGGAGATGCGCGCAAGGGGTGAAGAGCCTGCGGGAATCCGTATCGACAGCGGCGACATAACATACCTTTCAAAGCGCGCACGTCAGATGCTCGATGATGAGGGCTTCCCGAATGTTAAGATAGTTGCTTCAAATTCGCTCGATGAATATATTATCCGTGACCTCCTGCTGCAAGGTGCAAAGCTCGACAGCTTCGGCGTGGGCGAAAGACTTATCACATCGCGTTCCGAGCCTGTTTTCGGCGGCGTTTACAAGCTTGCCGCAGTGGAGAAAGACGGCGAGATAATCCCGAAGATAAAGGTTTCGGAGAACGTTGCAAAGATAACGAACCCCGACTTCAAGACGGTATGGCGTTTGTATGACTGTTCAAGCGGAAAAGCTATCGCAGACGTTCTCACCTGCGCAGATGAAACCATAGACGAGAGCAGACCATACGAAATTTTCGACCCCGAACACACCTACAAGCGCAAAATGGTGACGAATTTCCGTGCGGAAAAGCTTATGAAGCGCATATTCGACAACGGAAAGTGCGTATATACTTCACCGTCAGCCGAGCAGATAAAGCAGTTCTGCGCAGAACAGATCGATATGCTCTGGGACGAGCTTAAGCGTTTTGAATATCCGCACAAATACTACGTTGACCTTTCTCCGAAGCTTTGGAAAAAGAAGAATGAACTGCTTGAAAAGGCGATGGCGCTTTGATAATGCGTAATTCGTAATGCGTAATGCGTAATTAGCTTCGCTGTTTCGTTAGAATATTAAAAAATGCGTTCACGAAAAAAATTGTGAACGCATTTTTTTACAATTCTTAATTTGTATGCAATGCTCTGCATTGCATTAATTACGCATTACGCATTACGCATTACGCATTAAAAAATTGTCATTATAACATCAAAAAAGGCGAAAATTAGTCAATTTTATATAAAATTTGTTATTAGTTGTTGCAACATAGCATAAAAAGTGTTATACTTATATATTAGATAATTATGATTTTTTATAAAAGGAAGTAAAAAATGATAGACAGCAATATCCAAGACAGCCGACCGCCTGAAAACCCGGCGGAAACGGCCGTCAGAAAGAACAGACCTCTGAACGTCCGGCTTATTGCTGCTGTGTTGTTTGCCGCCTTTGCTGTTCTTATTGCTGTGCTTTTCATGAAGGTCGCAAAGCTCCGGAAGAACATCAATGAGCTTGAGCAGCGGCTTGCAGACAGCGAAAGCTACATAGCGGCAATGAATACGAATGTTGACGAATATCCCGATCCCGATGGCAGTATGCTTTATCACGATGATATTTACGGCGATTTTTCCGCAGAGCCGCTTGATGGTGTCCCGCTCAATACTCTTGACTGGGAAAACCTTGAACTCGGCGAGGACAACCGCTATACATATTATGAAAACGGCGAGGCTGTTTCAAAGACGGGAATTGACGTTTCCTATCATCAGGGCGACATCGACTGGGAAAGGGTCGCAGCTGACGGTATCGATTTTGCGATGATACGCATTGGCTACCGAGGCTATGAAAAGGGCATTATGCATCGTGATGAGCTTTCCGAAAGCTATATCAGCGGTGCGCAGGCGGCAGGCATTGATGTCGGCGTGTACTTCTATTCGCAGGCGGTAAGCGAAGCCGAGGCCCGTGAAGAGGCGGTCTATGTCTGTGAGCTCATAAAGGACAGCGAGATAAAATATCCCGTTGTTTTCGATTGGGAGCTGCCCGATGACAGTGAGGCGAGAACACTCGGAACGACTACAGAAACGCTCAACAAATGTGCGGCGGCTTTCTGCCAAGAGATAACCGACCGAGGTTATACGGCGATGCTTTACAGCAATCTGAAAATGGCACTGACCAAATACGATATGCAGACCCTGAGTGCTTATGATTTCTGGTACGTTGAATACAAGGACGGTCATAATCCGCCGAGCTATCCGTACGAGCTTCAGATGTGGCAGTATGCAAGCGACGGCAGTGTGGACGGCATTGACGGTTATGTCGATATGAACATAAGCTTCGTTGATTATGCCGCCGAATACGGCAAGCATCAGAACGCAGATTTTGAATAAAAAGGAGTAATTTTTATGCTTACAACTATTTCTTCCGATATATTAAAGGTAACGATAGACACATTCGGCGCAGAGCTTCATTCCGTAAAGGACTGCAACGATACGGAGTACCTCTGGCAGGCTGACGAAAAGGTCTGGAAGCGTCATGCGCCCGTGCTTTTCCCGTTTATCTGCAATACAGCTTCAAAAAAATACACCGTTGACGGAAAGGAATATGCTCTTTCCAACCACGGCTTCGCCCGTGACAGCGAGTTCGAGCTTCTTTATGCAAAGGAAAGCTCCGCTGAATTCTACCTTGGCTACAGCGATGAAACGCTCGGAATTTACCCCTACAAATTCGGACTTTACGCAAATTACACCCTTGAAGGCAATGCTCTCAAAGTGACATACACCGCCGAAAACAAGGACGACAAGCCGATGTATTTCTTCCTCGGCGGACACCCTGCATTCCGCTGCCCTGTCGGTGATGATGAAAGCTTCACCGATTACTATGTTGAATTCGAGAAGAATGAAAGCATCGCACGCAATGAAAATGATGTAGTTCTTGACAACGCAAACAAGGTCCCGCTCAGACACGACCTCTTCAAAAACGATGTTTTCATGAAGAACAAGCCGAATTCCTCCTGGGTGGCTCTTGCAAGCAAGACTCACGATCACAAGGTAACGCTTTCTTATGATAAAAACGGTTGCATCGCAGTCTGGTCGTCCTGGTTCGAGGACGGGGAAAAGACAAATGCGGCAGAGTTCGTCTGCCTTGAACCGTGGTCGAGCGTACCCGTTTATGAGAGCGGTGTGACCGAGCTTACCGAAATGCCTGATGCTAAGAAGCTTATGCCGAACGAAAAATATGCGTTCACATTCACAGTCCGGATCGGATAAATGACGAAAGGAGTTAAGACATGGCAGATATCATCGCAAACGTTGATTGTACATACGACGTTTCGGTTTCGACCGGAAACAAGGAGGCGTTCATTTTCATTACTCCTCCGTCGGGAACGGGAAAGGGCGTGACCGTTGACGGCATCAAAGCCGCATTGAAGGCGGGCAATGTTGTTTTCGGTCTTCGTGAGGACGTTATAAAAATGATCGCAGACGAAAAGAAATATTCTCAAAGGCTCTGCGTCGCCGTTGCACAGCTGCCGATAGACGGTGTGAGCGGTTCAATAACATATAAATTTGATAAAAAAGTCGCTGCTGCCCCGACCGAAAACGAAAAGGGCTTCGTTGACTATAAGGATCTCGGGCTTATCAGGGTCATTCGGACGGGCGATGTTATTGCCGATATCACCCTACCGACCGAGGGCGAACCCGGCATTGACGTCAGGGGAGGAAGGATCGCACAGTACCCCGGCAAAAAGGCGCAGTTTACTCTCGGTATGAATACAAAAATAACCGAGGACGAACAGCATATCGTTGCGGCTGTTGACGGTCAGCTTGTTTACAGGAACAATACATTCTCAGTCGATACGACGGTCGTTATAAAAGGTGATGTTGACGCATCAGTCGGAAATATAAGCTTTATCGGCGATGTTATCGTCAAGGGCAATGTCTGCGAAGGCTTCAAGGTATCGTCCGCAACGAATATCACTGTTTCGGGTCAGGTCAACGGCGCAACTCTTGAGGCAGGCGGAGATATCACGATAAAGCAGGGCTGCGTTTTCGCAAAGATAACCTGCCACGGGAACGTGAGCGCACTTTTCTGCGAGCGAAGCACCATAAACTGCGACGGAAACATCTCTGCACAGAACTTTGTTATCTGCGACGTTTACTGTGCGGGCGAGCTCACCACGAAAGCCAGCAACGGAAGTATCATCGGAGGAAAATACACCATTCTCAATTCGCTCGAGGCGTCAAATATCGGCTCAAAAAACTACACCCCGACCGATATCACTATCGGTGACAACGCTATCCTTGCCGCTGAAAAAACGCAGCTTGAAATGAAGATAGCCGCCGCACAGAAGAAGATAGAAGACCTCACAATGATCGTAAACTTCCTCAACGAGAAGAAAAAGGAGCTGCGCAAACTGCCCGATGACAAGGAAGAGATGCTTGCAACGGCAGTAAGACAGCGTGTTCTTCTCAATGTTGAGATCAAGACCAGTCAGAAGCGCATCGATGAGATCAATATATATCTGGGTACAAAACAGCAGCTCTGGGTCCGCTGCAAGGGTTATATCTACCCCGGAACAAGGATAACTATCAACGACAATATTTTCAAAGCCGATACGGAATATGCGCACAGCATGGTTTCTGTCGGTGCTGACGGTGAGATCGCAGCTACACCGTATTGATAATTCGTAATTAGTTTGCTCCGTAAATTGCCGCAGATCGTAGGGACAGATTTCCCGTACCACGCCGCAATGTGTTTCACAATAAACGAACACCCCTGTTTTCAACGGTTTTATCCGATGAAAACAGGGGTGTTTTCTTTGTGAATAATTGCTGCCGAAAATCGTTTCGCAAATTGGGACGGGAAACACGTCCCATACAGAAACTTTGCCTAAAATAAAGGGCTTGCAACTGGCGGATATGGAATCCGCCCCTACGGAATTAAGGTTTTCGTGACAAATATGCAGAATATAAATAATTCCGAATTCCTCATTCCGAATTCCGAATTTTTCTTACGTCTTTCTGTTCGGGCATTTAACAATGATTCCCGATACTTCGTGTCCGAGATGGCAGGAGATAGTCGCTCCGACTTCGCATATCTCCTCGGGGTCATAGCCGACAGCTTTTTTCATAAGCTTTGTTAATTCTTCCGTAAGCTCGGGGCGGCTGCCGTCGAGGATAGCATAAGCTGTTCCCGGGATCATATGCTCGGTCGCATACTCTACCATTTTCGGGAGAACGGCTTTTTCTCCTCTTATCTTTGCAACGGTCTCAGAAACTGCGTCCGTGAATGTGATGATAGGCTTCAGTCCGAGCATTTCGCCTACGAATGCGGTCGCACAGCCAACACGTCCCGATTTCTTCGCATATTTAAGGGTATATGCCGTGCAGATGATTATGCCGCTGTCGAACCAGTCGGTGAGGTATGCGATGATCTCATCGGCGGACGCACCCTTCTGTATCTTCTTTGCCGCCTGCATAACGGGAAGTCCGTAAACGCCCGTGTAACCCTTGCTGTCCATAACGGTGATGTTCATTTTATCCTTTGCTTCGGGGTGAAGCTCGTAGAACTTTTCCTTTGCGGCATTGGCATTGTTGAACGAATTCGAGCCGATAGAAGCGATAACGACATTGATGAGGTCGGTAACGCCGTCGTTATACTGCTTCTCATACTCGCCGATATAGTCTTCAACGCGTATCTGCGAGGTGTGGGGCATTTCGTCCACTTCGTCCATAAGCTTATAGAATTCCTTGGTCGAATATTCAACGTGTTCACGAAGGCTGCGTTCACCTACGATTATCCAGAAATTAACGAGGGCAATATCATATTTTTCTGCCTGCTCAAGCGAAATGTCGCTTGCGGAGTCGGTCATAATTTTCACTTTGCTCATAATACAGCAGCTCCTTTTTGATTGAATTTATTAATAAGTATATCATATTTTTGGAGCAAATGCAAGTTTTTATTTGCCAAACCAACATAAATATGGTATAATAAAGAAAATTTCACTGCGAAAGGGTCTTTTCAATGGATAGATACTATGCCGACCAGCATTTTCATACAAGCTTTTCGGGCGACAGCGACACTCCGCCCGAGGAGCAAATCAAGCGTGCGCTCTCGCTCGGAATGACGGAGATATGCGTTACCGACCACCACGATTACGATATGGTCTCGGACGTTGATTTCAACCTTGATTTTGACGCTTATTATGCGAAGATGAGCGAATTGAAAGAGAAATACAGCGGCATTATCGATATTTCGATAGGCGTTGAGCTTGGTCTGCAGCTTCACATTGCCGAATATCTTGATGAACTTGTGAAAAAATATGATTGGCTCGATTTTATCATCGGTTCACACCACGTTATCGACGGCATTGACCCTTATTTTCCCGAGTTTTTTGAAAAGCACGGCACTGATTCCTACGAACGCTATTTCAAGGTCACGCTCGAACGCATAAAACGGATAAAATGCTATGACAGCCTCGGACACCTCGATTATATCGTCCGCTACGGTCAGAAGCACGGCCTTAGCTACTCTTACCGCAAATATTCGGACTATATCGATGAGATACTCCGTGTGCTTGTGTCGGACGGAAAGGCTCTTGAATGCAACAGCGGTGCTTTTTCACGGGGAATGGACGAGCCTAACCCGAACACGGACGTTTTAAGGCGATTTAAGGAGCTTGGCGGCGAGCTTATAACGCTCGGCTCGGACGCTCACACTCCCGAAACGCTCGGCGACAGATTCGATCACTGCGGTGAACTGCTAAAAAGCTGCGGCTTTAAATATTACGCCGTCTACAAGAAGAGAAAGCCCGAAATGCGTTTGCTTTGATACAAAAAATCGCAGCTGCACAGCTGATGTTTTGTGCTGTTTGAACAAATTTTGCTTCAAAATATCTCCGTAAGGGGCAGTATAGGCTTTTTGCAGGCGGTAAAATGTTAAATTTATTTTAAATGAGAGAAAAGACGCTAAAGTTTTTAAAGTTGCTGCCGATAAAAATAATAGAGATAAAAAGCGCCTTTGATAAGGTGCAGATGATCGAGTAAATTATGATGGGAGGCTGTTTTATGGAAGTTGGTAAACTCGGTAATGCAATGGGCATATACAGAAAGATGGAAAACAGCTACAAGTCGGGTGTCAAGGACGGCAAAAAGGTATCCGTTTCCTCCGCAAAGAGAGTCGATACGTTTGAAATGTCCGCAGGCGCAAGAGCGGCAGGCGTGGGAGCTGCAAAGGCTTCCGCAAAGAAGTTCGCCGACAGCGAGGCTTCGGCAGACAGGATCGCTTCGCTCAGGAGCAGGATAGCTGACGGAAGCTACAGCGTTTCCCCCGAAAGCGTTGCGGCATCGATATTTGAGGGATAATTTTTCCCGAATACTTTGGAAAGGGTGAATTGATTTGGCTGCGGATTACTTTAAGCTTGTTCGGTTCTTTAATGAATATATCGTTCATTACAAGGAACTGCTCGATTTTGAATACAGCAAGCTCGATATGATCAACAATGATAAAATTGAAGAACTGAGCCGAAGCCTTTCCAAGGAGCAGGCGCTTATAATGAAGTCCAATTCAATGGAGAAAAAGCGCATCGAGATCCTCGGAGAGGATAAGGATCTCACTTTTAAGGAAATAATCGAAAAAGCTCCGATCTCCTGCAGGAAAAGGCTGGAGGGACAGTACGAGGAGCTTTCCGCCTGCGTTATGAAGATAAAGGAACTCAACGATCTTGCAAATGTCATCATCACGGGCAGGCTCAAAAGAGTTGAACGAAAGACCGCCGAGCTGGACACCTATGACGGCAAGGGCGGAGTTAAGACCGAACACGCCACACATTCGGCGATAATGAATAAAGTCTGAGGAGGAAAAACAATGGCTTCGAGCTTTATGGGACTGTATGTGCAGAGAGAAGCACTCAATTCTGCGCAGAAGGCTCTTGATATAACAGGCAACAACATCAGCAACGTTAAAACGGCAGGTTATTCCCGTCAGAGACTTGACGTTTGCTCCATAGCTAACACGGGCTACAATCTTCTGTACAATACGGGCGTGAGCCTCGCCGGACAGGGCGTTGACAATGTAGGTGTAGGTCAGTACAGAGATGCTCTTATCGATGAAAAGGTAAGAAGCTATACAACCCTTGACAACAACTACAATATCAAAGACGTTGTTATGAAAGATGTCGAGACCGCTCTCGACAACATTGAATCCAAAGTATACGGTTTCGCCGCTAACCTTGCTAACTTCAAGTCAGCTCTTCAGAGCTTTGCTACAGACGAGGCAAACAGAAAAGAGCTTGCGAACGTTACATTCCGTGCGGCTGAATCCGTTACACAGCAGATCCGCTATATGAATTCCCGTCTTGACGATATATCAGAACAGACGAAAAGCGATGCGAATATCTCCGTTGACCGTGTGAACAGGATCTTTGAGAGCATGGCTAACCTCAACAAGCAGATCACAAACAGCTATGTTCAGATGAACTATATGGAGATGACCGCAAACAGCTATCAGGTCGATAACGACTATGGCCCTCTTGAACTCAAAGACCAGATGAACCTCCTTATAGATGAGCTTGCTTCGTTCGGTGACGTTACATTCAATGAAGAGAGCAACGGTTCGTTCACTGTTACCTTTGCAGGTCAGGTCGCTGTACATAATGATGAATATGCACAGATGGCAATGATCGTTGAAGATCCCGATCCGCTTTATATGGGCTTCAAGATCACGGACGCAGGCACTTATATCAAAAAAGAAGACCGCTATGACGGACTTATGAATGCCGACCTCTGGAAAAAGCTTGCCGCTGATAAGGGCATGACCAACAGAGAATATGCCAATAAGACCGCAAGCGCCATAAATATAACCGGTACAGACAAGCTCAAGGGCGGTGCGCTCCGAGGCTATCTTGACGTATACAACGGCGAAGGCGTTTTCAATGCCCCCGATACTACGAAGTTCGACTCGGAGATCAAGTTCTATCCGAGTGAAGTAAATGAGATCATCAAGGAAGTCAGCAAATACGTTAACGAAGTCAAAAACGGAAATGCTGCCAGCAGAGCAGATCTCAATTCAGCTTTGAGAAAGCTTGAAAATTACGGCAGCGCTGAATTCAATGAAGATGATTTTACCGTTAAATTCTGCGGAAAGACAGCCGTTGACGGAAACGGTTATGCACAGATAGCCATAAAAGACCCGGACGATCCGTCAAACCTCGCCTTCGTGATCTCGGACGGAACGAGAAACGAGGCTGCCTGGGACGCTGTCGGAGATGAGGAAGCTATCGAAAATACGGTAAGGAACGACAGTGTCGACCTCCCCACCGACTCACACGAATATCCGAGCGGCAGCAAGCTTGGCAATGCGCTCACTCATATAAATGTAGGTTTGAAACTCCAATCCGAATATGCAAACGATTTTCAGGGCATTGAATACTACCGTGATATGCTCAATGCGTTCACGGCAACGCTCACAAAATCGTTCAACGATATCTACAAGGATTTCAAGGACGCTGACGGAAATCCGCTTGAACTTTTCACATACGAAAAGGACAACGGCAGCAAGAACTTCCGCACAGCTGCCGCAGATATAAAGGTCACAGAAACCTGGAGAAAGCTCCCGAGTCTTCTTGCACAGCCGGAACAGTTCACAAAGGACGATGGCTCGGAAGACGATATGGATGAACTCAACAACGATTTTATCCACAAGTGTCTTGCAATATTTGAAAATGTTTCACTCGAATATGGCAACGATGAAACAGGCAAGAAAGATCCGCTCAAAATGACGCTTGAAAAGTTCGTTTCACACATCTCCGACAACCTCGGCACACAGATCGAGGGCAATGCGAAGATACTCAAAACGACCGACATCATGCTCGAATCCGTTTCGGATGCCAGAGATGAGATAATGGGCGTTTCCGTCAACGAAGAGGGCATCAATATGCTCAACTATCAGAAATGGTACAACGCTATCGCAAGAATGGTAACAACCCTTGACGAGGCACTTGATAAGATAATCAACGACATGGGCGTTGTCGGCAGGTAACGGAAGGACGATAGAAAATGAGAATAACGCAGAATTTTGCAGACAGAAAATACCTTAAAAACAGCAGCAGACTTTTATCGGGCTACACCAAAAGTATGCTCAAGATCGAATCGCAGATGGACTATTTCAGAGCCTCCGACAATGCGATAAATGCGAGCAAGGCTATGACCGTCCGCAAGAATCTTCAGGATCTTTCAATGTATGACTCCAACCTCAAGCTCACAAAGGGTCTTTACGAGGCTGCCGAGCAGAATCTTTACACAGTCGCAAACAAGGTCTATATCGATGTTTCCACAAAGCTCGATCAGGCGTGCAACGGCACTTACGATCAGACACAGCTTGACATCATCGCACATGAGCTTGACCAGTATGCTGACAGTGCTATAAAAACTCTCAACTCCGATTATGCCGAGCGCAGACTTTTTGGCGGTACGAACAACTCCTCACCTGCATTCGGAACTCTGAAGGAAGCTGACGGCATCACAGACGTTCTTGACCCCGTAACGGGACACAAGATCGTTACATACAACGGTATCCCTGTTGATGATATCAGCGCAGACGGCACTCATTATATGAACCGTATCTCCAAGGACGATTATTACGCTGCCGTAAAAGCGGGCGATAATGATACCGTTATGAGAATAGCCTGCGATCAGGGCTATGACAAGGAGATCACCGAAGCGGAGTATAACGATATCGTCAACGGAAAGGGTGCAAATGCCGCTGACCCCGACGCCGTAAGAAAAGAATCACACGATATCACAAAGGAAGTTTCCGCCGATGAATACAACCCCAACGATCCTGCTTACAGCACAAAGGACGGAAAGTTTTACAAGACCGAAACGGTCACAAAATATTACGAAAAGGGCTTCCGCTATTATACAAAGGAAGCCGCTACCGAGGACGACTACAACGCTTCCAAGGGCGACGGAACTGTTATAAAGGACGGAAATAACTACTTTAAGATCTACACGGGCGAGGTAGGCGGCTGCAAACCGATATATGTTGATATCGGTCTTGGCATTAAGTATAATGACAAGGGCGAGGTTCAGGAAGGAACAGCCATTGATGTGAGCATGAACGGTGCGAAGATCACAGGCACGGGCTCAACGACCGTTGATTCTGCCGTAAATTCAAGCTATAACAAGGATGATCCGTTCTCCAAGGCTACTTATGATATGCAGTTCAGCAACAACTTTGTTCAGCTTATATATGATGCGGCTGACGCACTCCGTTCGGGCGATGTTTCCCGTGCGAATGCGACGATAGATCTTCTCGACCGTGCCAATACGGGAGTTCTTACCGAGATCACAACGCTCGGCTCAAAGTATAAGAGCACAGAATTCTATCTCGACAAGGACGAAGAATACAAATCAAGCCTCCTCGAGCGTCAGAACGACGTTGAGGGCTGCGATATGAATGAAGAAATAACCAACATGAATGCGATGCAGGCTGCATACAATGCTATGCTCCAGCTGAGCGCAAATGTACTTCCAAGGAGCATATTTGATTTCATCAGTTGATTAAGACAAAAGGCAGGGGATAAATTATGGATCAGCTTCTAAGTATCAAGCATATTCCTATTAAAATTGAAGTCAATGTGACCAATGCACAGCTCAAGCCGAGAGAGGCAGATCCGCTCGAGCCGTCTGTAAAGATCTCAAGGGGTTCGGACGGAGTAAAGGTTGCGGCGCAGCCTTACAAGGTCGATATCTCGTCTCCGAGGCTCGACAGCTATGTTCCGACGAACGTTCAGCCGAGCAAGCTTACGCTCACTTATGATGCGGTTGCGAAAATGAGCGGCACGGACGGCACAGCAGCTTCGGCTGCGAACACAACAGCCGTTTCACGCAGTTCTTCGCAGAGCATCGAAGCCATTCTCAGCAAGCTCCCGAAATCAAAGGAGAGCAGCATCAGCTACAATGACGGAACACTCAGCATCAATTACAGTATGATCGGCAGCGACAGCAGCTCCGATATCGGCTCGATATCCGATCTTAAAAACGGCTTTGAGTTTATTCCGGGCGATATCGAGTTCATAGTCAGCCAGATGCCTGACCTTGAAATAGAATATCTCGGCGATCCGCTCTATTTCCCGAGAAGCGCAGACCCGAATTATAAGGGTGAAGTTGACGTTATAGCCTAAAATGAGGATCTTTATATGATTATTAAAACAAGAGATTTCGGCGAAGAGGAAATTTCCGAGGAAGTTATCATAGATTTCCCGAACGGAGTTTACGCATTTGAAGAAAACAAGCGGTTCGTGCTGCTTTCGCCATGCGGAGAGGATAAATATCCGATGTGGCTGCAAAGCGTTGATAATCCGAACCTTTGCTTCATCGTTTTCGACCCGAGAGAGTTCGTTCCCGATTATTCGGTCGAGCTTGACGCAGAAACAAAAAAGCTCCTCGGCGGAAACAGCACAGAGCTTGATTTTCTCTGCATGGCGGTCGTTCCGAATGAATATATCAACACAACGCTCAATCTCAAAAGCCCGATCGTGATAAATTCCGCTGAAAAAAAGGGCGTTCAGGTCATCGCAGCGGAGAATTATCCGCTGAAGTTCCCTGCTTTTAAAAAGGAGGGCGCTTAAATGCTGGTCGTTTCGAGAAAAAAAGACGAGAGCATCATCATCGGCGACAATATCAAGGTCACGGTCGTTGAAATATCGAAAGACCGCATAAGGATAGGCGTTGACGCTCCCGAAAATGTCAAGATCGCGCGAAGCGAGCTTTACGATACGGAAAAATTCAATATGCAGGCTGCGATAAATAAGCCTTCCATCGACATTCTCGCAGCTTTGCTTGACAAAAACACTAAGTGAAAGGACGAATGGATATGGCAAGCAGCACATCTTCAACATCATCGACCTCCAGCTTATGGAGCAATAACAGAATGTCGGGTCTTATGTCGGGACTTGACACCGAAAGCCTTGTTAAATCAATGGCTGCAAACACAAAGAACAGACTTAACACGAAAAAGCAGAAGCTTCAGACCTTACAGTGGAAGCAGGAGGCTTATCGTTCAAGCATTTCCAAAATTTCCGATTTTCAGAAGAAGTTCCTTGACTGGGGCAGCGATACCTCGATAAAGGCAAACTCCGTTATGAACAAGTACAAGGCTGAATCCACGAATGACAAGCTTGCAGTTTCCGCAAACTCATCGGCTACGCCTGCTACTTATTACATCAGCGCATCAACAGCGGCTTCGGCTGCTCAGGTAAAGTCTGCAGGTTCGATATCGACCGACCGTATCAATCTTGATTTCAGCAAGAACGTTGACGGCAAGGAATACACCGTACAGATGACCTACAACGGCACAACGAGAGATGTGACATTTAAGGGAAGCACCGATGCAGACACAGCAAAGGCAAACTTCCTTGAAGCCGCAAACAATACCTTCAAGGATATCAAGACTGACGCTCAGGGCTTTGAATTCAAGGACGGAACGTCGACCCTCGTTTTCAACAATGCAAATGATGGCATAAGACATACATTCAGCATCAAGTACAACAGCGAAGCTGTAGGTCTTTCAAACACTGTCGGCAGCACGATGGGTACAACGACAAAGCTCAGTGATGCGGCTTTCAATACCGCACTCAACGGTGATAAGTTTGAGTTCTCCATAAACGGCGAAAAATTCACCTTTGAAAAGAGCAATACTATCGGTGATGTCATAAATGCCATAAACAAGGCTGATATCGGTGTAAAAGCTTCGTTCAGCACAATGACGCAGAGCTTTAAGCTCGAATCGACCGAAACGGGTACTGCAGGAAAGCTGAACATTGAACAGACAAACGGAAATCTTCTCAACTCACTGTTCAACAGCAGTGATGATTTCACCAAAAAGGACGCTTACGGCAAGAACGGTACTATTACTATCAGCACAGACGGTGAAAACTATACCACCTACACAAGTGCAAGCAACGAGTACAGCTTTGACGGCACGACCTTCAACATTGCCAAGCTCGGCAACTTCGATTCCTCCGTTGATGGCGTTGACGAGATAACCGTAACTACAGAAAAAGACACTTCTTCTATAAAAGATACCGTTATAAAGTTCATCGACGCTTACAATCAGCTCCTCGATGATGTTTACGGCGAGATCCAGACCTCACGTCCGAAGAAGAACGGCTCTTACTACGATCCTCTTACCGATGAGCAGGAAGAAGAAATGAAGTCGGACGAGATCGAAAAGTGGAACAACGAGGCTAAAAAGGGACTCCTCTATCAGGATAACTATCTTACCACTTTCGTTTCGAGCATCAGAGGAGCAATGTCCTCCGCAAAGGTGGACGGATTCACGCTTTATGACCTCGGCATAAGCCTTGCTACCGACTGGAAGAGCAACGGCAAGCTCGTTGTTGACGAGGATAAGCTTGAAAACGCTATCAACACCTATGGCGACAAGGTAACAAGCTTCTTTGTTGATTCCGACAAGGGACTTGCGGCAACGCTCAACAATGAGATCGACAGAGCTATCTCCACAAGAGATAAAAAGGTCGGCTATCTTTCGGGCATTGCAGGCATCGAGAACACAACGACCGAAAAAGACAACGCTCTCTATTCGCAGATCAACAATATGCAGACCCTTATCAATAACCTCCAGACAAGATATGAGAACGAAATGGAGCGTTACTGGAAGCAGTTCACAACTCTTGAAACTTATATGAGCAATATGCAGAGCCAGTCTTCCATCTTCGGCTCGGATTCATAATAACGAACGGTGAGCTTTGAATACACGAAGCTCACCCTCAAATAACTAATGGGCGGTGTTTTCATGGTACCAAATCCATATCAGAAATACATGAACAATGTCGTTACGACAATGACCCCTGCGCAGCTGCTTATTGCGCTTTATGACAAGGCTATAACCGAACTGAAAAAAGCAATAATCTATATCGAGGACAAGGATATCCCCAAGGCTCATAATTCAATAACAAGAGTAGGAGATATCATTGATGCGCTCGACGCAAGCTTAAAGGAAAACTATGAGATCACAGATAACCTTGCATCACTCTATCAGTATTTCCGTGAACAGATCATTCAGGCAAATATGAAAAAGGACAAGGAGATACTTGAAGGACTTATCCCGTTTTTTCAGGAACTCCGTGATGCCTTTTTTGAGGCGAGCAAAAAGATCTGATCCAAGAAAGCAGTATCTTAAGGTCACCTCTGAACTCATTTTACTCAAACGAAGTGATGCTCGGCGTGGATTCGCCGCACAGCTTTCCGGCATTAAGGGGGTGTTCACTTGAACAGAACCATTATCGATCTGATGGACGATAAGATCCACCAGCTTGAACATTACAACGAAATAACTTCCCGTATAATCACCGAGGACAGCATCGACGGAGTCGGTGACCTTATTGCGGAGCGTCAGCAGATACTCACCAATATGGACGGCATTTCGGTCGCAGTCAAGCAGTATGTCAGTGAGCAGTCGATCGAGAGAATGGATAAGATAAATGCCCTCCTCCGATTTGAACAGATAGACGATCTCAACGGCGATCTTATGCAGCTGCAGGACAAGATCAAGCGTGTTCAGGAGCTGCGTGAGGAAATAAATCGCAACGACAAAAAAGCGTATGACCGTCTTGCAAAGCAGCGTGACGAGATCAAGTCAAAGCTTGACGAGGCGGCAAAAAGCAAGCAGGTCGCAGATTATTGTTCATCGTCAAATGCTGCAGACGTCAGCAAGGGAAGAAAGCTGAATATTTCCAATTAAAGATCATAAAATATAACAACAGCATTGCTCCCGAAGTTTTTTGGAGTGATGCTTCCGCACCTGTAGCTCAGCTGGATAGAGCGTCAGACTCCGACTCTGAAGGCCGTGGGTTCGAATCCCGTCGGGTGCACCAAAAGTAAAACGAGCAGATCAGTCACAGTTGAACCGATCTGCTCGTTTTTATCTTTTTTATACTAAACACCATTTAAAATTTGGAAAAAATCAAGCCGATAATCTTGTAGCTGTTTTTAACAGGTTTATATGCGATTTCGGCGCAGATTTTTTCCTGTATTTTATTGGTGTTTAGTATTAGTATTATGTGTTAAATTTTAAACTGCATAAAATTCTCATTATGCACAAAGCCATACGAAGAATAAAGCTTCACGCCCATATCGGAAGCGGTTATCTGCACCGTTCCGCAGCCGTAGCTTCGCGCCTCGCTGATAACACGGTTTAAAAGCTCGGTCGCAATGCCCTTTCTTCTGTAGCGGCTGTCGGTGAACATACTCGAAAGCAAGCCGATCCTGCCGCTCGGACAGCCGAAATACGGCGGCTTTTCTACGAACGACATTCCGCTTGTGCCGATAATTTCGTCCCCGTCAAAAGCGAGCCACGAAACGAAGGTCCCGTCCTTTATGTGGCGTTCGTAATAATCTCTCAGCGCAGGGCGCAGGTCGATATCCTCCTTTGCGCCCTCCTCACGGAGCTGCGCTATCCGCATTTCGATAAAGCGGTCAAGCTCTTTTTCCGTAAGCTTTTTGTATTCGATCATAGTTATCCCTCACTTTGTACAGGTTATAGTTTCAATGAATAATTATTGCTCAAACGGACGGATATGAAATCATATCATAGCGCAAACTGTATGGTTCGCAGTCATTTTCCATAGCTGTTCATATTATGTCTGACAGCAAATATGCTCACTTCGTTCGTATATTTGCTGTCAGAGGACAGTTTGTTTTAGGAAAACAGAATGGGCGCAATTCACATTTTTAATGTTTACAAAACTGATTTCTCACGTTCTGTTTTACGTTTTGGTGTGAATTGCGCCTTTTTATTTGCTGCTGATTTCGCTATTGCAACCGGCGGTTATGCTGTCAGTTTGGGGAATTTCGCTCTCTGCGGAGAGCGACAATGGGACTCCGTCCCCTTGACCCCTGCCACCCTTTGAAAAGCGTGGACGTAAACTTTATTTTTTTGCATAGCTAAACCTTTTGCTTAGCCGAGGATAATTTACTTAGCGAGGCAAATTTATTTTGCCTTAGTATCATTCTCCTCAAAGATCTTAGCGAGTGCTTCGTCAATTTTAACGTCGGGAAGCTCGCCCTCTTTTCTCGAGCGGATAGTAACGGACTTGTTTTCTGTTTCCTTATCGCCGATGATAAAGGTATATGGGATTCTTTCAAGACGTGATGCCTTGATCTTTGTACCGATATTTTCGTCACGCTTATCGACAGTTACTCTCATTCCGTGTGCTGTGATCTTATCTGCGATCTCCTGAGCATAAGCCTGATGAGCTTCGCCGATAGGGAGAATTCTTACCTGCTCGGGAGCGAGCCAGAGCGGGAACACGCCTGCATACTTTTCGATGAGGTATGCGAGTGTACGCTCATAGCAGCCGAGTGATGTTCTGTGGATGATATAAGGTCTGCGCTTCTTGCCGTCAACATCGGTATATTCCATACCGAACTTTTCTGCGAGGAGCATATCGATCTGGATAGTTACGAGTGTATCTTCCTTGCCGAATACGTTCTTATACTGGATATCGAGCTTAGGGCCATAGAATGCGGCTTCGTCGATACCGATAGAATATTCAACGCCGAGGTCGTCGAGGATAGTTTTCATTGCGGACTGAGCGTGTTCCCACTGTTCCGCTGTACCCTCGTACTTATTCTTCGGGTTTGCGGGGTCCCACTGGGAGAATCTGAATGTGCAGTCCTCGAGAAGTCCTACTGTATCGAGCATATACTTTGCAAGCTCAAGGCAGCCTCTGAACTCATCTTCGAGCTGTTCGGGGCGAAGGATATAGTGACCCTCGGAAATTGTGAACTGACGGACACGGATAAGACCGTGCATTTCGCCGCTGTCCTCATTTCTGAAAAGTGTGGAGGTTTCGGTAAGACGCATTGGGAGATCACGGTACGATCTTGCACGGTTGAGGTATACCTGATACTGGAACGGGCAGGTCATCGGACGGAGTGCGAAACATTCCTTTTCCTCATCGTAAGGGTCGCCGAGGATAAACATACCATCAAGGTAGTGATCCCAGTGTCCCGAAATTTTATAGAGGTCACGCTTTGCCATAAGCGGAGTTTTTGTGAGCATACAGCCCTTTGAAGCTTCAACATCTTCTACCCAGCGCTGAAGTATCTGGATAACCTTTGCGCCCTTTGGAAGAAGAACGGGAAGTCCCTGACCGATGCAGTCAACCGTTGTGAAATATTCAAGCTCACGGCCGAGCTTGTTGTGGTCACGCTTCTGAGCTTCTTCTCTTGCTGCGAGGTATGCTTCGAGTTCGCTTGCCTTGGGGAATGCTGTACCGTAAACACGGCAGAGCTGCTTGCCCTTTGAGTCGCCTCTCCAGTAAGCACCTGTACAGGAGAGAAGCTTTACAGCCTTTACAGGAGCAGTCGAAGCGAGGTGAGGACCTGCGCAGAGGTCGATGAAGTCACCCTGCTTATAGAATGAGATAGGTTCGCCCTTGCCTGCGTGTTCCCGACAGAGTTCGACTTTATAAGGTTCGCCCATTTCTTCAAGCTTCTTGATAGCTTCCTCGGGGGAAAGCTCGAACTTTTCAAGCTCGATGCCCTCCTTGGCGATCTTCTTCATCTCGGCTTCGATCTTTGCGAGGTCATCGGGTGTGAATGCTTTAGGCGCATCGAAATCGTAGTAGAATCCATCCTGAATTGCAGGGTCGATAGCAAGCTTTACCTCGGGGTAAAGGCGCTTTACAGCCTGAGCAAGGATATGCGATGCTGTGTGGTTGAAAGTCTTTTTGCCGTCTTCGGAATCGAATGTGAGAACTTCAAATTCGCAGTCCTCTTCAATAGGTGTGCGGATATCGCATACCTTTCCGCCGAGCTTTACAGCACATGCAGCCTTATAAAGACCCATTCCGATGCCCTTGATAACATCTGCTGCGGCTGTGCCCTTTTCACATTCCTTAACGCTTCCGTCTTTAAGTGTGAGCTTTACCATTTTCGTTTACCTCCACATATATTATAGTAATTTTAACATAAAATTCGTTTTTTATCCTTTTTAAGAAAACAAAAACGTCCTTAACGCTTTTTTACAAGCACTAAGGACGATAAAAACCGTGTTTCCACCTTAATTTATGCGCTTTTCCCTGAAAAACACACCTCATTAATGCCTTTAACGCAGGCTGACGGCGCAGATTGAGCGCACTCAAAAGGCGGTGTGCAAAGCTCCCGAACCTGCCGCAGTTTTCAGCCGATGACTGCCGCTCTCTGAAAGTCCTCAACGGAGGGTTGCCTTCCTTTATCAACGTTTTTATGTTATTATGTGTTTATGTTATCACACTTCTCGGAATTTGTCAATCGTCTTTTTTCACAGTTAAGAGGCTTTTTTCTTATTAAAAAGTGTGAAAATGTTAAAATAACCTTGACATTATTAATGATTTATATTACAATAATAAAGTAAATGCAATATGAGGTAATTCTGCCTGCCGATAAAAAGGCTCGCAGGTTTGTCACTAAGGCGGCTGCCGTATGCGGTTCATACGCTGTTCTGCTCGCTTATGCGGAATGGTCTTTTGACGGCGAACGGTGCCGGCTTGATAAATTGCAGTTCATTTTTCACTCGCTCTGTCGCTTTGAACAGAGGTTTCATATATTCATTATCATTATCAAACCCGTTTTATGGGTTCAGTTATTCTTTACAGATTGTATTTTTCGGATAAAATTATACGTTATGTAGTGAAAATTGTCAATTGAGGATAATATTCGGGGTAACGATAACATATCTCTCTGCCGCTTCGGCGTTTTACTCGGCTGATATCGTTTTTTGCAAACGGTTCGGCTTAAACGTTTAAAGTATTGAGAAAGGCAGGGATATTTTCGTTTTTCACCGTTTTCGCAGAGAAATTCTTACTGCGGAATGTGAAATCCTCTCGTTCAGGCCCTCCGAGCGATAATATAATTTTGGGGAGGTCAAGGACTTGAACACAGCAGCTATCATTGCGGCTGTCATTGCGCTTATTGCAGGCTTCGCTGTCGGTGGAGCGATATTCTTCGCCGCAGGTATAAACCACCGCAAAAAGCAGGCCGAGGCAGCGATAGGTTCGGCGGAAAAGGAAGCCGAAAGACTTGTCGAAGCAGCAAAGACAGAAGCAGAAAATCAAAAAAAGATCGCACTTCTCGATGCAAAGGAGGAGATCCAGAAGAGCCGTTCCGAGCTTGATAAGGAACTCAAAGAGCGCCGCGGAGAAATTTCCCGTCAGGAGCGCAGGATCCAGCAGAAGGAAGACAATCTCGACAAAAAGAACGACAGCCTTGATAAAAAGGACGAAATACTCCAGAAAAAGATCAAGCAGGCTGACGAAAAGCTTGAAGAAGCCGACAATATCAAAAAGCAGCAGATGGAAACCCTCGAAAAGATCTCACAGTTCACTATGGATCAGGCTAAGGAACACCTGCTTTCAATGCTCGAAAATGAGCTTGTACATGAAAAGGCTCTCAAGATACAGTCTTATGAGCAGCAGCTCAGGGACGAATGTGAGGAAAAGGCAAGAAATCTTATTTCCCTTGCAATTTCAAAATGCTCCGCAGATCAGGTATCCGAATCTGCAGTTTCCGTTGTTCCTCTGCCGAATGACGAAATGAAGGGCAGGATCATCGGACGTGAGGGCAGAAACATAAAGGCACTCGAAACGCTCACGGGCGTTGACCTTATCATCGACGATACACCCGAAGCTATCACGCTTTCCTGCTTCGATCAGGCTCGCCGTGAGGTTGCCCGTATCGCACTTGAAAAGCTTATCGCAGACGGTAGGATCCACCCGTCCCGTATCGAAGAAATGGTCGACAAGGCTCGCCGTGAAGTCGAGCATATCATGAAGCAGGAGGGTGACAGAGCCGTTCTCGAAACCAACGTACACGGTCTTAATCACGAGCTTGTACGCCTCCTCGGACGACTTCATTACAGAACCTCCTACCGCCAGAACGTACTCAACCATTCTATCGAGGTCGCACATCTCGCAGGAATTATGGCTTCCGAGCTTGGCGTTGACGCAAACCTCGCACGAAGAGCAGGACTTCTCCACGATATCGGTAAGGCTCTCAGCTACGAGATCGAGGGTTCACACGTCCAGATCGGCGTTGATGTCTGCCGCAAGTACAAGGAAAGCCCTGAGGTCATTCACGCAGTCGAGGCTCACCACGGCGATGTTGAGATACACTCCGTTGTCGCTGCTCTCGTTCAGGCTGCCGATGCTATTTCAGCGGCAAGACCGGGCGCAAGAAGCGAGAACTACGAGAACTACATCAAGCGTCTTGAAAAGCTCGAAGAGATCTGCTGCTCCTATGAGGGTGTTGAAAAATCCTTCGCTATCCAGGCAGGCCGTGAAGTCCGCATCATGGTTTATCCCGACAAGATCAACGATGAAAAGATGGTCATTGTTGCAAGAGATATTGCCAAGCGTATCGAGGACGAAATGGACTACCCCGGACAGATCAAAGTTAATATCATTCGTGAAAGCCGCGTAGTTGAATACGCTAAGTAATATACATTGTGTATATTACAGCCTGTAAACACGAAAGCAATAATTATCCCTGCGGCGCAAATCGCAGGGATATTTTTCTGAATGGAGTTTTATTTATGGACACACCAAATCAGACGAAAAAACAGCCGAAAACCATATTCGGTACAACCAGCAAATCGAACTTTATCCTAAATATGAAGCAGGAAACGCTCCAGAACTGGATAGCGGCTCTGCTCGCAGCCTGCGTTATCGTACCGCAGATAACGGGATTCCTCGTTTACGGCGTGAATGCTTCGCCTGCATTTATGAGTGCGGGACTGTACTTCACGGGATTTTCCTGCATACTTTTCTTCCTTATCGCAATGATAAAGGGCTGCCTTTCGTTCAAAAAAGACAAGATACTCTGGCTCATCGTTTTTATGGCGGTCTGGGCGTTCGCTTCGTATTACTGCGTTGTCCTCCGCCCGAATGTTGCCTCTGAGGTCGTTAACACTGCGCTCGCAGGCGAGATAGGACGATATGAGGGTCTGCTCTCACTGCTCGGCTACTTCGGTATCTTCTGCCTTGCAGCCTGCGTAACACGCACAAAGACGGTTCGCATCATCATGGATACTATCGTCGCAGTCGGCGTTGTACAGTCGCTTTTCGCAGTTTTTCAGCATATCCCGAAGCTTCGTTTTATGCCGAACTTCGCCGATCTTCCAACGGTCGCACTCAAAGATGTAATGCTTTCGCACGGACTTTCGGAAAATCCTATCGTTTTCGGAACGTTCCTCACTATCGTATTCGCCGCAGCTTTAACGGGTGCGGTCTATGAAAAAAATATCCTCCGTGCAAGGATTTACGGTGCAGCTTCAATGCTTTTCTGGCTCGTCGGTTTCTTCACTTCGTCCATAGTTCCGATAATAGGAATGTCGGCGGTGTTTGTCATCGTATCGATAATGATTTTCGCTTCAAAGCCGACTGCGTTTGAAAACGGAATACTTAAAAGCTCCGTTTACAGATACGCTGCAGTCGCTGTCGGAATGGCTGTTATCTTTGCGCTGATATGGATATTCCAGGGCATTTATATCCGTGACAAGGCAATTGCTTACTATGACGCATTCTTCCGCCTTTATATCGTTACGAACTACTCCGTTGCAAACGCTCAGTCGCTTTACGGCATCGGACTTGAAAAGAGCCTGTACTTTATAAAGGAACATACGCTCTTTGGTATAGGCCCCGACCTTATGGCAAAATACCAGATGGCGAACGACACGCTTTCGCTTTGCTCTATCGACCGAAGCTACAACGAGATCGTTTATGTTGCCGCAACACGAGGAATTCCTGCCGCTGCCGCATTTGCCGTTTTCCTCGCAGCTTCGCTCAAAAGCTCATTCGGCAAGTTCAAGGCTTCGATAAAGGGCGCCGAATGGCAGGATACTGCGATGTTTGTCGCTATTGCGGCTTACATTATCCAAAGCTTTTTCAGCTTCAGCTCTGTCCTCTGCGCACCGATATTCTGGATACTCTGCGGCTTTGCATTCAGAAAAATTACCGATAAAGGAGCAAACTCATGAGCAGCGGTTTAAAACGCACTATCGCATTTCTCTTTTTTCTTCTTGCAGGAATTTTACTCGGAACGATACTCGGAAATATCTGCGAGGGTGTCCCTTACCTTTCGTGGCTTTCCTACACGCTGTCTGTCGGACTGGACACGAACAGCCCGTTGGTGCTTGACCTCATCGTTTTCAAGCTTGCGTTCGGATTTACGCTTTCCGTCAACGCTGCGCAGATAATCTGCGTTATCCTCTCGTTCGTGCTTTACAGCAAGACCTGCAAGGGACTTTAAGCTATGCAGAACGGCGGAAACGGACTTTTTTACCCCGATTATTACCCTCGCTTCAAATGCATTGCCGATAAATGCAGTGATACCTGCTGTCAAGGCTGGGAGATATGTATTGACGAAGATTCGCTCGGAAGATACCGCTCCGTTGGCGGTGCAATAGGTCAGCGCCTTTCCGAAAACATCACGATCGACGGTGACGGCGCACATTTTATCCTTGCGGAAGATGACCGATGCCCCTTTCTGAACAGCTCGAACCTCTGCGACCTTTACATTGCCCTCGGCGAAGAATCGCTCTGCGGAATATGCACCGACCACCCACGCTTCCGAAGCTTTCTTTCGGACAGGACGGAGATCGGCATCGGACTTTGCTGTGAAGCCGCCGCCGAAATAATTCTGACCGAGGAAAAGCCTGTACATATCGTTCCCGAAGCAGATTTTCCCGATAATGCGCTTGAAAAAGCCGTTTTGCAGATACGTGAAATGCTTTTTAAGCTTTGTGAGCGTGATGAGCCTTTTATTGCACTGAGAAAATGCTGTGCGCTTGCGATAGATGCTCAGGATATGCTTGCGGAGAGTGATTTTTCGGGGATTTCCGAATTGTATGAGCATTTTTCGGGATATTCATTCGCCATAGAGGAAATTTCCGACAAAGAAGTTATCACCGTGCTCAAAGCAATGGAAAGCATCTCGCCCGAATGGGACGAAATGCTGAAAAAGCTTGAAAGCGGCGAGTATAAAACCGACTTTTCATCAGAAAACGAAATGCGGCGGCTTGCGGAATACTTTATTTTCCGACATTTTCCCGAGTCGCTCTCGGACGGAGATATCGTTTCAAAGGCTTACTTTGCATACTTTGCGGTTTCGGCTGTGAAGATGTTCTGGGGCGCTTATCTTTATGAGAGCAGCGCTCTGACGCTCCGTGACAGGATAAACGGTGCAAAGCTTTTCTCCAAAGGCGTTGAGTATTCGGAGATAAATATGCAGAGAGCATATAACTTACTGTAAAATTTAAGATAAAAAATACCGCTTGTACTAAACACCATTTAAAATTTGGAAAAAATCAAGCCGACAATCTCGTAGCTGTTGAAAACAGGTTTATATAGGATTTCGGCGCAGATTTTTTCCTTTATTTTATTGGTGTTTAGTATTGTTTACATTAAACGTGAACAAGCTTTTTTATTAAAAAAATAACAGAAAAAAGCAGTTGACAATTTGCTATGCAATGTGTTATAATTAATTTCTGTTTTGTAAAAATTATAATTATGTGTCGGCGTAGGGCAGGAGAGTTTTGTCAGAGAGCGTGTTTTGTCCAATGCCATGTTATGGAAAGGAAAAATTATGCTTTTTAGTGAACTCGGATTGCCGCAGGAGATCGTCCGTGCGGTCGAAGAAATGGGATATGAGGAGGCTACGGAAATTCAGGCTAAGGCCATTCCGCTTCTTCTCGAAGGAAAGGACGTTGTGGGACGTTCGCAGACGGGTACGGGAAAGACAGCCGCTTTCGGACTTCCCGCAGTTGCAATGATAGACCCTGAGGGCTATCGCCGTGTGCAAACGCTCATACTCTGTCCGACAAGAGAGCTTGCGATGCAGGCTTCGCAGGAAATCGAAAAATTCTCTAAATATCTTCCGTATGTAAAGTCCTGCGCTATCTACGGCGGTGCTGACATCGAACGCCAGATAGTTCAGCTCAAAAAGGGCGCAAATATCGTTGTCGGAACTCCCGGACGTGTAATGGATCATATCCGCCGTCATACGCTTCACCTTGAAGAACTCCGCTCGGTGATTCTTGACGAGGCTGACGAGATGCTCAATATGGGTTTCCGTGAGGATATCGAAGAAATTTTGCAGTATATCCCCGAAGAACGTCAGACCGTGCTTTTCTCGGCAACAATGCCGCCGCAGATAATGGCTATCACGGGCGAATATCAGCGTGACCCGATCGTTGTCGGCGTTGAGCAGAAAAGCCGCACAGTTGAGAGCGTTGCGCAGTTCTATTACGAAGTTCCTATGGGAAGAAAGACAGATGCGCTCCAGATGCTCCTTATCGCATTTGAGCCTAAGCTTTCGATGATTTTCTGCAACACAAAAGCAATGGTAGATGAGCTTACCGAAAACCTCGTTGCAAAGGGTTTCAAAGCGGCAGGTCTTCACGGCGATATGAAGCAGCAGAGCAGAACTCAGGTGCTTAACGCTTTCAAGAGCGGCAGAATAAATATCCTCATTGCGACCGACGTTGCCGCAAGAGGCATCGACGTTGACGATGTCGATGCAGTTTTCAACTATGATATTCCGCAGGACAATGAATACTATATCCACCGTATCGGCCGAACAGGCAGAGCAGGTCGTTCGGGTTCGGCTTATACGATAGTGAGCGGCAGAAAGCAGGTCTACGAGCTTAAGGATATCGCACGATTCACAAAGGCTGATATTATCCGCTGCGAACTCCCAACAAGAGATGACGTTATCGAAAAGAAAACACAGCGGGTTCTCGATAAAGTCTGCGACTATACCACAACGGAGAAATATCCGAACGGCGCAGAGCTTCTCGAACGCCTTACAGAGCGTGGCTTTACGGCGGAGCAGATCGCCGCAACTCTCCTCGGAATGAGAATTTCCAAGGAAACACGCACTGTCCCCGAGTTCATCAAGCCTGTGTTCCGTCCACGTGACGAAAAGGGCAGATCAAAGGGCAGCTCCTGCAAGATCGAGATCTCACTCGGCAGACAGAACCGCATCGCACCGAACTTTATCCTCGGCGCACTCGTTGACGCAACGGGAATGGCAGGCAAAAACTTCGGCAAGATCGATATCTACGACCGCTATACAACAGTGGAAGTCCCCGAAGCCGACCTCGACCATATCATCGATTCCATGACGGGAACGAAGATAAACGGTCAGAAGATAAAGATCAAGCGCTATGAGGGCAAGCAGAGCGAGGGCAGACAAAACGGCAGCTCCGACCGCAGACGTTCGGGCGGCGAAAAGGACTACCGCAGCCTCCGCAGAAAAAATACAGGCAGAGCAAGAAAATTTGACGGCTCGCAGAATAAGAAAAGAAAACAATATAATTAATGCGTAATTCGTAATTCGTAATGCGTAATTTTGCATAGCTGACATTTGTTCGGCAAAGCGAAGCCAACTAAAGTTTAGGTCAAGCCTTTTTAAAGGCTTGCAGGGGTCAAGGGGACAGCGTCCCTTGTCGCTCTCCGCAGAGAGCGAAATTCCCTAAACTAACAGCTAAGGCGTTGTTGCAATAACGTAATCAGTAACAAATAAAAAGGCGCAATTCACACAAAAAGGTAAAACGGAATGTGAGAAATCCGTTTCGTAAACCTAAAAAATGTGAATTGCGCCTATTCTTTATCTACAGAATAACTATCCTTGAAGCACAAATACACGAACGAAGTGAGTGCATTTGCGTTTCAACGTAAAATGAACGGCAACCGGATATGAATATAACCCAAAAATTTCTGTCGTGACGTATTCCATATCCACTCGTTTCATATAACAGAAACATTAATTGCAGAACCTTGACTATTCGGTACGAATATGCTATAATATTTAAAAAAGGAAGTGATATTACGGAAACACGGAATGTACGGATAATCCATTCATCATCGGGCGGAACGGCAGGAAAAAACGCACTTTCCTGCAAAATATCTCTCCCCACAGCGTGGATAAAAGAGCTTGGATTGGACAAAAACGAACGCAATGCGGAGCTTTGCTTTGATGGTCAGACTATATGCATAAGAAAAAAACAGACCGCTGCTGCTTTTGTGAACTCAAAAAAGCAGCTCGGTCACGATTTGAAAAAATATTCTCTTTATGATAATGAAAAGCTGTGCACCGTTATCTATGCCGACATGACTGACAAAACGATTTTTGCCGAAAACTTTACCGAAAATATCGTAAAAACTGCTTTCGGTAAAAATAAATTTCCCACTTGGGAGAATTTCTGCAAATTTATCGAGGAACGCTGCGTCCCGAGAGGAAGAAGCGGACTTCGTGAATACCTTGAAGCTATCGGTGTTGACGGATATCTGCCGTTTGAGATCATCGCCAAAACAAACGGCAGAATGGCGGAGGATAACCAATGGATAAAGATCGAAAAGCTGTAACGGAGCTATATTTTGCGACCGATGAAAAAATCGCCGAAACTTCATCAAAGGGCAATCAGGAAAAATGGTATGATGAAGCTTCCGACCGCTGGTTCAAGCTCGACCAATTCGGCTATGAAGCATTGAGCGAGTGCGCCGTTTCCGCAATGCTTGAATTCAGCAATATCGAAGCCGACACGCCGTTTGATTTTGTGCGCTATGAAATGGAGAGCGTTTTTGCCCATGACCGCAGGCGTACAGGCTGTTCAAGCAGGAATTTTCTTGCGAAAAATCAGTCGATAATAACATTGAGCCACCTGCTGAACAGAGTGCTTGACGAACCGCTAAAAGAAAAACTGAGCCGCCTTTCCAGCGACAAAAAGCGGATACAATTTCTTGCCGAAAAGACAGCCGAGTTCACGGGACTGGTGCATTTTCCCGAATACCTCACGCTGATTTTTGAAGTTGATGCGCTTTTCCTCAATGACGACCGCCACCTTAACAATATAGCGGTCATTGAAGAGGACGGGGAATATTCCTACTGCCCGATATTTGACAACGGCGCTGCGCTTTTGTCAAATACGCAGCTTTCGCAAATGGATATCGAGCCGAAAGCGCTTATTTCCGCAGTGACTGCCCGACCGTTCGGCACGACCTTTACACGTCAGATGCGAAGTGCCGAAGCCTTGTTCGGTCAGCAGCTTTATATTCCGCACTTTACAAAATCGCAGATAAAAGACCTGCTTGCACCGATGCTCGGATTCTATCCCGAGCGCGACAGAGGGATAATATCCGACCGCGCGGCGGAATGTGTCCTCCAAAGGCAGAGATCCCTCAGGCAGTAAACCGACAAAAATGACCGCAAACCCATAAAGTCTGCGGTCATAAATACATATTCACTTTCTGCGTGACTGGCTCCTGCGCTTGTTGTCAACATTCTTTTTGATGTCGCTCATACGCTCTTCGGAGCTCTGCTTGAAGCGGTTCATCATATCCTCGAACGCTGCCTCGGGGGTCATTGGAGTCTTATCCTGCTGCGCAGGTCTGCGGTCGCCGCTGCGCCCACCGTTGTAGGGCTTTCTGCCGCCGTTGTCACGGTGCTGCGGCGGGGGATTATCGACAGCCTTTTTTATCGAAAGAGAGATCTTGCCGTTATCGCCGATGGCAAGCACCTTTACCTTAACGGTCTGACCCTCGGTGAGATGATCTCTTATTTCGTTTACGAAACTGTTAGCGACCTCGCTGATATGTACCATTCCTGTCGTTCCGGGTTCAAGCTCGACGAATGCGCCGAATTTTGTGATGCCCGTAACTTTTCCTTCGTAAATGTTTCCAACTTCAAGCTGCATAAAAAGAATTTTAACCTCTCTGATTTTTATATTCTAAAAGCGTTTTCGTCAAGCGATGCCGCTTTAGTTCCTTGTTGTATCATAGAAGCGGCGCTCGTTCGGATAGGCAAAGCCGAGAACTTCAATAGCGATCTTTTCCATATAAGCCCGCTCATCGTCTTCGGCGAGGATAGAAGCGTATTCATCATTTTCCGCTTCAAGCTGTGCAGCCTTTTCCTCGAGCTGAGAAAGCTTTTTTTTCTTTTCGGCAATGTCGGCCTGAGTTGCAACAAATGAGCATACAGAATAAACGATGACCGCCGCTCCTGCGAGCGAAGCCAGACTGCGCATAAAAGGTCCGCCGTTTTTTTTTCGGTTTTCCGAACGCTGCTGTTTTTCTTTTTCCTTGACATAAGCCTTGTAGGTCTTTCCCATTCTGCTGCACCTCCGTTCCTTTACAATTCCGAAATAAAAATTTATCGTCACTTCCAGATGATAACATTATACTACATACGGGCATTGATTTTCAAGCTTTTTTCCCACATTAAAAAATTTTTTATAGGTATGCACAAATTTGTTAAGGTATTTTAGATAAATTCTATTATCAAAAAATACAGCAAGTTCATTCCGTCTTGAATATACTTTTTGTATTTATGATATCAGACGGTATTTTCGCTTTTTTTCTTAAATCTGCGGAAGAATTTTGCAATTGACGATGCTGTCAGGCGCAGTATGCCCACAATAAGACTTCCGACCGTTGCAATGTATAACAAAAAGCCGAGGAATGTCCCGATAACACAGAAAAAGCGTACCTGCCCTCTGCATAAAACGGCAGAGTAAAGAAAAATCGCCGCACCCGAAACTGCCATAAAAACAATGTCCTCGGCGAATACGGCATTCTTCTTTGCGGCAGGAGGAAAGACGATGCGAAGCGTTCGGAAAACATCATAAAAAACACCGATGCCAAGTCCGAGGACGACCGACAGCAGAAATAAAGAGCACTGCTCGGAAACGGTAAAAAAAGTTTCAAGATCCAAAAATACACCCTCGATCCAATATTATCTGAAAAGCCTGCCGAGAAAGGAGAGAGGCGAGCGCAGATCCTTGTCGCCGTAAATGATAGCGTCAATGTTTCCTTCAATGTTCATCTCGCCGTTCGTTACGGACAGATCGTTGATGTGAAGATCGCTGCCCTTTATCGTCAGCTCACCCATTGTGGTATACAGCAGGACAGTATTTTCGTCAAAACTGTCAATATCCGTAACACCCGAAACAGAGAGCTTTCCTCGGTTCTCGGCGATTATACTGTGAGCTTTTTCGTTTACGTCATTCATATTCATCGTTCCTTTCAATACAAAACAATATCGTTTTCTATAATTGTATTCGGAAAGTGAAGAATTAATACGTAATTATTTATATCCGCAAAAAATTATACTAAACACCATTTTAAAATTTGGAAAAATCAAGCCGACAATCTTGTAGCTGTTTTTAACAGGTTTATATAGGATCTCGGTGCAGATTTTTTCCTGTATTTTATTGGTGTTTAGTATATTAGTATTAATAAAACGCAGCGACGGTTCTGTATCCGCAGCAGTCTGTCAAAAAACATACTGCAATTTTTATTTTGAGATTTATTGCCTTTTCCTCTTGATTTTTTCTAAAAAATGCAATATAATATTAATAAATACTATTAAATGGGGGATAACAATGAAAAAAATAGTTTCGATCCTTGTTTGTGCGGCGCTCGCTGCAAATGCTGCGGTCATTAACGTCTGCGCTTATACCGAAAGCATAAAAAAGACCTCGGTGCAGGTCGCAGTTGATTGTGACCGGTACATAAACTGGGACGGCACTTCCAATGTGGCTCAGTTTATAGGTCCGAACGGAAAATTCTGCTTTGCTTATGACGGAGATAAGTATGTTACCGTTGTAAAGACAAACGGCACGGCTGCTTTGAAGAAAAAGATAAAGCTTGAAAAAAAGCACCCTGTATTCGGCAATGTTATTTGTGACAAAAAGGGTAATTTCTATCTCATTACGGGTGAAGAGAACAGCTCGAATGATACTTCCGTCAACACCGTATTCATATCCAAATATGACAGCAGCGGAAAGCATATAAAGACTGTCGGCGACAACGGCAGTTCAAGCCTTGCATATTATTACGGCAAGGATTTTTATACAAAGATACCGTTTGATGCGGGCAACTGCGATGTGGCTATAAACGGTGACACCCTTTGTGTAAACTATGCCCGTGAAATGTACAGCGGACACCAGAGCAACTCCGTTTTTGCAATAAATATCAATACAATGAGCAAGGTCTCGTCGGGCGAAAGCTACAATTCTCATTCCTTTGCGCAGAGAGTCGTTCCGTTCAATGATTCTTTTGTGCTTGCCAGCGAGGGCGACTGTTACGATCGTGCCTTTACTGTAAATATGCTCGGAAAAAAGTCCTACAACATCTTCCATTTCTGGGTCGAAAAGGGTGCATTTGACCGATATGATATGTTCACCGTGAACAATAATTTTGCGCATATGGGCGGACTTGTCAATATCAATGACAAGTATGCCGCACTCGTCGGAACATCGGTAAAATCGCTCAGTTCTTCCGCCAAAAAAGAAAAAGAGCAGCTTTTCATACAGATATTTGACCCGACAGCGGCTCTTGACAGTTCTTCCGCATTCGTGACAAAGGGCGAACGCAGCGGTCTTGGCGGCAACAACGGTACTGAAAATGTTAAGGATCTCGGTGTAAAGTGGCTCACTGACTATAAGGACAAGACTGTAAGCGATCCGCAGGCTGTTGCTACGGACAGCGGAAACATCGTTATTCTTTATGAACTCAAGGACGCCAAGGAAAAAAACAGCGGTGTTTATTATATGGTGCTTGATAAGAGGGGAGAGGTCATTTCGGAAGCAAAAAAATTCTCCGACAGTGCAAAGCTCAACCCATGTCGTATGCCTGTTTATGTAAGCGGCAAGGTTTACTGGGCTGCAAACAAGTCAAGCGGAGAAAACAAGGGCAATCTCCATATCTACAGCATTGAAGTTGAATAAAGAAAATACAATAAAACAGCGTATATCACATAATCTCGTGATATACGCTGTTTTTTTATCAATATTTCAATTACGCATTATGCATTAAAATTACTCTCCGACAAGCTCACGGTAGAGTCCGAGGTAGAGTTCAGCCGAGGTATCCCAGCTGCAGTCGGTAGTCATTGCAGTGTGCATAATGTACTTCCAACGCTTCTTATCGTTGTATGCTTCTCTTGCACGTCTTGTTGCATCGAGCATATCGTGTGCGTTGTAGGTCTTGAATGTAAAGCCGTTGCCGTCCTCATCGCCTGCGTCCTTGATGCTGTCACGCAGACCGCCAGTTTCACGGACTATCGGGATAGTACCGTAGCGGAGAGAGATCATCTGAGCAAGTCCGCAGGGTTCGCTCTGTGATGGCATAAGGAACATATCAACGCCTGCATAAACTCTTCTTGCGAGTGCAGGGATAAAGCCGATAGTTGCGCTTACCTTATCGGGGTGTCTCCAAGCCATTTCCTTGAAGAAATCTTCATAGATCTTTTCGCCCGAACCAACGATAGCGAACTTGTAGCCGAGGTTCAGCATATCCTCGAATACATACTTGATAAGGTCGATGCCCTTATGGGAAACGAAACGTGTAACGATACCGATAACAGGCTCGTCGCCGTCCTGAAGATTAAGCTCGGAAAGGAGCGCTTTCTTACATTCTTCCTTGCCCTTGGTGTTTTTAACGCTGAAATTCTTCGGGATAAGCGGATCGGTCTCCGGGTTGTAGAGAGCTGTATCGATGCCGTTGAGGAAGCCGCAGAGCTTATACTGCTTGTCTGCGAGCGCTCTGTCAAGTCCATGAGAATACCACGGGTCAAGAATTTCCCAAGCATAGCTCGGTGAAACGGTAGTGATCTTGTCCGCTGTTTCAAATGCGGCTTTCATAAGGTTTACGCAGCCGTCATATTCGAGCAGCTTTGTATGATACATCGGGATACCAAGCACTTCGTTGATAACTTCCATGCCGTACTTGCCCTGATACTGGATATTGTGGATAGTGAACACGGTCTTGATATTGTCAAAGCCGTACTGATACTTATAGAAAATGTTGTAATAAACGGGAACGAGAGCTGTCTGCCAGTCATTGCAGTTGATAACATCGGGCTTCCAGCCGATATATTTGAGCATTTCCATAATTGCTCTGGAGAGGAATACGAAACGCTCGCAGTCATCATAGAAGCCGTAAAGTCCATCTCTGCCGAAGTAGTATTCGTTGTCGAGGAGATAGTATGTAACGCCGTTGACATTGCCCTTGAAAACGCCGCAGTACTGCTTTCTCCAGCCTACATCAACGGTGAAGTTCGTGATGAATTCGAGCTGGCTGCGAAGCTCGGGCTTAACGTTTTTATAAAGGGGAAGAACAACTCTTGCATCGTGACCTGCCTTGACGAAAGCGGCAGGAAGTGAACCTGCAACATCTGCAAGTCCGCCCGAGGCTGCATAAGGGAGTGCTTCGGAAGCTGCATATAAAATCTTCATAAAAAGAATCCTTTCGATTGAATTTTTTGTCATAGGAAACAAGTTGGTACAGCGTTTCCTTGAAACCGCAGTTTCGCCGTGTGAAAGGCTTATCAACTTTCACACGGCTGAAACAAATTGGCTTGCTTTATTTGGAAGTTAAATTTCTGCGCCCTTGCCGAGGTAAAGAGGATAGTTCTCCGAACCTGTGAGCATACGCATATCGCCGATCTTTACATTCTTGTCGGAAATTACGCAGGAAACCTCGCACTTTGCGCCAACGTTTGTGTCCTGCATAAGGATACAATTCTTGACAACTGCGCCCTTGCCTACCTTAACGCCTCGGAAGAGAACGCTGTTTTCAACTGTACCCTCAATGATACAGCCGTCACCGATAAGGGAGTTCTTTACCTTTGCGCCGATGCCGAACTTTGCAGGAGGATTATCTCTGACCTTTGTATAGATAGGACGGTTTGCGATAAAGAGCTTGTTTCTGTTTTCTGTGTTGAGAAGGTTCATATTTGCCTTGTAGAAGGTATCCATCGAGGTGATCTTGCTGAAGTAGCCGTCAAAACGATAGCCCATGATCTTGTAGTCATGTGTTCTTGCCTGGAGAATATCCTTTTCAAAGCTTACAAGACCTCTTGAATTTGCTTCAAGAACGAGGTTCTTCAAAAATTCCTTGGAGAGAACGAACATATTGAGTGAAACGTTGCAGGCACCACTGATGTATGGATTTGTGAGAACATCAACAACTCTGCCCTCGTCATTGATACCGAAAACAGTAGCCTTCTGAGCCTGCTCAACGGTAACAACATCGTTCGCATAAACTGCTGTGATGTCTGCGCCGGAAGAGATGTGGGAATCAACTATAGAACTGAAATCAACGTTTGCAACAACGTCGCAGTCGGAAAGAACCACATAATCGGCATCGGAGGTCTTGATGAAATCCCAGACGCCGTAGAGAGCTTCAAGTCTGCCTCTGTACATACCGCTTGAAACGTGGCTGAAAGGAGGGAGGAGGTGAAGTCCGCCGTTCTTGCTTGCGAGATCCCATTCACGTCCCGAACCGAGGTGATCGAGAAGTGACTGATAATTTGACTTTGTGATAACGCCGACTTCATCGATGCCGCTGTTTACCATGCTGGAAAGAGGAAAATCAATGAATCTGTAGCGTCCGCCGAAAAGAACACTGCCCATAGTTCTTTCTTTTGTAAGATCGGAGATCGAATTGTCATGCATATTTGAGAAAATAAGTCCCAAAACCTTTTTATTTCTGCTCATTGTAAAAGTTCCTCCTTATTTTAAACATTTTCCGAAATGATCTGCTTCGGAAGAACCTTTGCATTTTCGGATATCGTAATGTTGTGACCTACGACTGCAATGCCCCAGTCATCTCTGTTGTCGAAGGTCTCGGGTCTTGCACCGATCTGTGCGCCCTCGCCTACAACGCAGTTCTCGCCGACGATAGCGTATTCAACTACTGCGCCCGATTTGATGACCGAACCGGGCATAATGATCGAATCGGTGACCGTTGCACCCGGCTCGATCTTAACGCCCTCAAAAATAACGGAGAAATCAACTGTTCCCTCAACGTCGCAGCCGTCGGTTATCATGGAGTTCTCAACAACTGCGTTCTCGCCGATATACTGAGGAGGAAGAACGGGGTTTCTGGAATACATCTTCCAGTCGGGATCGTAAAGGTCGATAGGAATGTTCGGATTGAGAAGATCCATATTTGCTTCCCAGAGGGAGTCAAGTGTTCCAACGTCCTTCCAGTAGCCGTCGAATGCGTAAGCAACGAGCTTTTCGCCGGCTTTCATCATATTAGGAATGATAGCCTTGCCGAAGTCCTTGTCCTCAGCCTCGTTGTTTTCATTTTCGATGAGGTATTTCTTGAGCTTCGACCATGTGAATATGTAGATACCCATTGAAGCAAGCGTGGAGCGTGGGTGCTTCGGCTTTTCCTCAAAGTCAACGATATCGCCCTCATCGTTTGTTATCATAATGCCGAAACGTGAAGCTTCCTCCATAGGAACATCAAGAACAGCGATAGTTGCATCGGCATTCTTTTTCTTATGGTGTTCGAGCATATCATTATAATCCATCTTGTAGATATGGTCGCCCGAAAGGATAACAACATATTCGGGGTCATATCTGTCAACGAAAGAGATGTTCTGGTAAATAGCGTTCGCTGTGCCCTTATACCATTCAGCGCCGAGAGCTGTCTGGTAAGGAGGCAGACAGTGTGCGCCGCCGTACTGCTTGTCAAGATCCCAAGGCTGACCGTTGCCGATGTAATCATGAAGAACGAGCGGCTGATACTGTGTAAGAACGCCGACCGTGTCGATACCCGAGTTTACGCAGTTGGAAAGCGGGAAATCGATGATCCTGTATTTGCCGCCGTAAGGAACGGCAGGCTTTGCCATATCGTGAGTGAGAGCGTATAAGCGGCTGCCCTGACCTCCTGCAAGGAGCATTGCAACGCATTCTTTTTTAGTGTACATTCGTTATTCCTCCCATGGATTTACTTTTTTATTTTTTCAGGGGACTTTGTGACCGTTTTTGCTGATGCCTTAGCTGTGCTGCTTTTTGCCCCTGCTGCACTCGTCTTTGGTTTTGCCGTTTTCGGTTCAGGCTTTTCCGAAACAGCTGTCTTTGCCGCAGGCGTTTCTGCCTTTTTCAAGGTTTTTGAAGCCTTTGCGGTCTTGGCCGTCTTTGCAGGCGTTTTTTCCTCTTTCGGTGTGCGCTTTTTGGCAGGAACGAACTTGAACAGCATTGCGGAAAGCGGAGCGATATCGATAACTATCGACTGCTCGCAGCCGTGCATCGAATAATCCTCGGTTTTCTTCTTTTTGTTGTTGACAGTTCCCGATCCGCCATATTTTGCTTCATCGGTGGAAAGAACCTGCTGCCAGCAGCCCTCACGGGGAACGCCTATGCGGTAGTTTTCACGCTTGACAGGCACGAAGTTGCAGACGATGATGACTTCATTGCCCTCATCATCTATTCTTCGGAACGAGATAACGCTCTGGAGATAGTCATCGTGACATATCCAGGCGAAGCCGTTCCAGTCATCGTCATGCTGCCAGAGCGGAGGGTTTTCGAGGTAGAACCTGTTGAGGTCTTTGCTGAACTGTTCGATCTGTGCGTGTTCGGGAGTGTCGAGCAGATACCAGTCGAGAGCCTTTTCATAGTTCCATTCGTTCTCCTGACCGAACTCGTTGCCCATAAATGAGAGCTTCTTGCCGGGGTGCATCGCCATATATGTCATAAATGTGCGCAGCGTGGAGAACTTATCTGTATTGTAAGCACCGCTCATCTTGCGCCAGAGCGAACATTTTCCGTGAACGACCTCATCGTGCGAGATCGGGAGAATGTAGTTTTCGCTGAAGCAGTAGAAGAATGAGAAGGTGAGCTTGCCGTGATTGTTTGCACGGTAGATAGGGTCAAGCTTCATATAGTCAAGGCTGTCATTCATCCAGCCCATATTCCACTTGAAGTTGAATCCGAGTCCGCCGACATCGGCAGGCTTTGTAACGAGCGGCCAGGCGGTGGATTCCTCTGCGATCATAAGTGTGTTCGGGTTTCGTCCGAATACAGCCGTATTAAGGCTGCGCAGGAATTCAACGGCTTCGTAATTCTCACGTCCGCCGTCCTTGTTGGGTCGCCATTCGCCGTCACGTCTGTCGTAATCGAGATAGAGCATTGAAGCGACTGCATCAACACGCAGACCGTCAACGTGGAATTTTTCTATCCAGTACAAAGCGTTGGAAATGAGGAAAGAGCGCACCTCGTTCCTGCCGAAGTCGAAAACTCTTGTTCCCCATGATGTATGCTCCTTTTTGAGCGGATCGGAATATTCGTAACAGCAGTCACCGTCAAACTCGAAAAGTCCTGCCGCATCTTTCGGGAAGTGTGCAGGCACCCAGTCAAGGATAACGCCGATGTTGTTTTTATGGAAAATGTCGATCATCTTCATGAAATCGAACGGTGTTCCGTATCGTGAAGTCGGCGCATAGTAGCCGATTATCTGATAGCCCCATGAGCCGTCATAAGGATACTCCGCAAGCGGCATAAGCTCGATGTGGGTATAGCTCATATCCTTGAGGTAGGGAACCATTTCCTCGGCGAATTTAACATAGCTGAAAGGCTCGCCGTCCTCGTAGGTTTTCCATGAGCCGAGATGGACCTCGTAAATGTTCATCGGACTTTTATACACGTTCGTCTTGGCTTTTGTATCGTACCAAGCCTTGTCTGTCCATTTGAAGCCGTCGATATCGAAATATTTCGTAGCCGTTGCAGGACGTGTTTCCATGTGGGTTCCGTAAGGATCGGATTTGAGCAGAATGCTCTGATGCCGGGTTTCGATGCTGTATTTATATGTAAAATACTGTTCAACGTTTTCGACAAAGCATACCCATGTTTCGTCATCGACGAGCTTTGTCATCGGGTTTTTGCGCCTGTCCCAATCGTTGAAATCGCCAACAAGGGACACAGATGCGGCATGAGGCGCCCAAACTCGGAAATAAACGCCTTTTTTGCCGTCCTTTGTACCCTTATGGGCACCGAAGAAATCGTAAGCCTCGACCGAAGTTCCCTCATGGAAGATATGGAGAGGGAAGCGGCAGTCGATCTCTTCGGATACTGCAGTTTTCTTTCTGCTGTTCGGCATAATTTCATACTCCTTCTTAGCGGGCATTCGGGAGAAACAAAGCATCTGCACGATGCTTTGAACGCTCATAGCCACACTATTAATTCTATATATATTTTAACAGATTATGTATCACATTGCAAGTGTTTTTGTAATATTTTTATATGTTAAACGTAAAAATCAGGTAAAGGTTGTGTAAATTGTACAATTTTTTTCCACCTACTAAAACGATAAAAGCTAACCAAGAAAAAATTTGTATCAAAATGTACATAATTTTCCACATTTTTATGTATTTTCAACAATGTAATAAAGTTACATTTTTACAATTTATGCAGCTTTAATACAATAATTGTTCTGTCATCGGAAAAATCATTGAAAGCGCCCTTTTCGGGTCTGTCAAGCTCAATTACCGTATCGGCACAGCGTGATGGCGAATATCCGTCCGAAAGGAGCAGCTCACGGAGCTTCGGAAAACTTGTTTCGGGTATGCCGTCGCTGAATAACGCAGCGCTGTCGCCGTCCGAAAGCCGCACGGAAAAAGGTTTCAATTCCGTTTTGGGGATTATCCCGAGCGGAAAAGCGGAATTCTCAACAGTGCTGACAGTTCCTCCTGTTCTGACGAAGCTTTGCGCTGCGCCTGCCTTGAAAAAGTCGGCTTTTCCCGTGAAAAGATCGATGCGGAGCATATCGGCGGTCGTGAAAACCTCGTCCGCAGACTTCGAGATGAGCAGCGAATTGACTATCCGAAACGCAGTCACACCGTCCGAGCCTGCATGGATAAGCTTCGATATGAGCGAGCAAGCCATACTGCTTTCGAGTGCGGCACGGCTGCCGCTGCCCATTCCGTCCGCAATGAGGAAGTAAACGCCGCCCAAACCGTCCGTGAACTGCACCGAGCTGTCGCCGCTCACGCTTTCCCTGCCGCATAAGACCGCCTTTCCGACCTCTATCTCAAATGCCGCAGGTTCGTGCCAGCAAGCGTGGATATGGTCGGCTTCGCTGAAAAATTCAGGCTGTTCAAGCTCACGGTCGGTCAGCGAGGAGAGCTTTTCCGTCACATCTTCGGGCGGAACTTCAAGCTTTCCGTCATAAAAGCAGGAGATAAAAAGGTTGCCGCCCTTATCGAAGAATACAGCCGCTTTCGGATCTTTTCCGCCGTATCTTCGTATAATTTCGCCTGCACGTTCGGAAAGATTGCCGTCATATATCCTGCCGCCCGAATAAAGATCCCCGAGTTCGTCCATAAATTTAACCGAAGCGGAAAGCTGCTCGCTGAATATTTCGTGCGCACGGCTGTGGTTCTCGCTTTTGCGCATAAGTGAAGCGTTCTGCGAGAAAAGCCTGTTCATAAGCTCGGCGATCTCGGCTTTTTTTGTGCAGCTTTCGATGCATCTCGGCAGCTCGGGAACGGTGATAAAGCCTTTTGCGAGGAGAAGCTTTTCGCACGGGACGAACGCCGCACGGATACGGTTCCCGTCGCTTTTGCAGCAGAAATCACGGTTGCGGCATTCTCCGCATATCTTCCTGCAGACGGTTTCGCTTATGTCTGTTCGGGAGCTGTTTTTTTCGGCAAGAAGCTCGGAGGCTCTGTCGGTGCAGTCGCCTATCTTCGCAAAACACTCCGCCCCGAATGAGATCCTTCGTGCAAGATGATCCGTCACAGCAGATCGGCTCTCAATGGCGGTGTTGACAGCTTTCATATAAATTTTGTCGGGTATGAGAGTGTAAAGCGCAGCCGCAGTGAGCGTGTCCGTCATAAGTGCCGCCGCCCACGAAAGCTTTCCCATAAAAAGCGTCAGGAAGAGCGAAACAACGGTGAAACCGACCGCCGAAAATATTTTTCCACGTTTCGAGATGATCCCGCCGATGAGTCCTGCACAGCCGACAACAGCCATGCTCCGTGAAAGCTCGGATATCTCTTCGCCGCCCGAACAGCCGAGAATTGCGCCGAGCGACGTCAGAACACCCATTATCGCACCGCCTGTGCCGCCGAATCGTCCGCCTGCCGCAAGGATAACGAATATCCCCACAGCCCGTCCGAGTGAAAAAGTCCCTGCCGAAACTCCGAACAGCACAGATATCCCCGTTACATACAGCACAGCCGTGCAAAGGCTGTTCGCCCCGATGACGCTTATCCGTCCGCTTTCTTTTATCGAACGCATTTCGCACGAAATAAAATATGCCGTTATGCCGCAGATAATTCCCCTGAAAAACACCGCCGCCGCAAGTACCGCCGTTATTTTCGCCGACAGCGAAGCGACCGCTCCCGAGAGTATGTAGACCGCCGCCGCATAGATACCCGTCCCTGCCGAGCCGAGCCGCCTTTCGGTAAACCTGCACACGATTAGTTTCAGCGCAAGCATCACAGCCATTGCAAGCGTTTCCGTTACAAGGCTGTCAGCCCGTCCGAGCGTGATAATGCCTGCCGCCGAGCCTGCAAACACCGCCGATGAAAAAGCCGCAGGCAGTGCCGCCGTCAGCGCAGGTGATATAGGTATGAATCCCTTTGATGTGCTGAAGATCATTCCGCATAAAAATGCGAACGTCCATTTTATGACCCCGAGCCGAACATCACTGTCGCTGTTTCGGGCTTTTTTGCGGGAAAGATCTGATTTTGCGATATCAAAAAAGCTGCTTATTTTTTCTTTTACGATCATATTTATACGTCCTTTCCGTTAGTGCTGCAGATATCATCAATATAATTATAGAATAACTATGTGGTAAAAATTGTCATTTTGTAAAATAACTTTGACAAACATCTGCTTTTCGCAACGGAAAAAATGTATCGTGCAAAGAGTGTGCTTGACATTCGGCTTTGCACGATATAAAATAAACATAGCAACGAGGGGAGGAGTTAGTTTGAAAACAAATCTTATACTAAACACCATTTAAAATTTGGAAAAAATCAAGCCGACAATCTTGGATATATGTGATTTCGGCGCAGATTTTTTCCTGTATTTTATTGGTGTTTAGTATTATAATAACAGAGGGACTTCCCGGCAGCGGAAAAAGCACCACCGCAGCTATGATAGCGCAGGAGCTTGAGAAAAAGGGAGCAAAGGTCGTGTGCATCGATGAGGGCGTAACCGACCACCCTGCCGATTATGCCGACTATGATTTTCCCGACTTTGAAACCGAGCGTGAAAAGATACTTGAAAAATGGCGTTCGTTTGTAAAAAATGCTGACAATGAAACCGTGTACGTTTTCAACTGTATCTTCCTGCAAAATCCTATGTGCGAAACGATGATGCGCTTCGGAATGGACGAAAAGGCTTCCGGGCGGTACATCGGCGAGATAGCGGAAATAATAAAACCGCTCTCCCCTGTCATCGTATATATCGACCAACCAAATGTCCGAGCCGCCATAGATGCAGTTCTTGACGAGCGCGGAAACGACTGGCTCAACGCAGTTATCGACTACCACGTTTCACAGGGCTACGGAAAGCAGAACGGACTGACGGGATATGACGGCTACATAAAATGTCTTGAAGAAAGACGGAAAAGGGAGAAAAATATCCTTTCCGCACTCGATATAAAAAGCATTGTCTTTGATCGGAAAATGACTGCGGAAGAACTTGCGGAGCAGTTTGGTTTTGCGGCGGAAAAATAAATATAAAAAAGTTTACGCTCGCTTGAAATGCGGACGTAAACTTTTTGTTTAATATAAGTGTATTACCATTTCGCTGCCGAAACAATGCTTTCGATAGCGGCTTTATCAGCGGTAAAATAAACCGTTTCGCCATTTTTTATCTGCACGGAGATAATGTTTCCGTCTGTTTGGACGGTGTAGAGCGTTTCGCCGCTCACATTGTCAAAAACGATGAACGAAAGTATCGGTACGAAGCTTTCTCCGCCGCTTTGTGTAAGCTTTTCAGCCGCATTTGCGAAAGCGTCATTCAGTTTATGCGCCTTTTCGCCGAAAATATCGGTGCTTTCACCGTCCGAAGCCGTGACCTCGGCGTTTATATCGTCCTGCGAAGCAAGAGCGAGGAATTCACAAAGCTTTTCCGTATCTGTCGGCGAAAAATCGGGATAAGCCAAGGCATTTCCGCCCGAAAGCTTCGTAAATGCAGGCGAAACGGGCTTATTGCCGCCATTTATATCTTCTGTATCGTCACAAATGTCATCATCGGTGTCTGTACCAGCGTTGCCGTCAGCGTCGACGTCATCGGCAGACGGTTTTTCGGTATATTCAAAGCCGCCGTCAACATAGCTGTTCGTTCCTTGCGCCGTGTCCTCGTCTTCATCGCTCGCAGGCATTTCGGCTTCATCGCAACAAGCACTGTCGTCTGCGTTTTCCTCGTCCCAGACCCCCTGCACTGCAAAAGCTGCAGGCTCGTCAGCACTCGGTTCGGTTTCGGGAACTTCATTTGATACGGCTTTCTCGGCTTCGTCCGCAATGCTCTCTTCGGACAAAGCCTCATCAAAGTCTTCATCATTTGCAGGGGCTTTATTTTCATCTGCTTCATCGGAAGAAGTTATTTCGGTGATTTCTTCGCTATTTTCCGCAAGAGCGGTATAAATACTGTCGTCCGCCTGAGCCGTTTCAACGCCCTTATCTTTGAGCGTGTTCACGCCGACAACCGCAATAAGCGCGATGCAGGCAGCCGCAGCGGCAAAAGGCGTAAGCTTCATTATGAACGGCTTGCGGCTCGGTTTTACGACTTTCTCGGTCTTTGCCGCTTCTTCGAGCATAAGCTTCTTCGTTTCGGCGAGAAATTTCTCGGAGGGTCTGATATTTTTAAGTGATCTTGTATAATTTTCTCTGTTTATATCCATAATTATCATTCCAACTCAGTTGGAATTTCCTCCTTTCAGAATTTCTTTGAGCCGTTCTCTCGCCCTTGCGAGCAGCGTCCCGACCGTTGCAGGCTTTTTGCCGATGATGCCTGCAATATCGTTTATCGAATAGCCTTCGTAATAAAAAAGATGTATCGGCAGTCGGTACTTTTCTGGGAGCTTTTGCACCGCTTCGAGGACTTCGCTGCCCTCATCGGGGTCAAAATCCTGCGAGGGTTCTTCCGTTGTTTCATCGATCGGAACGGTGTTCTTCACCCAGCCCGACTTAACGTGGTTTTTGCATTTGTTTACCGCCGTCCTCAGCAGCCACGCCTTTTCATGCTCGGCGCTTTCAAAGGCTTCGCCGTGCTGTATCAGTGCGATAAAGGTTTCCTGCGTAATATCCTCCGCATCGTGGATATTTTTCGTGTATGTATAGCAAAGCTTTATGATGCTGTCGGAATATTCCGCAAGTACACGCTCGATATGCGCACTGCTGCCGAATTTTTCACCGTGGTTTTCAGTCGTCATAATTTTCTCCTGCAAAGGAACGTCCAAGACCTCCTTTCGGAAAGCCCTGGATATCCTCTATATATAATACAATTTAAAAGCCTATAATTTTTCATTTTCGGAAAAATTTTTATTTTTTATAAGAATAAAATCCGCAGCCGCAGAGAATTTCAAGAAATTTTTCTGCTGCCGTAAGGCTGATGTCGGGCGTTTCTCCGAATCTTTCAGCCGAACCCACCGCTATTTCTTCCAGGGTGTGAGAACCGTCTGCTTTGAGCCAGAAAAAGCTGCCCTTTTCGTCAAGGCGGATAAAGGAACGCTTCGGTTTTTTCATAAGCAGCTGCAAAGCCTTGTTGAAAAAGCCGCTGTTCTCCATTGTAATGGTCACAAGTCCGTTCCCGTCCGCCGACCAGTTTATGCTTTCCGAGCGAAGAGGAACAACGCTTTCGTCTATCCGCTTCATTCCGACCTCACTTCCTTTGACGGGCGTGAAAACTTCACAAGCAGAAGTATTATCGAAGCCAGCACGAGCAAGCCGAGAACTATCGGAACGGACGAATATTTTTCCGTGTATTCGGAGATGTCAAGATATCCGTTCACACCGAAAACAGCCGCAACTGCGAGCAATATCCCGACAAGTCCCTCTCCTGCGATCATTCCCGAGGAGAAGAGAACGCCCTTGTTTATCGCTTTTTCCTTTGTTTCATCATCAGCCCTGACACGCTCCGCAAAGTAACGTATAACTCCGCCGATGAAGATGCAGGCGGAAAGCTGAACGGGCAGATACGAGCCTATCGCAAAAGGCAGGACGGGGATACCTATTATCTCTGCGAAAACAGCCGCAAATGCACCGATGAAAACCAAGTTCCACGGGAGCTGTGCGCTCATAACGCCCTCGGTTATCATCTTCATTAGTGTTGCCTGCGGTGCGGCAAGCTCGGGAGAACCGAATCCCCACGCCGCATCGAGCAGATAGAGAGTTCCGCCTATGACGAGTGAAGCGGCAGTTGTGCCGATGATCTCGCCTATCTGCTGCTTTTTCGGAGTTGCGCCGAGGATATAACCCGTTTTCAAGTCCTGTGAGGTGTCACCTGCGACCGATGCTATAATGCTTATCACCGAGCCTATCGCAATAGCGGCGGTCATTCCCTCTGCGCCGCCCATTCCCATTGCTTTGAGCAGCATCGAAGCCGCAAGCAGCGTTGCTATCGTCATTCCCGAAACTGGGTTGTTGCTACTGCCGACAAGTCCGACCATTCGTGATGAAACAGCCGCAAAAAAGAAGCCGAACACCACCGTTATCAGCGCACCGACAAACGTCACGGGGATAACGGGGATAAGCCACAGCGCAAGCGTAAGGACTGCCACCGCCGCAATAACGAAGCGAAGATCCAGTTCACGTTCGGTTCGCTTTGTGCTTTTTCCGTTCCGTCCAACGCCCGAAAGCGCAGCACGGAACGTCCCGAAAATAAGCGGCAGCGAGCGTATAAGACTGATAAGTCCCCCTGCGGCAAGTGCGCCTGCGCCGATGTAGCGGATATAATTCTGCCATATCGCAGATGCACCGCCCTCAGCATAAAGCTCCGCTACCGATGCGGTTTCGGACGGGTACATTATCGTTGCTCCCCCGAAATTCACGATAACGGGGATAAGCACCAGCCAGCTGAAAATCCCTCCTGCGAGCATATAGGAAGAAATGCGAAAGCCGCATATATACCCAACGCTCATAACAGCAGGATAAAGCTGCGTTCCTATCTCTCCGCCGAAGCTTTTCAGACGAAGCGAAAGCTCCTCGGGGACGGCTTTCAGTCCGTCAATGAGCAGCTTGAAGAACGCACCTGCGCCCATTCCGCCGAACACTGCCGAAGCCCCCGTTCCACCTTTTTCTCCTGCAAGAAGAACCTGCGCACAGGCTGTACCCTCGGGATAAGGCAGCGTCCCATGCTCACGGACGATGAGCGCATTTCGCAGAGGTATCATAAAAAACACGCCGAGCAGACCGCCTATCACAGCAATTATCGTAATTTCAAGTATTGACGGACGTTCACCCGTCCCCTGCGCCGCCCATAAAAAAAGCGCAGGCAGCGTGAAGATCGAACCCGAAGCTATCGATTCGCCCGCCGAGCCTATAGTCTGAACGATGTTGCTTTCGAGTACGGAATTTTTCCCCGAAAGCATTTTCATAACGCTCATCGCAATGACCGCCGCAGGTATCGATGCGGAAACCGTCATTCCCACACGCAGTCCGAGATAGGCGTTCGATGCGCTGAAAACAATGGCGGTTATGATGCCCGTAATAATGGAAGAAGCCGTAAATTCCGCTGTCGCTTTTGAAGATGGAATGTACGGCTGAAAGTCAGTTTCTTTTTTCATTTTTTCGCCTCCGACTTACAAGTCTTTGGCGGTATTATTTCCGTTTTTTATAGGATTATACAATCAGAACGAGCACCGCTGCGGCTATCCCAAGTGCCGCCGCTGTCCTGCAAAGAACGGTGAACGCACTGAGCTGACGTGCTTTTCGGTCAAAAGGATTATCACCCTTTATGCAGGCGGTGTCCGTTTCATCGCAGTAGTAAAGCTCCACCTCATCGCCCCGAAGATAGTGTTTTCCACGGCTTTCGGTGTAGCGGTGAACTATGGTGCTTCTGCGCTCCTCGTCACGGAACTGGAGAATTACTGCGCTTACGGTGTTGCCCTCACGGTCAACGGGAACGTCCTTTACATCGAGTACCGAAGCCTTGTAGTGCCTGCATTTCTGCATAAAATCTTCCAGTCCCCGAAGATACTTTTTCCTGCGTTCGGAAAGCTTCGCCCCGAGTATAAGCAGAGCTGCAGATAATACAAAAGCTGCGGCTGCGATAACGAATGATGTCATAATTCTGCCCTTTGATTAAAAATCAGTATTAGTCCTGAACAAGATCGATAAGCTCTGCACCGAGATATTCGGCAAGAGTTTCGCCGTTTACGATTATCTGTGCGCCCCTTATGCCTGCGCTGACGGCTATTTCGTCAAAAAGAATTGCCGTTTCATCGATAAATGTCGGGAATTTCTTCTTCATTCCGATAGGCGAACAGCCGCCTCGGATATATCCCGTCGTCGGGAGAAGGTCTTTCAGCGGAAGCATTTCGGCTTTCTTGTCGTGAGCGGCTTTCGCTGCTTTTTTGAGGTCAAGCTCCTTGTCAACGGGTATGCAGCAGACGAAAAATCCCGTCCGTTCGCCCTTTAAAACGAGCGTTTTAAATACCTGTTCGGGCGGCTGACCGAGTTCCTTTGCAACGTGAACGCCCGAGAGGTCGTTTTCGTCAACTTCATATTCAGCCGTGCGGAAATTTATTTTTGCGGTCTCAAGCTGCCGCATTGCGTTTGTTTTATTCATAGTTAAAATTACTTCTTTCGATTTAACCTGTTATCAATTTAAAAGCAAAAATGCCGATGCCAAGCACGATAAGCACAATGCCGACCGCACGGTTGAGCGTCTTAGGCTCTGCCTTGTTTGCGAAAACGGCGGCTATCCTTGCCCATAAAAGCGTGCTTAAAATGCAGAATACGAGCGCCCATATATCGGGTGCGCCGCCGAGTGCAAAGTGGCTCAAAGAACCCGTCAAAGCCGTGAAGGCCATAATAAATACGCTCGTTCCGACTGCAGTTTTAAGCTCATACCCAAGCACGGAGGTGAGTATCAGGAGCATCATCATTCCTCCGCCTGCGCCGACAAATCCGCAGATAAAGCCGATGAGCATTCCGCATACGATCGACTGGACAACACGCTTTTTCGGGTCGGTCTGCGCCATTTTTTCCTTTGTCGTCATGACAGGCTTCACAAGGAATTTTACGCCGAGGAATGTCGTCATTATCAGTGAGAAATTGCCCATAGTGCCGCTCGGTACAAGGCTCGAAACATAACTGCCGACCATAGTGAACACAAGCACCGTGACCATCATGATAAGACCGTTGCGAATGTCGAGGTTCTTGTTTTTGCCGTAGGTGTAAGCGGAAACTGCACTTGCAAGCACGTCCGAGGCAAGGGCGATGCCGACCGCCATATAAGGATCCATTCCGAGAAAAGCAACGAGCATAGGCGTGATAACGGCAGCAGCACTCATTCCTGCGAATCCCGTTCCGAGACCTGCACCGATGCCTGCGATAAAGCAGATGATGAATTTGTAAAGAATGACAAAAACTTCCTTTTCTATATATTTACCTCTTTGCACACTTTTTCAGCATTATTATACACTGAACGATGGATTTTGTCAAGAAAATGCAGTAAGTTCTGCCGCTTTGCAAAAAACAACGGCGAGGTCACGTTTTTGCGACCTCGCCGTTGTTTTTGCATTTTCTTTTATTGAGTATCACAGAAGTTTTAACTTTGGGATTATTTATCTGCAATATTATCCGGATAATGATTCAGATAATGTTTGATTGCAACAATAAAAAGAAATAACTGCCCCAAGCTACCAACTTAACGATTATTCTTTAAACACATTAATAGGGAGCACCTGTCTATCGGTATGCTCTCTATATTTTTATTATATACTTATTTTAATAATATGTCAAGCAATTCCAAATGATACGCTAAACAGGTGTATTAAATAGCAAATATTGACAAAATCCAACATAGATGCTATAATATCACCTATGGGCATACCAGAACGGTAGGCGGTCAATCTTTAGCTCCCTGAAAGGGGGCGTTGCTATGGGTGTCATGGAGGTACTTACCTTGGGACTACTTATTTGCGCTGTAATACAATTAGTGCAGAACAGCAATAACAAAAAGAAATAACCGCCCCACGCTCTAAATGTGACGGTTATTCTTTAACTTAATCACGGGAGCGACCGTCTATCGGTATGCCCTCTTTATGTTTATATTATATACCTTTTTGACAGATATGTCAAGCATTTTCTGCAAGCAATTGAGTGAATACAAAACTCACCCAATTGCTGTATATTTATCGTATAATAATTACGCATTACGCATTTATTTTTTCTCCACCATAAGCGAGCAAACAAGGTTCGAGAATGCGAGCGGGTCTTCTATCGGCATACCCTCGATAAGAAGTGCTTCGGTGTAGAGTATCTTGCTGTAGTCGGCAAGCTTTTCCTTGTTGTTTGAGTAGAGGTCTTTGAGAACGCCGAAGATCGGGTGGTTAGGGTTGATCTCGAGAACCTTCTGAGCCTTTACGTTCTGGTCGGTCGGCATTGCGGCAAAGGTCTTTTCCATTTCGAGCGAAATTTCACCCTCGTTCGTGATGCAGACAGGGTGGGATTTAAGTCTTTCGGAAAGCTTAGCGGAGTTTACCTTGCCGTCGAGAGCCTTTGCTATCTCGTCAAGCATATCCTTGCTCTCTTCGGAAAGCTTCTTGAATTCTTCCTTTTCCTCGGGAGTATCAAGGTCGAGGTCTGCGTCCGAAACAGACTTGAACGGCTTGTCGTTATACTGTTCAAGAACCTTGAGTGCGAACTCGTCAACGCTTTCTGTAAGATAAAGAATTTCGTAACCCTTGTCCTTAACAACCTCGGTCTGAGGGAGAGCATCTACCTTGTCTACAGTTTCGCCTGCGGCATAGTAGATATACTTCTGGTCTTCCTTCATTCTCTGAGTGTATTCATCAAGCGTTACAAGCTTTTTCTCGTTTGAAGAATAGAACATAAGGAGGTCTTTGAGCAGGTCTTTGTTTGCGCCGTAACCGTTGTAAACGCCGAACTTTATCTGCATACCGAAGTTCTTCCAGAGCTGTTCATACTTCTCACGCTCGTTGGTAAGCATCTTCTTCAATTCGTTCTTGATTGTCTTTTCAAGCGACTTTGCGATAAGTTTGAGCTGTCTGTCGTGCTGGAGCATTTCACGGGAGATGTTGAGCGAAAGATCCTGCGAATCGACAAGACCTCTAACGAAGCAGAAATGGTCGGGGATAAGGTCCTCGCACTTGTCCATGATGAGAACACCGCTCGAATAGAGCTGAAGTCCCTTTTTGAAGTTCTTCGTGTAGAAATCCATAGGGGTATTTGCAGGAACGTAAAGGAGCGCATCATAGGTCGCAGTACCCTCTGTCTTGACGTGGATATGGCAGAGCGGATCGCTGTAATCGTAGTATTTTTCCTTGTAGAACTTGTTGTAGTCCTCATCGGTGAGTTCGTTCTTGTTCTTGCGCCAGATAGGTGTCATGCTGTTGAGAGTTTCCTCCTCAACGGTGGTCTCGTACTCGGCAGGAACATCGTCAACGCCCGTGCCCTCTTTGAGGTGGTCGTGTTCCATATCCATTTTGATAGGATAGTGGATATAGTCGGAGTATTTCTTGATGAGGGACTTTATCTTCCACTGCATAAGGAACTCGCTGTATTCTTCGTCATCGGTATCATCTTTGAGGAAGATCCTTACCTCTGTGCCGACCTTGTCCTTTTCGGCTTCTTCAATAGTATAGCCGTCAACGCCCTCGGATTCCCAAAGGTAAGCCTGATCCGAGCCGAATGCCTTTGTGAGGACCTGAACCTTCTTTGCAACCATAAATGCGGAATAGAAGCCTACACCGAACTGACCGATGATGTCAACGTCCTCGGCGGTGTTGTTCTCGTCACTCTTGAAGCCGAGCGAGCCGCTGTTTGCGATAGTACCGAGGTTGCTGTCAAGCTCTTCCTTTGTCATACCGATACCGTTATCGGAAACGGTGATGACCTTGTTGTCCTTGTCAACATCGATCTTGATAAAGAAATCGGAACGGTTCATTCCGACACTGCTGTCGGTGAGTGATTTAAAATAGAGCTTGTCCATTGCATCGCTCGCATTTGAGATTATCTCACGGAGGAATATCTCCTTGTGGGTATAAATTGAATTGATCATCATATCAAGCAAACGCTTGGATTCAGCTTTGAACTGTTTTGTCTTTGCCATAATAAGTACACTTCCTCTGAAAATTAGCAATTGTGTTATTCGAGTGTTAGCACTCCTACTCTTAGAGTGCTAACACTATTATATTCCTTTGTATTGTCAAATTCAAGAGGTTAATAGAAATATTTACAATTTGTTCATATTTATGCGATAAGCAAAATGGACATTCAGCACATTTTTATAAAATCTTAAAGCTCGTGATAATAAGGGCAGATATCGGAATAGCCGCCGTCTATCCTGCGGAAACCCTTTGGGATAGTTCCGAGTCGGTTAAAGCCAAGTCTTTCATAAAGGTGACGGGCGTGGATATTTTCCGCAACTACTGCGTTGAACTGGAGAACGCCGAAGCCGTGTTCCTTGCCCTGTATGAGCGAGTCGGAAACGAGTGCCTCGCCGATATGCTCGCCCCTGCGGTTCTTGTCAACGGCATAGCTTGCGTTGCAGATATGTCCGCATCTTCCTATATTGTTCGGGTGAAGTATTTACATTCCGCAGACTGTGCCGTTATCGTCCTCGGCAACTCCGCAGTAGGTCTGCGATGCGAAAAATTCGCATCCGCTCTCGTTCGTGAGACTCTCTTCCTGCGGAAAAGCAACGCCGTCCTCGACAACGATGTTCCAGATCCTTACCATTTCGGGAATATCATTTTCGGTATATTTTCTTACTTTCACAAATTTTCACTCCTACTATATATAATAGAATAATAGAAAAAAGCCGATAAACACAAGTGCTTATCGGCTTTCTGGCGGAGACGGCGAGATTCGAACTCGCGGGAGATTGCTCTCTAACTGATTTCGAGTCAGCCCCGTTATGACCACTTCGATACGTCTCCAAATACATAACTGCTGCGTTTTTAGCATAAACCATTTAGTATTTAACTCACATCAACCTGTGGTTTTCAACTTACAGCTTAAATATTATAACACATTATTACTAAAAAATCAAGTCTTTTTTTAAATTTATCCATATAATTTTCTGAAAAATGTCGAATACGTATTTTTTCATTGACTTTTAATGCTATACGTTGTATAATATAAGCACAACAATTCAGGGCAAAAACAGGGATTTTGCTCTGTTCACTCAGACTAACATTTAAGAATTGACAAAAAGAGGGTAACGATCATGACAATTATTCCATTTATAGATTACAGCCTTTATCAGATGGCGCTGATGTTCTGCTTCTGGGCATTCATCGGCTGGTGCATCGAGGTTTGCTATATGACGATCGAAACGGGCGAGTATCAGAACCGTGGCTTTCTGAGTATGCCGATATGTCCTATTTACGGCTTCGGTGTTCTTATGATAGCGGTTTTCTCACGTCCTATCGCCGATAAGCCGCTTCTGCTTTTCGCTATCTCGCTCGTTCTTTGCACAACGCTTGAGCTTGTGGTCGGACTGGGCATGGAAAAGCTTTTCAACACGCGTTGGTGGGACTATTCGCACGAAAAGTTCAACTATCGGGGTTATATCTGCCCGAAGGTATCGATACTTTGGGGACTCGGCTGTGTGCTTGTTATAAAGGTCGTTCAGCCGCTCGTTGAAACGGTAGTGAACCATATCCCGTTCAAGGCAGGCATCATTTTTATTGCAATCATGGCTGTGCTTATTGCGATAGACCTTACGGCTTCTCTCTGCGCAGTTGCAAACCTTAACAAGCGTCTTAAACAGATCGATGATATTTCGGCGCTTATGCTCAAAGGTTCGATAAAGATAGGCGAAAAGCTCGCTAATGAAACGAATGAAATACTTGATAAGTATGAAAAGCTGCTCGCTATCCGTGACCGTCAGACGGAGCGTTTTCTCCGTGCATTCCCGAATATCCGCTCGGTAACGCACTCCGAATCGATGGAGGCTTTAAAGCAGAAGTATTATTCAAACCGATTTGCGAAAAAGCTTGAAGCAAAGCTGAAAAAACAGCTTGCCGTTCTGAAAAGAAAGGGCAGAGCAAAGCTGCAGGAAACCGCCGAAGAAGCTCCTGCCGCTCCTGCGATGCTTCCCGAACCCGAGATATCGGCAAATGTTCAGCCCGAAACCGAGAACGAGTCCGAGCTTGAACCTGCTGCTATAGGAAAATAGGATAAATGCCGCATAAAGCCGTCAAAAACGTGTTTTATGCGGATTTTTTATGGCAGAAATAACGTTTTTGAAGTTTTTTACCGATAATTTAGCCAAAATCGGAAATATATGTTGCGTATTTCTCTGAAATGTGTTATACTATTATAGTTAGTGCAAAAATGTTAACAAAATGTGTTTTGAACAGAGGTCGTAACAATGCTGCAGAATAAACCTAAAAATAAACAGCCGAATCCGGCAGCGGTCATTTCGATAAGCTTTTTTGCGATAATAATTATCGGAACGCTGCTGCTCATGATGCCGTTCTCGTCCGCATCGCACCGCTTCACAAGTCCGCTGACTGCGCTTTTCACAGCGACCTCGGCGACCTGTGTTACGGGACTTGTCGTTGTTGACACGGGCAGCTACTGGAGCGTTTTCGGGCAGATAATCATTCTGCTCATGATACAGATAGGCGGCTTGGGACTGGTGACTTTTACGTCATTTTTCAACTTCCTTATCCGAAAAAAGCCTGAGCTTCACACCATTCAGGTAGCGTCCGAATCGGTCAATACGAGCGGCTTTTACGATGTAAAATATATGGTAAGGTATGTTCTTGCGATATCTTTTATATGCGAGATGATAGGTGCGCTGATGCTTTCAATATCTTATGTTCCGAAGTTTGGCGCAAAGGGGATCTACATTGCCGTTTACCTCTCGATAGCCGCTTTCTGCAATGCCGGATTTGACATAATGGGAATGGTCGCAGAGCCTTTTTCGAGCGTTACAACGCTTTCCCACGACCCTATAACGGTCATAGTCATACCGATACTCATTATAGCAGGCGGTTTGGGATTCCTCGTATGGACGAATCTAATCGAATTCCGAAGGAAGAAAAAGCTTGAATTTCAGTCGAAGCTTGTGCTTATCTCGACTGCGGTCATCATCGGCGCAGGTATGCTTGCAACGCTTGTGACCGAATGGAACAACCCTCGGACACTGGGCGGCGAAAGCTTTCTTTACAAGCTTGGAAACAGCTTTTTCCAGTCGGCAACGCTCCGCACGGCAGGCTTCAACTCGATAGATATTGAGGGAATGTCCCCGATGATGAAGGTATTCTCGATACTGTTTATGTTCATCGGCGCTGCTCCGGGTTCAACCGGCGGCGGAATAAAGCTCACGACAATGGCTATCATCATTATGACGATACTGAGCGTACTTTCGGGCAGAACGGACACTATCGCAATGGGACGAAAGATCGAACACGAGGTCGTTTACAAGGCGCTCACGGTCGCAATGATATTCGCATTTCTTATAATAGTATCCTCACTTGCGGTATACAACCTCAATCCGAACGTATCGGGACTTGACGCTGCGTATGAAGTCACCTCCGCAATTTCAACGGCAGGACTTTCAACGGGCGTTACGGCAAAATGCAATGTCATTTCAAAGGTCATACTTATTATAATAATGTTCATCGGAAGAGTGGGCCCTGTATCGCTCGCACTGAGCATTTCGATGAACACAAAACGAGGCGGCAAGAACGAGATATGCCCTGTCGGAAAGGTCATGGTGGGTTGATGTATAAATTTGAACCGCTGCAAAAGGGCATCGATATCTGCGTTTCGCCCGAGCATAAATTCGGAACGGACGCTTTCCTGCTTGCGGATTTTTCCTCACCCCGTCACAAAGACAAGGTTTGTGACCTCGGCACGGGCTGCGGCATAATCCCGCTTTTGCTGAAGATAAAGTTTGAACCCGAGCTTATTTACGGCGTTGACATTCAGGAGCAGGCGATAGATCAGTTCCGCACAACGCTTGAAAAGAACAGACTTGACGGTTTAGTCCCCGTCCTGGGCGACCTGAAATCGCTCGGTGACAAAATTCCGAAAGGGACGTTCGATGTTGTGACCTGCAATCCGCCTTACAAGGCTGCGAACGCAGGCATCGAAAGCCTTGGCGAGGCACAGCGCATCGCTCGGCACGAGATATTATGCAATATCGATGATGTTTGCAGGACTGCGGCAGGACTTCTGAAATTCGGCGGGAAGCTCTGCATCTGCAACCGTCCCGAACGCCTTGCGGACGTTATCTCTGCAATGAAAGCGAACAAAATTGAGCCGAAAACGCTCCGCTTTGTGGCTAAAGATCACAGCTGTTCGCCGTGGCTGTTCCTTATTGAGGGAAAGCTCGGAGGAAAGCCGTTTATGAAAGTCCTCCCGACGCTTGCTGTCAAGGACGGCGAGGGTTTCTCCGAGGAACTGCTCGGAATTTACGGCGGAGATAAGGACGGATATTGACGGTTCGGATAAAGCCGTATATTAAAACGGGACGGGAGTTGTCCCATACAGTGTAAATTATGTAATGAAATATAATCATAAAAAAGGAGATATATATGCTTTTACTTGAAGAATTAAAGGTAGAGCTTGAAGGCTACCGCAACGAAATGAAAGACCTTTACAAAATTCTCGATATCGACAAGGCTAAGGCTGAAATTGCCGCACTTCAGGAGGAATCGGGCAAGGACGGATTCTGGGACGACCTTGAAAATTCGCAGAAGGTCATGCAGAAGATCAAGCACGATGAAGCTACTATCGACAGCTACAACAAGCTCAACGCAAAGCTTGAAGATACCATTACAATGATCGAGCTTACGCTTGAAGAGGGTGCTCAGGAAGATGACGATGTCGTTTTCGAGATAAAGTCCGATGCTAACCATTTCAAGAAAGAGCTTGAAGCTATGAAGCTTTCAACGCTCCTCACGGGCGAATACGACAGCAAGAACGCTATCCTCACTTTCCACGCAGGCGCAGGCGGAACAGAGGCTCAGGACTGGGCTTCGATGCTTTTCAGAATGTACAATATGTGGGCTGAGAGCCACGGCTTCAAGGTAACTACGCTCGACTATCTTGACGGTGATGAAGCAGGACTTAAATCCGCATCTATCCTCATCGAGGGACTTAACGCTTACGGCTTCACGAAGTCCGAATCGGGCGTTCACAGACTTGTCCGTGTTTCGCCGTTCGACTCATCGGGACGCCGCCACACCTCTTTCGCTTCGCTCGAAGTTATGCCTGAAATGAGCGAAGCTGACACGAACATTGAAATCCGTCCCGAAGACCTTGAGATCGACTTCTACCGTGCATCGGGCGCAGGCGGACAGAAGGTAAACAAGACCTCCTCCGCAGTTCGTCTTACACATATCCCGACTGGCATCGTTGTTTCCTGCCAGACACAGCGAAGCCAGTATCAGAACAAGGACTACGCTATGAAAATGCTCATGTCCAAGCTCGTTGAGATCAAGGAAAGAGAACACCTTGAAAAGATCGAGGACATCAAGGGCGTTCAGAAAGAGATCGCCTGGGGCGCACAGATACGTTCTTATGTATTTATGCCGTACACCCTCGCAAAAGACCACCGCACAGGCTATGAGAACGGAAACATTCAGGCTGTTATGGACGGCGACATTGACGGCTTTATCAATGCTTACCTCACCGAGCTTTCCCACGGCAACATTCAGAAGTGATGCAAAGGCTTCTCGGACTGATGCGCAAGGCTGTGAACGGCTTTGAGATGCTCTCGGACGGCGACCGTGTTGCCGTGGGTGTTTCGGGCGGCAAGGACAGCCTTTGCTTGCTTTACGGGCTTGCAAAAATGCGTGATTTCATCGGCGTTGACTACGATGTGACGGCAATAACCGTTGACCCGGGCTTCGGAGGGAAGCACGGTGACTACTCCGCAGTTTCGGAACTATGCGAACAGCTTGGCGTTCGGTATGAGATAATTGGGACGCAGATAGGCGAGATAGTTTTCGATGTGCGGAAAGAGCCGAACCCGTGCAGCCTTTGCTCACGAATGAGAAGAGGTGCGCTGCTCGGCGCAGTCAGGGACTTGGGCTGCAGTAAGCTTGCGCTCGGTCACAACAAGGACGATGCGATAGAAACGTTTATGATGAACCTCACACTCGAGGGAAGATTAGGCTGCTTTCCTCCCGTTTGTGAGCTTGATGACGGTGATATAACGATAATCCGTCCGCTTGTGCTTGCTGAGGAAAAAGAGATACGCACCGCCGCCGCAAAAGCAAAGCTCCCCGTTCACAAGAGCGCCTGTCCTGCTGACGGAAAGACAGCCCGTGAGGACACAAAGCGGCTCATAGCAGAGCTTGAACGCTCGTCCAAAGGCACAAAGGAGCGTATTTTCGGCGCTTTGATGCGGTCAGAACTTGACGGCTGGCACGAAATTCATTGACATTATGCAAATTTAGTTTGCTGTTTGTAATGCGTAATTTGTTGAATTAAACGAAACGGCGAATGAAATATTGACAATATAACCCAAACGGTATAGAATTAAAGTGTATTTTTTCAGAAAAGGAGAAAAAGAAAGATGAAAATTTCTAAAATAATTTCCGGTATCGCAGCCGGAGTTTTTGCGGCAATGTGTATGACCTTTACAGCTTTCGCCGAACCGCAGGACTTTGAACCGTCCGTTGCAAAGGCTGTTCATACAAACGGGGCTTGGGAGCAGTCCATAACATATTCCAACACAGACATAAACCCCGCAGGCATCACCCCTGATTCCGTTTTTGAGGTGCAGTATGAGCTTGACGGCGATGAAGCTCTTCCCAATCAGCATCAGGTCGAGCTTATCTTCCAGAACTACACAGCCGATCCGCAGATCTGGGCGCAGATAGTTCCTTATGAATATGATGAAACACACGCACTTTTCGACTATGACGCAATGGTGCTTGCTTACGGCAGCGATGATTTTTCTACCGTAAACAATATCTGCATCGGCGACAGAGGCGTTAAGATGATCGTTACCTACGTCAAGATCACAAACTATGACCCTCCTGCAAAGGAGACCGCAGCAACGACCGCCGAGACCGAGGCTGAACCGGCAGCAGAGATCACCGAAGCTCCTGCCGAGACCACCGCGGCAGAAACAACAGCAGCCGACACAGGCACACCCGAGGCAAGCAGCGGAAACAGCGTTGTCCTCATCATTATCATCATCGCAGCAGTTGTTGTGGTTACGGTAGTTGTTGTAATAATCATCGTAACAAAGAAGAACAAGAAGAGATTTTATTAATAATATGCCTAACAGAGCTTTATACTAAACACCATTTAAAATTTGGAAAAA
>OIYP01000032.1_pt1 | contig 108979 bp, 83 predicted proteins | sample 1588261 | NCBI WGS metagenome assembly OIYP01 (sample SAMN03283293) | human gut metagenome | biome: human-associated habitat; material: feces | host: Homo sapiens | place: Peru | collected 2012 | reverse complement strand
TTGAAGTATTGAATTTTCAAGGTGCTAGCCCATTTTTGCTATGGGAAGTTTGAGTTAAATAGCTTAGTCTGTCTGTGATAAAGAAGTTTTTTTAAGCACAGCTGCAAGTATGACTGCGTATACACCTCCGATAACCGCGGTGATAAGCTGAGTCACTGAAAACTGAAGCTGTAAAACCGGCAGCATTTTGTGCATCGGAGCAGGCAGAAATGCCGGGAGAATGATAAGAGCAATGGCTATACCCATGAAAACGGCTTTTAGTACGGCTCCTATAGCAATTGATACAGGAAAACCGGCAGCTTTGCCGCATTTTTTGCGAAGCAGTCCCACACAGACCACGAGAATGATATTTCCTATCATGATACATGGAAACATCGCAGGGATAGCTGCCATAACAGGGCTTCCTGTGATGAAAAATGATGTGACAGGTGTGATAATGCTTAGGATAATGCCACATGCCATTCCTGCATAGAGCACGGTAAGTATTAAAGCTGCATTGATGACCGGCCCTGTGATGTATACGCTTAAGTTCTTAAAGAACTGGCTGACAAGACAGATTGCAAGCATAATTGCAGTAACAGTTATTTGTTTGGTTTTTATCTTCATTGATAAGACCTCCTTTAATTTTTCATATGCAAGCATACTCCTTTAGGGGTGTAAATGCAAGTTTACGTTACATCTTATCTGTTTAATCCGCAGGCAAAAATGACGGTTGATGTTGAAAGCAATTCATTTGTGTGCTAATATAAGTATATTCGCTGTTTGACGCAAAACAGCTATATATCAGGAGGAATACAATGAAAAAACTGATTAATTTGATATCAGAGGAAGTGACAAAGGCTTTCGTCAGTGCAGGATATGATGAGAAGTACGGAAAGGTTACACTTTCAAACAGACCGGACCTTTGTGAGTTCCAGTGCAACGGAGCAATGGCAGCAGCAAAAGAATATAAGTGTGCACCATTTATGATCTCAGACAAGGTAGCGGCGCTCCTTGAGTCAGATGAGATGTTTGAGTCAGTAGAATCAGTAAAGCCGGGATTTCTTAATATCAAAATGGATACCGCTTTTCTGGCAAAATATATGAACGAGATGAAGGCTGATGAGGGCAGATACGGCTTGGAGAAGGCCAAAAATCCACTCACCATCATAGTGGATTACGGCGGACCAAACGTGGCAAAGCCTCTTCATGTAGGTCATCTTCGCTCAGCAGTAATCGGAGAGAGCGTAAAGCGTATCGCAAAGTTCATGGGACACAATGTGATTGGTGATGTGCATCTTGGTGACTGGGGACTTCAGATGGGACTTATCATTACAGAGCTTCGCGAGAGAAAGCCTGACCTCGTTTATTTTGATGAGAGCTATACAGGAGAGTACCCTAAGGAGGCACCGTTTACCATATCAGAGCTTGAGGACATCTATCCGACAGCCAGCGGCAAGTCAAAAGAAGATGAGAGCTTCAAGGAAGCAGCACTTCTTGCCACAAAGGAGCTTCAGGGAGGCAGGAGAGGTTATCAGGCACTGCTTTCGCACATCATGAATGTCTCTGTAACAGATCTTAAGAGAAACTATGAGAATCTGAACGTTCATTTTGAACTGTGGAAGGGCGAGTCGGATGCTCAGCCATACGTACCTGAGATGGTTGAAATGATGAAGGAAAAGGGCTTTGCTCATATGAGTGAGGGCGCTTTGGTTGTAGATGTAAAGGAGGACACAGATGCAAAGGAGATTCCGCCATGTATCATCCTTAAGTCTGACGGAGCTTCTCTTTACAGCACTACAGACCTCGCAACACTTGTTATGCGTATGAAGGAGAACAATCCTGACCGTGTGATTTATCTGGCAGACGCACGTCAGTCAATGCACTTTATCCAGGTCTTCCGCTGCGCAAGAAAGACAGGCATTGTACCTGACACAACAGAGCTTGTACATATCGGCTTTGGAACCATGAACGGCAAGGACGGCAAGCCTTTCAAGACAAGAGACGGCGGAGTAATGCGTCTTGAGTACCTCCTCAAGGAAATTGACGATGAGATGCTCAATAAGATTAAGGAAAACCAGAAGGAAAAAGAGAATCTCAACATAGACGAGGCAGAGGCAAAACAGACAGCCAAAACTGTAGCGCTTGCAGCAGTCAAGTATGGTGATCTGTCTAATCAGGCGAGCAAGGATTATGTCTTTGATATCGACAGATTCACATCCTTCGAGGGCAACACAGGACCATACATCCTTTACACCATCGTGCGTATTAAGTCAATCCTTTCAAAGTATGAGGCAAAGGGTGGCGACATCAGTGCACTGAAGGATGCAATCATGCCGGCAGTCAATGCAGGACAGAAGAATCTTATGCTCTCTCTGGCAAAGTTCAATGCTACAATTGAAAATGCATACGAGGAGTCTGCACCACACAAGATATGTGCATACATCTACGAGCTTGCCAATGCCTTCAATGGCTTCTACCATGACACAAAGATTCTTTCTGAGGAGAATGAGGAGCTTAAGAAGTCATATATTTCACTTCTTGTGCTCACAAAGGAGATACTTGAGGCTTGTATAGATATGCTTGGATTCTCAGCTCCTGACAGGATGTAATATTAATAGTAGTAATTTTCATGTTCTAAAATAATTGGACATGTAATATAAATAGGACATAGATGATTTATCAGAATCGTCTATGTCCTATTTTATTTATATAATTGCAGATGGCAGGTCGGGATGGCGCGCACGCGTGTGGCTGCAGTGTCGCAGAAGCTACGCTGCGCTATTAAGACTCTGTATAAATTATGCAGTAAGTACTTCTATGCTCGACGAAACCGTCGATACTCGCCGTCCGGGCTCGATATCTCCTTGCCTCGGCGTCCATGCCTCGGCATTTCTGTGCTTCAAAGCATAATTTAACAGACTCTAAATAGCTCCGCTATACGCTTCTGCGACACTGCAGCCACACGCGTGCGCGCCATCCCGACCTGCCACGGAAGTGGCGATAAGGGGTGAAAATATGGATATAATTGATTACCTGCCACAAAAGATGAGGTCTGAGGCAGAAGTATACATGCCGCGTGGTTTGGAGGAAATCAGGGTGCGCGTGGGAAAGCCGGTGCAGTATAGGTTTGCGGGAGAATATAGAACAGGAGTGAATATCTTACAAAGCGATATAGAGGAGATGATAAATTATCTGAGCGGATATTCAATTCACGCGATAGCACCGCAGCTTGCAGCAGGCTATTTTACAGTGGAGGGAGGTCATCGTGTGGGAATTGCAGGGCAGATGGGCTGCGATGGAGGAAAGGTTACAGCAGTCAGTGAGATAGCATCCTTAAATATCAGAATTGCCCATCAGATAAAGGGTGTTGCAATGCCGCTGATGCCTTATATCAGGGATGAAAACAGCATTTACAATACATTGGTTGTATCGCGGCCGGGAGAAGGGAAAACAACATTTTTAAGAGACTGCATCAGGATACTTTCAGACGGCTGTGACGGAAAAAATGCTCTTAAGGTGTCGGTGGTGGATGAGCGCTCGGAGATAGCGGCGTGCTACAGGGGAGTGGCTCAAAACGATGTTGGAAAATCCAGTGATGTGCTGGATAACTGTCCGAAGTCACTTGGCATGAGGATGCTTTTGCGCTCTATGTCCCCGGATGTGATTGCGGTGGATGAGCTGGGAGGAGAAGGTGATATCGAGGCAATAAATCAGCTTTTGAGCTGTGGAATAAGGATACTTGGCAGCGTACATGGCACCAATGCAGAGGATCTGCGAAGAAAAATGCTGCCACATGCAATAGAACGGTTTGTGTTTATAGACCATGACGAAAAAGGGGTGAGGCGCTATAGCATTTATGATGAAGCTTACAGGCTTTTGTATAGTACTGTTTGCGGTATCGGGGCTGATAAACGATTACAGCAAAAGAAAAAAGGCAGATATAGCGATGCTGTATGATTTCATGCTTTTACTTGAAAAGGGGGCATTTTATCTGGCAGGAGAAAGGATGAAGGCACCACAGTTTTTTAGCAGCATAAGAGGAAAGAGCGAGGTGTTTAATGAAGGCTGCAAAAGAATGGGAGAGGTACTTTTAAACAGAAGCTGTAGAAGCGGAGAGGAAGGCTGGAGGGCTGTGTGGGAGGATGTGCTTTGCGGCAGGATATCTGATGAAAAGGTAAAGAAAATGATAGTTGAAATGGGAGGTGCATTCTTTGAAAAAAATGCAGCCGCAATGGAACAGCGGCTTAAGGAATGTGCTTTGGACATACATAAACAGATAGATTTTTACAGGAAAGAGTATATTGAAAAAATGAAGGTGATTTGTCCGGTGGGGATTTTGGGAGGGATTATGATATCAATCATGCTTATATAAAAATGCTTGTATAAAAAAGAGGTAATCAGATTAGACATACTGTTGTATGAGATGAAAGGACTTGATGATGGAGATTTCGATTATTTTTAAGATAGCGGCACTTGGAATAGTGATTACAGTGCTTGGACAGGTCTTAAAACACAGCGGAAGGGAGGAAATGACTTTCCTGCTTAGTCTGGCCGGACTTGTGATTGTATTGTTCTGGATTGTGCCATATATAAGTGAGCTGTTTAAGACAATGCAGGATATGTTTTCTTTGTAATATGTTGAAGATTGGGATAATAGGAATTGCGGCGGTGTTTTTTGCGGTGCTTTTAAAGCGTGACAGACCTGAGCTGTCCATGCTTCTTTCAGTGGCCTGCGGTACGATAATTTTTGCTTTTGCATTGGAGCGGCTTGGCACAACAATTGAGTTTTTTAAAGGGCTTCTTTCTAAGCTTCCTGTGGATTCGGCGTTTTTTGTCACTATGATAAAGATGCTTGGGATTGCATATGTTGCGGAGTTTTCATCCTCAATCTGTAAGGACTGCGGTCATAGTGCGATTGCATCGCAGATAGAGCTTTTTGCAAAGGGGGCGATTGTTGTGATGTCAATTCCTGTGATGTCGTGTCTGATAGAGCTGATTGGAGAGCTGCTTTGATTTGTAAAAAATATATTTTAATAATAGTCATGTTGGCTGTGATATTTTTGCCGCAGGATTTTGTGTATGCGTCGGACACCGAAATTACAGATACAATTGAGCAGCAAATGCTTGAAAAAATAGATATGTCCGACGTGGAAAAATATTCAAAGGATTATCTGCCGGAGCGACTATCGTTTTCGGATATTGTGGATGCTTTTTTAGATAAAGACCAAAAGGCAGGCGAAAAAATCTGTGAGTATATTTACGAGCTGTTCTTTTACGAGATAGCGGCAGTGAAGCCTGTTGTTATAAATGTGCTGTGCTACACGATACTTTTTATGGTGTTTTCAAGGCTTATTTTCTGGAGGCAGGATTATGTATACAATGTAAGCTTCCTGTTCATGTATGCGTCGGTTATATCGATGCTTATGGCATCCTTTTTCGTGCTGTCTGACGTGGCAAAGGGCTGTATTGATGTGCTTTTGACCTATCTTACAGCGCTGGTTCCGGCATATGCGACAGTGCTTCTTGCGTCCGGAAAAGGCTTTTCGGCATCAGGCTTTTACATGCTTGCATTTGTACTTATTTATGTGGTGGAGTGGCTCATAAAGCTGGTGCTTATCCCGGGAATACATCTGTTTCTGGTGCTTGAGGTGCTCAATCATGTATCAAGTGAAAAGAAGCTTGAAAAGCTTGCAGAGTTTATTGAAGCAGCAATCACAAAAATAATGAAGGCATCCATAAAGATAGTGGCAGGAATAGGCATAGTCCAGGCAATGATTGCTCCTGCAAAGGACAAGATATCGGAAAGTCTTATCTTAAAAAGCTTTCAGGCGATACCCGGTGTGGGGAGGCTTGGGCAGGGCGCAGGCGAAATAATGCTTGGCTGTGCGATGCTCATAAAAAACAGTGTTGGGATGGCGGCAATTATCGTGCTCTTTTTCATAGTACTGACACCGCTTGTAAAAACGCTAGTTTTTTCTTTGATGTACAGACTGCTTTCTGCGGCACTGCAGCCGGTTTCTGACAACAGGATTGTGGAGGGCATAGAGGCTGTTGCGAGGGCAGGAAATCTGTATTATATCGTGATAAGGGATGCATCCATATTGTTTTTTATAGTGATTGCGATAGTATGTGCATCCACAAGCTTTATTGGAGGTTGATAAGGAATGAAGGGTTATCTGTATCTGGCACTTTTTTTCATGGTAATGACATATCTTGCGCCAAAGGAGCAGTACAGGAGGTATTTTAGGTTTATGCTTGGGGTATTTTTGGCGGTCATTATCCTAAAGCCTCTTGCGGCAGGGTATGAATATGACTTGAGATTTGTTGAGCTTACAAAGAAAATAGAGGGGATTTCGTATGAATATGACGCGGATGCAACAGATTTGTTCACGGCTTTTGAAGCTGAAGAAAACTGACTACATAGTGATTTTACTCGTTGGAGTGCTGCTTCTTATTGTAGTGCTTCCGGTAAAAGAGGATAAAAATACCGGTAGTGATTCACAAAATAAGGCTAAAGGAAAGTCTGTAAGTGAAAGCACCTATGATGATGAAGAATATGAGAAGCTGCTTGAAAAAAAGCTTGAGAATATTCTTGAGAGAATGGACGGGGTGGGAGAGGTATCTGTGATGATTACGCTGTCAGACGACGGCACAAGGATAGTGGATAAGGATACTAAGGAGAGCTCGGAGAGCATTGAAAAGACAACGGTCATATACGATGACGAGGATGCAAGCGTACCCTATGTTACAAGCACGGACAAACCGACTGTTTCGGGAGTGCTTGTGGTAGCGCAGGGCGGAGGAAGCCCGCAGATAAACAACGATATTTCTAATGCGGTTTCTGCATTATTTGATGTGCCCATGCATAAAATAAAAATAGCAAAAATGATATCCAGGGAGGAATAAAAGTGAAGAAAGGCAGCCATAAAAACCAGATTATTATTACGACACTTGCACTTCTTTTGGCAGTGGTCGGATACATAAGCTACGATAACAGGGATACCTTTATGAATGCAAGGGATGTGCTTTCCACCGAAATCGAAGCTGTAAATGGTAAGGCGGAGACAAAGGAGCCGGATGCAGGCGGGGATACACAGGTATCGGATGAGGTGGCACTTGAGACAGACTCGACAGAGGAGATATTAAATGCCGGTGAGACAGTGCTGACAAGTGCCTCCACAGAGAGTGAGGAGTGTGTAGCACAGGTGAAGCTGGGACGCGAGCAGGTGCGCTCAAAGAACAAGGAGGCTCTGCAGAAGATTATTGATGATGCAGGAGTATCGGAGGAAGAGAAGAAGAGCGCGGTCGATGCCATGGTGAAGCTGACAGAAAACGCACAGATGGAGGAGGATGCCCAGATGATGCTGGAGGCAAAGGGCTTTAAGAATGCGGTGGTAAGCCTCAGTGACGACTGCTGTGATGTGATTGTTGGAAAGGAGGATGTGACTGATGAAAAGAGGGCTCAGATAGAGGACATTATCAAACGCAAAACCAATATAGGGGCATCAAATATCGTCATATCTACGATGGACTGATACATAAATTTTTAGTATCTTGAAATAGAAACCGTTTTAAGCTATACTATACTCTGATTTTGTTTGGAGGAAATATCAGTGGATAACTTAAGACAGGAAATAGAAAAAAGAAGAACATTTGCAATAATTTCCCATCCGGATGCAGGAAAGACTACTCTGACAGAGAAGTTTCTTTTGTACGGAGGGGCAATAAACCAGGCCGGCTCAGTAAAGGGAAAGGCTACGGCAAAGCATGCTGTTTCAGACTGGATGGAGATAGAAAAGCAGAGAGGTATTTCGGTTACTTCATCTGTGTTACAGTTTAATTATGACGGATATTGCATCAATATCCTTGATACACCGGGACACCAGGATTTCTCAGAGGACACATACCGTACACTCATGGCAGCCGATTCGGCCGTCATGGTAATTGATGCAAGCAAGGGTGTTGAGGCACAGACCAGAAAGCTTTTTAAGGTCTGTGTCATGAGACATATCCCTATTTTTACATTCATAAACAAGATGGATCGTGATGCCAACGATACGTTTGAGCTTCTCGATGACATTGAAAAAGAGCTTGGTATCGCGACATGTCCTATCAACTGGCCGATAGGCTCGGGAAAGCAGTTTAAGGGTGTGTATGACAGAAACAGCAAGGAGGTCATGACCTTTGCTGACACCTTAAAGGGCACAAAGGAGGGCTCTGAGAAGATCATCCATATAGATGATCCGGCTCTTTCCGATGAGATCGGAGAGGAATTTAAAAGCCAGCTCATGGATGAGATTGAACTGTTGGATGGCGCCAGTGCCGATTTTGACATGGAGCTTGTCACAAAGGGAGAGCTTTCACCTGTATTTTTCGGCTCGGCTCTCACAAACTTTGGTGTTGAGACATTTTTACAGCATTTCCTTAAGATGACATATGCACCGACAGCCAGACAATCCGATATCGGAATGATTGATCCGTTTTCAGAGGATTTTTCTGCATTTGTATTCAAGATTCAGGCCAACATGAACAAGAACCACAGGGACAGAATAGCATTTATGCGAATCTGCTCAGGACAGTTTACGGCCGGCATGGAGGTATATCATGTGCAGGGCGGAAAGAGCTTAAAGCTTTCACAGCCACAGCAGATGATGGCAGATGAGAGAAAAATAGTGGACAAGGCATATGCGGGAGACATCATAGGGGTGTTTGATCCAGGCGTATACTCGATCGGAGATACACTCACAACAGCAAAGGATAAATTTGAGTTTGAGGGCATCCCGACATTTGCACCTGAGCATTTTGCGAGGGTATCGCTTGTGGATTCCATGAAGAGAAAGCAGTTTGTAAAGGGTGTCACACAGATAGCGCAGGAGGGTGCTATCCAGATGTTCCAGGAGTACAAGGGCGGCATGGAAGAAATCATAGTCGGCGTGGTCGGCGTGCTTCAGTTTGACGTGCTTAAATTCAGACTGGAAAATGAGTACAATGTGCAGATCAGACTTGAGAATCTGCCGTATGAGCATATCAGATGGATTGAGAACAAGGATGAGGTCAATGTAGATACAATCAACGGAACGAGCGATATGAAGAAGGTTGTCGACATGAAGGGCAATCCGCTTCTTCTGTTTATCAATGAGTGGAGCATTGGCATGACTCTTGATAGAAATGACGGACTTGTGCTTACAGAGTTTGGAAGAAACTAGGTAAGGATTTCAAGGTTGAATTTGGACTTGACGTTAGTAAGAGATTATGTGTATAATGAGGACAGTTGTGAAAGCAACTGTCTTTTTAATTATGTTTATTTGTATATTTTTGAGTATTTTATTTATAGCTGTTTTTAATGGCAGCTATTTGATTCTGTAATTATTCCAATTTATTAGTTGACAATTGAATAGAAGTGTATTATTATAATAATAGAACGAACGTTTGTTCGCGAGAGAATAGGAGATTATTATGGCAAAGGAAGATAAATTAAAAGCATTAGACGCTGCCATCGCGCAGATTGAGAAACAGTACGGAAAGGGCTCTGTTATGAAGCTTGGCGACAATTCAGCCAATATGAATGTGGAGACAGTACCTACAGGCTCATTAAGCCTTGATATTGCATTAGGACTCGGAGGCCTTCCAAAGGGCAGGATTGTTGAGGTGTACGGACCTGAGTCATCAGGTAAGACAACGGTTGCACTCCACTGTGTGGCAGAGGTGCAGAAGCGTGGCGGTATCGCTGGCTTTATAGATGCAGAGCATGCTCTTGATCCTGTATATGCCAGAAATATAGGTGTTGATATTGACAATCTCTATATTTCACAGCCTGACTGCGGTGAGCAGGCACTTGAGATAACAGAGACAATGGTGCGTTCGGGCGCTGTGGATATCGTGGTTGTCGATTCGGTTGCGGCACTCGTACCAAAGGCCGAGATTGACGGAGATATGGGTGATTCCCATGTGGGTCTTCAGGCAAGGCTTATGAGCCAGGCACTCCGTAAGCTCACGGCAGTTATCAGCAAGTCAAATTGTATCGTTATTTTCATCAATCAGCTTCGTGAGAAGGTAGGTGTGATGTTTGGAAATCCTGAGACTACCACAGGTGGAAGGGCATTAAAGTTCTATTCATCAGTACGTCTTGATGTCAGAAGAACCGAGTCACTCAAGCAGGCAGGTGAGATAGTTGGTAACCATGTCCGTGTAAAGGTTGTCAAGAATAAAATAGCTCCACCTTTCAGAGAAGCAGAGTTTGATATCATGTTTGGTCAGGGTATCTCAAGAGAGGGCGATGTGCTCGATCTTGCAGTCAATGCAGGCATTGTCAATAAATCAGGCGCATGGTACGCATACGAGGGCGACAAGATAGGCCAGGGACGTGAGAATGCAAAGACTTATCTCCATGAGAATCCGGCATTTTTTGATATGCTTGAGGCAAAGGTCAGGGACTTTTACTTTACACAGCCGGAGGATGAGGAGGCTGCAGTACAGGAAGATTCTGAAAAGGCTGAATCAGAAGAGTAATAAGTGAGCAGGGTTATGATAGAGATTACCGGATATGAGAATATTGGTAAGGGCAAATACCGCACGACCTTTGATAATGGTACGACATGTGTGTTGTACCGTACAGAGGCCGTGCGGTCCTCTATTATGGAGGGTGCCTTTATCAGTGAAGAGGATTATGAAAAGCTGATAACTGAGGTGGTAGGAAAGAGAGCCAAAAAGAGAGCACTGCATCTGCTTGAGCAGATGGACAGGAGTGAAAGAAAGCTCAGGGAAAAACTCACACAGGGCGGATATCCGGATTGCTGTGTGGATGCAGCAATAGAGTATGTGAAGAGCTTTCATTATCTTGATGATTACAGATTTGCCGCCACATATGTCAGATATCATCAGGACAGCTTAAGCCGCAGGCAGCTTGAGCAGAAGCTTATGACAAAGGGCATAGGCCAAGATGATATCAATTGTGCCATAGAGAGTGAATATACCGCTGAGGAAGAGAAACATATAGTAAAGCTGCTTGAAAAGAAACACTATGATCCTGATAACTGTGATGAAAAGGAGTTTCGCAGGATATACCAGTTTCTAATGAGAAGGGGCTTTAAGAGCAGTCAGATTCTTTCTGCAATGAATCTTTCTGCAATGAAGTCACAATTACCTTGACAATTTGCACCAAAAAGTATAGAATTTAATTGTTGTAATTTGTGAAATACAATGAAAATTTAATAAAGGAGGTGCTCCTGTAATGCTACCGTATATCATTACTGCTGTAGTTTCTATTGTTATTACTGCATTGGTTGTATGGTTTGCAGCCGCTTCATATCAGAAGAAATCTGCTAATTCCAAGATAGGAAATGCTGAGGAGAAGGCAAGAGGAATCATTGATGAGGCTGTAAAGACTGCGGAGGAAAAGAAGCGCGAGTCTATGCTTGAGATCAAGGAAGAGTCGATTAAGGCTAAGAATGATCTGGATAAGGAAATCAAAGAGCGTAGAAACGAGATTTCCCGTAATGAGCGTCGTATCGTTCAGAAAGAAGAGAATGTCGACAAGAAGCTCGAAGCTATCGAGAAGCGTGAAGCCGGATTTGCAGTTAAGGAAGAGGAACTCAAGAAGCAGAAGATTGAAATATCAAAGCTTAACGAGCAGCGTTTACAGGAACTTGAAAGAATCTCTGGATTAACCTCCGAGCAAGCTAAAGAATATCTCTTAAAGACCATTGAAGAAGATGTAAAACTTGATACTGCAAAAATGATTAAGGAAATGGAAAACAAAGCAAAGGAAGAGGCAAACCGTAAGGCTAAGGATTACGTGGTTACAGCTATTCAGAAATGTGCAGCAGACCATGTATCTGAGACTACTATTTCAGTAGTATCACTTCCAAATGATGAGATGAAGGGACGTATCATAGGAAGAGAGGGACGTAATATCCGTACTCTCGAGACTATGACAGGAGTAGATCTGATTATAGATGACACACCTGAGGCAGTCATTTTGTCAAGCTTTGATCCAATCAGAAGAGAAGTTGCAAGAATAGCTCTTGAGAAGCTTATTGTTGACGGAAGAATCCATCCGGCCCGCATAGAGGAGATGGTGGAGAAGGCTCAAAAAGAAGTCGACAATATGATTCGTGAAGAGGGTGAGGCTGCCACACTTGAGGTGGGCATACACGGTATTCACCCGGAGCTTGTGCGTCTTCTTGGAAAGATGAAGTTTAGAACAAGCTACGGTCAGAATGCGTTAAAGCATTCTATCGAGGTTGCACAGCTTACCGGCTTACTGGCTGCTGAAATCGGCGAGGATGTCAGAATGGCAAAGCGTGCAGGCTTATTACATGATATAGGTAAGGCAGTAGATCACGAGATGGAGGGTTCACACATCCAGCTCGGTGCCGAATTATGTAAGAAATACAAGGAGTCACCACTTGTGATTAATGCAGTAGAATCACATCACGGTGATGTTGAACCGGAGTCGCTTATTGCATGTCTCGTGCAGGCGGCTGATACAATCAGTGCGGCACGTCCGGGTGCAAGAAGAGAGACTTTGGAGACATATTCAAATCGTCTTCAGCAGTTAGAAGACATTACAAATGGTTATAAAGGGGTAGAGAAATCTTTTGCTATTCAGGCAGGTAGAGAGATTCGTATTATGGTAGTTCCTGAGCAGGTCAGCGACGCCGACATGGTTATCATGGCCAGAGATATATCTAAGCAGATTGAGTCTGAGTTAGAGTATCCGGGTCAGATAAAGGTTAATGTAATACGTGAGTCACGTATAGTGGATTACGCAAAGTAGAGCATTAGTGTATTGTCGGTTTGACATAATAACATGTACATTTGAAAAGGCTTCGTATGAAGCCTTTTCTTTTTGCTATATTCACAAAAAGTGATAATAGTACGTGACAAAATTGGTAAAATGTTATAAAATAATAAATGTAATATTTAGTAACTATTCAGTGTTGATGGCTGCGATATTTACAAATATTACAAGGGAGAAACTATATAATAAAATATCATATGGAGGGTTTTACAATGCAGAGATTTACATTACCAAGAGATTTATATCACGGAAAGGGAGCACTTGAGGCATTAAAGAGCTTTGAGGGAAAGAAAGCTATTATCTGTGTGGGCGGAGGCTCAATGAAGAGATTTGGCTTTTTAGACAAGGCCGAGGCTTATTTGAAGGAAGCCGGCATGGAGGTAAAGCTTTTTGAGGGAATCGAGCCTGATCCGTCAGTTGAGACAGTTATGAAGGGTGCGGCTGCCATGGAAGAGTTTGAGCCGGACTGGATTGTAGCTATCGGTGGAGGCTCACCTATAGATGCAGCTAAGGCTATGTGGATTAAGTACGAGTATCCGGATATCACATTTGAGGACATGTGCAAGGTGTTTGGTATTCCAAAGCTTAGAAAGAAAGCACATTTCTGTGCTATTTCATCTACATCGGGTACAGCAACAGAGGTTACTGCTTTCTCAATCATCACAGATTATGAGAAGGGTATCAAGTATCCGATCGCAGACTTTGAGATTACACCTGACGTTGCAATCGTAGATCCTGAGCTTGCAGAGACAATGCCACAGAAGCTTGTTGCACATACAGGAATGGATGCCATGACACATGCCATCGAGGCATATGTATCCACAGCCAACAGCGATTTTACAGATCCGCTTGCACTTCATGCAATAGAGATGATACAGCACGACCTGATTGATTCATACAATGGCGATATGGCAAAGAGAGATGCAATGCACAATGCACAGTGTCTGGCAGGAATGGCATTCTCCAATGCACTCCTTGGAATAGTTCATTCCATGGCACACAAGACAGGCGCAGCTTTTGCAGATTACGGCGCACATATCATTCACGGAGCAGCCAATGCAATGTATCTGCCAAAGGTTATTGCTTTCAATGCAAAGGATGAGACAGCAAAGGAGCGCTACGGAGCAATAGCTGATTTCATGAAGCTGGGTGGAGAGACACTTGACGAGAAGGTTGAGCTTCTTATCAAATACTTACGCGGCATGAATGATGACCTGAATATACCACACTGCATCAAGAATTACGGAGCAGACAGCTATCCGACAGAGCAGGGCTTTGTACCGGAGGAGGTATTCCTTGAGAGACTTCCTGAGATTGCAGCAAATGCTATCCTTGATGCTTGTACAGGCTCAAATCCACGCCAGCCAAGCCAGGAGGAGATGGAGAAGCTTCTCAAGTGCTGCTATTATGACACAGAGGTTGATTTCTAATCAAAACAGCGGCTCTGAATTTTAATTATTTAGAAGGTAAACAGGAAAATGATTGATGAAATGAAACGGCAAAAAAGAGAGCTTGTATATAAGGGCTCAATACTCGATATATACAAGGATACAATGCAGTTTGCAAACGGCAAGACAGAGGAGTGGGATTTTGTCTCACACAGAAAGGGAGCTGCGGCAGTGCTTCCGGTACTCGATGACGGCAGGATAATCATGGTACGCCAGTACAGAAATGCCCTCGAGAGAGAGACAATAGAGATTCCAGCCGGCTGCAGGGATTTTGTGGGAGAAGACACAAGGCTGTGTGCAGAAAGAGAGCTGAAGGAGGAGACAGGCTACAGCTCTGATGATATCTCGTTTTTACTTTCACTTCGCACAACAGTAGCGTTTTGCGACGAGGAGGTAGATGTCTATCTTGCCAAAAACCTGAAAAAGGGCGAACAGCACCTCGATGATGCCGAGTCAATCGATGTAGAAATATACACCCTAAAGGAACTGTGCGACATGATTTATGCAGGGAAAATCCAGGATTCCAAAACAGTCAGTGCAGTCCTTGCCTATAGTAATATGATTAAATAAACAGACAAATAATTCAAGCCACAGGATATTTATTCCTGTGGCTTGTGTTTTGCAAAATAATGTGCTTATAATCCGCGGCTTAAGAATTCATTTCTGCAATATCGTAGATAAGCTTCTTTGAATCCTCCCATCCAAGACATGGATCGGTGATGGATTTTCCGTAGACGTGCTCGCCGATTTTCTGGCTGCCTTCCTCAATATAGCTCTCAATCATGAGACCTTTGACCAGTGATTTGATATCAGAAGAAAGCTGTCTGTTGTGCATAACTTCTTTGGCGATACGAATCTGCTCCTTGAACTGTTTTCCGGAGTTGGAATGGTTGGTATCGATGATACAAGCCTGGTTGACAAGATCCATCTTGTTGTACATTTCGTGCAGACGGATTAAGTCCTCGTAATGGTAGTTTGTTGTAGTGTTGCCATGCTTGCTGACTGCACCTCTTAAAACAACGTGTGTGAGAGGATTTCCTGATGTTTCAACCTCATAGCCTCTGTAAACGAAATGATGTGGGTGCTGTGCAGCATAAACAGAATTGAGCATGACAGAAAAATCACCACTTGTAGGGTTTTTCATGCCGCTTGCCACATCAAAGCCGCTGACGGTGAGACGATGCTGCTGATCCTCAACAGAACGGGCACCGATTGCGACATATGAGAGGAGATCCTCAACATAGCCCCAGTTCTCAGGGTAAAGCATCTCATCTGCACAGGTGAGTCCGCTCTCTGCGATAGCACGGATGTGCATCTTCCTCATGGCGATAAGACCCTCAACCATGTCGGGAGCCTTCTCAGGATCAGGCTGTGATGCGATTCCCTTGTAGCCCTCGCCGGTTGTTCTTGGCTTATTTGTATATACACGTGGGATGATGATTACGCGGTCCTTTACATCCTCCTGAATCTTTGTCAGGCGGCTGACATAGTCACAGACGGAATCCTCATTATCGGCTGAACATGGTCCGATAATGACAAGAAATCTGTCATCCTTTCCGCAAATGACATCTGAAATCATTGCATCACGCTTGGCTTTGAGCTCGGTAAGCTCCTTTGACAGAGGATATTCTTCCTTAATCTGTGCAGGAGTTGGAAGCTGGTTTAAAAATGTGAAACTCATAATACTGCTCCTTATGTAAATAGTAATTTTATTAATTATAATGGTATATTATAATGGCATATTGGGAAAAATTTCCAATATATATATTGCCCGAATAGTTAAATAATAAGATAAATGAAATATATTGTCAAATTTTTATCAATTATAGTAACATGCATAAAAAGTTATAATAAGGAAAAAGGACATTTATGGGAAATAAGCTGTAATAAAAACTAAAAGGCTTTAATAAGTAAAAAGTAACATTGAAAAAAAGTAAAAGATGTGATATAAATAGTTGGTAACTTTTTTGTGACCGTAGTTTAATGGATAAAATTCCGGACTCCGACTCCGGCGAGTGCGCGTTCGATTCGCGTCGGTCACATACTTTGATTTTAATATGTTGGGTTAATGGAGGAATCACATGAAGGACTTTTTTAACAAGGAAACATTGGATAATATAAAGCAGTTTTGTACAGAAAATAAAAAATACGTTGGAGTAGCAGCAATACTTATAGGACTTATTCTGATACTTATAGTGGTTGTTGCGGGAGGACATAATGATAGACACTCTGATACAGAGTCAGGCTCCCAGGAAGAGATTTCGGTAAAGGACTTTGAGTTTGAGAAGGATTATACAAATGACGCAAAGGATGATATCAGCACTCTGCTTGCTGATTACTACAAGGCATACGTAGGCGATGATCTCGATACACTTGATAAGCTTGCGACACCTATGAGCGACAACGAGAAGAGCTATATCGGTGTAGTCAGCCAGTATTATGAATCAGTTAATGATATCACACCTTATACAAAGAATGGATTAAAGAAGGGCTCATACTTTGTGTCTGTCAAAAACAGCATAAAGTTTACAGGAGTTGATACACAGGCGCCTACACTTGACTTCTTTTATATAGAGACAGGCAAAGACGGAAAGCTCTTCATAAACAATGTATACAGCAATTTCAACAGAACATACTGTGAGAATGCACTCGATGACGATATTATGGAGCTTATTTCTAAGTATACTGCTTCATCTGAGTTTGCAGATCTTCATGAGGAGGTACAGAAGGCATATGAGCAGGCGGTCAGTTCTGATGCCAACCTAAAGAATATGCTTGAGACAACACTCACAGGTGCCATAAAGCAGTGGTACACATCGTCAGGCATTGCCAATTTAAAGAAGTCTGATGCAGATACACAGACCACAGAGGCAGATACGCAGCAGGCCGAAGATGCATCAGAAAGCGGTGATCAGCAGACCACGGATGCAAATGCCGGACAGAATGCAGACCAGCAGACTACGGATGCAAACGCAGGACAGAATGCAGACCAGCAGACTACAGATGCAAATGCCGGACAGACCACAGATCAAAATGCTGCAAATCAGCAGCCGGCAGAGCAGCCACAGGCACCGGCTGAGTATCAGGTGGTGACAAAGGATGTTGTAAAGGTCCGTGATGGTGCAAGCACAGATGCCAAGGAGCTTGGTCTCTTAAAGGAGCAGGTAACACTTACAGCATACGGCACAGAGGGAGACTGGACTATAGTATCATACAGTGCCGGAACGAATGGCAGAGCATATATCAAGACGGAAAATCTCCAGACAGTAGGACAGTAAAAGCAATACAAAGTAACAGATGTGCATACAATCATAAAAGCAACACGGAGGCTTACAGGTCTCCGTGTTTTAATCTACATGGCATATGGCTGCCTGGTTTATGCATATCGGATAAAGAAATCTAAAAAGAGGATATGGTATGGAAGAAAATGGTGTAAGAATAAATAAATTCCTCAGTGAGGCAGGTGTGTGCTCAAGGCGTGAGGCAGACCGGCAGATAGAGGCAGGTAAAGTAGAAATAGACGGCGTGACAGCAAAGACAGGTGACAGAGTTCTAAAGGGACAGACTGTCACATATAATGGACAGGTAGTATCAAAGGAAGAAGAGATGATACTGATTGCCCTCAATAAGCCGGCCGGCATAGTCTGCACAGCAGAAAAAAGGGAAAAAAACAACGTGATAGATTATCTTAATTACCCAAAGCGCATTTATCCCATTGGCAGGCTGGATAAGGATTCAGAGGGACTTTTACTTCTGACCAACAATGGCGAGATAGTAAATAAGATGATGCGCTCCGGCAACAGACACGAAAAAGAGTATATTGTCACAGTAAACAAAACAATATCTGACAGCTTCATAAGAGGGCTCGCAGGAGGCGTACCGCTTGTAGAGCTTGGAGTGACAACCAGAAAGTGCCATGTGAAAAAGCTGTCTTCAAAGCAGTTTAAGATTATTCTGACACAGGGCTACAACAGGCAGATAAGACGAATGTGTGAATACTTTGGCTACCGTGTGGTCAAGCTTGAGAGAGTGAGAATCATGAATATTGAGCTCGGCGACCTGCCAAGAGGAAAGTACAGGGAAGTAACACCACTTGAATATAAGGGTTTAAAAAGGCTTATTGCGGATTCATCGAATCAGCCGGTTATGCCTGATACGAAGAATAAGAAGCATTCTGATAAGAAACATTCTGATAAGAAATATCCGGATAGAAGAGCAAAGTAAAGCAGACAGGGGAATATTACGGTATGGAGAATAATAAATTAAATGATAAGATAGATGAGCTTGTTGAAAGTCTTAACCGCGCATCCAAGGCCTACTACAACGGTGCAGATGAAATCATGCCAAACTACGAGTGGGATGCAATGTTTGATGAGCTTACACAGCTTGAAAAGGAGACAGGATATATCCGTCCGGACAGTCCGACACAGAATGCAGGCTATGAGGCAGAGGCTGGAAATCGTGAGCCACATGAGTATCCGGCACTTTCACTTGCTAAGACAAAGAGTGTTGAGGAGCTTAAGAAATGGGCAGGCGATATGCCAATCTGGCTTTCGTGGAAGCTCGACGGTCTGACACTCGTGCTCACATATGACGGTGGCAGGCTTGTGAAAATATTGACAAGAGGAAATGGAACTGTAGGAAGCAATATCACCTTTTTGCAGGATGCCATAAGCGGCTTTCCGAAGGAAATACCATACAAGGGGCATATGGTTGTAAGAGGAGAAGCGACAATTTCCTACACGGATTTCAAGCTCTTAAATGATACAATCGAGGACGATGATGAGAAATATGCCAATCCAAGAAACCTTGCCTCCGGTACATTAAATCTCGATGATGTGGAAGAGGTGAAGCGCAGACATGTAGTGTTTTATGCGTTTACACTTGTGCATATAGATGATGATATCGTATCATGGGGCGATAGAATGAGCTATCTTTGGGATATGAAATTCAATGTTGTCAAAAGAGAGGCAACTGATGCGGCAGGTCTTGACGAGGCTATAGAACGCTGGACAAGGGATGTCGAGAGCGGCAGGATGGATGTGCCTGTGGACGGACTTGTCATATGCTATGATGATACAGCTTACGCTGCGCTCGGAAGTGTCACGGGGCATCATGCAACGAGAGCCGGCTTTGCCTTCAAATGGCAGGATGAGGCTGTAGATACGAGGCTTCGCTATATTGAGTGGTCATGTGCGGTTTCTACAATATCGCCTGTGGCAGTTTTTGAGCCGGTGCAGATAGAGGGAACAACGGTTTCGAGAGCCTCGCTTTGCAATCTGACTGAGATAGAAAGGCTTGGAGTGGGAAAAGAGTGTACGCTCTCTGTCATAAAAGCCAATAAAATTATTCCAAAATGCATAGCTGTAAAGGATGCGGTGGGAGCTGTTGAGATACCGAAGGAATGTCCGGTATGCCATCATCCGACACGCATATTTGTCAGTAAAAACAGCGGTGTAAGGACATTGCACTGCACCAATCCGGACTGTACAGCAAAGAATGTGAAAAAGTTTTCGAGATTTGTAAGCAAAAGCGGAATGGATATAGATGGACTTTCGGTACAGACAATGTTAAAATTTATAAATGAGGGCTTCATAAAACAGTTCCCGGATATATATCATCTGCCCGAGCACTTTGATGAGATAAGCAGTATGGAGGGCTTTGGCGAGAAGTCGTGCATGAATATGCAGGCTGCCATCGAAAAAAGCAGACATGTACACCCGGTCAATCTGATATTTGCACTCTGCATACCTCTTATAGGCACCGATGCAGGCAAGAAGATTGTCAATGCGATAGGCTTTGAGGGCTTTGCGGACAGGATGAGAAATGCCACTGACTTTGTGGATATAGACGGCATAGGTCAGGAAAAGTCAGGCTCCATACTTGAATGGTATGCAAATCCTAAAAACAGTGAGATGTTTGAAGCATTGATCAAGGAGCTTGACATAGAGCAGGTGGCTATAAAGGATATGTCAGAGGGCAGCTTAAACGGCAAGACCTTTGTCATCACAGGCGATGTGCATGATTTTGCCAACAGAAGCGAGTTTAAGGCCTATGTGGAGTCGCAGGGCGGCAAGGTGACGGGAAGCGTGTCAAAAAAGACAGACTATCTGGTTAACAACGACACAGAATCTACTTCATCAAAAAACAAAAAAGCAAAAGAATTAGGAATACCTATCATCTCGGAGGATACATTTATAGAGATGTTTGGGCGTTAGAAAAGAGGTTATAAAATGCCTATAAAGACACAAAATGATTTACCTGTAAAGGAAATACTTGAGAGAGAAAATATATTTGTGATGGATGAAAACAGGGCATCACATCAGAACATCAGACAGCTCGAGATTGCGATTGTAAATCTCATGCCGCTTAAGGAGGATACTGAGCTTCAGATACTGCGCTCATTGTCAAATACTCCGATACAGGTCAATGTGACGTTTGTGACCACATCTACTCACGAGGCCACGCACACATCACTCAGCCATCTGAATAAGTTTTACGAGACCTTTGAGGATATAAAGGACAGATATTTTGACGGCATGATAATTACAGGAGCTCCGGTTGAGCTCATGGAATACGAGGAGGTAGACTACTGGGACGAGATATGCAGGATAATGGAGTGGAGCAAGACACATGCTTTCTCTACACTTCATCTGTGCTGGGGTGCACAGGCCGGGCTGTATTATCATTACGGCATACCAAAGCGTGTGCTTCCAAAGAAGAAGTTCGGTGTATATGCACACCGCGTAAAGAACAGAAAAATCCCGCTTGTCAGAGGCTTTGATGATGTATTTTACGCACCGCATTCAAGACATACCGAGGTCTTAAAGGAGGATATATTAAAGCATCCTGAGCTTACCATACTTGCAGAGTCGGATGAGGCAGGAGTATTCCTTCTGATGGACCAGGACGGAAAAAAGATTTTTGTGATGGGACATCCTGAGTATGACAGATATACTCTTCACAATGAGTACGAGAGGGATAAGAATAAGGGGCTTGATATAGATATGCCTGTGAACTACTATCCGGATAATGATGATACACAAAAGCCGCTTTTACAGTGGAGGTCTCACGGCAATATACTTTACTCCAACTGGCTTAACTACTATGTGTACCAGGAGGTGCCGTACGAGTTCATAAACAATCGCGAGATAATTGGAAAATAATGACAAAAATTATAGTTATTTTTAGTTAATTTTGAATTGCATAAATGCCAAAGTGTGGTAAAATATAACTATAAACCATTATAAAAAACCAAAATAATTGCAAAAGCTAACAAAATTTAATAAAATTTAACAAGGGGGATTTTAATATGGCAAAAGAGCTAGTTGCGATGCTTCTTGCCGGTGGTCAGGGCTCAAGACTTTATGCACTGACACAGAAACTTGCAAAGCCGGCAGTTCCGTTTGGAGGCAAATACAGAATTATTGATTTTCCACTTTCTAACTGTGTTAATTCAGGCATAGATACAGTTGGTATACTGACACAGTACCAGCCGTTTGTTTTGAATGAGTACATAGGAAATGGACAGCCATGGGATCTTGACAGATTATATGGAGGAGTGCATGTGCTGCCACCGTATCAGAAGGCTTCAGGCTCTGACTGGTACAAGGGCACAGCCAATGCGATTTATCAGAATATAGCATTTATCGAGAGATATGATCCTGAGTATGTTATCATACTTTCCGGAGATCAGATTTGCAAGCAGGATTACAGCGATTTCCTTAAGTTCCATAAGGAGAAAAATGCGGAGTTTTCTGTAGCGGTTATGGAGGTTCCGTGGGAGGATGCATCGCGTTTCGGTCTCATGGTAGCGGACGATAACGACAAGATCACAGAGTTCCAGGAAAAACCAAAGAATCCTAAGTCCAATCTTGCATCTATGGGTATTTATATCTTCAATTGGGATATACTTAAGAAGTATCTTATCGAGGACGAAAATGATCCGGATTCAGAGAACGATTTTGGTAACAATATCATTCCAAACCTTTTGAGAGATGGCCGCAGGATGTATGCATACCACTTCAATGGATACTGGAAGGATGTAGGAACAATACCGGCTCTGTGGGAAGCCAATATGGAGGTGCTTGACCCGGAGCACAGCGGTATCAACCTGTTCGATGAGAATTGGAAGATATACAGCCGTAACAGCGGTCATACAGGACATTTCATCGGCAACAACGCAGAGGTTACAGACTCTATGATTACCGATGGCTGTGTAGTGAAGGGCACAGTAAAGCATTCGATTCTTTTTGGCGGTGTCGTCGTAGAAGAGGGCGCAGTGGTAGAGGATGCGGTTGTCATGGGTGATACTGTGATAAAAAGAGGCGCTAAGGTCACTCACTGTATAGTTGCAGAGGGCGTAACAGTAGGCTGCGATGCAGTTATTGGAGAAAAGCCACAGGAGGATATAACAGGTGATGTTGCCACAATTGCTCCGGGAGTTACAATTGGCGACAGAGCGGTTATAGGACCGAAGGCTATGGTATATAATGATGTTGAGGAGGGCCAGGAACAATGCTAAACATGAACAACGAAGAGGCTTTGGCCGTTATTTTTGCAAACAGCTACGATGCCCTCATTCCTGAGATGGTATCCGAGAGACTTATGGCTTCCATTCCGTTTGCGGGTCGTTACAGACTCTGCGATTTCCTGATTTCAAGCATGGTGCATAGCGGAATCGACAATATATCTCTCATAGTTAAGAAGAATTATCACTCTCTGATGGATCACCTCGGCTCAGGCCAGGAGTTTGATCTTGCAAGAAAAAATGGTGGTATCAATATAGTTCCGCCGTATGCACAGAAGCAGATTAAGGTATATGAGGGCCGTGTTGAGGCAATTGAAAGTCTTAAGGGCTATCTGAGAAAGTGTACTCAGAAGTACGTTATCATGGCTGATGCCAATTATGTATTCAACTTTGATTTCAGGGAGCTGATTGAGGCACACAAGAGCACAGGAGCTGATATCACTGCAATGTACCGCAAGCAGGAGGTGCCAAAGGTATTCCTTAGACCAAACGGCAACAATGATGAGCTGTACTATACATTTGATATAGATGACGGACGCATCAAAAAGATATATATCAATGCCAGAGATATGGGCAAGGTAAACTTTGGCATGAATATCTATATCATGGAGAAGGAGAAGCTCATTAGAATAGTGGATGATGCTTTTGTACATGGCTATTCTTATTTCACAAGAGATCTGATGGCTGCAAACACTGATTCACTCAATATCCAGGCATATGAGTACACAGGCTATGCTTCACAGATTACAGATATGAAGAGCTATTTCGAGGAGAATATGAAGCTCCTTGATGAGGATAACAGGGCGGCACTGTTTAAGAGCGGCAACTCTATCTATACAAAGATCAGGGATGACAATCCGACAAGATACATAAATGGCTCAAAGGCCAAGAATGTCATGGTTGCCGATGGCTGTGTCATTGAGGGAACCGTGGAAAACAGCGTCCTATCAAGAGGCGTCAAGATAGGAAAGAATGCAAAGGTCAAGAACTGCATCCTGTTACAGGATACGGTGATTGAGGATGGCGCCAATCTGGAGTACGTGATCACAGACAAGAATGTTCGCGTATCAAGCAATAGATCACTTACGGGTAATGACTCATTCCAGGTTTACGTGGCAAAGGGACAGACCGTATAGCCGGTTAAGGAGGAACATGGACATGGCAGAAAATAGAAACACAATAAATATCAAATCAGATGAGTCGGGCGAGATCAAGGTAGCGGATGAGGTTGTAGCTATCATAGCAGGTCTTGCAGCCACTGAGGTTGAGGGAGTAAGCTCCATGGCAGGCAATATCACAAACGAGATTGTCAGCAGGCTCGGTATGAAGAATCTCTCAAAGGGAATTCAGATTGAGATAGCAGACAATGAGGTAGTAGTTGATGTTGCACTCAATATTGCTTATGGATACAGCATCCCTGAGGTTTCTACAAAGGTACAGGAGAAGGTTAAGTCTGCAATTGAGACAATGACAGGGCTTTCTGTGGCTACTATCAATGTTCGTATAGCAAGTGTTGATATGGGAGAGAATTAAATAGTTCTTTTTAAATGAGCACAAATGTAGTATAATTAAGGATGTCGTACAGACATCCTTAATTTATATAAAATACTATTCACGAGAGGAATTTAAATGACAAGAAGCAAAATAAGAGAAAACGTTTTTAAGATGCTTTTCAGGGTTGAGTTTCATGATAAGTCTGAGCTTGCAGAGCAGATGGAGCTTTTAAATGATGAGCTTACAAATCCTACAGACGAGGAAAAGCAGTATATTGATGAAAAGTGCAGTGCGATTATTGAGCACATGGCTGAGCTTGATGCACTCATCGATGAGAAGTCTACAGGCTGGAAGACCAATCGTATGGCAAAGGTCGATCTGGCAATCATCAGATTGGCCGTTTATGAGATAAAGTTTGAGGATGATATTCCTACAAAGGTTTCAATAAATGAGGCTGTTGAGCTTGCAAAGAAGTATGGCGCAGATGAGTCCGGTGCATTTGTGAACGGAGTGCTTGCAAAGTTTGCATAGCTTAAGCTAACAGCGATACAGAGCATTAATATGACAAAGAAAAATATATATTCGGTAGCACAAGTAAATAGCTATATTAAAAATATGTTCGCTCAGGATTTTATGCTCAGACAGGTGAGTATAAAGGGAGAGGTGAGCAACTGCAAGTATCACACGAGCGGTCATATTTATTTCACAATAAAAGACGCGGGAGCGGCCATGAACGCTATAATGTTTGCGGGCAGCAGGGCAGCAGGACTTTCCTTTCGTATGAAGGAAGGAGACCAGGTTATTGTGACAGGCTCTGTTGAGGTGTATGAGAAGACAGGTGCATACCAGCTTTATGCCAAAAAGATAGAGCTTGACGGAGAGGGCAATCTGTATCTCAAATTCGAGCAGCTAAAGCGTGAGCTTGAGGAGATGGGCATGTTTGCTGCAGAGTACAAGCAGCCCATTCCGCAGTATGCAAGCCGTATCGGTGTTGTTACAGCGCCGACAGGTGCGGCTGTGCAGGATATAAGGAATGTATCATCGCGCAGGAATCCATATGTACAGGTCATACTTTACCCGGCACTTGTGCAGGGCGAGGGTGCGGCTGATAGCATAGTGAAGGGCATACAGACATTGGATGCGATGAAGCTTGATGTGATAATAGTCGGCAGAGGCGGAGGCTCCATAGAGGATTTGTGGGCCTTTAACGAGGAGGCTGTGGCGAGAGCCATATTTGACTGTCGCACGCCAATTATCTCGGCAGTAGGTCATGAGACAGACTGGACAATAGCGGATTTTGTGGCAGACAGGAGAGCTCCCACACCTTCAGCGGCTGCAGAGCTTGCAGTCAGTGACTACAGGCAGACATTAGAGCGTCTTGACAATCTGCGCCGCAGGATGGACAGAAATCTGACAGGCCAGATTGACTTTTTTAAGGAAAAGCTGTCACATATTAAAACAAGACTTAATTTCCTTAGTCCACAGAATAAACTAAATGAGAATAAAAGGCGTCTGGCAGATATCGAGGATGCACTTGAAAGGATTATGAAGCAGAGGCTTTCGGACTGCAGACAGCGTCTGGCACTGCTTTCAGGTACACTGGATGCATATTCACCGGCCAAAAAGCTGGCACAGGGCTATGCATATGTTGAGGTGGAAAAGAAAGGTGCACTGCACAGTGTATCCGATATCAATGCAGGCGATGACATAAATATATATCTGATAGACGGTCATGCAAGGGCCGTAGTTTCGGAGGTTATTAACGATGAGCAAAGAAAATGAAAAAACACTGACACTGGAGGAGCGCTTTGCACACCTGGAGCAGATAGTGGCGAGGATGGAGGATGCGGATGTATCCCTGGATGAGGCCTTTGAGCTCTACAAGAAGGGGCTTGATGAAGTAAAAAGTGCCAATGATATGGTGCAGGGCATGGAAAAGGCCATGCTTGTGCTAAACAGCGACGGACAACTGGAGGAATTCTGATGAGCTTAAACGGTAATTTAAATAAGTCGCAATTCATGGAAGAGCTGCAGAAAAAGGCAGAGCATATTAACGGCGTGCTTGAGAAGTTTCTTCCTGCTGAGGAGGGACAGCAGCGTATTATATTTGAGGCCATGAACTATAGTGTGAGAGCCGGTGGAAAAAGGCTTCGCCCTATGCTCATGGAGGAGACATACCATATGTTTGGCGGAAGCAGTGCAGTGATTGAGCCATTTATGGCAGCGATTGAGATGATACATACCTACTCGCTGGTGCATGATGACCTGCCGGCCATGGACAATGATGAGTACAGGCGTGGAAAGAAGACCACACATGCTGTGTACGGTGAGGCTATGGGTATTCTTGCAGGTGATGCACTTTTAAATCTGGCATATGAGACCGCCTCAAAGGCATTTGGCATGGAAGTGGCTGATGCGCGCGTGGCAAGGGCATTTGCGGTGCTTGCAAAAAAGGCAGGCGTGTATGGCATGGTCGGAGGACAGGTGGTTGATGTGGAAAGTGAGAAATCCGATGACTGTCCTATCACAAGGGAAAAGCTTGACTTTATCTACAGGCTTAAAACCGGTGCACTTATAGAGAGCTCGATGATGATAGGAGCAATCCTTGCGGGAGCATCGTCTGATGAGATATCACGCGTGGAGCAGATAGCGGCAAAGCTGGGGCTTGCGTTTCAGATACAGGATGATGTGCTTGATGTCACAAGCTCACTTGAGGTGCTTGGAAAGCCGGTAGGCAGTGACGAGAAAAATAATAAAGCGACATATGTCACATTTGAGGGATTGGATAAGGCGGTTTCTGATGTGGAACGCATCTCTAAGGAGGCAGAAAAGCTGCTTGATGATTTGGGATACGACGATGCATTTCTTAAGGAGTTATTTGAATATCTGATCCATCGGGAGAAATAGGATGGTTTTAGAAAAGATACAAAAGGAAAATGATATAAAAAAACTGACACCTGAGGAGCTTGAGCTGTTAAAGGATGAAATCAGGCAGTTTCTTATAGAGAGCATATCGGTGACAGGAGGTCATCTGGCATCAAATCTCGGAGTCGTGGAGCTTACCATGGCGCTGCATCTGTGCTTTGATCTGCCGAAGGATAAGATAGTGTGGGATGTAGGGCATCAGTCGTACACACACAAGATACTCACAGGCAGAAAGGATGGATTTTCGTCGCTCAGACAGTATGGCGGCATGAGCGGCTTCCCGAAGGCGGATGAGAGCGACTGTGACTGCTTTAATACAGGACACAGCTCCACATCAATCTCAGCAGGACTGGGGCTTGCAACAGCCAGACAGGTGACCGGAGATGACTATCATGTGGTTTCTGTAATAGGAGACGGTGCGCTGACCGGAGGCATGGCATATGAAGCGCTCAACAATGCTTCAAGCGTGAAGGGCAATTTCATTATAGTGCTAAACGACAACAATATGTCGATTTCAGAGAATGTCGGAGGCATCAGCCAGTATCTTTCAGGCTTTCGCACAGCGGATGCATACAGGGATTTAAAGAATAATGTCATGAATTCCCTAAACCATATACCAATCTACGGAGAGCGTATGGTAAAGCATATCAGGAATACAAAGAGCAGCATAAAGCAGCTTTTTATTCCGGGTATGTTCTTTGAGGAGATGGGTATCATCTATTTAGGTCCTGTGGATGGCAGTGATATAAAGGAAATGTGCCGTGTGTTTGATGAGGCAAAGCGTGTGGATGGTCCGGTGCTGGTGCATGTGCTCACAAAAAAGGGAGCAGGCTATGGTCCGGCAGAGCGTTATCCTTCCAGATTTCACGGTGCAGAGCCGTTTGTCATAGAGACAGGGCTTCCAAAGAATAAGCGCACGAAGGCCAATTACACTGATGTTTTCTCAACAGTCATGAAGAAGCTGGGCGAGAGAAATCCAAAGGTGGTTGCGATAACGGCTGCCATGGCAGAGGGAACAGGGCTTCGCAGATTTCACCGCAATTTCCCGGAAAGGTTTTTTGATGTGGGAATAGCTGAGGCACATGCCACGACCTTTGCGGCAGGTCTTGCAAAGTCAGGGCTTATCCCGGTTTTTGCGGTATACTCGTCATTTTTACAAAGAGCGTTTGACCAGATACTTCACGATGTTTGCATACAGAATCTGCATGTCATCTTTGCAATCGACAGGGCAGGGCTTGTAGGCAGTGATGGAGAGACGCATCAGGGTATATTTGACATATCATACCTGTCGGTCATCCCGAATATGACAATCATGGCTCCGAAGAATAAGTGGGAGCTGTCCGATATGATGAAATTTGCGGTGGCATATGATGGTCCGATTGCACTCAGATACCCAAGGGGTGCAGCCTATGACGGTCTCAAGGAAATCAGGCAGCCGGTAGAGCTTGCAAAGAGTGAGCTAATCAGAAAAGGAAGCAGGGTGGCTATCATGGCACTCGGCAGTATGGTAAAGACTGCTGTTGACGCGGTAAAGCTGCTTGAGGCAGATGGAATTTCTGCTACACTTATCAATGCGCGTTTTGCAATGCCTTTTGATAAGGAAGCAATAAAGGAGCTGCCGGCTGAGCACAGCCTGCTTGTGACCATGGAGGAAAACGTGCAAAGCGGCGGCTTTGGTGAGCATGTGACGGAGTATGTCAAGACTAACGGCATTGCTCTAGAGGTGCTAAATATTGCACTTCCTGACTGCTATGTGGAGCATGGCAATGTCGAGGTGCTCAAAAAGGAGCTGCATGTGGATGCCGAATCGGTGGCTAAGCGCATAATAGCAGCATTATAGATAGAGGTAACATACAGTATGAAAGAAAGATTAGACGTATTACTTGTAAACAGAGGCCTTGCACCATCAAGGGAAAAAGCAAAGACCATGATTATGGAGGGCAATGTTTTCGTAAATAACAACCGTGAGGATAAGGCAGGGAGCACATTTCCCGATGACTGCAATATAGAGATTCATGGAAAGACACTGCAGTATGTGAGCCGTGGCGGGCTCAAGCTCGAAAAGGCTATGAAGCACTTTGATATCACGATGGACGGCAAGGTGTGCATGGATATAGGTGCCTCAACAGGCGGTTTTACAGACTGTATGCTCCAAAACGGTGCTAAAAAGGTGTACGCCGTGGATGTCGGATATGGACAGTTTGCATGGAAGCTGCGTCAGGATGAGCGCGTGGTGTGCATGGAAAAGACCAATATCAGGTATGTGACACCGGAGAATATAGATGATGAGCTTGATTTTGCGTCGGTTGATGTGTCGTTCATATCACTGACCAAGGTGTTAGGCCCTGCAAGAGCACTGTTAAAGGACGGTGGTGAGATGATTTGTCTCATCAAACCACAGTTTGAGGCAGGCAGGGAAAAGGTCGGCAAAAAGGGGGTGGTCCGTGACAAGAGCGTGCATGAGGAGGTAGTAAACAATATCATATCCTTCGCACTTTCAAACGGATTTAGCGTGTTGGACCTTGAGTATTCGCCAATCAAGGGACCGGAGGGCAATATAGAGTACCTCGTGCATATCAAAAAGACAGATGATCCTATAAAGGAGGATTCAGTGGATATTCATAGTGTGGTCGAGGCCGCACATGGAGAGCTGGATAAAAAATAGACTATGAAACATTTTGTTGTGATAGCAAATGCCTATAAGGACAGGGATTTTGCACTTACAAATAAAATAGTGGCATACATAGAGCAAAAGGGCGGCACGGCAAAGGGGCTTATGAGCAATGTCGAGGCAATATCCGACAACGAGTTTGAGCTTGAGGATATACCACAGGATACGCAGTGTATTCTTGTGCTCGGCGGTGATGGTACCCTGATTCGTGCGGCTACAAGGGTGGAGACACTTGAGATTCCGCTTATGGGAGTAAATCTCGGCACCCTCGGCTATCTGTGTGAGGTGGAGGAAGCCACGGTATTTGATGCTATTGATTCGCTTATGGCTGATAAATACATGACAGAGGACCGCATCATGCTCACAGGGCATAAAAGAGGCAGTGAGACCTCGAGAGTGGCATTAAATGATATAGTCATCCACAGAAAGGGCAATTTGCAGATTTTAAGCCTCAATGTGTATGTAAACGGTGAGTTTTTAAATAATTACCATGCCGACGGCATCATTGTTGCGACTCCGACAGGCTCTACAGGCTACAGTATGTCGGCAGGAGGCCCGATTGTAGATCCGAAGGGCGATATGATACTGCTCACACCGAACAATGCTCACAATCTCACGTCAAAGAGCATTGTGCTTTCAGGCGATGATGAGATAGAGATAGAGATTCTAAGCCGCAGGGAGCAAAACGACGAGCTGGCGTGTGTCAGCTATGATGGCGATACCATAGCAGAGCTTGCTGTAGGAGATCGTTTTGTTATTTCGAAGGCAGCCAATTATACAAAGATTTGCAAGCTTCACCAGAGAAGCTTTTTGGAGATACTCCGCAAAAAGATGGGAAATTATTCATAACACAGATAGGGATTGTTATAATGAATAGTTACGAATAATAATTATGAGGTGACAGGACATGAAAACAAACAGACAATCCAAGATAATAGAGATAATTCAAAAGAATGAGGTAGAGACTCAGGATGAGCTTTCAGCGCTTCTTGAAAAGGATGGTTTTCGCGTGACACAGGCCACAGTATCTAGAGATATCAGAGAGCTTAAGCTCACGAAGATTCCTACTGCAGGCGGCAGACAGAAGTACGCCGTGATAACGGATGCACCTGAGAACCTTTCCAAAAAATACGAGAGAGTGCTCAGAGAGGGCTTTTTGTCGATGGATATGGCTCAGAATATCCTCGTCATAAAGACCGTATCGGGAATGGCAAGCGCAGTCTGTGCTGCAATAGATGCCATGAAGATGAGAGAAATCGTCGGTTCGATTGCCGGAGATGATACAATCATGTGTGCAATCCGGACTGTTGATGATACATATGCGGTGATGAAAAAAATCCGCAGAATTGTGGAATGATGTTACAGGAATATCAGAATTATATCTGAGCTGTAACAAAAAATAACATATATCGTCATGCCTGGGAGAGGAAGGAGAAAATATGTTACAAAATCTACATGTAAAGAATCTGGCACTCATAGACGAGTGCGAGGTTGAGTTTTCCGACGGACTAAATATACTGTCGGGAGAGACCGGAGCGGGAAAATCTATCATCATAGGCTCTATCAATCTGGCACTTGGTGAAAAAGTGCAAAAGGAGATGCTAAGAGACAATGAAAAGCCTGCTTTTGTGGAGCTGATTTTTTCGGTTGAGGATCCAAAGATTATAGAGGCCTTAAGGGAGCTTGATGTGGAAATCGAGGACGGATGCGTGATTTTGAGCCGTAAAATCACACAGTCGCGTGCAGTCGGCAGGGTGAACGGTGAGGCCGTATCTGTTTCGCGAATGAAGGAAATAGCCTCATATCTCATAGATATCCATGGTCAGCATGAGCACCAGTCGCTTTTATCAAAGAAAAAGCATCTTGATATACTTGATGAGTACGCAAAGCAGTCGCTTGGCGATAAAAAGCAGCAGCTTTCAGCCTCATACAAAGCATACAGGGCGCTTAAGGATGAGTATGAAAAGTCCAATATCGATAATGAAGACAGAAGCCGTGAGCTGTCATTCCTTGAGTACGAGGTGAAGGAGATAGAAGAAGCAGCCCTGGTGTCTGGTGAGGATGAGGAGCTTGAGGCGCAGTTTAGGAAGTTTTCAAACGGAAAGAAAATCATGGAGGGCGTAAATGCTGCATACTCTGCCACAGGAGGCGAGATGGAGAGCGCATCAGAGCTTATTGGCAGGGCAGTAAGAGAGCTGTCACTGGTATCAGGCTATGATGAGGATGTGGAAGCCTTGGAGAATCAGCTGTCGGAGATAGACAGTCTGCTTTCTGATTTCAATCACGAGATATCAGGGTATATATCACAGGCTGAGTTTGACGAGGAGACCTTCTATGAGACACAAAAGCGTCTGGATGAGATAAATCATCTAAAGAGCAAATACGGTAATTCAATTGATGATATACTGATAGCACTCAATGAAAAGAGGGAGCGTATCAGTGTCCTGAATGATTACGACTCTTATTTACAGAAATTAGAGCAGCAGCTTGCGAAGAAGGAAAAGGAGCTGGCACAGATATCGGATGAGGTATCGGAAATCAGACAAAGAAGTGCTGTAAAGCTTGTGTCGGAAATTAAATCAGCACTTAATGATTTGAATTTTCTTGATGTACAGTTTGATATGCAGTTTGACAGATTGCCGGACTATACAGCAAACGGAATCGATGCGCCTGAGTTTCTCATCTCCACTAACCCGGGTGAGCCGCTTAAGCCGCTCGGCAGGGTAGCATCGGGCGGAGAGCTGTCACGTATCATGCTCGGCATCAAGACGATCATGGCAGAAAATGATCACATCGAATCACTTATCTTCGATGAGATTGATTCGGGAATCAGTGGACGTACAGCTCAGATGGTCTCTGAGAAGATGAATGAGCTTGGCCGCAATCACCAGATTATATGTATCACACATCTGCCACAGATAGCAGCTATGGCAGATGCACATTTCCTTATTGAGAAAGCAGTCGAGAACAAATCCACGGTTTCAAGGATTCACAGACTCGATGATAAAGACAGCGTGGCTGAGCTTGCCAGAATGCTTGGCGGTGCAAAAATTACGGATACCGTGATGGAGAGCGCACGCGAGATGAAAGCGCTTGCCATGGAGAAAAAAATCTGACATTATCAGTTTACGGCGCGGTTGATTACAAGTATGTCACCGGTGGTCAGCCGTACATTTCCGTTAGGGATGATTACCTGTCCGTTTCTTTGGATCATTATGATAATCTCATTGTGTTTTTTTGATATTTCAGACAGCAGTTTATTGTTATATCTGCTGTCTTTTTCTATTATTTTTTCCACCAGCTTTATACCATGTATTTCATCAGGTGTGATAGCGCTCAACACGAGCACATCGTTTTGCAGTATTATTGTTTCACCGTCAGGTATTATATTCTGCTCACCTCTGCGGATAAGCACAATCAGTGTCTCCGGCGGCAGCGTCAGGTCCTTTAGCTTGTGGCCGCACCACAGATGATTTTCAGGTATGGTAAGCTGTATGAACTGGATGTCCGCTTCCTCGGAGTAATCATTGAAGGTCTTCATAACATCGGCTGTTTTATCGAGCATATCAAGCTTTCGCGATATCCATGGGAGCATTGAGCCCTGAAGCAGTATTGAAAAGAGTACCATCATAAAAATTATGTGGAAGGTGTCGAGGTCATCATTGGTGGCTGTATATGCCAAGATGGAAAACACGATGGAGGCTGCTCCTCTTAAGCCTGACCACGAGACAAGCAGCTGCTGTTTAATTTTGCTGCGAAAAGGTGTGAGCACAAGAGCTACTGAAAGAGGTCTTGCCACAAAGGTAAGCCATATAAATATTAAAAGTGCCGGTATTATGACCTGTGGCAGCTTTGACGGGAAGGAAAGCAGACCGAGCAGGAAGAAAATAAGCATCTGCATAAGTCCTGTTATTCCATCAAAGAAATTTACCAGATTCTTTTTATTTTCTATTTCAGTGTTTCCGAGTATGATGCCGACAATATAAGCACTTAAGAAGCCGTTTCCGTCAAAGTAAGCAGGCAGGGCATATGATATCAGTGCTATTCCCACCATGAAAATGGCATCAAACCCTGCGCTTTTGAAGCGTATATATCGAAGGAGTATGATGGAAAGCTTTGCAATCAGAGCTCCGAAGAGTATGCCAAAGGCAAGCTGTTTTACTATGAGTATGGCAATATTTCCGGCGCTTACGCTGCCCTGTGATATGGCTATAAAAGCAACGGTGAGCATATAGGCACATGGGTCATTACTACCGCTTTCCACCTCAAGAAGAGAGGCTGTATTATACTTCAGGTTCAGCTTTTTTGAACGGAGGATGGAGAAAACGCTCGCCGCATCGGTTGATGAAATAAGTGCACCGATGAGGAGGCTTATTTCCCAGCTCATATGCAGGGCAAAGTGACAGAACAGTCCTGTAAGAAAGCAGGTGATAATAACACCGATGGTGGACAAAAGCACAGCCTTGACGGCAACAGCCTTTGCACGCTGCCAGTTGGTGCCAAAGCCGCCATAGAACATGATAAAAATAAGGGCGGTAGAGCATATCTGTTCGGCAAACGCGTAGTTGTCGAAATCTATCTTCATGATGCCGTCAGAGCCAAAGAGCATGCCGAGCACGATAAAGGCTAAGAGCGCCGGAATACCTATGCGGTTTGAGACTCGGTTTAGCAGGATACATAGGAAGATAACTATTGATGTGATTAGCAGGTATGTATTCATGAAATCCCTCCTTTATTAAATGGTGATTTAAGAATTGCAAAGCAATTGCTGTATTAATTTGTAACTAACAATGTGGAAATTATATATGAAATTTATAATAAACATATAAATATAACGAAATTATATAGGAAAACACCTAAACTGTCAAACTATACCGGTTTTTGCTCAAAATAATTTGGAATAGTTACAATGATATAATAAGATAATAAAAGAATAAAAAAAAATGACAGGCGCATACTAACCAAAATGGAGGTAACAGTATGCGGAAGTTTTTTGGAAAATTTGTGAGTGTCACTTTGGCGGCAGCAGTGATAGCTATGTTTGCGCTAAGCAGTGATGATAAGTGGTGCAGCAGGGTAGATAAGGCATTTGATGAGAGTGTTTTAGGCAGTTTTTTAAGTGAATCAAAGGGAGACTATGGGAGATATGCGACCGGTCTTTCGGGACAGACGGCGAGTGTATCGGCTGATTCGGGGGAGAATGGCGAGAATGGTGGAAATGACGGAAACGGTGGAAATGGTGGAACAGGACAAGCCATAGGACAGACAGCAGATACAGCGCCTGCTGACAGAGATACGGACAGTGATTATCAAGAGACCGGCAAAATATGTGATAGCACAGGCGTTGAGGGTGTATATGCCTGCGGCAGACTGACCGGTATATATGAGCAGACAGAGGGAGTGCTTGTTGTGAATACGACAGAGGTGACAGACGAGGATGGCAAAAAAGTCAATCCGGCAGATAAAAAGGTGAAGTGTGGTGATTATATACTATCTGTAAATGGGCGCACTGTGGCAGACAAGGAGGAGCTTTCTGAGGCTGTGAATGACATAATGAAGGAATATGATGAAAACCTGGACGAAAGCTTAAAAGATAAAAGTAATGAGGATAAAATTAAATCAGAAATTAATAAAAGAACAGTAAAAATAAAATTTCTTAGAGGCGGTGAAGAAATGTCAGCGGATATTGCGCCTGTCAGGATGGATGATGGCAGATACTATATGGGAATATGGGTGAAGGATGATCTGGCGGGAATCGGTACTATCACTTATTATACAAAGGACGGTCGTTTTGGTGCGCTGGGACATGGAATCGGGGACGGAACACAAAGCGGCAATCTGTTGTATGCAAACAGCGGTGATTTGTACAGCGTGAAGCTTACCAAAATCAAAAAGGGAAAGGCAGGCACGCCGGGAGAGATAGGCGGAGTGGTGTATTTTGGCAAAAAAAGTCATATAGGCACACTTGACTGCAATAGTAATCTGGGAATTTACGGACAGCTTGACAGTGATGAATTGTCGGAATATGCCGCAGAGGATACGTATTATCCGGTTGCAGACAAGGATGAGATACACACAGGCAGTGCACAGATGATATCGGAAATATCGGGAAAACTGGAAAAATATAATCTGGAAATAACAAATATAGACAAAAAGGCGACAGATACCAATAAGGGAATGGAGCTTAAGGTGACAGACGAAAGGCTGATAGAGCTTTCCGGTGGAATAGTGCAGGGCACATCCGGAAGTCCTATCATACAGGATGGCAAAATAATAGGAGCAGTCACCCATGTGTTTGTCGATGATCCGACAGGAGGCTATGGCATTTGTATTGATGAGATGCTGTAATTACTGCTCCATTCTGCGAAGCTCCGGCAGTACTGTACTAAGCATGGTTACAAAGCAGATGCTTCCGCCAATCACGTTTGATACAGGCTCTGCCATAAACACACCGTCCGTTCCCATACCAAAGGAGTATGGCAGAATATATGTCAGCGGTACAACGATGAACACCTTGCGAAGCAGGGAGAAAAATATAGCCCGCTTCTTTTTATTCAGTGATTTGAAGGTGGTCTGTCCGATGTACTGCAGATCCATAAATATGAATGCCGCAAAGTAGATATTTAAAGCCTTTACTGCATCATCCATGAGAGTGGCATCGGAGCTGAAAATTGCAATCAGGGCATGCGGAGCAAGTATGATTACGCTCCACATGATAGCTGTGTACAGAAGCACGAGCAGTCCCATAGTGAAAATGGATTTTCTCACCCGGGCAGGCCTTTTGGCGCCATAGTTGTAGCTTAAAACAGGAGACGAGCCCTCCACAATAGCATAAATTGGAGTCTCTACCATCTGCCTGATGCTTGATACGATGGTCATTACCGATATGTACAAATCGCCACCGGTTACTGAAAGCACATTGTTGCAGCATATAGACACCAGACTGTTGGTGAGCTGCATGATACAGCCGGAGGTGCCAAGACTTATGATATCCTTTGCATAGCGTGTATTTTCACTAAATTCAGAAGGGCTCAAAAGGCGCACCTTAAGCTCGGCCTTTTTCTTTAGAAAGCGGAGCACAAAAAGCGCAGACAGAGTCTGTGAAATGACCGTAGCAATAGCTGCTCCCTTGATGCCGAAATTAAATCCAAATATAAAAAGTGGGTCAAGCACCAGATTAGCAATGGCTCCGATTGCCACGGACAGCATGCCTGTTGTGGAGTAGCCCTGAGCGTTGATAAATGGATTCATGCCTGTTGAAATCATGGATGGGAGTGTTCCAAGCAGATAAATGAGCAGGTATGGGAGAGCATATTTAAGTGCATTCTCAGATGCACCAAAGAGTATTAAAAGGGGCTTTGCAAAAATCATGCACAAAGCTGTAAAAATGACTGCAAATGTGCAGACCATTGTAAAGCTGGTATTCATTATAGTATTTGCAGCCCTGTCGTCACTCATGCCTCTTTTTATTGAAAAAAGCGGAGCGCCGCCGCTTCCAAAGAGATTTGAGAAAGCGATTGTCAGCATTATAATAGGAAAGCAGAGCCCCACAGCACCGAGTGCAGTAGTTCCGACATCAGGTATGCGGGCGATGTATATGCGGTCCACTATGTTGTACAACAGGCTTAGAATCTGCGCTACCAGCATGGGAAGAGCCGCCTGCAATATGTTTTTCTTTATCGAATCGTTATCAAAATCTATTTTTTTCATAAGGTACCTCTTTTGGATTTGCTTCGTTCATTATATCACCACATATAAAAAAATCAAAGGTTCAGCAAGTTTGGATATAGATTTTATTTATGACAAACTAGAAGAAAAATATATTTTACAATGACAAAAAACTACAGTAATATAAGAACTATATTATTACGAATTCTGAAATGATCATATATACCGGAGGATAACATGAAGATTACACAGATACATACAAACAAACCACAGTCACTTTCTTTCGAGATTTTTCCACCAAAGAAGGAGGAGGACTTTAAAAATATCGACGAGATGCTTGAGATACTCTGTGATTGCCATCCTGAGTACATCAGCGTGACATTTGGCGCAGGCGGCAGCTCAAACAATAATAAGACTATCGAGATTGCAAAGAAGATAAAGAACCAGTACCATGTGGAGCCGGTAGTGCACCTTACATGTCTGTGCTATAACAAGGCAGAGATAGATGAGTTCACCAGACAGCTTTCATATGAGGGCATTGAGAATATCCTCGCTTTAAGAGGAGACAGAAATCCAAATGTGCCTGCAAAGGAGGATTTTCTCCATGCAAGCGATTTGATTAAATACATAAAGGATACCACAGGCAATCAGTTCTGTATCGCAGGTGCGTGCTACCCGGACATCCATCCGGAGGCAGGTAACAAGGTAGAGGATATTAAGAATCTTAAGAAAAAGGTTGATGCCGGAGCAGAGCTTCTTTTATCACAGCTCTTCTTTGACAATGATACCTTCTTCAATTTCGCTGAGGACTGCAGGCTTGCAGGTATCAATGTGCCTGTTATCCCGGGCATCATGCCTTGTATCAATGCGGCTCAGATTCAGAGAATGGTTACAATGTGCGGCGCTAAGTTCCCTGAGAAGTTCCAGAAGATTGTACACAGATACGGAGACAACAAGGCAGCACTTTTTGATGCCGGAATGTCTTACTGCGAGAGCCAGATAATTGAGCTTTTAGCTAATGATGTGGAGGGAATTCACCTTTACACTATGAACAATGTGAGAGTTGCAAAGCGTTTAACAGAGGGAATTAAGAACATTATTTAGGACTTTTAATAGTACGGAACGCAAGCATCGGGTACCATGGGCGCACACGTATTCCCACCGTCGCTACGCTGCGTGGCTAAGATACTGTACGAAATTATGCTTTGAAGTGTTTCTATGCTTGACGAAACCGTCGAAACGCGCCTTCCGTGGCGCGGTTCTCCTCGCCCCTGCGTCCATGCAGGGGCGTTTCTGTGTCTTGTGGGCATAATTTCTACAGTATCTAAGCCACTTCGCTATGCGCTCCGGCGGGAGTACGTGTGTGCCCGCGGTACCCGGGGCTTACGTTCCTTACGCTGTGGTGAATTTGCGTTACGTGTGGTGGCACATGGCAGATGTCGAGAGAGCGAATAGCGGAGCTGTCTAGATACTGTTGAATTATGCCAGATGAAAATCAGAAATGTCTCGGCATGGACGCCGGGACAAGGAGCTATCGAGCCATGGAGGGCGAGTAGCGACGGTTTCGTCAAGTTATGAAAGTCTTTGAGGCAAAATTCGTACAGTATCTTGACAGTGTAGCGTAGCACTCACGACAGCTGCCATGTGCCACCACACTACAAATTCGAATAAAAAATATCAACCATTGCAAAATGTACTCTGGATGATTATAATAGGTATATTAGATTTGTAAATGGAAACAATATCCATATTAAATCGAAATTAAACTATATAATATATAAGGAGACAGTAGAAAATGAAAGAAAAATCAAGAAGCACTTTTTCCGGCAACATTGGCTTTGTCCTTGCGGCAGCCGGTAGTGCGGTAGGACTTGGAAATATATGGAGGTTTCCGTATCTGGCAGCAAAGGACGGAGGAGGACTTTTTCTGCTGGTGTATCTGATACTTGTTCTGACCTTTGGCTTTGCATTGCTTACCACTGAGATTGCAATAGGCCGTAAGACCGGACAGGGACCTCTTACAGCGTATGGTCTTATCAATCCAAAGGGCAAGTTTATCGGTGTACTTGCGTGTACAGTACCGGCTATTATTCTGCCTTATTACTGTACTATAGGTGGATGGGTTTTAAAGTACTTTACACTTTTTATTACAGGAAGTGGCAAGAATGCGGTTGCTGACGGATATTTCACAGGCTTTATCACAGGTCAGTGGGCGCCGATCATATTCGGAGTGGTTTATTTGCTTTTGACAGCAGCTATTGTCATTGGCGGAGTCAATAAAGGCATCGAGCGGTTCAGCAAGGTGCTTATGCCTATCCTTGTTGTGCTTATTTTTGCAATCGGAATTTTCTCACTGACGCTTCATTATAAGGATGCGTCGGGCACAGTAAGAAGTGGTCTTGAGGGACTTAAGATTTATGTGATTCCGGATTTCAAAGGGCTTACAATGCAAAAGCTTTTCACCGTATTTGTTGATGCGCTCGGTCAGCTTTTTTATTCAATCAGTGTAGCTATGGGAATCATGGTTGCATATGGTTCGTATGTCAAGAAGGAATCAAAGCTCATGGGCTCAATCAACCAGATCGAGATTTTTGATACACTTGTTGCATTCCTTGCAGGTCTTATGATCATTCCGGCAGTATATGTATTTATGGGCCGTGACGGCATGTCAGCAGGACCGGGGCTTATGTTTATATCACTTCCAAAGGTATTTAATGAAATGGGAATAGCAGGAGATATTGTTGGACTGATATTCTTCATGATAGTTGCATTCGCAGCAGTCACATCGTCTGTATCAATTATGGAGGCTATTGTATCGAGTCTTATAGACAGATTTCATTGGAGCCGCAGAAAAAGCGCAATTTTAGTCACGGTATACGCCCTGATTGCAGAGATAATAGTCTGCCTTGGCTACAATAAGCTCTATATGGAGGTTAAGCTTCCAAACGGCACAGTCGGACAGATACTTGATATCATGGATTATGTCAGCAACAATGTGCTCATGCCAATCGTTGCACTTGCCACATGTATCCTCGTTGGCTGGATAGTAAGTCCAAAGGTAATAATAGATGAGGTGACACGCGGAGGCAGCAAATTTACCAGAAAAGGGCTTTATATAATCATGGTTAAATTTATTGCACCGGCATTCCTGCTTATATTATTACTGCAGGCACTCGGAATCGTTACTTTTTAGTATTGAGTTAAATTTATTGTATATTTTATATAAATACCCTTGAAATACAGCCATCATAATGGTAGTATTTTACTAAATGATGAAAGAGGGGGGAGCCACTATGGCTTTTAGACGTGAGAAAAAGCGTATCGGTGATATGCTTATAAATGAAAATGTAATTACTCAGGAGCAGCTTGAAAAAGCCCTGCCTATAGCTAAAGAACGGCATAAGAAGATAGGAGAAACGCTCATTGAGCTGGGGTTCACCAATGAGCTTGAGATAGCAAAGGCATTGTCACAGCAGCTTGGACTTGAGCTTGTGAATGTGAGCGCAATCAACATACCTGAGGAGGTGCAAAATCTTGTCAGTGAGACAGTGCTCAGAAAGCATGTCATGATACCATATGCCTTTGACAAGAATAATGCCAATATAGTGCATGTGGCCATGGCTGATCCTATGGATATGGTGGCGCTTGATGATTTTTCAATCGTTACAAATCTGCAGGCTGAGCCTGCGGTAGCAACAGGCAGAGACATACTTTTGACGCTCGACAAATATTATGGTGATACAGAGGCCATGAAGGCGGCTCAGGAGTATGCAAGGGAGAGAAAAGAGCGTGAGCAGAAAAATGCCGAGGCTGAGGAAGCTACCAGCAAGGACGTAAACAATTCGCCGGTCGTTCTGCTTGTCAACTCTATCATTGAGCAGGCAGCCAGACTCAGAGCATCAGATATACATATAGAGGCACTGGAAAACAAAGTCAGGGTGCGATACAGAATTGATGGTGCGCTTTATGAGAAGGCGGCATATAGTATACATCTGCTTTCTGCAATTATTACACGACTTAAAATCATAGGCGGTATGGATATTTCCGAGAAGCGTAAGCCACAGGACGGCCGTATCACTATGGAGATAGACAAGACAGAGTATGATATCCGAGTTTCAATCCTTCCGACAGTATTCGGTGAGAAGTGCGTTATGCGACTTGCGCAGAAAAAGGCACTTACAAGAGATAAAAAGGAACTGGGATTTTCGGATGACGAGCTTAAGGCCTTTGATCATATACTGATGAATACAAACGGCATCATACTTGTTACAGGACCTACAGGAAGTGGTAAGTCAACCACACTATACACGGCACTTTCTGAGCTCAACAGGGAGGATGTAAATATCATCACAGTTGAGGATCCGGTCGAGGCCAATATAGACGGAATCAACCAGGTACAGGTAAATAACAAGGCGGATCTGACGTTTGCATCAGCACTTCGTTCCATTCTGCGACAGGATCCGGATATCATCATGATCGGTGAGATCCGAGATCAGGAGACAGCACAGATTGCAGTACAGGCTTCAATCACAGGACATCTTGTGGTCAGCACACTGCATACCAACAGCTCGGCAAGTACTATTTCACGACTGGAGGACATGGGAGTGGAAAGCTACCTGCTTGCGGATTCGGTAAAGGGAATCATTGCACAGCGACTTGTTAGAAGGCTCTGCCCGGCATGCAAGAGAGAGCATCTGCTGACAGAGGATGAGAAGGCCTTTATGAATATACCGGCATTCCGCCCGGTAAAGATTTATGAGCCATGTGGCTGTGAAAAATGTGCTAATACAGGCTACAAGGGACGAATCGGTATATATGAGATAATGACCATAACACCAAAGCTCAAATCACTTATTTCAAAGGGTGTTGACATCGAGGATATAAATAAGGCTGCATGTGATGAGGGCATGCATACGCTTAGACAGAGTGCAGAAAAGCTTGTACTTGAAGGAGTTACTTCATACCAGGAAATGTTAAAGACAACGTTCGAAAACTAAGGGGGAAAAGAAAATGCAGATAGTAGACATTTTAAAAGCAGCACAGCAACAGAATTCATCGGATATACATATCGCACCGGGAAATCCGGTTATGCTTAGAATTGACGGAACACTTGTACCGCAGGGCAATCAGGTGCTCACCAATGTTGAGACGGACAACCTGCTTTCTCCGATTGTTCCGCAGGAGCTTAAAGAGGAGCTAAAGGAAAAGGGAGAGCTTGATTTCGCCTTTTCGGTGGAGGGCTTTTCACGAGTCAGAGCCAATGTGTTCAGACAGAGAGGCTCATATGCGGCAGCGCTTCGTATTCTCTCATATGATGTACCAACACCACAGCAGCTTGGCATACCGCAGTCGGTTGTAAACCTGACCACAAAGATGAGAGGGCTTGTTCTCGTGACAGGAGCTACAGGAAGTGGTAAGTCAACTACGCTGGCAAGTCTTATAGATGTCATTGCATCAAGAGATTCCAAAAATATAATCACGCTTGAAGATCCTATCGAGTACCTGCACTCAAGGAGACGTTCGATAGTAGCGCAGAGAGAGGTTGGAAAGGATACACTTTCATATGCTGCAGCTTTAAGAGCTGCACTGCGACAGGATCCGGATGTAATTCTTGTAGGAGAGATGCGAGATCTTGAAACTATATCTACAGCTATTACAGCGGCAGAGACAGGACATCTTGTATTTTCTACACTGCATACCAACAGCTCATCTGACGCAATTGACCGTATGATTGATGTTTTCCCACCGCATCAGCAGCAGCAGATACGAGTACAGCTCTCAGGGGTTTTAGAGGGAATTGTTGCACAGCATCTGCTTCCAATGGTAAATGGCGGACGAATTGCAGCCTTTGAGGTGCTTCTTGCCAATAATGCCATCAGAAACTTGATTCGTGAGGCGAAAGCATTTCAGATTCCATCTATCATACAGACATCAAAGAGAGAAGGTATGATGATGATGGATGACTGTATTTTACAGTATTACAGTCAGGGGCTCATAGCGCCTGAGACTGCAGTGGCATATGCACATGATCCGGTAGGCATGGCCAGCCGTGTGCACCTTTACTATTGATAGTATAATCGTATGTATTTTACTATTATGGTATAATGTTGTGGAGTCTTAAATAAATTATGATTTAATTTATCCGGAGGCTGCACAGAATAGGGATAAGGAGGAGAAGAAAGTGGCTGACTGGACATATCAGATTATAGACCAGAGCGGAAAAGAAAGAAAAGGAAATATAGTAGCCGAGTCAGAAGCAGAGGCAAAAAATAAGCTTAAGATGGATGGCAACATGGTCATAAGCCTCACCAAGGCAACAGCATTGACCAAGGAAATCTCATTCAGCGTAGGAGGAAAGGTAAAGCCGAGAGATTTATCGGTATTCTGCCGTCAGTTCACCAGTATGGTCAATGCCGGTGTTACTATCCTTGATACATTGGACATGCTATCTGATCAGACTGAAAATAAGGTCATGGCCAAGGCTATCAGAGGTGTTCATGCCGAGATTCAAAAAGGTGAGACTCTCTCGGATGGTCTCAAAAAATACCCGAATGTTTTCCCTGATATCATGGTGAGCATGGTTTCAGCAGGAGAAGCATCCGGCAAGATTGATGTAGCCTTTGAAAGAATGTCTGCACACTTCGAGAAATCAGCAAAGCTCAACGGCATGATAAAAAAAGCGGCAGTTTATCCGATTATCGTTGTGATTGTAGCTATTGCGGTTGTTATTGTAATGCTTGTAAAGGTTATCCCAAGCTATTCAGAGATGTTTAATGACCTGGGAACAGAGCTTCCGGGCATCACAAAGGCAGTTGTTGCGATGAGTGATTTCGTCACCGGATACTGGTATATTGTGCTTGCTGTCATAGCAGCGATTGTTATAGCAATCAAGCTTTACAAGCAGACTGAAAGCGGCCAGATGTTCTTTGGAAATCTCGCCAGAAAGGTGCCTATTTTCGGAAAGCTGAACATCAAGACAGCAGCCAGCAACTACGCGCGTACACTTTCCACACTTGTGTACTCAGGACTTCCGATGATTGAAGCTCTTGGCATCACTGCTGACACCATGAAGAATGCTGTTTACAAAAAAGCACTGAAAAGTGCGAGGGAGGAAGTAAGTAAGGGTGTTCCGCTGTCTGAGCCAATCACAGCATGCGGACTGTTTCCGCCTATGGTTTCCCACATGACCAAAATCGGTGAGGAGACCGGTGATCTGGAGGGCATGCTTACCCGACTGGCAGACTACTATGATGAGGAGGTTGAGATGGCTACCCAGACAGTTATGGCAGCTATTGAGCCTATGATTATCCTTGTTCTGGCACTTATTGTTGGTGTGCTTGTGGCAGCCGTTATGGCTCCTATGCTTACCATGTATCAGGCTATGGACAGCTTATAAAATGAAAAAGAAGCAGACTTTGAGTGTGAAGCTCAAAGGCTGCTTTTTTGGTGCAGAGACATTGGCAGTAGGACGGGGCTTCATCCCCTGAGCCCTGGCTTGTGCACGCTCTCTCACGTGAGCTACGCTACGCATCTAAGATACTGTAGGAATTATGCCTTGCAGATTTACTATGCCCGACGAAACCGTCGAAACGCGCCGTCCGTGGCGCGGTTCTCCTTGCCCATTACTGCTCACACCACAGTGTGACCAGTAACGATTACAGCCCATTAAAAGTGCCTCTACGAGGCAGGGGCTGTAATCTTACAATAGTTTATGTAGTGGCGCATAGCTTGACAGCGTGGTGTCAAGCTTGCGTTTGAACAGCAACGATATATTACATGCCAGTGGGAGCTCATTTCTGTGCATCGTGTGCATAATTCAACAGTATCTAAGCAGCTTCGCTATTCGCTCATGCGAGAGAGCGTGCCCCAGCTTGGTCTCATGGGATGAAGCTCCTTACGCTGTGACATAATCGAATTTGGGATGAAATCCAGCCTGATTTATGGTAAAATAAAGAAAATACCACAGATTGATAAACTAAACGGTGCACTGATAAATGTCCGGACGAGAGCAACAAAAAATAAAAAGCAGTCTAAGAATAAACTCATAGGAATGCTGGAAGAGCTGTTCTTAAAGTCAGAGTTTATCGAGAAAAAGAAGATACTTGAAGAAGATTATGGACTTAAAATGAGCATGGAACTCGAAGGGAGGATGAGCGATATGTGTAATGTGAGTGATTACTGGGAAGAGGTTGCAACAGAAGAGGGTAAGGAAATAGGTAAGGAAATCGGAGAAAGACAAAAGATAATCTCACTGGTTGTAAAAAAGCTGCAAAAGGATAAGAGTGTGGCAGAGATAGCAGATGACCTGGAAGAAAAAGAGGAGGTTATCGCTCCAATTTACGAAGCGGCATTGTCCATGAAGCCGGATTATGATGTTGAGAAAATCTATGAGCTTCTTGAGAAAAATAAGAAGCTGGCATAGCAGGTGCACACACTCTCTCTTGAGCTACGCTACACTGCCAAGATACTGTAGGAATTATGCCTTATAGGTTTAGTATAGTTGACGAAACCGTCGAAACGCGCCGTCCGTGGCGCGGTTCTCCTTGAGCTCCCATCCGTGGGAGCTCATTTCTGTGTATCGTGCGCATAATTCAACAGTATCTAGGCAGCTTCGCTATTCGCTCACGCGAGAGAGCGTGCCCCAGCCGGGCTCATGGGATGAAGCCCCTTACGCTGTGGAAGAATGTAGTATGAGAAGCAGGAAATCAACAAAAAGTACTAAAATTAGGAACAAAATACCATTTGAATAGTGATATTTTTAAGTTGAAAATGAAAAGATATGAAAATAGTGATACAAATCTGATAATATTTATATTTACGAAAAGTCTCTAAAGTATATAATTATATATAACGAAAATAATCTAAGAGTAGAATCGTATGGAGAGTTGATGATGAGGGTAATGAGAAAAATACTCAAAAGAAAAGTAAGCATTGTGATGGCAGTGCTTGTTATATTGGGAATAGCAGTTTATGGGGTAAGTGCGTTTGCGGAGGAGCAGACTACTACCACGGAAACCTTTACGATAAATCCGAATTATATATATTTAAATCCTGCAGGTATGAATTTAGGCGATGTTGATTGGACTAAATCAAACGCTGATATTGAATTAAATGTTACTGGATGGGCTGAGGTACATCAAGGTACATACGATACAAATAGCGGATATTGGTACTGGGATGCTTCACAGTGGACAATTAATAAAGGAAACACATTTTTTTTCACATATACAAAATATACGAATGACTCTAATGATATAATAAAGCAGAAGCCTTATTACAGAACTGAACTGTCAGCGGATGATCTTACAAAAGGAAAGGTGTATGCGCAAAATGGCACTGCTGATAAGATTGATGGACAAGATGTATATGCATTAAAAGAATACACATCAAATGCAGGACAAAGTTTGTCATTTGTGAATATGACAGCAAGTGAGCTGAGCGGAGTACAGGCACAGTTCAGCTTAGATGGCAATTATGATGACCCTGCAAGTGAACAGGTAACGGCACTACAATTGTCCGATGGCAAAGTAACAGTTCCAAATGATGTGAATGGAAAAGCATATCAATATGTGAGATTTATTGACGCTCAAAACAACGCTATTACGGATTCCTTTGACTTAGCAACAGCAATTAGCAAAGGTGGAATCCTGTACTACGGAATCAGACAGGAGTCAAATAATGTATATTCAGAGTGGAGTGGCGAAAAGAAAACTGAAGAAAGTCCTGAATTAGTAACAAAATTGTACTTTAATAATTTGTCGTTTAGGGTAAATGACAAAGTAACAATTCAAATAGGCAATGCTGATGCAGTTGAAGTTAAGCAAGATACAGAAGATAAAAAAATATTGAGCTATGATTTAGCAAATGCTAATGTAAAATTAAATAAGGATACGGTAATTACCATTACAAAAAATGGCACCACATACAGATGCTATCCGAATGGAGAAAATAATCTGATTACATTTAGTGGCTCAAATATTTGCATAAATGGAATATATCAAGCAGGACAGACGAACGCTAATACAGTGTATTTTGATGCAACACTATCCAAATTATCATATGAAGGTGATGTGGCTGATAATTCTCTTCCGTTAAAAGATAAAAATATGCGATATCATGCATGGAATGATGAAAAAGATTATTGTGACAATGATTTGCAGAAACTGGATACATATTCTGATGAAACACATACCTGGTCAGATGTTTATAAAGCAGTGCTTCCTAAAACATATAAATATATTTTGTTTTATAGTAGCGCTGATAGTTCAATCCCAGGAAGTGGTGCAAATATAACATGTGATTTAACTATCCCTACAAATATGACAAATCCATGTTTTTATGCTGATACTAGTGATGATAGCATATACCAGAAGAACACCAAACGTTCAGGTTACTGGGATGAGATATACACAGTAAGAGATGCGGATGGCAAAGTAAAAGAAGGAGCAACAACAAAAAATGAAGTAGTTAATATACCAGACGGAACACTTACTAGAAATAGCGACATGCTCTATGTCAACACAACACTCTATGACTACTATTCAGACTATGAGTTGAATGGAAATGACAGAGATAACTATTCTTATAACACCGCTCTGAAAGGTTTAAGTAACCTGCATTTTATATACCAGCCATTCAGACAGTTTGATCAGGCTCTTAGTACATATTATGAAGATAACAAAGCTGCATCACCTATATACTGGGGTAATTTTCAGAATTATGAGGGAAGCTTTTTTGGGGGAATATCAGGAACGTTAAACCTTTATGGATACAAAGATGGAGACAGCGATGATAAAAAAAGGAAGTTCTATTATGAGAACAACTCAATGTGGGGGAGAAATTGCCCGATAAAATCTAAAACAGGTGACTTGGGTAGTGGAAATAGTGCTGTACAAGGGTTAGTGTCAGATACCCTGTCCAACGACAATCTGATGATAAAGACTTCCGGTAAAACAGTTGCGGCACCATATTTTAATGAGGATTTCCTGACAGGAAACAACTCAAAGAATACGGTACTTGGCAAGGTATACAAAGATGTAACATTTCCATTTATTAAAAAGAAAGTTACAAGCGGTACAAACAATGGAACGGTGGATTACTGGAGCTTTGATAGTGCAGATAATACAGCTGCAAACAAGAATCTACAATTGCAAAAAAGTACTAATGATGGATATTTTCTAAATCCCTCAAATCAGGATGTAAAAGGTCAGACCGCAGATGCAAATTATTCAGTGACGGCTGCAAACAATTATTTTCCTTTTAATACCAGCGAACAGTCGGGCAATGCAACTAAATTGAATTACGGCTTTGGACAGAAGTTTGATTTGAAATTTAAATTAACAAAAGATGGAACCGTTACGACGACTGCTAATGAGGCAGTTCCTATTGAGTTCAATTTTTCCGGAGATGATGATGTATGGGTATTCATCGATGGTAAGCTGGTGCTTGATGTAGGAGGTGGGCATGGCGTAGTTACCGGAAAAATTAATTTTCAAACAAAAGAAGCAACTGTTTCAAGTGTGAAAAATGATGACGCTACAAATGGTGGTGTAACTGCAAATGTAACAAAAAGTTTTGCAAACGACACAACGATTACGAAGGATTACTTCACCAAAGAGCACACCCTTACCATGTTCTATATGGAGCGAGGTCTTTGGGAGTCGAACATGAAGATTACATTCAATTTCCCTGATGAGAATGAATTCCAGGTGGAGAAGAATGTGGATACAAGCGCTGTGAATAAGGATATATTCCCGGACACATTGTTTGACAATGCCTCTTTATTCCCATTCACTATACAGAATCAGGCTACACATTTCGGTATTAAAAAAGCAACTGCAGGACAGTCAATTGAAACGCAAGTATTTAATGATAGATTTGATAGCAATAAGGTGCAAAATGTATCCGGAAATACGTTTGAAAAAGTAGGTAGTATGGCTGGACAAACAAATGTAGTTCATTGGATGGCAAAGCTTGATAATGTGGGCGGCTCATACAAAGAACAAAGATGGGGAAGCATTTTACCTGCTACTGGTGATAGCTTTGATGCAACGTATACTGCAGGCAGTTCAAAAGAGCATTATAAATATCTGCAGTTTAAGTTCTACTATGATTATAAGGATAATCCAAGTACACAGTTCATGTATATCGGACTTGAGGATTCAAAAGGAAAACAGGCTGGAAATTATTTGACAAATGATGTAGCCACTGCAAATAGTTCACTTACCAACAAGAAGTGGATAACCGTAAATGGGGAAATTGACAAGCTTATTGGAGATAGTGATATTGATTTGTCGACAATAAAGTATATTAGGTTTAACTATGACTATAGCAGAGATTTCTATCTGGATGATTTTAAGTTTATTCCTTCGTCTGAGGTAACAAATCCAACGGGCTTTGTTACAAAGCAGTATGAGATAGCTGATTATGGCTCAGTTGAGAGCGGTACCTTGATGTATCCGGAAAATGCTGTATATACTATATCCTCGGATAAATCATCTACCACGAATATTTTGGGGGATGATGGTGTGTTTGTGCTGGCAAATGGCGAGACGGCTACATTCTCAGACCAGTTCAGGCGAGGCAGTTACATAGCTGTGAGTGAGGATGTGGATACAGAGGTTTTTGAGCCATCGTGGACAATGTATGAAAATGGTGAGCCGGTTAATGCTGTAAATAATGCAGGAACTACGGTTGATTTATCTTCTGCGACTAATAACCTGACTGATCAATCCGGCAGTACAATAAAGGATGGCAGAAAGGAAAAATATAAAACAGGAGAAGAAGATGGTCAGCAAATAAATAATGATGGGCTTACTATTACAAATGCAAGAAGTAGTGGTAAAACAATAGGATATTCTGGAGTAAATTCACAGGAGGATTCATCAGCCTGGGCAAAGAAGAATGGCGATGTAAGTACTGAGGATGAAAATACAATTGTATTTAGATCATATAGTGATCCGGACAATTCTACGACATCCACCAGGTTAAAGGTCAAATACACAAATAAAGTAAAGACAGGAACAATTACTATTCAAAAGCAAAAGGCTGATGTATCAGATGATCTAAACGGTACATATACTTTTAGAGTGAAATTCTTCAATGTGGCAGGTATGGGATTAGAGGGATCTACCCCAATCCAGAATGATTATAATGTTACAAAGAATGAAAATGGAGAATTTGACCCAATAGTAATAGAGGGTATTCCTGCTGGAACACAGTATACCATATCAGAGATAAGCGCTTCTGATAATGCGGTGCTTGAAGGCGTAGATGTCTCAAGTGGCAATGGGTTGGAAGAAAAATATAAACCAACTGTCACATATAATGAGACTACTAAGCTTACTGAAGTGTCAGGTACTGTAAAGGCTGATGCTGCTGATAAGACAATATTTATCTTCACAAATAAATTGAAGCCGGTTATAAACATTGAACTTACTAAGAAATGGGAAAATGTCAGCGGTGTTACAATACCTGATTCAATAAACATACAACTTCAAAGAAGTGTGAGTGAAAGTGAAAACTGGGAACCGGTGGAGTACGCAGCACCGGGTCAGACCGAAGCCGACTATATTACTTTGGAAAAAGATATATATGATCCTAATAAGACTGAATGGACATTTTCATTTATCGGTCTGGACAGATATGCAAATGATGCTGATGGAAAAGTAGATACTACTAAGCCATATAAGTATCGAATAGTAGAAGTGACAGTAGCTGATGGTAAGGTTGTAAAGGTTATCGAGAACAGTGAATATCTGAATGACTTGTTTAAGGTGACATATACAGATGCTATATCGGCGCCAAGTACTGAGACTGAAAGTTCAATTACAAAGAATTACACGATAACCAATACATATAGTCCGCTGACCAATATCAAGATAACAAAGGTTGATGCTACGGATCCATCTAAGAGGCTAAATGGTGTAGAATTTAAGCTTGAAAGATTGTTGCCGGATTCTACATCAACAGGTGGTGGTAGCTATAAAGTAGATACTGATTTTGAAGCTAAAATTGCTACTACAGGTGGAACAACGGATGAGGGTGTTGGGACAGCACAGGGAATAGCAGAGTTTAAAGACTTAGAAGATGGAACATACCGTCTAACAGAGACAAAAGCTGTAGATGGTTACAATTTATTAAAGAATCCAATAACCATTAAAATATATAGGAATCAAGTAGATGGAACAACAGTAGATGGACAGTCATATGACTTCCCCAAAGCAACGGATAAGAATACGATAGAGCTTCAAATCAGCAATCGTATCAAATTCCTTCTACCAAAAACCGGTGGTTATGGAGCAATGTTATTCATATTATGTGGAATGGCGCTCGCAACGCTAGGCTGCTTGATATTTTTCTTGATTACTCTTAGAAAGGAGGTACAATACTCCAGACTTAAGAGACAAAGAAGAAATGCGATTGGCAAGTAACACCTGCCGGTCGCATGTAACACGATAACAATGAAAAAGATATAAGAGAGGAAAAAAGCATGAAAAAAATTAAAAAAATGTTGGCTGGTCTCCTTGGCGCAGCCATGGTGCTGACATCATTCGGCACACCGGCTTGGGCGACTAGCACAAAGAGCCCTACTATTAGTACAGATGCTAATAAAACAGGTAGTATTATAATTCACAAGTATGAGTACAATGGTAGTGATGCTAAAAATTCAACAGGTCAGGAGTCAGATAAGGATAATGTTCCAAGAGATGCAAAACCATTATCTGGAGTAACATTCAAAGCGTATAAGCTGGCTGATATTGAACAAAAAACAGCCACAGATAAGAGTACAGTTTTAGAATATACAAATTGTATTGGAACTCTTCAAGATAGTGATTTCGATGAGAAAACAACATATGAAAGCATAAAATCTGAATTACCAGAGACAATGCCAAGTGAAAGTGGAAAAGCAGTTACTGATAATGAAGGAAAAGCAACTATAGATAAACTTGACTTAGGTGTCTACCTGGTAATAGAGGAGGATGCTCCGTCTCAGGTAACAAGTAAGACAGCAAACTTTATAGTATCTATACCTACAACAAATACAGTTACTGATTCAACTAGCAATAAAAAGTATGGCGATGATTGGATTTATGATGTAAATGTATATCCAAAAAATGCCACAAACTATGGTGATGTTAAGTTAAAAAAAGTTGGTAAAATAGCCGGTACTACTTCGGAAACAGCCTTACAGGGTGTAAAGTTCATATTACAGCAAGCGGTTACTGGAGCAACATCTACATGGGAGACATGTAAAACAGGCACAACAAAAAATGATAGCAATACCGACGTAGTAAATACATCTGGAGAGTATACTACAGGAACAGATGGTGTGCTCAGTGTAGGTGGTTTAGCACCTGGAAAATACAGATTTATTGAGACTGATCTTGCTTCTAATGACGGCTATATCATGGATGGAAATAACTCTTATGAGTTTACTATATCTATAGGTGCAGATGGCGCTAAAAATATTACACTTGAAAATAATAGTTATGCAACTCTGGATAACGCATCAAATACCATCACAGTAACCAACGAAAAACCTGATATGAAAAAAGAGGTTAAGAGAAGAGACCAAAAAGATGGACAAGATGATTGGCAGCATGATGCTGACTACAGTGTTGGCGATATGGTACCATACAGAATAACAATCGATGTACCAAGCAACATTGCTCAGTTAAAAGAATTCACTCTTCAGGATAAACCAACAAACTTAAAGGATGATGCTAATTCTATCAATATAACATGTGATAATAATGCTATTGCAACTGATGCATGGAAAAAAGATGAAACTAATGCACCAGCGAATGGTTTCAAAATCAATTTTGATCCAACTAAAATGAGTAGTTACGCCGGAAAGCAGATTGTAGTATCATATAATGCCGAGCTTCTCAACACAGCTTTGACAACAACTGTAGGGAATCCAAATACAGCAACATTAGAGTACTCTAATAACATTCTGCCTACAGATGATACAACGAATCCTAATCATGGAAAAACGCCTGGCAAGGATAAGATTGAGGACACAGCTGTAGTTTATACATTTAGCTTAAATATTCATAAAACAGATGCAAGCACATCAAAAACACCTTTACAGGGTGTAGAATTTGATTTATATAAAGAAGTATCTGCATCAGCGACTACAATAACAGGTGAGGCTGCATCAGCTCTAGGTCTTGCATCAGATAAGAATTGGCTTAAAATTAACACTAGTAAGCTTGTAACTGGCGCAGATGGTAATATTGCTCAAAGTGGACTTTCAAATGGTGAGTACTATCTGGTCGAGACAAAGACAAATGAAGGATTCAACCTTCTGAAATCACCTGTCAATGTTGTGTTAAATATTGAATACTCAACTACTTGGTCAAAAGAATCAGAATGGGTGGATGAAACAGTAGATGGAAAGACTGTTAGAAAGCTTGTAAAACATTCAGAGTCTAAAAAGACAACAACGTTTACAAAAAAAGATACATCTACAGGTGAGTTTGAGGCTACTTCTGGTACAATGACTGAAACTGTAATCAACCGCAAAGGCTTCACCCTCCCAAAAACCGGTGACATCGGAACTGCAATGTTCCTTATCATTGGTATCGGTGGAATGCTCGCTGCAGTATACATCATGCTCAGAGGAAGAAAGAGAGCCTAGCCAATGGCAATAGCCAAAGAGAGTTTAGATAAGATTTAAGCGAATAAAGTGCTCTTACAGAGCAAAGGGATGACTAACCTTCGTACATACAGACTTACCTGTCTGCATGTGCGGAGGTTACCATTCTATTTTACATTTTTGAAGCGATATGCTAACATTTATTCAACCCCACAATTAGGCAGGCATGCAGCTTATGCTGTTGTGGATTTGAATAAGTGCTATCAGAAGCCTTAGGTATAGGAAACAAAGCTATAGGAATACAAGCTATGAAGAAACTGCGAATAATCTTTTGCGCCATCCTCTTCCTCACCGGAATGTCGATTGCGCTCTACCCATATATCAGCAACCGTATAAATGAAAAGCATGCAAGCTCTGCTATCACGAGCTACGACAGTGAGGTGAAGCAGCTGGACGAGGAAAAGGTGGATGCCTTAAAGGAGGCTGCGACCAAGTACAATGACCAGCTGAGTACCGTGGTGTCGGCTGAGAGCACAGAGAGTGAGAGCAGTGCGGTCAGCTATGCAGACCTTGTGGATGTCGGAGAGTCGCTTGGATATATCACTATTCCAAAGATTGATGTGAATCTGCCTATATATAGCGGCACGAGTGATGATGTGCTCGCAAAGGGGGTTGGACATATGGAGCAGTCCAGCTATCCGCTCGGTGGCGAGAGTACACACTGCGTGCTGACAGGCCACAGAGGTCTTCCGAGTGCCGTGCTTTTTACGAATCTTGATAAGCTTGAGATGGGCGATGAGTTTTACCTGCATGTGCTCGATGAGATTCTTGCGTACAAGGTGGATCAGATTAAGGTAGTCGAGCCTAACGAGTCGGGAGACCTTGATATAGTGGAGGGTAAGGATTACTGTACACTTGTCACTTGTACACCGTATGCGATTAATTCGCATCGTCTTCTGGTGCGCGGTGAGCGTACTGAGTACACAGGCGAGAAGAAGAGTGAGACAAAGAATCAGATGCAGTCTGGCGCACTCACAAAGCGAATAGTGGACGTGTGGCCGTGGATGCTTGTGGCACTTGCTGTGGCAGGTACACTTGAGACTGTGATTTTTATTATAATTGTAAGGCGCAGAAGAAGAGAGAGGAACGAGTAATATATGAAGGGTTATGAGAAGGCCGCTCAGGCTATACAATCTGTGAAACAGGTGATTATAGGAAAAGATGACTGTGTGCTTGCCATCATGGAGGCTATTCTTGCAAACGGGCATATACTGATAGAGGATATTCCGGGAGTGGGCAAGACGAGCATGGCGCTTGCGTTTGCGAGGGTTTTGGATATGAAGCAGAGCCGTGTGCAGTTTACACCTGATGTACTGCCTACAGATATCACAGGCTTTTCCATCTACAGGAAGGAGCTTGGCAGGTTTGATTATGAGGAGGGCGCTGTCATGTGCAATCTGTTTCTGGCTGATGAGATTAACCGTACATCGCCAAAGACACAGTCTGCGCTTCTTGAGGTGATGGAGGAGCGTACGGTGACGGTGGATGGTGTGACTCATCCGGTGCCAAGACCGTTTCACGTTATCGCTACGGAGAACCCTATCGGCTCTGCAGGTACGCAGATGCTGCCGGAGTCGCAGCTCGACCGTTTTATGATAAGCATCAGCATGGGATACCCAAACTGGGCAGATGAGCTTGATATTTTGATGAGCCGTGACCATGGCAATCCTATGGAGGATATCATGCCGTCCATTCTCACTGATGAGCTCGTTGCGATACAAAAGGAAGTGGAGGGTGTATTTGTCCACAGGACGGTTTATGAGTATATCGTGAGTCTGGTGGAGGCCACGAGAAATAATGACAGGATAGAGCTTGGAGTCAGCCCGCGTGGTGCGCTTGCACTTGCGAGGATGAGCAAGGCGGCTGCTTATGTTGAGGGGCGTGAGTATGTGCTGCCGCGTGATGTGGCTTCTGTGTTTATCAATGTGGCGCGTCACAGGATTGTGCTGAGTGCGCAGGGCAGGATGTACAATGAGTCTGCGCAGGATGTTCTTGCTGAGATTTTAGCGTCGGTGAAGCAGCCGACACCGCAGACAATAGGCCGATAACCTGTCTGATTTTCGGAGGTATTGATGAAGAAAAAGGTTTCTTACATAGCTTTAATTATATGTACACTCGCAGTTGCACTATTCTGGGACAATGATATAGCGCGCACACTGCTTTCGTTTGAGCTTTTGCTTGTGCCGTGCCTGTTTATGCTTTCCGTTTATCTGGAGCGAAATCTGAGTGCGTCCTTAGTAGTGCCGGACAGATATGTGCCAAAGGGAGAGAAGTTTGAGGTGGATGTGCATGTCTCAAATGCTTCTGTGCTTCCGATGAGCACGGTGCCGGTTACACTTGAGTGTCACAGCAGGCTTTCAAGCAGGGAGAGTGCCTATACGCGCGATGCCTTTGTAACGCCGGGCTCAGGCTCTTCGCTTTGCTTTTACCTGCGTACCGGCTACTGCGGCAAGCTGTATTTCAATATAGGAAAGGTCGCAGTGAAGGATTACCTGAGCCTATTTACGCGCGAGTGCAGCGTTTCAGAGCATAGCTCGTCTGTGTTTGTGCTGCCGAGGATTCATATGCTTGACATGGCGCGTGTGCTTGGGCTTTCGGAGTCGGTGGACGGTGAGCTTTTTTCAAAGTTGCGTCATGGTGAGGATTCGTCTGAGGTGTTTGATATCAGACAGTACAGGAGAGGCGATTCTCTCCACAGCTTTCACTGGAAGCTTTCCGCAAAGACTGATGATTTCATGGTGAAGGAGTACAGTCTGCCGATGAATGAGACTGCATTTATCTTTGCCGATATGTCATATAAAGGCACCGGCGATGAACGTGTCAGTGTGATGGATGCCTTTCTTGAGATATTCGGCTCTGTGTCGTGGTCTATGGCAGAAGCCTCTATGAAGCATCATGTCATCTGGTGGGATGATAAGGAGAAGCGCATCATGAGTCGGTTTGTGGCGAGTGAGTCTGATACATACTCCATGCTCGAGCAGCTTTGTGAGTCGGGCATGTATGAGGAGTCTGTGGATGTGGAGGCGCTCTATGAGAACAGGGAGATTGCGGCTGACAGCAATACGATGCGGCTTGACATGGATGGCAGCTTTTATCACAACGGTGTGTGCGTGAAGCACTTTGACTGTGACAAGGTGGATGAGGAGCTTGCAGTATGGGAGATTTAGAGCTTGTAGGAGCCACACTGCTCACGAAGCCGGGAAATAAGGGGACACACGCTATATGGCCTATGACGGTCATGTGCTTTCTTTCAGTGATGGCGCTTTTTAGGATTTTTCTGTATGCGTTTTCAGTGTCTGTAAGTTACCCGGTGCTTGCGGCTGTCGGGGCAGCCTTTTGTGTGTGGTTTACATTTATATTTGAATACAGGGCATGGGACAGATATCGCTTTTTCGTCCTTCTTTTTAGCATCATGCTGTGGTGCTTTGGCATTTTGCTTGCGCAGGAGGCTTTTAAGAAGGGCTTACTATATACCTTTAATTGTGTTGCCGGTCAGATGAACCGGACTTATCAAAGTGGCATAACTCTCATTTCAGATGCCGGAACCGGGGCAACCATTTTTTTTATCTTTTTGTTTTTTATGGTTGCCTGGTTGATGGCTGAGGCTGTGATAAAGAGGCAGGATGGAGCTATGTTTTTGTTTGTGGCTTTTCCTGTGGTGATATGCTCACTGCTTAGTGGTGGAAGGATTTCAAAGGGAGCTTATTTTGTATTGCTCCTTTGTTTTTTATGCACATATGCAGGCTCGTCTGTGCGCGTGAGAAGAAGGCTCTGGGGCAAGGACGATGAGGCTGTGTTTGATACGAATGTGAAGGAAGCCAGACGTATCGCCAATATGCTTGTGGCTTTTTGTGCAGGCTGTGGTGCGGTTGTGGTGCTTTTAGCTTTTTTTGTGGTGAGGCCGGCTGTAAATGCTCCGCTTTCCGTGGTGTCGGATGTGACTGCTCCTGTGAAGAGCAGCGGTCTTCAGTTTCTGTACAGGTTTTTGCCGCAGGTGTCAGGCGGCAGGCTCAATCTCTCGCTCGAGGGCGTGGGAGGAGGCGTGTCTGATGGTGTGCTTGGCGATGTGGACGGTACGGCTTATGATGAGGTGGAGTCGCTTAAGGTGACTGTCAGTGAGAAGCCTACAGAGATTCTTTATTTAAAGGGCTATGTGGGTGCAGACTATACGCAAAACAGATGGGGCATGGGCGATGCAAACAGCCTGACAGATGCGGCTCTTAACTGGAAGACGGATGGTGATTCGCTCCTTTATATCCAGAATATGCCTTTCCTTCGGATGATGTATGTGCAGAGCCGGATGGGAGGTGAATTTGCATCCGGTGATGCAGCTTTGGATGGTGCCGGCGCTGTGGAGGGCTCTGATTCCGTGGGAATGTCGGAAGCTGTGTCTTCACGCACGATTTCAGTCGAGAGGCTCAATGCGAATACTGCGTACACCTATGTGCCTTATCAGGCTTATTTGAATGATTATTATGATATCATGGGTGGTGACTGCTCGGTGCAGGGGCAGACTGCACAGGATGACCGGTATGAGTACTTTGAGAGCAGTGCATACATCAATACGATGAAGAAGTGGATGGATGTGGATGCTTCCGGTTCTGATGGCGGTGACTCAGCAGGTTCGCTGGGCTTGTACAATCATCAGAATATGCTTGATGAGCTGGAGGCTTCATACGAGTCGTATGTGAATACCCACTATACCGATGTGCCTGAGAGCCAAAAGCGCATCGAAAAGCTTTGCAAAAAGAAGAAAAAGGAGTGGGACAAGAAGCTTGAGGGAAATCTGAGCGATACGCAAAAGCAGGATCTTTCATATGAAAAGATTGATGATGTGAAGAATTTTGTTGTGAGGACTCTGTGGGAGAGGTGTGAGTTCTCCAAATCTGCTTCAAAGATTTCTGATGATGAGGACTACATAGAGCGCTTTATGTTTGAAAAAAAGAAGGGTGATTCAACTGCCTTTGCTTCGGCGGCTGTTGTGATGTTCCGCTCCTGCGGCATACCGGCGCGCTACGTGGTGGGCTATGCGGCTCCTGCCAATCTGTTTTCGGGACAGGCTGACGGCTCGTATATGGCTGTGCTTCAGGATGACAATGCGCACGCGTGGGTGGAGATTTATATGCCTGACTGCGGCTGGACTCCTGTGGAGACGACACCGGGCTTTGCCGGTACGATTGCCAATCTCGATATGCCTGAGGCTGACACAGAGGATACGGAGAGTATTGCAGACAAAAAGGACAAGGATGCTGACCGTGACGGAGAGAATACAGCGGATACCGAGGCCGATATGAAGCGCATCAGGCAGCTTAAGCTGGTGCTTGGCGCAGTCTGCGGCAGCTTGCTTGTCATTATTGTGCTTTTACTTCGTATATGGTATGTGAAGAGACGCACGCTTGCGCTCGATAAGAGGCTTTCGCAGGGCGATAGAGTCAGAATCATATTTAGGAGCTTTTATGAGCTGCTTGAGAGGGATGGCAGGCTGGCGGCTAATGAGGGTGCTTGTGTGGATACCAATTGTATGGATACCACAAGGCCTGAGTTTGTGGATGCGGTGATTGCTGCTTACCCTGAGCTTGTAAGGAGTGATTTTGAGCATTTTATGAGTCTTGTGCTTATGGCCAATTATGGACCTGATAAGCTTGATACAGAGGATTGTGAGCTTGCAGTCGTGATGTATAAGAGGCTTAAGAAGCTTGTGGCGCGACAGGCTGTGGTCAGAGGATATTTTTAATTATTGATTGATAAAATGCGGTCATATGACCGCATTTTTCTTGACATATGAGAACAAATAATATATCATATATATGGAGGTGGGGGAGTGAATAATATAGCTAACATATCGGATATAGCCATATTTCTTGAAAATGCAAAAGCGCTTATTTCAGCAGGCAGATATGATTTTGTTCCAAGGAGAAAGAATATGCAGTCTCTTGCACAGCACGGTTTAACAATCACTGATGCAAAGGCAGAGCTTTTGGAACTTGTCGTGAGTGATTATTATAAGGAACCAAAGCAGGACTTTAATCCGGATAAGCCGGGGGATATATGGGAATTTAAAAAATATATTGCCGGAAGATTGTTTTACATAAAGCTAAAAATCACGCAGGAAAATGGAACAGACATTCTAAAGTGTCTCGGTTTTCATGAGGATGATTTCGCATAGGCTATAGGAGGTGGAGTCGATGAAAAGATATTGTGAAGAATGCAAAAAAGAAGTTGAGACTACAATAGTTACAAAAAAAGAATCTTATAATGTATGCGGAGAGATGATAGATGTAAACGCGCAGGTTCTTGTATGTGCTGAGTGCGGAGAGGAATTATTTTCTGAGGAATTAGATAATGCTACTCTTATCAATGCATACAATGAATATCGTAGGAGGCATAAGCTTCTTCTTCCGGAAGAAATTAAAGAAATAAGACAGCAGTATGGACTAAGCCAGAGAGGCTTTTCAAAATTATTGAACTGGGGAGATAAGACTATCTGCAGATACGAGAATGGTTCGTTACAGGACCGGGCTCATAATAGTCTTTTGATTTTTTTGAAAAATCCTGAGAATATGAGGTCATATCTTACAGAAAATGAGATAGACATTGATGAAAAGCAGAAGACAAAATTGCTTGATATTGTAGAAAAACTTGAGCAGAATTTGGAATACAGAGAAAATAGAAAGTTTTTTGATGAATTTTTCTCCGAAATTCCATGTGAGGAAAATGGATTTAAAGGTTTTGATTATGAAAAATTGTGTGCAATGGTTTTATTTTTTGCAAATAAAAGCACAGAGCTGTTAAAGACAAAGCTGATGAAGCTGTTAAATTATTCAGACATGATTTTTTATAAGGAAAATGGTATTTCAATATCAGGGTTAAGGTATGCGCATTTACCATATGGCCCGGTTCCTGAAAATTTTGATATGCTTTTTGGAAGGATGGCAGCAGACCATTTGGCTCATATTGAGGTGACTTATGATAATGGATATGAAAAGCATCAGGTGATTCCTGAGTGTGATATGCCAAAGGGTGTTTTATCTGATGAGGAAAAGAATGTTCTTGAACGCATTTATTTGAAATTTAAGGATTTTGGTTCAGTTGATATATCAAACTATTCACATAAAGAAAAAGGTTATATTGCTACTAAGCAGGGAGAAATAATCTCTTATTCATATGCGAAGGATATTTGTCTAAATTAGATAGCATGAAATGAAAATAGAAGCAGCTTCCGGACTAACCGGAAGCTGCTTCCTTTAAATAGTGTACAATGTGCAAATTTTATTCCAGCGAATCCGGAATGCCATCATGGTCCAAATCTGCCATGTCTGCTCCGTGTGCACCGATATCCACAGTGTTTAAGGTGCGTCTTTTTAGCCTTGCAGCCTCAGATTGCTTGAGCAGATAGCTCTTTATCTCGCGTGAGTGCTTTACATGAACGAGCTTAAGCTCAGGGCTTGTGACATCGCCTGTGTAGCAGACTATGGTGCCGAGCCTGAAAATGCGCTCCATCAGTGATGTGGTGAGCTTTACATCAGCTACCTTGTACATGTAGCAGTCATCCTCAGTGGTGTTTAAAAGTCCGGACTCCACAGTGATAAAGGATGGTGTGATCGTGTACTTCGTGAAGGTCCACGGCAGACCGAAAAACAGCAGTCTCTTTCTCTCCTTAAAGATTACGGCATCGTCATCATCGATGGCGCCGGCTGTGGTGTTTTTGATTTGTGATTCATTTACTGGCATATTATTCTCCTTTTTGATGTTGAAATTGTCGTAATTGTATGAAAACTTCGCTACAATTGCTAAGCGTTCAGAACAGTTATATTCTGACATATATTCTACAACAAAAAAGTGTAAAAGCCAACTTGAATATTGCACTGAGATATTATATGATAGAAAAAATGTTAAAAACAATTAACTATTCAGAACCACTGAGAGCAGGAAAAGCTGATGTGTCATGCTTGCATGTAAACAGCAGGTTTTTCTGTTCTCAAGGTGGCTCGAATAGAGCCACCACCACACTCATGAGCAAAATTAGCTGCATAGCAGCGGGAAAGCACGTGTAACGTGCGTTTTTGCGAATGTGAGTGGTGTGGTTTGGAATAGTTACACGAATAAGAATGGAGGCAAATTATGCGTCACTTAATGAGTCCGTTGGATTTTTCTGTAGAAGAGTTGGACAAGCTTCTTGATCTTGCAAATGATATAGAGGCTCATCCTGAGAAATATGCACACAAGTGCGATGGAAAGAAGCTTGCAACCTGTTTTTACGAGCCAAGCACGAGAACCAGGCTTAGCTTTGAGGCTGCCATGCTTAATCTGGGAGGCTCGGTGTTGGGCTTCCACAGTGCTGATTCGTCATCTGCTTCAAAGGGCGAGAGCGTTTCAGATACTATCAGGGTTATTTCCTGCTATGCGGATATCTGTGCCATGCGTCATCCTAAGGAGGGTGCACCGCTTGTAGCTTCGGAGAAATCGCGTATTCCTGTAATCAATGCAGGCGATGGCGGTCATCAGCATCCTACCCAGACACTTGCTGATCTTCTTACGATCCGTTCCATCAAGGGCAGATTGAATAATATCACAATCGGCTTTTGCGGAGATTTAAAGTTTGGACGTACAGTGCATTCACTGATCAATGCACTTATCAGATATGACAATGTGAGAGTTGTGCTTATCTCGCCTGAGGAGCTTAAGGTGCCTGACTATGTGCGCGATGATGTGCTTCGTGCCAACAATATCGAGTTCAAGGAGGTAGAAAAGCTCGAGGATGCCATGGGAGAGCTTGATGTGCTCTACATGACACGTGTCCAGAAGGAGCGTTTCTTCAACGAGGAGGACTACGTGCGTCTGAAGGATTTCTACATTCTGACCAAGGAGAAGATGGAGCTTGCAAAGGATGATATGATTGTGCTTCATCCGCTCCCACGTGTGAATGAGATTTCTGTTGATGTGGATGACGACCCGAGAGCATGCTATTTCAGGCAGGCGCAGTATGCGGTTTACGTGCGTATGGCGCTGATTCTGACACTGCTTGGACTGGCTGAGGACTAAAGGAGGATAATATGCTGAATATTAGTGGAATACATGAGGGCTTTGTGCTCGATCATATCAAGGCAGGTATGAGTCTTCAGATTTACAGGGATTTAAAGCTTGACAAGCTTGACTGCACGGTTGCAATCATAAAGAATGCAAAGAGCAGCAAGATGGGCAAGAAGGATATCATCAAGGTAGAGTGTCCGATAGAGTCATTAGACCTCGATATCCTTGGATTTATCGACCACAACATCACCGTAAATGTGATAAAGGGTGACAAGATTGTGGACAAGATGGAGCTTAAGCTGCCTCATCAGGTGAAAAATGTCATCAAGTGCAAAAACCCAAGATGCATCACTTCAATTGAGCAGGAGCTTGACCAGATTTTTGTGCTTTCCGATGAGAAAAACGAAGTTTACCGTTGCAAGTACTGCGAGGAGAAATACGAAGGAGTTAAATAGTATCAGTTATGTATGCCAACGTGATTGTGGATATATCCCACGAAAAACTGGATAAGACATTTCAGTACAGCATCCCGGATGAGCTTTTATGCGACATCCGCCCGGGTGTGTGCGTGGATATTCCATTTGGCAGCCGCACTATCACAGGCTATGTGATTGAGGTCACGGATGAGCCTGAGTACGACCCGGCAAGGACAAAGCCTCTTATCGGGATAAAGGCAAACTCTGTGGCTGTGGAAGCAAAGCTCATCGCGCTTGCGGCATGGATACGGCGCAACTACGGCTCTACCATGAATCAGGCGCTAAAGACCGTTATACCTGTAAAGAAACAGGCTAAGGAGCAGGTGAGCCGCAGCATTGCACTGAAAATAGACAAGGTAAGGGCGAGGGCACAGCTGGCGCTTTGTGAGGCAAAAAATCAAAAGGCAAAGGCCAGGCTTTTTCGTGCCCTGATCGATGCTGATGATGGGGCGAGCCTTGAGTATTCCTTTGTGACAGGCAAGCTGTCTGTGTCGGCTGCCACCATAAGGGCGCTTGAGCAGAGCGGCTTTATCGAGGTCATCACACAGAACGGCTACAGAAATCCTGTGGAGCATATGAGCGTGGATACCTATGATAAGGTATTGAATGCTGCGCAGCAGAGTGTGGTCGATGCGATACAAGGTGATATTGCATCAGGCCTTAGAAATACGTATCTGATTAAGGGTGTAACCGGAAGCGGCAAGACAGAGGTATACATGGAGCTTATTGCACACTGTATACAGTCCGGGCGTCAGGCGATTGTGCTGATTCCTGAGATTGCACTTACTTATCAGACAGTGATGCGCTTTTTTTCCAGATTTGGGAACAGGGTTTCAATAATCAATTCAAGACTTTCAAATGGTGAGCGTTATGACCAGTTTGAGAGAGCTAAAAATGGTGATATTGACATCATGATTGGCCCGCGGTCGGCGCTGTTCACACCTTTTTCAAATTTAGGACTTATCATAATAGATGAAGAGCATGAGAATTCATACAAGAGTGAGTCGGTGCCGCGCTATCACGCCAGAGAGGTGGCGATAGAGTACGCGCGCATGTCCGATGCTATTGTGGTGCTTGGCTCTGCAACACCGTCCGTGGACAGCTACTACAAGGCAAAGACAGGCGTTTACAGGCTTTTGGAGCTTGATACGCGTGTGGACGACAGACCTCTTCCAAAGTGTGAGATTGTTGATTTGAGGCAGGAGCTTCGTGAGGGAAACCGCTCGATTCTTTCCACCAGGCTTCAGGAGCTCATGGAGGAGAGGCTTCAAAATGGTCAGCAGACCATGCTTTTTTTAAATAGAAGGGGCAAATCGGCATTTATGTCGTGCAGAGCGTGCGGTTTTGTGGTAAAATGTCCTCATTGCGATGTATCACTCAGTGAGCATAGAGGCGGAGTGATGGTCTGTCACTACTGCGGCTACAGACAGCCGGTGCCGAAGGTGTGTCCGAGCTGTGGCTCAAAGTACATTAGCGGCTTTAAGGCCGGCACACAGAAGATAGAGGCGATGGTGGCAAAGCGTTTTCCACAGGCGCGCATACTGCGCATGGATTATGATACCACGAGGGCAAAGGATTCGTATGAGAAGATTCTGCAGGCATTTTCCAATCATGAGGCCGATATACTTATCGGCACGCAGATGATTGTGAAGGGACATGATTTTTCAAATGTTACGCTGGTTGGAGTGCTGGCTGCGGATATGTCACTGCATGTGAATGATTTTCATGCGGCGGAGCGCACATTTGCGCTTCTGACCCAGGCGGCAGGGCGCGCAGGCAGAGGAAAGCTGCCCGGCAATGTGGTCATACAGACCTACGACCCTGACCACTACGCCATCCAGACTGCCAAAGAGCAGGATTATGAGGCTTTTTACGATAAGGAGATAGAGTACAGGAGGCTTATGAACTATCCGCCTGTATGGAATATGCTTTTAATCCATGTCACATCACCTGATGAGAGTGAGTGCGGCAGTATGGCGCAGAGAGTGCACGATACAGCGGCACAGATGATATCACATATAGAGAAGAGTCAGAGCCCGGATGATAGGCATCAGATTCAGCTCATAGGCCCTGCGGATGCGACCATCGCAAAGGTAAATGACATATACCGCAAGGTGCTTTACATGAAGACATCTGACTATGCGGCGCTCATTTCCGTAAAGGATGGCATAGAGCAGGCTGTGAAGGCTGATACGGCAATGAAAAATGCAAATATCTCATTTGATTTTAATCCGATGAGTGGATTTTGATAGATATAGAAGGAGGCAATTATGGCACTTAGAACTATTAGAGTGGAGGGAGACCCTGTACTTGGCAAGGTATGCAGAGAGGTTACGGAGGTGACTCCAAAGATAGTAACACTTATTGATGATATGCTTGAGACCATGTATGAGGCTAATGGTGTGGGACTTGCTGCACCGCAGGTCGGCATACTTAAGAGAATCGTTGTTATCGATGTGGGCGAGGGTCCAATCGTGATGATCAATCCTGAAATTATCGAGTCTGACGGAGAGCAGACCGGCGATGAGGGCTGTCTTTCAGTACCGGGAAAGGCCGGACAGGTAACACGCCCGAATCATGTAAAGGCCCGCTTCATGGGCGAGGATATGAATGAGTATGAGATAGAGGGAGAGGAGCTTTTGGCCAGATGCATCTGCCACGAGCTTGACCATCTTGACGGACATCTCTATGTGGAGAAGGTTGAGGGAGCACTTCACGATGTGACCTATGAGGATCCACAGGAGTAATTCTTAAGATGACATTTGTTATCCGGGCTTTTAAAAATATCTGGGAGGCAGTAATATGAGAGTAATTTTCATGGGAACACCGGATTTTTCGGTGGGAACACTTGAGGCAATTATAGAGGCAGGGCACGAGGTGGCGCTGGTTGTCACACAGCCGGACAAGCCGAAGGGTCGCGGCAAGGCAATGCAGTACACACCGGTCAAGGAGTGTGCGCTTTCGCACGGCATTGAGGTATTCCAGCCGGTTAAAATAAGAGAGTCTGCCAATATAGAGTACCTCAGAAAGTTTAATGCAGATATAATAATTGTGGTGGCTTTTGGACAGATTCTGTCAAAGAGTATTCTTGATATGCCACGCTACGGCTGTATCAATGTGCATGCTTCACTTCTGCCAAAGTACAGAGGTGCGGCTCCTATCCAGTGGGCTGTGATTAACGGTGACGAGTTTACCGGTGTCACTACCATGAGGATGGATGAGGGTGTAGATACCGGCGATATGATTGCAAAGAGCACAGTCAGGCTCGCACCTGATGAGACCGGTGGCAGCCTGTTTGAAAAGCTCTCGGCAGAGGGAGCAAAGCTGTGTGTGGAGACCATGAAGATGATAGAGGATGGTACTGCAGAGTACACTCCTCAAAACAGTGAGGAAGCCACACATACATCAATGATCAGCAAGGAGCTTGGCTTTATCGACTGGACAAAGCCTGCTGTTGAGCTTGAGAGGCTTATAAGAGGGCTCAATCCATGGCCGAGCGCATATACACATTTAAACGGCAAGACATTTAAGGTGTGGAGTGCAAGGGTGATTGAAGGCAGCGATGATTACGAGCCGGGCTGTATTTATCATATCGGTAAAAATGATATGTATGTACAGACAGGAAAAGGAGCATTATCTTTAGTAGAGGTACAGCTCCAGGGCAAGAAGCGCATGGATACAGGCTCATTTTTGAGAGGCTGTCATGTGGAAGAGGGCTCATTTTTCACGTTATAGTTATTCATTATAAGTAACTATTCAGAACCACTGAGAACAAAAATGCTGATGAGGCGGGGATGAATAGTTACAATAAAAGCAAGGAGAGATGATACATGGGATATTATTACTGGGATCCGACATATATACTCGTTGTGATAGGTGCAGTGATATGTATGATTGCATCGGCAAGAGTTAAAGGTACATTTAATAAATACTCACAGCTAAGAAGCATGTCAGGCATGAATGGTGCACAGGTGGCTCAGAGAGTGCTTCAGGCGGCAGGCATATATGATGTGCAGGTGCGTCATGTGTCAGGCAGTCTGACGGACCACTACGATCCACGCACCAAAACCGTGAATTTATCTGATCCTGTGTACAACGCTACATCGGTTGCAGCGCTTGGTGTAGCTGCCCACGAGTGTGGACACGCTATACAGCATGCAAAAAACTATGCACCTCTTTCAATCAGAAGTGCACTCGTGCCTATAGCCAATTTTGGCTCCATGCTTGCATGGCCTGTTATACTTATCGGCCTGTTATTTAACACACGCTCATCAGGGCTTATTATTGATATAGGCATATTGCTGTTTTCGGCAGCAGTGCTTTTCCAGCTTGTGACTCTTCCTGTAGAGTTTGATGCTTCAAGGCGTGCGCTTGTTATGCTTCGCACACAGGGCATACTTGCAGATGATGAGCTTAAGTACACGAGAAGGGTGCTTAAATCAGCGGCACTTACCTATGTAGCCAGTGCGGCGGCTGCTATTTTACAGCTTCTTCGTATCATACTTATCACAAACGGACGCAGACGGGATGACTGATATTGTTTTAGCTGCTTGAAGCAGGACAGCAAGGTAAGGCAATTAGGTAAGACAGTTTAAATTGGATAAATAAACATAGAAAATTAAATGTAGATTAAACTATATGACATCGAATAATAAGAATAAAAATAATCACAGTAAAAATAATATACAGGCACACTCTGTAGATACGCGTGAGCTTGCTCTTGAGATGCTTATTGAGATTAATGAGCGTGGAGCGTTTTCACATATAGTGCTTCGCAGTGTGCTTGACAAATATCAGTATCTGCCAAAGCAGGACAGAGCCTTTATGACGAGGCTTGTTGACGGCACCATCGAGTATATGCTGCAGCTCGACTACATCATAGACTCTTTCTCAAAGACAAAGGTAAAGAAGATGAAGCCTTTTATCAGAAACCTCCTTCGCATGAGCGTCTACCAGATAAAGTACATGGATGCGGTGCCGGATTCGGCGGTATGCAATGAGGCAGTGAAGCTTGCAAAGCGGCATAAGTTTGCACAGCTTTCGGGCTTTGTAAACGGTGTACTCAGAAATATTGCAAGAAATATTGACTCAGTAGAGCTTGATACACTAAGCATCCGATACGCCATGCCACAGTGGATAGTGGACAGATTTGTTGCTGCATACGGAGAGAAGAAGGCAGAGGAGATTTTCAAGGCGTTTCACAGTAAGAGTACAATAAGCATCAGGACAAACCTGACCAGGTGCTCTCCGGATGAGCTTCGCACAATGCTTGAGGCAGAGGGTGTGACGGTCACAGCGGTTGATGAGCTTGACTATGCATTTGTTATATCAGGATTTGATTATTTGAATGGCTTGCAGAGCTTCAGAGACGGACTTTTCTATGTACAGGATATCAGCTCCATGCTTGTTGCACAGACTGCAGCTCCCAAGAAGGGCGACTATGTGATAGATGTGTGCGCAGCACCGGGTGGCAAGAGCACCCACATCGCTGAGCTTTTGCAGGGAAGCGGACATGTGCTCGCGCGTGACCTGACTGATACCAAGGTTGGTATGATTGAGGAAAATATAGAAAGGCATGGTCTTAACAATATGTCTGCAGAGGTGTGGGATGCCACAGTGCCTGACGATGATTCCGTAGGAAAGGCAGATATACTGATCTGTGATCTGCCGTGCTCAGGGCTTGGAGTGCTCGGCAGAAAGAAGGACATCCGCTACAAGATGACACCTGAGTCTGTAGATGAGCTTGTCGCTCTTCAAAGACAGATACTTGATACCGTGCATACATATGTGAAGCCAAACGGAGTGCTCGTTTACAGCACATGTACAATAGATGAGGCTGAGAATGAGGACAATGTGAGGTGGTTTGTTGAAAAGCATCCTGAGTTTGAGCTGGATAAGAGCTTTGCGGATGGCGTCGGAATGAAACAGATGCTGCCCGGTGAGCATGGAAGTGACGGATTCTTCATTGCAAGATTTATAAAAAGTAAATCATGAAGTAATAAACAATAACAATACGAAAAATAATTATAGAGCAGTAATTAAATGTAAATTTAATAAAAGTGATATGGAACAGATAATAAAAGAACAACTAACCGACATCAAATCAATGAATATGGACGAGCTCACAGAGTTTATCATATCGCTCGGAGAAAAGAAATTCCGTGCGAAGCAGATATATGAGTGGATTCATGTGAAGCATGTGGACAACTTTGATGAGATGACTAATATTTCAAAAAAGTTCATACAGGTATTAAAGGACAATGCAATGCTCATCTCGCTTAAAAAAGAGCAGGTGCAGGTGTCAAAGCTCGATGGCACGAGAAAATATCTTTTTTCGCTGGACGACGGCAATGTAATAGAGAGTGTGCTTATGAAGTACAAGCACGGTAATTCGGTGTGCATTTCTTCGCAGGTCGGCTGCAGGATGGGGTGCAGATTCTGTGCATCCACTCTTGACGGACTCGTCAGGGGACTTAGGCCGTCTGAGATGATTGACCAGATTTACCGGATAGGCAAGGACATAGGAGAGCGCATCTCAAATGTGGTTGTCATGGGCACAGGCGAGCCTCTTGACAATTATGACAATCTGCTGCGCTTTATAGAGCTTCTCACTGATGAAAACGGTATCAATATCAGCCAGCGCAATTTGACTGTTTCCACCTGTGGTATCGTACCTCGCATGAGACAGCTTGCAGATGAAAAGCTTTCAATCACGTTGGCGCTTTCACTGCATGCCTCCAATCAGGAAAAGAGAAAGGCTCTCATGCCTGTTGCAAACAGCTTTGATATACATGATGTGGTCGATGCATGCAAGTATTATTTTGCACAGACCGGCCGCAGAGTCACCTTTGAGTACAGCTTAGTCGGCGGAGTGAACGACACAGCCGAGGATGCAGCAGAGCTTTCTGCGCTTGTGCATGGCATGAACTGTCATATAAATCTGATTCCGGTCAACCCTATAAAGGAGCGCGACTACGTGCAGTCCAACAAGGATGTTATAGAGGCTTTCAAAAAGAGACTTGAAAAAAACGGAATTAATGTTACTATTAGAAGGGAAATGGGCAGAGATATAGACGGTGCCTGTGGACAGCTTCGCAAGAAGCATATAGATAAAGAGAGAGGAATAAACTAGATGAAGACGTTTTCCATTACGGATGCAGGTGCTATTCGTGAGATGAATCAGGATTTTTATTTCTCGTCTGACACTGCAGTAGGAAATCTTCCGAATCTTTTCATCGTAGCAGATGGAATGGGAGGACACAAAGCCGGTGACTATGCTTCCAGATACACTATAGAGCGTGTGGTTGCATCGGTATCGAGAAATGCCGGGGATGAACCGGTATCCATCATCAAAGAGGCAATCAACAAGGCAAATGAGCTTTTGGTGGCTGAGTCTCGTGAGGATGAAGCTAAGCGTGGAATGGGTACCACCTTAGTCATAGGAACTATTATAGGAAACAAGCTTTTTGTGGCCAATATAGGTGACAGCAGGCTTTATATTGTAGGCAGCACAGAGCAGATCAGACAGATTACCAGGGATCATTCACTGGTTGATGAGATGGTCAGGCTGGGTGAGATAAATGCCGATGAGGCGAGAGTTCATCCGGACAAGAATATCATCACCAGAGCTGTCGGAGCAGCGGATCATGTGGAGGCAGATTTCTTTGAGGTCGAGCTATGTGAGGACGACAGGATTCTTCTGTGTACAGACGGACTTACCAATATGGTGAGAGATGAAGAAATATGCGATACTATTAGGCAAAATGATAATATCGAGACAGCAGCGTCACAGCTTGTCGCCATGGCCAATGCAAACGGTGGCCGCGATAATATCACTGTAATGATCATTAAACCATTTTAAGACGAGGTAATAACAGATGTTAGAGATAGGAAGTTTTTTATCGGATCGATACGAGATCCTAAGCAAGGTTGGCGCAGGCGGTATGTCCGATGTATACAAGGCAAAAGACCATATACTAAGCCGTTTCGTAGCTATAAAGGTTTTAAAGCAGGAGTTTTCGGAGGATAGTTCATTTGTGACCAAGTTCCGTGCTGAGGCACAGTCAGCAGCAGGACTTGAGCATCCGAATATCGTAAATATCTATGATGTAGGCAGCGAGAATGGTCTGTACTACATTGTCATGGAGTATGTCGAGGGCATCACACTTAAGACTTATATCGAGAAAAAGGGCCAGCTGTCATTCAAGGAGTCTGCAAGTATTGCAATCCAGGTGGCAAGGGGCATAGAGGCCGCTCACAATAAAAATATCATCCACCGTGATATCAAGCCGCAGAATATCATTATTTCTACAGATGGCAAGGTAAAGGTGACAGACTTTGGAATTGCAAAGGCTACATCTTCAAATACAATAAGCTCAGATGTGATGGGCTCAGTACACTATGCATCTCCGGAGCAGGCAAGAAACGGCTTCGTTGATGGCAGAAGTGATATTTACTCACTGGGAATCGTGATGTTTGAGATGGTTACAGGTCGTGTGCCGTTTGACGGTGATACCACAGTGGCAGTTGCACTGCAGCACTTGCAGGAGGAGATTGCAAAGCCAAGCATCTACGCACCGGATCTGCCGATCAGCTTTGAGAAAATCATCTTAAAGTGTACACAAAAGACACCGGATCGCAGATACCAGACTATTGAGGAGCTTCTCACAGACATAAGACGCTCGCTTGCGCATCCTGATGAGGATTTCGTTACAATAGCACCACTCGTTGACGGTGGCAAGACCAAGGTTATAAGCCCTGAGGAGCTTGACAAGATAAAAGAGGGCAGAGGTGTCGCAGAGGACTTAAACGATGATGATACCGATGCAGATAATGATGATGAGTATGCTGACGATGAAGACGATGATGATTATGATGAGTCACTCTTAGACGACGATGATGACGAAGAAGACGACGATGACGATGATGATGACGGCAAGCTTTTAAATCCAAAGATGGATAAGGCAATCACAATCATGGGTATAGTAACAGCCGTAATCATAGTGATAGTTATCATATATCTTGCACTTTCAGTGGCAGGAGTGTTTAAGTTTGGCGGCAAAAAGAACTCAGAGTCACAGCAGACCGAGTCACAGACACAGACCGAGTCGGAATCGGAGTCAGAGACACAAACTGAGACAGAGGGTCAGATGATTGACATCAGAGGTATGTCAGTGGAGGATGCTCAGAAGGCAGTAGACCGCTTAAAGCTTGACCTCACAGTATTTGCATTTGAGACAAAGCAGTCAGATGAAAAGGACGGCACAATCCTTGAGCAGGATGTAAAGGCCGGAGATACAGTAAAGCGTGGCTCACAGATCAATGTAGTTATCGCAGGAAAAGGTGATAGCACATCAGAGATGGTCAAGGTACCAAGTGTAATCGGAAAGACCAAGAGCTCAGCAAAGAGCACACTCGAGTCAGCCGGCTTTAGCGTCACCTTCGAGTACGGAGATTACAATGACAGTGTAGCAGCAGACGTAGTAACAGCACAGTCACCATCAGCCAAAAACAAGGCCGCAAAGGGCAGCACAGTAACAGTAACCCTCTCACCGGGCCAGAAGCCAATCACCGTGCCAAACGTAGTAGGCTATTCACAGTCACAGGCAGAAAGTGCCCTCGCAGGAGCAGGTCTCAAGTACACCTACGCCGACTCACAGTACAGCGACACAGTATCCGCCGGCAACGTAATCAGCCAGACCAAATCCGGCGAAACCGTAGCCGCAGGCACCACAATCACACTGACACTCAGTAAGGGAAAGCAGGAGATATCGACTAACGTAAGTAAAGGAATTAGTTATAGTGGAGAGGGAACTGTAGTAAAAGCAGAGTATAAGCTTGTAGGTAAAAGTGGAACTGTATACGATAAGGGTTCATATGAAAATACGTCATCATTTACAGTTTCAGGAACAATGAAAGAAGCTACAGGAAGTATTGTAGTTACTTGGACAGTTCAGACAGGGGAAACAGATGAAGCTGGAAATCCTGCAAAAGTTACACTTGATCCGGTAACGTATAGCGTGCCATAAGCATAAGAGAAGTTAAATAATTATTATAAACCGGAATAGCAAAAAAGAGGTAGATATTGCCATAACGTGGGGCAGCACAAGGAAAACGAGCCGTAGCGCAGCTACGTCAAGTTTTCCGCCACCCCGCGGGCGAAAACCTGAACTCGCGGAGAGGAACTAGGGAAGCGGGGCAGGCATGTGTTCCGAAGAAAAAATATGAACTGCCCCGGGGTGCCATAAGCCTACCGAGGAGAGAACAGGGCAGAGCAAACCATAGACTGTCCGTAGGAGAGCTCGGGGCCGGCTTCATATTTTTTAAGAGGAATATATGCCTGCCATCGCCACCTCACAACCTCAAAGCGCGGCATATACCCCGCCGAAAGCGTGACTCCTTCAAATACAAAAGCACACAAGGAAAACCATGACAGGAAAAATTATTAAAGGAATTGCCGGCTTCTACTACGTCTACGTAGAAGAAGCAAACAAAGCAAACGAAGCTGCCACAGGCGGCACCCTCTACGAGTGCAAAGCAAAAGGCACCTTCAGAAAACAAAAGATAAAGCCACTGGTAGGCGATACAGTCGACATAGCAGTCCTCGACGAGGAAAAGCACATAGGCAATGTCGAGCGTATACTGCCACGGAAAAACGAACTTATCAGGCCGGCTGTGTCCAATATAGACATGGCCCTGGTTATTTTTGCATCCGCAAAGCCGGATCCCAATTTCAACCTGCTTGATAGGTTTTTGTGTATGATGGAGTACCAGCATGTGCCGGTCACAATATGCTTCAACAAAATGGACTTAATCACGCCAAAAAAGCAGCAGGAGCTTAAAAGCATATACGAGCCGGCAGGCTACAGAGTGATGTTTACCAGCACGAAAACAGGCGAGGGCATAGATGAGATAAAGCACGTTTTAGAGGGAAGGACGACCACGGTTGCAGGCCCCTCAGGTGTTGGCAAGTCATCCATCATCAACTGTCTGCAGGATGATGTGCAGATGGAGACCGGGCACATAAGTGAGAAAATAGAGCGCGGAAAGCACACGACCAGACATTCTGAGATTATTCCGATAAAGGATGGCACATATATCATGGATACACCGGGCTTTAGCTCAATGGATGTGCCGGGCTTTGAAAAGGAAGATCTATGGACCTGTTATCCGGAGTTTGTAGAATATGAGCCGTATTGCAGGTTTCAGGGCTGCAGTCATATAAACGAGCCGGACTGCGGTGTGAAGGAGGCTCTTTCAGATGGGAAAATATCGCAGGTGCGGTATGATAACTATAAGCTTCTGTATGAGGAGCTGAAAAACAGACAAAAGTATTAATTTAAAGCATAATCAAACGGAGGAAAACATGAATTGTTTATCACCATCAATTTTATCAGCGGATTATTCAATACTTGGAGAGCAGCTTAAGCAGCTTGACGAGGCCGGAGCACAGTATGTGCATATAGATGTTATGGACGGCAGCTTCGTCCCAAGCATATCAATAGGACTGCCGGTCATAAAGACAATCAGAAAGTGCACGGAGCGCATGTTTGATGTGCATCTGATGATAGATGAGCCGGTCAGATACATAGATGATTTTGCGGCAGCAGGCGCTGATATCATCACAGTCCATGCGGAGGCATGTAAGCATCTTGACAGGACAATCGAGGCAATAAAGGAAAAGGGCATACTGGCAGGCGTAGCATTAAATCCGGCTACTCCGCTTTCTGCTATAGAGTATGTGCTTCCTAAGGTGGATATGGTGCTTATCATGACGGTAAATCCTGGCTTCGGAGGACAAAAGCTTATTCCGTACACTGTAGACAAGGTGCGCGACTTAAAGGCGCTTCTCGAGAAAACCGCAAACAAGGCTGATATAGAGGTGGACGGTGGTGTCAATCTGGAGAATGTTGAGACACTGCTTGCGGCAGGAGCCAATATCATTGTTGCGGGAAGTGCGGTGTTTAGCGGAGATATAGAAGAAAATGTAAAGGGTTTTCTGAATATCATGATGTAACAGATGCAGGTTAAAACGGAAATGCTTCCGGGGCTTAAGCAAATGTGGATATGTTATTAAGGAGAGGGTGGATAAAATGCGGTATTTGATTGTATGTGGTGGAAAAATAGATAAGGAATTTGGCTTAAACGAGATAAAGACTGACGGAATAGATGCCATAATTGCGGCTGACAGCGGAATGGATTTTCTGTACGAAAACGGTGTCACACCTGATATAATTGTAGGTGATTTCGATTCAACTAAGACAAATGCATTGGAGTATTTTGAGAGAAAGGGACAGACTGAGATACGCAGGCTCAATCCCGTAAAGGATGATACCGATACAGAGTATGCCATAAGACTTGCCATAAGCGAGGGTGCACGAAGTATAGTGGTGCTTGGAGCAACAGGCAGCAGAATAGACCATGTGCTTGGAAATATTTCACTTTTGGGAATAGGCCTGGAAAGTAAAACCGATATCAGCATTATCGATACAAACAACCGCATAAGGATGGCAGATAAGCCGGTAACCATTGAAAAATCAGCACAGTATGGCCGGTTTGTATCTCTTATAGCACTGACAGACGACAATGAGGTGAGCCTTAAGGGCTTTAAGTATCCTGTTACTGATTATTCCTTTGACAGGTTTACATCGCTTGGTATATCCAATGAAATAGTCGATGACCATGCAGTGGTTGATATCCATAGAGGAAAATTTATCATTATTGAGTCAAAAGATTGACTTTTTGGGAGTTTTGGTCTACTATGGTTTTAGAATTATTTCGGAAAAGCTTGATTACAGGAGGATTGATTTACACTGTGTCGGCTTTGGAACGTGATGGGGTAATTAGATGATAGAGAAGTATTATAGCGGGGTAATCGAGCAGATATACAATCGCATAGGAAAAGAGACTCGAAATATCGTAATGGCGAATTATAGCAATGATTTTTCGATTGAAAATCTTGAGGTTATAAGACGTTATCAAAGCAATGAGGATAACGTCTTTTTTGCATACAGTGAGTTCTCTTACAATACGCTGGTCGGAGCTTATGAGCCATTTTTGGACATCATATGCAATATGCACAGGCGCTTCATAGGCGGAAGCTTTGATGATTTCCAGAAGGAGTGCGGTGTGTACTATCTGCACAGACAGGTGTTAAACAGCTATTATGAGACCGGTGAGTGCTTCAGAGAGGAGACAGTGCTGTTAAATGAGGTTGCATATGAGCAGAGACGCATGACGATGGCCATAGCTGACATGCTCAAGAGGCTTTCTGAGGTGAGGCCTTTGATGATTGTGATAAACAGATTCCAGATGGCGTCTAAGAGCTCAATTGAGACCATCAAGTATCTGATTGACAATCCATGCGCCAATATCGGTATCGTGTTAGGTGTCAATGCCATAGTCAAGGGTACTGACAGTACTGTTGAGGTGTGGGATCGTATAGTTGAGTCGCTTGAGGACAGGAGTGCCATATACTATATAGGCAGTGCTGGATCGCTTAAAAATAACATAAAAAACACGAATGATGATGAGCTGTATATCACTACAAACTTTGAGCAGAGTATCCAGGAAGCATCAAATATTATGGAGTTTCTGGATTTTGAGCAGGCAAGAAGAGGCTGCCGCATCATAGAGCATAAGCTTAAGTTTGAGGATGCATGGATTGATGAAAAGAGTCTGAGACGTTTTTATTTGGTCTATGCCAGGACCTGTGTTTTACTTGGAGAGATGTCCAAAGCGATTGAGCTCACGAATGAATACAAAGCGCTGATACCGGAAAATGACAGTGAGCATTATCTTTCACTGTATTATTTCATGAAGGGCACCTGCTATATGTATCAGGGTAAGCTTGAGAAGGCCGGAAACAGTGCAAAGAGTGCCTATGACTATGCAGTTTTGGCAGAGGATGACATACTGATATTTAAGGCTGAGCTTTTGTCAGTCATGATAAAGATGTCAGGCTGGTACAATATATTCTTCTGTGTACAGGATATACCTGTCAGTGATGAAATTATAGAAAAGCTCATAAAGCACGGCTACAGGAATCATCTGGCACATATATATATTTACGCATACGACAATAGCCGGGATGTGGTGAAGCAGTCCTTTTATGATGAATCATTACTAAAGCATTTTACGAAGGGACTTGAGCTTGCGAAGGAGATAGGAAATGAGCAGCTTGTGTATGATGCATATCAGAAGACTATCATGCTTGCCAGCACAAGCGGTCTCAACGAGATTGCTTTTTTATATGTTATCCGTACATACGAGTTCATGAAGGGGCACGGCAATATATATGTTGCGAGAGTGCTTTCGTCCATAGGCTACAATTTAAGTGCCATGGGTAAAAATGAGCTGGTTGACAATTATTACAATGCTGCAATCAATATGTTATATTACCTGAAGATGCCGGAGGATATAGCTGAGGTGTATTATAACAAGTCTCTTAACTATATCATGCAGGGCAATTATAAGGAGGCGGTCCATGCACTTTTAGTTGCAATGAAGACTATTATAAAGCTTCATCTAAACAGCTTAAGAGTGTGCAACACGAGTAAGGTATATGCGCTTCTTGCGCTTGCATCTATATTTTCTGGTGACAGATTCAGCTGTGAGCGCTATCTGCTCAGCTGCAAGCAGTTTCTTAATTATGTCATCTACAGAGTAATTGACACCACAAGAACTGAGGCAGTCCATGACTATTCCAGATGCGATGATGAGATGTTCCTTTACTCCTTTGCATCAGCCATGCTCTTGTGGCACGATGGTGAAAAGGAAGAAGCCTTTTTACGTTTTGAGGATGCGGAGAGATATCTCGTTAATGCGGAGGGAAACGAATTTTTTGCATATTCGATATACAGGGAAAGCAGGATGAAGCTGTTTGAGCTGCTCGGCAAAAATGAGCTTATAGAGCATGAGAGAATACTTTTAGAGGCACACAATAAAAGGATGCATGAAATAGCAGAGGCAGCTCCGCTTGACATGTTAAAAAATATCAACCTGGAGTCACTGAGTGATGGCCATATCAATGAGCGGCAGATTAATATGCTTGTAAAGCAGCATGGACTCGAAAAGGATTATCAGGGCTCAAAGCGTCAGATGGAGTTTATTTCCATATGGCAGACCATTATCGATGTCAATGACCAGAAGAAGGACACCATGATTGAAAATGCCATGAGCAATTTCATCAATCATTTCAGTCTTGACTGTGCGCTGATCATAGATCTGCACGCGAAGGAGCCGCAGGTGCTTTATAATGATACGGGCTGTGATATGACAGATGAGGTTATAAAGGGTATATGTGATATCATGATAGACTATCCGGAGGGCATTGCCACATCAAAGATTGCAGAGGGCTTCTACGAGTATGAAAATGTCATCTCGTACTTCGGCGTGGATGATGTATGCTCATTTGTCGCAGTGCCTTTTATCAAGAATGATGCGCTTTCAAGTGTACTCATAGCATATGTGCGCATGAAGGACAACTGGCATGGCTCAATCGAGCGATACATGCTCAACGAGGATGATCTGAGCATTTTCAAGCTGTTATTCAGAGAGCTTGAGTATTCCATTGCCCGTATTGAGGCTAATGAGAAGGCCAATGAGATGAACAAGAGACTGAAGCAGGCAGCTGTCACTGACATGCTTACCGGTATCTATAACAGAGCAGGTATGTATCAGGAGATTGAAAAGCTTGAAAAGCGCATAAGTGTGACATCAGGTGGCATGGATGTGGGGCTTATGTTTATTGACCTGGACAATTTCAAGCATTATAATGATACATATGGTCATGATGTGGGAGATCTGATACTTAAGGAGATGGCCTTTGTGTTCAAGGAAGTGGCTAAGGACAGAGGCTTTGTGAGCAGATATGGCGGTGATGAGTTCATCATAGTCATTGAGTCATGTGCCAGATACGAGCTTGAGAATATTGCAAAGGATATCTATGCGAGGATTGCAGAGGCGGATGGCTTCAGCAGGCAGATAAAGAAATATCTCGACCATGACGTTGAGTTTAATGAGGAGAAGAATATCACCTGTTCCATCGGTATTTCATATGAGAGAAATGTTACCAGTGAGAGTCAGATTACCGAGCTCATTAAAAAGGCGGACGATCTGATGTATACAGTAAAGACAGGCGAGAAAGGACACTATGCATTCTTTTAAATCAGATGAATTTAAGATAAGAGTACTGACAAAGGATGATGCGGAGGAGTACAATGCACTGCTTCGTTATGCGTTTCAGGTGACGGAGGCAGACCTTGCCGAGACCGGCTGGAAAGATGACGAAATCAAGCAGTCGAAGTTTCCGGTGCTTGAGAGAGCTGATGTGCTCGGCTGCTTCAATATCATTGACAAAAAAGAGGAGCTTGTGGCGCAGTTTGCGGTATATCCGCTTGATATGAATATATATGGTGAGCGCTATGAGGTGGGCTTTGTCACAAGTGTTTGCACGTATCCTGAGTACACCGGTCATGGTCTCATGAAAAAGCTCATGAGAAAGAGTCTTACGAGAATGCGCGACAGCAACAAGTCGTTTGCTCTTTTGTACCCATACTCCATACCTCTTTACAGAGGGCTTGGCTGGGAGATTATCTCAAACAAGATGACATATGTGATAAAGGACAGACAGATTCCCACAAAGCTTAAGGAGCCGGGCTATGTGCGCCGTGTGCAGTGGGATGACGAGCAGTTTAAGAAGCTTCATACTCACTTTGCCGCAAAGACGCACGGCTGTCTGTACAGAAACAATCTGGCTTGGGAGGAGTACTTCCGCTGGGATGAGGACGATACGATGGTCGCCATCTACTACAACGAGGATGATGAACCGTGTGGCTATATGGTATATCTTATCAGCTCCGATGTCATGCACATCAAGGAGCTCATCTACTTAAACCGTGAGGCACAGCTTGGCCTGTGGGAATACATTCATGCGCATGATTCCATGATAGATGAGGTCAGAGGCAACAACTATTACAGCGAGCCTATCGCTTTTGAGCTCGATGACAGTGATATAAAGGAGACGATCAGACCATACGCCATGGGCAGAATCATCGATGTGGCGCAGTTTATTTCACAGTACAACTGTGACCCTGATGGTCCAAGCGGCTGCTTTAGCTTCGAGATAGAGGATGAGCTTCTGCCGTGGAACAATGGCACATTCGTCATTGATTTTGAGAAAGGGCACTGTGCTCTCACCGACAAAAAGCCGCAGTATCACATTAGCATGTCTATTGGCACATTTACCACACTGCTTTTGGGCTACAAGAGTGCGGAGAAGCTTTTGCAGATGGGCAAAATACAGACTACATATGATGCTGTTGCAAAGCTTGATGATATTTTATACCATGAGATACCATATGTATCTGACTATATATAATTAAAGGTAAAGGAAAATAATATGTCAAATTATGTGATTAGCTGCTGTTCAACAGCAGATCTTACCAAAGAGCATATGCTTGATAGGAATATTAAGTACGCGTGCTTTCACTATGAGCTCGATGGCAAAGAGTATATGGATGATTTAGGACAGTCCATGCCACTGCCGGATTTCTACAAGGCAATGGAAGCCGGTGCCATGACAAAGACCTCGCAGATCAATCAGGAGGAGTACATGGAGTACTTCAGACAGTTTCTGGATGAGGGATATGATGTGCTTCACTGCGCACTAAGCTCCGGTATATCAGGTACAGTCAACTCGGCAAGGCTTGCAAAGGAGGCTTTGGAGGAGGAGTATCCTGACAGAAAGATATATGTGATTGATTCGCTGGCAGCATCGTCTGGCTTTGGCCTTTTGATGGATAAGCTCGCTGACCTTAGGGATAGCGGCATGGATATCGATACACTGGCAAATTGGACTATGGAGCACAGACTTGAGGTGAATCACTGGTTCTTCTCATCAGACCTTACATTTTTTATCAGGGGAGGCCGTATCTCAAAGACCGCGGGCTTCGTGGGAAATGTGCTGAATATCTGCCCTTTCATGAATGTGAGCAATGAGGGAAAGCTTATTGTGCGTGAGAAAATCCGTACCAAAAAGAGGGCGATAAAGGAGATGCTTGTGAAGATGCAGGCACTCTGCAAGGACGGTGCCGATTATTCAGATAAGGTCTACATATCAAATTCCGCATGCTATGAGGATGCTAAGGCCGTAGCTGATCTGATAGAGGCTGCTTTTCCTAAGATGAAGGGCAAGGTAGAGATAAATGATATCGGTACTACTATAGGAAGCCACACCGGTCCCGGAACAGTTGCATTGTTTTTCTGGGGCAATAAGAGAGAGGATTAGTCAGATATTTTGACATGAATTTCTGATTAGAATAATCAAAATCAATAAAGTTGATTATATTTTTATAAAAAGTTAAATTACATCAACTAAAGTGATTAAATATAATCATTCCAATAACTGCGCTTATGTGTTACAATTATATCAGTTCAAACGAAAAGAGGTTTTAAGATGAAAGGATATGAAAAATACGAGCGCAGTTATTTTCTGCCTCCTGAATGCACTTATGACTGGGTTAAGAAGGATTATATAGATAAAGCACCACTGTGGTGTTCGGTTGATTTACGTGATGGCAACCAGGCTCTTATAGAGCCGATGAGCCTTGAGGAGAAGCTTGACTTCTTTAAGATGCTTGTAGATATAGGCTTTAAGGAAATCGAGGTAGGTTTCCCGGCAGCCTCTGAGACAGAGTTCAATTTCACAAGAGCTCTTATTGAGAGGGATATGATTCCGGATGATGTCACTATACATGTGCTGACACAGGCCAGAGAGCATATCATCAAGAAGACCTTCAAGGCACTTGAGGGAGCACCGAGAGCGGTTGTACATCTGTACAATTCCACATCTGTTGCACAGCGTGAGCAGGTGTTCAAGAAGTCAAAGGAAGAGATAAAGCAGCTTGCAGTTGACGGAGCTATCTTACTGAGAGACCTTGCGGCTGCGACTGACGGTAATTTCCGTTTCCAGTATTCACCGGAGAGCTTTTCGGGCACAGAGGTGGATTATGCGGTTGATGTGTGCAACGCAGTGCTTGATGTATGGCAGCCAAAGGCTGATAACAAGGCCATTATCAATATCCCTACCACAGTAGAGAATGCTATGCCACATGTTTTTGCCACACAGATAGAGTATATCGACAAGCATCTTAAGTACAGAGACGGAGTAGTGCTGTGCTTACATCCTCACAATGACAGAGGCTGCGGTGTTGCCACATCAGAGCTTGGCGTGCTTGCAGGAGCTGAGGAGATAGAGGGTACACTGTTTGGAAACGGTGAGAGAACAGGAAATGTCGATATAGTGACACTTGCCATGAATCTCTACTCACACGGAGTGGATCCACAGCTTGATTTTTCAAATCTGCCTGAGATCAGGGAGAAGTATGAGACATATACCAGAATGAAGGTAGGAGAGAGACAGCCATATGCGGGAGACCTTGTATTCTCTGCATTTTCAGGCTCTCATCAGGATGCTATCTCAAAGGGCATGGCATGGAGAGAGGAAAAGAAGCTTGATAAGTGGACAGTTCCATATCTGCCTATAGATCCAAAGGATGTCGGCAGGACATACGAGGCTGATGTTATCCGTATCAACAGCCAGTCAGGAAAGGGAGGAGTGGCTTATATCCTTAAGCAGAGCTTCGGTATCAATGTGCCGCAGCAGATGAGGGAGCAGGTCGGATACATGGTCAAGCAGGTATCTGACGAGGAGCACAAGGAGCTCTCACCTGAGTGGGTACACAGCATCTTTACAGACAATTATGTGGATTTCCATCCATATTTTACTATACCGGAGTGTCACTTTAAGCAGGTGAACGGCATTTTCGCAGAGGCAGTTATTTTACACAATGACAGCACCAGAAAGGTAGATGCCAACGGAAACGGCCGTCTCGATGCAGTCAGCAATATAATAAAGCAGTATTTTGACATCAGCTTTGAGCTTACCGTATACGAGGAGCATGCGCTTTCACACGGCTCTTCATCAAAGGCTATGGCATACGTGGGTATCACAGTTGACGGCAAGATGTTCTGGGGCGCAGGTGTGGATGAGGATATCATCAAGGCATCAATCGGAGCACTTGTTGTTGCAGTAAACCATTACCTTGCCACCAAGGCTGACAGCCATGTGAAGGATGAGCGCTATATCGCCATGCTCAACTTCATCCAGGCCAACTACAAGACGGTATCGCTTGCAGACATGGCTGCACAGTTCAACCTGACAGAGCCTTATATCTCCAAGTACATAAAGGAGAAGTCAGGCAAGACCTTCGGAGAGCTGGTAACCAATGCCAAGATGAAAAAGGCACGCACACTGCTTAGAAACAGCATTACAACTGTTGAGAATATCGCAATCGAGGCAGGATATCAGAATGTGGAGCATTTTAACAGACAGTTCAAGAAGCTGTATGGAATGACACCGCTTGAGTACAGAAATTCAAGCACAAAATAAGCGGCTGCAGCTAAAATTGTATAAAAATAGGAACAATGGGCTATTGATTGTATTTTATCAAGTAATTTGTTGTTTTTACAACGGATTATCTGTACAATGCGGGTATAATATAAATAAAAGAAAAGCAACTATTTTAATTACAGTTTTAGAAAGAGAGGAACTAACATGAGCAATAAAACTAGCGCAGTTGTTAAGACAAACCCAAGAAAGGCTGTTATGATCGGATGTGGATTCGTTGGTTCGGCATCGGTTTTTGCACTTATGCAGAGCGGTCTTTTTTCTGAGATAGTTCTTATTGACGCTGATAAGGATAAGGCAGAGGGAGAGGCTATGGATATAAGCCACGGTATTCCTTTTGCCAGACCTATGAAGATATATGCAGGTGGTTATGATGATGTGGCAGATGCTGCTATCATTGTTGTTTCTGCAGGCGCGGGACAAAAGCCAGGCGAGACAAGGCTTGATCTGGTAAATAAAAATGTAGCAATCTTCAAGAGCATCATTCCGGAGATCGCAAAGAGAAACTTCGGTGGAATCTTACTTATCGTTGCAAACCCTGTAGATATTTTGACACAGGTAGCGCAGAAGCTTTCAGGGCTTCCGGAGGAGCGTGTCATCGGTTCGGGCACAGTGCTTGACAGTGCAAGACTTAAGTATGCGCTCGGAGAGCACCTTGAGGTGGACAGCCGAAGCGTACATGCATTTATCGTAGGTGAGCATGGAGACAGTGAGGTGGTTGCATGGTCATCAGCCAATGTTTCCGGAGTAGAGCTTCACAAGATGTGCGAGATGAGAGGTCACTACAAGCACAAGGAGAATACAGAGGAAATCGCTGCAAACGTAAAGAACAGTGCTTACGAGATAATCAACAGAAAGCATGCGACATATTACGGTATCGCAATGTCTGTCAGACGTATCTGCGAGGTAATTATGCGCGATGAGAAGTCTATTCTTCCTGTTTCACACATGATGCACGGACAGTACGGCATCGATGATGTGGTTCTCTCAATGCCTGCAATCGTTGGAGCAAACGGAGTGGAGAGCGATATCCCGATCGAGTTAAACGGTGAGGAGGCTTTAAAGCTCAAGGAGTCTGCTGATGCACTTAAGAGCATTATCGATGGGCTTGAGCTGTAAATATCAGGTTCTTAATATTAAACTTATATAAAATACTACAAATTCAGTAGGGTTTGGGGTATAATAAAAACTGTCGGGCTGCATATTCTTATGTGCCTGGCAGTTCTTTTAGTTAATGACAGATAACTTTAGGACAACTTAGAGCAAAAGGAGTATATATAATGAGCGAAAGAAAACAAATCCATCAGGAGTTTCTGACAGGCGAAAGAGCGCTGTTTGCAAGCAACGACATGGATATATATGATACAATTTTTGATGATGGAGAGTCACCTCTTAAGGAGAGCCATGGCATTAGTCTGACAGGCTGCTTTTTCCGTTGGAAATATCCGCTGTGGTATTGCAGTGACATAGAAGTAAAGGACTGTACATGGTTTGACATGGCGCGTGCGGGAGTCTGGTATACAGACAATATCTCAGTCACAGATTCAATAGTTGAGGCACCTAAGAACTTCAGGCGCTGCAACAACCTAAAGCTTAAAAATGTGACGTTTCCGAATGCCCAGGAGACACTCTGGAACTGTGATCATGTCGATATCGAGAATGTTTCGGCAAAGGGAGATTATTTTGGCATGAATACAAATAATCTTACCATGAAGAATTTCCAGCTTGTCGGCAACTATTCGTTTGACGGCTCAAGAAATGTAGAGGTACACGATTCAAAGCTTATCTCAAAGGACGCTTTCTGGAATACGGAAAATGTCACGGTCTATGATTCATTTATCACAGGCGAATACCTTGGCTGGAACGCGAAGAATCTGACACTGATAAACTGTACAATCGAGAGCTTGCAGGGGCTTTGCTACATCGACAATCTCGTTATGAAAAACTGCAAGCTGATAAACACCACGCTTGCCTTTGAGTATTCATCGGTAGATGCAGAGATTTGCAGTAAGGTGGACAGTGTTTTGAATCCGACAAGCGGAGTGATAAGGGCTAAGGAGATTGGCACACTGACTATCGAAAAGGATAGAGTTGACCCATCAAAGACAAAGATAATATGTGAGGGAAAATAATCTATGTATGATTTTGACACCGTTGTAGACAGAAGAAATACAGGCTCACTAAAGTGGGATGTTGCAGAAAATGAGCTCCCGATGTGGGTGGCAGATATGGATTTTAAGACAGCACCGCAGATAATAGATGCAATTTCAGCGCGTGTTTCTCACGGAGTGTTTGGCTATTCCATCATTCCGGATGAGTGGAATGATGCGTATATTTCGTGGTGGGACCGACGCCATGGGCTTAAAATCGAAAGGGACAGCCTGATTTTTTGCACAGGAGTCGTACCGGCCATATCATCTACAGTGCGAAAGCTCACCACACCCGGTGAGAATGTGCTCATCATGACACCTGTATACAATATATTTTTTAATTCCATATTCAATAACGGCGTAAATGTGCAAGAAAGCCCGCTTGGGTACGAAAACGGCAGATATTTCGTGGATTATGAAAGGCTGGAGCATGACCTTTCCAATCCACAGACCTCGCTCATGATATTTTGCAACCCTCACAATCCGTGCGGTATCATCTGGAAAAAGGATGAGCTTGCGAAAATAGGTGCACTCTGCAAGAAGTACAATGTGACGGTCATCTCAGACGAGATACACTGCGACATCACAGCACCTGGAAAATCATACGTGCCGTTTGCGGCAGCATCGGAGGACTGCGCCGATATCAGCATCACCTGTATTGCACCGACCAAGTGCTTTAATATGGCAGGCTTACAGACTGCGGCAGTGATGGTGCCAAATAAGCTTCTGCGTCACAAGATATGGCGAGCATTAAATACAGACGAGGTGGCAGAGCCAAATGCATTTGCCATCACTGCAGCAGTTGCGGCGTTCACAAAGGGTGAGCCGTGGCTTGAGGAGCTTCGAACATATCTCTGGGAAAACAGCAAAAAAGTATGTGACTTTGTGGCAGAAAATCTGCCGCAGATACACATAGTGGATGCCGATGCGACATACCTCATGTGGCTTGACTGCAGCGCACTCACAGATGATTCTGTGGCATTTACGCAGATGATTCGCGAAAAAACAGGTCTTTATCTGTCAGAGGGAGCCGAGTTTGGAGGCAACGGCAGGTACTTTGTGCGATTAAATATAGCATGCCCAAGGTCAGTGCTTATGGAAGGTCTGGAAAGGTTAAAGAGAGCTCTCGTATAAGCTGAATAGTTAAACTTTTTTATAAAATAAATAAGACCGGTGATCGGCCGGTCTTATCTGGTATAATTAAACATTTATGGCATACAAGATTTAGAAATATATCATGCATACGTTTGTTTTCTGATTCGATAGTTAGTATACACTAACATAAATTAGAAGTCAATAACAAAAGCGGGTTTTTGTGATTTTTTCGGATTTTCATAAATCACGTACAAATCAAAAAGAAAAGTTTTGCAAACAATAAAATGTATGTTATAATAATATAACTGAATGAAAACGAACGAAAATAAACTCACGGGGGTATTCGAAATGCGAAACAACGAATCATCAGAAAACTATTTAGAGACCATACTTATTCTCAGCAAGAAGCTTCCTGTGGTACGCTCAGTTGATATAGCAAACGAGCTTGGATTTAAGAAATCCAGCGTGAGTATAGCCATGAAGAACCTTAGGGAAAAGAACAATATCACAGTAAGTGATGCAGGCTTTATCACACTCACAGAGTCAGGAAGACAGATAGCAGAGATGATATACGAAAGACATGAGCTTTTGTCAGAGTGTCTTGAGAAGCTTGGCGTAGATAAGGAGATTGCTGCAGAGGACGCATGTCGTATAGAGCATGTCATAAGCCCTGAGAGCTTTGAAGCAATCAAGAAGCATATACATAAGTGCTAGCACATTTATTTTAATGAAATGTAATAGTTGTTTGTTACATTTGGGTGTGGCAGATAAGCTGACGGATGAGACCGGTACCGCAGGGTGCCGGTCTTTTTGTGTATCGTTTTGCTTGTATATATGAGAAAAATAATCTATAATAGTGAAGCTGTTAACGTTGTCTGTTATACAGAATCGTAAACGGTAACATAAAATCTGGAAGGGGAAAAGATGAAACAGATATTAAAGTATTTGAAGGAGTACAAAAAGGAATGCATCTGTGCTCCGCTGTTTAAGCTGCTCGAGGCATCCTTCGAGCTTATAGTACCGCTTGTTATGGCGGCAATCATTGATAACGGAATTTCGGCTTCGGACAAGCCATATATATGGAAGATGGGAGGCGTGCTGGTGCTGCTTGCGGCAGTCGGTCTGATAAGCTCGGTCACAGCCCAGTATTTTGCGGCCAAGGCGGCAGTTGGTTTTTCAACAAAGCTTCGCCATATATTGTTTGAAAAGATAGAGTCACTGTCATTCTCAAAGATGGATACAGTGGGCACATCGACACTTATTACGAGGATGACAAGCGATATAAACCAGGTACAGTCGGGAACCAATCTGGTGCTTCGCCTCTTCCTTCGCTCGCCATTTATTGTGTTTGGAGCTATGGTGATGGCATTTACCGTAAATGTAAGGGCGGCAATGGTTTTTGTAGTGACTATACCTCTGCTTTCAATAGTGGTATTCTCAGTCATGGTTGCAAGTCTTCCGCTTTACAAAAAGGTGCAGAGCTCTCTTGATACAGTGCTTTCGCACACCAGGGAGAATTTAGAGGGAACCAGGGTTATAAGAGCGTTCAATAAGCAAAATGATGAGATTGACAGCTTCAACAGGGACAATGAGCTTTTAACCAATATGCAGCAGGTTGTAGGAAGAATCTCAGCACTCACCAATCCTCTTACATTTATCATTATAAACATTGCAACAATCGCGGTTATCGTATCGGGCGGCAAGCAGGTATACGCAGGAATACTCACACAGGGCGAGGTTGTGGCACTTGTAAACTATATGTCACAGATACTTGTCGAGCTGATAAAGCTTGCAAACCTCATCGTACAGGTGACAAAGGCAGTGGCATGCGGCAATCGTATAGCGGATGTACTTGCCATACCATCCAAGCTTCCTGAGAAAAATCCTAAGCTCATTGATGCAAAGGACGGTGCACCTGAGGTTGAGTTTGACCATGTCTGCATGACCTATGAGGGAGCAGCCGATGAGACACTCACAGATATAAGCTTTACAGTGAAAAAGGGACAGACGATCGGTATCATCGGTGGTACAGGCTCAGGAAAATCAAGCCTTGTAAACCTCATTCCGAGGTTTTATGATGCCACAAAGGGCACTATAAGGATTCAGGGAAATGATATAAATGATTACGATGCAGTGCAGCTTCGCGACAAAATCGGTGTCGTAATGCAAAAGGCAGTGCTTTTTGCAGGAACGATAGCTGACAACCTGCGCTGGGGCAAAAATGATGCCACAGAGGAGGAAATGTGGAAGGCGCTTGATATAGCACAGGCCACAGAGGTTGTAAAGGGCAAAGAGGGCGGTCTTGACTATATGATAGAGCAGGGCGGCAAGAACCTATCAGGCGGTCAGAAGCAGCGTCTTACAATTGCCAGAGCAGTTGTAAAGGATCCTGACATACTGATACTTGACGACAGTGCATCGGCGCTTGATTTTGCTACAGATGCGAGCCTTCGCGCGGCATTAAAGGATATGCATGGTGACAAGACAATATTTATCGTGTCACAGCGTACCTCATCTATCCAGTTTGCGGACAATATCATAGTGCTCGACGACGGACAGATGGTTGGCTTCGGACCGCATGAAAAGCTGCTTGAGACATGCGAGACCTACAAAGAGATATATGATTCACAGTTTAAAAAAGAGTCGGATATGACTAAACAAAAGGAGGTGTAGAGAATGGCTACGGATAATGCGAAGATGAATAAAGCAGGCACAATGCGCAAGGTACTAAGCTACATGAAAAGATATATTCCTTTGCTTGTGATTTCTCTTGCCCTGTCTGTTGTTACAGTGGCGCTTACGCTTTATTTTCCAATCCTTACAGGACGCGCAATTGATTTGATTGTAGGAAAAGGAAAGGTTGATTTTTCGGCTATGACAGCCATCCTCACAAGGGCAGCAATAATAGTAGTCATAGCGGCAGCAGCCCAGTGGCTTACAAATATTTGCAACAACAAGATGACCTACAACATAGTGAGGGATATAAGGCATGATGCATTTTTAAACATTGAAAAAATGCCGCTGTCCTATATTGACAGCCATTCACACGGTGATATGGTCAGCCGTATCATCGCCGATGTAGATACATTTTCAGAGGGACTTCTGATGGGCTTCACACAGCTCTTTACAGGAATTGCAACAATAGCAGGCACGCTTATTTTCATGCTCACGATAGACGTGAAGATATCATGCATTGTAGTGCTCATTACACCTCTGTCACTTTTTGTGGCAAGCTTTATCACTAAAAAGACATATTCCATGTTTCAGCTGCAGACCAGAACGAGGGGAGAGCAGACATCACTCATCGACGAGATAGTGGGAAATGAAAAGGTAGTACAGGCCTTCAACCATGAGGATGAGGCTCTGGAGCAGTTTGACGAGATAAATGACAGATTACAGAAATGCTCACTGAGGGCAACATTTTTCTCAAGTCTTACAAATCCGAGTACACGTTTTGTGAACAGTCTCGTGTATGCCGGAGTCGGAATCTTTGGCGCCATGAGTGCACTCACCGGCGGAATCACAGTAGGACAGCTTTCATGCTTCTTATCATATGCCAACCAGTACACCAAGCCGTTCAACGAGATATCAGGTGTCATCACAGAGCTTCAGAACGCACTTGCCTGTGCTGCGCGTATCTTTGAGCTGATTGAAGAGGAAAAGGAGATACCGGATGCTTCGGATGCGGTAACACTTGGTGAGGCAGACGGACGCGTGGACATCGAGGACGTTTATTTCTCATATGTGCCGGATAAAAAGCTTATCGAGGATTTCAACCTCCATGTAAAGCCGGGACAGCGCGTGGCTATCGTAGGTCCGACAGGCTGTGGAAAGACTACTATAATCAATCTGCTTATGAGGTTTTATGATGTAAACAGTGGAACAATTAAGGTGAGCGGACACGATATCAGAAAAATCACACGAGAGAGTCTTCGTGACAACTATGGTATGGTGCTTCAGGAGACATGGCTCAAGAAGGGTACAATCCGTGACAATATCATAATGGGAAAGCCTGATGCTACAGATGAGGAAATCATTGCAGCAGCAAAGGCATCCCATGCCCACAGCTTTATCAGACGTCTGCCGAAGGGCTACGACACTGAAATAGGTGAGGACGGCGGCAGCCTGTCACAGGGACAGAAGCAGCTTTTATGCATCACAAGAGTCATGCTCTGCTTACCGCCTATGCTGATATTGGATGAGGCTACATCTTCGATTGATACACGTACAGAGATTAAGATTCAGAAGGCATTTCTTACCATGATGCAGGGCAGGACCAGCTTTATAGTGGCTCATCGTCTGTCCACCATAAGGGAAGCGGATATTATCCTTGTTATGAAAGATGGAAAGATTATAGAGCAGGGCAATCATGAGAGCCTGCTTGCAGCCGATGGATTTTATGCAAACCTCTATAATAGCCAGTTTGCATAGCATAGAGGCTATATAAGGACATATAAATACGGGGCGTAAGCCGCCGGAGTGACTGCCATACAGCAGAGGCGTTCTCTCGTTCGCTACGCTATGCTGCCAAGATACTGTACGAATTATGCTTTTAGGGCTTCTATGCCCGACAAAACCGTCGAAACGCGCCGTCCATGGCGCGGCTCTCCTTGAGCTCCCATCCGTGGGAGCTCATTTTTGTGTATTGTGTGCATAATTCTACAGTAGCTAGGCAGTTTCGCTATGCGCTTACGAAAGAGCGCCTCTGCTGTATGGCAGTCACTCCGGAGACTTACGCCCCTTACGTTGTGACTGAAAGCTTTTTTGTTGAAAAATTTAATATTGGCAAGTCACGTAACATACTTTTTTGTAAAAGGAGTAGTGGAAAATACTTCAATGTAAGCATATTTTAATACACTTTTAGATGGAAAAATCGCATGAATATAGCGAAAGAGTAAGGGAAGGCGACCGGCGCATGTGGGATTGGCCCGCCCGGCAGAGGTGCTCCCGAAAGAGCGACTAGCGCAGCGGCTTAGATACTGTAGAATTATGCCCATGAAACGCAGAAATGCCCCGGCATGGACGCCGGGGCAAGGAGAAAACGCGCCATGGACGGCGCGTTTCGACGGTTTCGTCAAGCATAGAAATCCTAAAAAGCATAATTCGTACAGTACCTTAGCTGCGTAGCGTTAGCTCGTCGGGAGCACCTCTGCCGGGCGGGCCAATCCCACATGCGCCGGTTGTCTTCCCGTATTATTAATTACTGCGCAGCATCAGGAGCCACATACGAATATGCATTGGACATCTTTGCAGCATTGTTTGTCAGAGTGACAGCCTCTCTGTAGTAGGCAACAACAGGAGTGCCCTTATCCACAGCATTGAACAGCTGCTCTGCAAAAGCAGGAGGCACATTGATACATCCGTGTGAGCCCGAGGTTTTGTAAATGGTTCCTCCGAAGGTATCACGCCAGCCGGCATCATGTATACCTATATTGTAGGCAAACGGCATGAAATAGCTGACAGGAGAAGAGTAGCCCTCGCCGACAAGAGTAGCATTTCTCTGCTTGTATACAATCTTGTATACACCATCTACTGAGCCATTCTGACGGGCGAGATTACCTGATACGAAATCAGACTCCATCTGGAGAGCACCATCCTTGTAATACCACATGTGCTGCTTTGTGTAGTCAATCTCTATGTATGTATTGCCGATATCGTCAGCACCCCGGTAGAGTGCAGTCTGCTCGTAAACAGGCTCTCTTTCCACAGGCTTGCCTCCTTCAAGATCAGAAAGGAGCTGGGCTTTTTCGTTTTTCTTGCTGACTACCCATCCGTAGTCACCACCACCTATTTCAATAGTGTCACCTGAGGATGTTTTGAACGAGCGCTTGCGGCCGAAGGTGTTGTATTTGGAAGCAAGCTGCTGGACATATTTAGTGACCTTGGCATCATCTATGCTCACGCTGCCGTCATCTGAGATGCTTAGCATATCAAGGATTTTAGCTGAGTCAAGCTTCTCATCGGCACCCTCAATTTTGTAGGTGACGGTTGAAGCAGTGTATTTGTCGAGAGCCTCTTTTTCATTTTTGATCGTATCGCTGTCCTTTGTGATTTCTGGAGCTTCATAACAGTCATCGCTTAGGGCAAGCTTTGGAAGCTCATTGTCCAGGGCATCCTTTACCTCGGCAAGGATGCTGTCATATATCGGCTTGCTGCCCTTTTTCTCTTCAATCACATTGTATTCGCTGTCTTTTATCTCGATGTGGGCATCCTCAGGATTTTCAATGTAGTCATCACTGAAAATATCAAGCGCCTTGAGCTTTTCCTCCAGAGCAGCATCATTATATTTGGATGACCCCTTTAGTGTATAGCTTTGAGCTTTGAAAAGACTGACAGGCCAGGTAAAAGCATTCTGGCTTTTTAAGATTTGCTCCTCGTCACCGTTTGAGACATATTCATAGGAAAAATCAGGCCCCTTGAGTGAGAAGCTGTTGCCCTTTCTGTCAGTGATTGTTAGCAGATAGTCGCGGCTTAGGGCTGTATTTTTTTCTAATGCCTCTTTTGAGGTTTTCCCTGCATATTTTACAGAGTTAATCTTTGTGTTGAATAGATAGTGGCTGCTAAAATAAAAGGCAAAGCCAAGATAAACAGCCAAAAGCACACCAAGCACAACGGCGCAGGTTATAAGCACTTTTTTCTTCATGTAAATCGACCTCCTTGGAGATATGCTGTTACTGCCCATACCGGGGGTGCAGGCAGCAGCTAAATATCAGTTACATCTGTGAAGATGTGAGACGTCCATATAGTCAGGCAGACCATCCTTGTAGGCTACAGCGGTTTCTCCCTGAATAAGTGGCTTTAGGTATTCGATAAGCTCAGGCTTCACATCATTGCCCGCATCATTAATCCATTCTCTTGGCACAGACTTGGCCTCGTTTGCGATATCCTTGATAGCAGAATATGTGTATTCCACCTGATAAGGAGCATTTGAGATGCGCTTCAAGCATACCATTGATGCGGTTACACCATCTGCTGCAATCGCAACACCCTTTTTACCCTGAGCAAATGATTCCTCGATATCGGTTAATGATGCAAGGTGTGAGGCACAGCGCTGGAGCACGTTTACCTCTACAGAGCGCACCTTGACACCGATGTTTTCCTTTACTATGAACTCAAGAGCCTTTCCGGCACCGCTTAGCTGCTGGTGTCCGAACTGATCGCATGCGGCCTTTGATGATGTAATGTATGAGCCTTCTGCGTCATGTATTCCTTCGGATACGGCAACTATTACATTGTTGGTGTGCTTGAGTGCTTCTTTTATATCGGCAACAAATTTGTCCTTGTCAAAATCTACCTCAGGCAGATAGATAAACTGAGGCGCTGTATTGTACTCATTACGTGCGAGAGCGGAAGCGGCAGTGAGCCATCCTGCGTCACGTCCCATGATTTCAACGATTGTCACACTCTTAACAGCATAGATAAAGGTGTCATGGGCTATCTCAAGCATGCTTGATGCGATGTATTTGGCGGCAGAACCAAAGCCAGGAGTGTGGTCTGTCATGCACAGGTCATTGTCGATGGTCTTTGGAATTCCTACAATTTTCACATCACTGTTGATTTTTTTTGCATAATCGGATAACTTTAATACGGTATCCATCGAATCATTTCCACCGATGTAGAAGAAAGCCTTTATGGAAAGCTTATCGAACTGGTGGAAGATGTATACATATGGTGAATCATCATCCTTGTAATCCGGGAGCTTGTGACGGCATGAGCCAAGATACATGGCAGGTGTGGTTTTTAGCTTTTCGAGATTAGCATCATCTGCAAAGATATCTGACAGATTGAGATAATTCTCATTTAATATGCCGAGTATTCCGTTTACGGCGCCATAGCAGATATCGTATTTCTCAGAGCTTTTTACTCCTGCGATGACTCCTGCAAGGCTTGCGTTGATTGCAACAGTTGGGCCGCCTGACTGGGCGACGATACAGTTTGACTGATTCATTGTAATCTCCTTATTGTGTATTTTAACTATTTCTCTTCTGCGAGAATAGTTATGGTATAATTTTAAAATGACTAGTAAAGGTGCATGGTGTATGCACCGCATAATCATATAGATTGTAGTATCAAACATTATTTTTAGCAAGGGTTAAAATGAAAATTATGAATAAATACGAGAATTGCTTACTGTGTCCCAGAAAATGTGGCATTAACAGGAGCACCGGACAAACAGGTGTATGTGGCGTTTCAGCTGAAATAAGGGTGGCTCGCGCAGCGCTTCATTACTGGGAGGAGCCATGCATATCAGGGGAAAAAGGAAGCGGAGCAGTATTTTTCTCGGGCTGCAGCTTACACTGCGTGTTCTGCCAAAACAGGGAGATTTCTGACGGAAAAGCGGGAAAGGTGATAAGTAAAGAGAGGCTGAGTGATATCTTCATAGAACTGGCGGGCAAAGGTGCAAATAACATCAATCTTGTCACACCGGGGCAGTATATCCCGGATATAGTGTGGGCGGTAAACGATGCAAGGCGCCGCGGCATGGCGCTTCCTATTGTATACAATACGAGCGGATATGAAGATGCAGATGAATTAAAGCAGCTTGAAGGGATTGTGGATGTGTATCTTCCCGATTTTAAATATATGGACAGCGCGCTTTCTGCAAAGTATTCAAGAGCAAAGGATTATCCGTCTGTCGCAAAGCAGGCACTTTCAGAGATGGTCAGGCAGCAGCCAAGGGTCGTGATTGACGATGCGACAGGGCTCATACAAAAGGGCGTTATAGTGCGACAGCTTCTGTTGCCGGGGCATGTGAATGATGCAAAGACTATACTTAAATATCTGCATGACACATATCAAGATAGCATATACATAAGCATGATGAGCCAGTTTACGCCGATTGCTTTAAAGGATTATCCGGAGATAAACCGCACAGTGACGGGGAGAGAGTATGAAAGGCTTATTGACTATGCTATTAAAATAGGTATCACGAATGCATTTATACAGGAGGGGAACGTGGCAAAGGACAGCTTCATACCGGCATTTGACTGCGAGGGAGTATAATATCTACCGGATTTCTTAATAAAATAGTAAGAATTGGCAGGCAAAAATGACTGGATTTTGTGACACCTGTGTAGTACTATGGTTATGTAATATTTTGTAACTGTGAAGGCGTTCAACAGTTACGATATTTTGTTATTGCCTGCGTGCCGGTGTGACAAACGATGATGTGTTTAAATCACACAGGCTGCATTATTCAGTAGAGGATACAGTGATGAGAAATATAGAAGAACAGCAGATAATAATTGAATGTCCGAATACCATCTTTCATCTTTACATTGATAGCGAGGATGAACTTTCAAAGGTAAAGGTGTTTATGAACAATATGAAGTATGTTGATTCGATAAGCCTGCACGATATATACAACTGGTGCAACAGACAGCATGTACATTATACGACGACATTTAATTATGACAGTAAGATGACCTGGACAGAAATGATAAAGTCCTACATATTTTACTTCAGACAGAAGCTTAGATATGTAAATAACAGTGATAGGATGATAGAGACATGAGATACCCAGAATTTCTAAAGGATAGAGGAACAATTGGTTTTGTGGCGCCTTCGATGGGCTGTACAACGGAGCCGTATAAGAGTGCCTTCGATAACGCTATCAAAAGATTTCACAGCATGGGCTATAAGACTATAGAAGGACCAAACTGCAGGTGTGACAGCGGCATAGGCATCAGCAATACACCAAAGAAGTGTGCAGAAGAACTGAATGAGAGCTATGCTTCTGCTGACAGTGATGTGCTCATATCCTGCGGTGGCGGCGAGCTGATGTGCGAGGTGGTGCCTTATATTGATTTTGAGCGCATAAGGCAGTCAAAGCCGAAATGGTACATGGGCTATTCCGACAACACGAATTTCACATTTTTGGAGGCCACCATTGCAGATACAGCAGGCATTTATGGGCCGTGTGCAGGCAGCTTTGGCATGGAGGTGTGGCATGAGTCTCTTACAGATGCGTTTGACCTGCTTTGTGGAAAAAAGCTTTCATTTATCAATTACCCTATGTGGGAGAAGGAGTCGATAAAGGATGAGAATGCTCCGTTTGTGGGCTACAACCTGACGGAAAAGTCGTGTATCAGCTCTATTCCTGCAGTGGCAAAGGAAAACAGGATTTCCATAAGAGGCAGGCTGCTTGGAGGCTGCATGGATTGTCTTATAAATCTGCTAGGTACATCGTTCGACCATGTAAGGGAATTTAATGAGCGCTACAGTGATGATGGTATAATATGGTTTCTTGAGGCTTGCGACCTTAATGTAATGGGCATGAGAAGGGCTATGTGGCAGATGAAAAATGCCGGATGGTTTTCAAATGTTAAGGGCTTTCTAATCGGACGTCCGGCGTACTTTGGAGAGGAAATGTTTGGCATAGACCACAGACAGGCGCTTTCATCACTGCTTAAAGAGTTTGATGTGCCGATTATCATGGACCTGGATATAGGACATATGTCTCCGATGATGCCTGTGGTATGCGGAAGCATGGCAGATGTCAGCTTTGACGGAAGCAGGTTTACAATCTCATATGATATGGATTTGGAGGAAAAATGATTAGATTAATAAAGAAAAAAGCAAAGAGTATTTTATGTGGCGTGCTCGCTGCGGTGACACTGTTTACAATGAATCCGGCTGTATTTGCCACAGAGACCGCTGCACAGGCTGATACGTCTGCAAGTGTTGATACATCGGCGGGGGACAGCAGTGCCGCAGCCGATAATAGTACAACAGACAGCACCACAGATGGTAGCACGGCAGCAGGCGGCGAGGCAAACGATAAGGTGACCATCAGCAAAAGCGATAAGCCATACTTAAGCCTTGGAGCAGATCTCACACCGGATCAGAGAGCGACAGTGCTTGGATTTATGGGAATCGAGCTTACCGATCTGGACAAATATGATGTGGTCTATGTAAATAACGATGAGGAGCACAAGTACCTTGATTCTTACATCAGCAAGAGCGAGATTGGCACAAGGTCACTCTCATCAGTGCTCATTACAGAGGATAAAAAGGGTGCAGGACTTAGTGTTTCCACGCACAATATCAATTATTGTACGGTAGGTATGTACAAGAATGCGCTTGCCACAGCAGGCATAGCTGATGCCAAAATCATAGTTGCAGGACCTTTCCCGATTTCAGGAACGGCAGCACTTGTAGGCACACTAAAGGCATATGAGGAGATGACAGGCAAGAAGCTTGACGACAAGGTGACAGATGCGGCAATGGATGAGCTTGTCACAACAGGCGAGCTCAACAAGAGCATTGACGGCGATTCGCAGGATATCGAGGCAATGATTGCAGACCTAAAGAAGCAGCTTGCCGATGGAAGGCTTAAGGATGAGAGTCAGATAAAGGATGCGATAAAGGAGGCTGCAAAGGATTACGACCTGAAGCTTTCTGATGATGATATTGCAAAGCTGACATCGCTTCTTATGAAGCTAAAGGATGCCAATATCGACTGGGATTCAGTCATCAACCAGGCACAGGACTGGGCATCAAAGCTTGGCGATAAGATAAATGACCCGGGCTTCTGGGAAAAGATTGGTAATTTTTTCATGGATTTATGGGATAAGATAAAATCCCTGTTCAGCTAGAGAAGTGACCGAATACAGTAAAAATAAGCAGAATATGAATCAGACAACTCCCTGAAACGTAAGCATGAGCTGAACGTTGAAGGGAGTTTTTATATTATTAATAAAAAAATAATAAATTTCTGCCGAATACATTGATACAAAGGTCATATTCTATTATAATTAAATGGATAATAGATTAATGTAAACAATGCACATAAGAAAGATGGGATTTGATGATAAAGATAAATAAATTTCTGGCAGCCTCTGCCGTTACATTGTCATTAGTCGCAGGTGACATAGTGCCATACAGCAGCATGGCAGTCTATGCGGACCAGGCGGCGAAGGTTGTATGTGATGAGAGATACTGGGTAGCGGCGAGAAGCGGACCGGGAACAGAATATGAGCTGGAGCACAAGCTGTCAAACGGCAAGGATATCACTATTCTTGAGCAGACCACAGGTGCAGATGGCAAGGTGTGGTACAAGGCAAAGTACAATCTGGCAGCAAATAACGAGGAGTGTGTCAGCTATATCAGGTCTGATTTTGTATCAGCAGGTACCGGCACAGCTGCATCAGACAATGCAGTGACAGGGGATGCTTCGGCAGACACAGGCAATGCGGATGCCATACAGCAGAATAATGAGGAGCAGCTTGCCCTTGCAACCGCATCTGGAGCATATGCTACCGGCATGATTACAGGTAAAAATGTGTATGTCCGTAATGCAGCAGGCACATCCGGCACTACAAAGGTTGTCTCGCTCGACTGGAACCATCAGGTTGACATAATCGGAGAGACAAAGGTAAACGGTGTGGTCTGGTACAATGTCAAGGGTACGTTAAACGGCAAGGCATTTACGGGCTGGACTATCAGCACATACATAAAGGTGACATACAATAATAGCGGAGACAATACTGATTTTGTCACGACTATGAAGAATGCAGGCTTTCCTGACAGCTATATCCCAAACCTCACAGCACTTCACAATAAGTATCCAGGCTGGACATTTGAGGCTGTAAATACAGGGCTGAATTGGAATACGGTGATTGAAAATGAGAGTGTAAACGGACTTAATCTGGTATCCAAATCAGCGGACAGTGCCAAGAAATCGACAGCTGCCGGAGCATATAACTGGTCAACAAATACGTGGATTGAGTATGAGCCGGGCTGGGTGTCAGCAAGCAGTGCTTATATTGCTTATCTCATGGATCCAAGGAATTTCCTTGATGAGACCAATATTTTTCAGTTCCAAAGCCTTGCATACAGTCCAAACGAGGCGATTGCAGGTGTTCAGTCCATAATAAAAGGCACATTTATGGAGGGCACAAAGACCTATTCCAACAATGGCGAGAAAATCAATTATGCAAGCACATTCATGGATGTGGCAAAGAGCAGTGGAGTAAGTGCGTACCATATAGCATCGCGTATAAAGCAGGAGCAGGGACAAAAGGGAACGAGCCCTCTTATTTCGGGTACATATTCCGGATACGAAGGGTATTATAATTATTTTAATTTTAGTGCAACCGGAAGCACGAAAGACCAGATTTATAAAAACGGATTGTCCTTCGCAAAGAAGCAGGGCTGGAATACAAGAGCAAAGTCTATAAGCGGCGGAGCGGTAAAGGTGGGCAGCAACTATATCAATAAAGGCCAGAATACACTGTATTTTGAGAAGTTTAATGTAGTAAATACAAGCTCACTGTATTTCCATCAGTATATGGGCAATGTCACAGCTGCACTTACTGAGGGGCAGAGCCTGGCCAAGGGATATTCAGACAAGAATCAGGCCTTCGTATTCAAAATACCTGTATACAATAATATGCCATCATCAGCAGTGGGCTTTAATAAAGCCGGTGATACCAATAACTATCTGCAGTCGCTTGCAATAAGCGGAGTAGCACTCACACCGGCCTTCAATGGAGCGACCACAAGCTATTCTGCTGTTGTTTCAAATGCAATAAGCTCAGTGACTGTTTCTGCAGATGCGGTATCGGGTAACAGTGGCGTTTCTGGCACAGGAAGCTATTCGCTTGCTGTCGGAAATAATACAATAAAGGTAAATTGCAAGTCGCAAAGCGGTGATACAAGAACATACACTATCAATATTAACAGGCAGGCGGCGCCGGCAGATAATAATAATTCCGGTGGCAATAATAACCAGAATAATACAGATGTAAATATTACATCAGGTAAATACAGTATAGGCACTTACATTACAGGCATTGAGCCGGGAACCGGTGCAGCTGATTTTGTGAAGAATATAGCAGTATCAGCATCAGGAGCTGTAAAGCTTCTGACAAGCTCAGGCTCAGAAAACAGCGGAAAGGTTGCAACAGGCAATAAAGTGGCTGTTTATGACGCATCAGGTAACCTGAAAAAGACATATGATATTGTTATATATGGAGATATCAATGGTGACGGTGCTGTAAATGCACTTGATATGATTAAGCTCAACAGACATATTTTAGGAAAGGGAACACTCACAGGTGCTTATCTGGAGGCAGCTGATGCTAACAGAAAGGGCGATGGTGGAAATGCCCTTGATATGATAATCATGAACAGACACATACTGGGCAAATCAAAGATATCGCAGAATTAGAAATGTGAGGAAAAATATGAAGAAATTATTTGGATGTATATTATCACTTGTTATGGCGGTGCTGCTTGTTTTCGCACCTGCCGAGCATGTATATGCGCAGGGACTTGGATTAAGTGTCAGCTCAAGCTCTGTAGCTGTTGGAAAAACAGTCAAGGTGACGGTTTCTATGCCGTCAGGATATTTTGGTACAGTAGTTATCTCAAGCTCTGACGAGGGAGTGCTGAGTAACGGAGGAGACGGTGTGGCAAATATTGGTGACGCTGCCGGATATCCTACATCGCAGTCGTTTTCATTTACGGCGAAGGGCGCAGGAAGCTGTACTATAAAGGCGTATTGTACAGTAGTAGGAGATGCAGAGGGTAACGATGCCGGAGGTACAATCACAGGTGCCAGCACGAATGTGACCGTAACAAGTGCTTCATCAAACAACGATTCAAACAGCAACAAGGATAACAAGGACAATTCAGGCAGCAATACAGGAAATGACAGCGATGCAAATAAAGATAATGAAAACAAAGAGGAAAAGAAATCCTCAAACGCATCTCTTGGCTCACTTGTTATTTCAGCAGGTACACTTTCACCTGAGTTTGCTGCTGCGACAAAGGATTACACAGCTACAGTAGATTACAGCTGTTCAAGCCTTGCGGTTACAGCAAATCCGGCTGATTCAAAGGCGAGTGTGACATCTGTCACAGGCAATGATTCGCTTGAGGTTGGAGAGAATACAGTAAGTGTTGTTGTGACAGCAGAGGACGGCAGCACGAGCACATACAATATAGTAGTTACCAGAAGAGCCGAGGATGATCCGGAGAATGCGGATAAGCAGGATAACTGGAAGAAGTTCAATATAAATGGCACAGAGTGGACTATGGTAAATGACATTCCTGAGGATGTTGTTCCTGAAGGCTTTGAGCACTCAAAGACAGTGATTGACGGCCTTGAATACAATACCCTTCATGGTACCTTTGGTGATATCACACTTGTGTATTTACAGTCAGAAAGCGGCAATGGGCTTTTTGTATATGATGCTGCCCAGAATGCAGCGTATGAGTATGTCCGTATCAATTCCGAGTCACATTTTATCGTAGTTTTACTGCCTAAGGTGGATGATGTGCCTGAAGGATATAATGAGGTCTCGCTCTCCATAGAGGGCAAGGGTGTGGCAACTGCCTACCAGACCAAAGCCGAAAAAACAGATGATAAGACAAAGGATTTTTACCTCGTATACGCCATAAATGACAATGGTGAGAGTGGCTGGTATACATATGATAGCGTAGATGGCACATATATGAGGACCGAGCTCAGTACATCTACCGTGGCGCAGGAAGAAAACGATGCGGTAAAGAGTGAGCTTGTTCCGGGAATTGCCAATAAATATCTCGTTTTAGCCGCAATACTTATTCTTGTTATCATTATTCTGGCATTACTTCTTCTTGTGGTTGTTGTGAAAAATAAGAAGCGCACAGCAAATGATGAAGATGATGAAGAAGACGATACCAAAGAACTCGATATAGAGGATAATGATATAGAAGACAATGTTATAGAAGATGACACTATAGCGGAGGATAATGAAGAAAATAGTGATGAAGAGAATGATATAGAAGCTAATGATGATGCTCAGGAACCGGCTGAAGAGTCACAGATAGATGAGATTCAGGAACCTGTTGAAGAGTCACAGGTAGATGAGCTTCAGGAACCTGTTGAAGAGTCACAGGTAGATGAGCTTCAGGAAACGGCTGAAGAATCACAGACAGATGAGCTTTTGGAATCAGACGAAAATACGGAAAGTACAGAAGCAGCCGATGCATCCTATGTCGGAAGAACCGTAGAAATTACATCTGATTTAAAGAAAGCAGCTGAAAATGACAAGTCTGATTTTGCTTTAAAAGAGGATTCGAAGCAGGTAAACGTTTCTGACACAGAAAACGATGTTGATGAGGATGCTTTAAAGAATCAGCTTCAAAGGGCAATTGATGGATTTGTCAATGAGGGAAATAAGCCGTCTGAGACTGTAGCTGACGGTTCGGAGGACGACAATGAAAAATCGGCTGTCTATGATAATAATGCTATTAAAACAGATAATGTAAATGAAGATGACAGCGAAGATGACGATTTACAGTTCATCGATTTAAATTAGTGAATATATGACTGGAGGATATGACTTGAAACCATATACAAGTAAGGCTAAAAAAGCAATAGATTTGGCTGCACGTATATCAAAGAAAATGAATTACAGCTATGTTGGAACAGAGCACATACTGGCTGGCCTTATAAAAGAGGGAACCGGTGTGGCAGCAGAGGTTCTTACAGCCTGCAATGTGGAGTATGATAAGCTTATTTCGATGATTGAGGACCTGATTTCACCGGGGGATGACATCGAAGTGCTGGACAGGGACGGCTATTCACCAAGGACGCAGAGAGTATTGGAGCGTGCATCCGAGGAAGCCGATAGATTTGAGTGCAACGAGATAGGTACAGAACACCTGCTCATGGCTATAGTACTGCAGGGAGACTGTGCGGCTGCGAGACTTTTAAACACCATGGGTGTCAACAGCCAGAAGCTGTTTATAGATATACTTGGTGCAATGGGAGAGGATCCTTCTGCATACAGGGATTTGATGAAAAGCTACAATACCTCGTACAGCTCTGCGACACCTGTATTAGACCAGTATTCGAGAGATTTGACGGATATGGCAGAGGCAGGGCTTCTTGACCCTGTTATAGGCAGGAAAAAGGAGATGGAGCGCGTTATCCAGATACTTTGCCGCCGTGGTAAAAATAATCCGTGTCTGATCGGAGAGCCGGGAGTGGGCAAGACTGCTATAGTGGAAGGGCTTGCACAGGATATAGTCAGTGGCAATGTACCTGATATTCTTTTGGGAAAGAGACTTGTTTCTCTTGATATGTCCGGACTTGTCGCCAAATCAAAGTATCGTGGTGAGTTTGAGGAGCGCATCAAGAAGGTGATAAGCGAGGTTTCAAATGCCAAAAATGTACTGCTTTTCATTGATGAGCTTCACACTATAATAGGAGCCGGAGGAGCAGAGGGCTCGTTAGATGCATCTAACATATTAAAGCCTGCGCTTGCCAGAGGAGAGGTACAGGTAATCGGTGCCACTACCATAGAAGAATACCGTAAATATGTGGAAAAGGATGCTGCGCTTGAGCGCCGTTTTCAGCCTGTTATGGTTGAGGAGCCGGGTGTTGATGAGACAATAGAGATACTCACAGGCTTAAAAGGCCTCTATGAGAAGCATCATGGTGTCAGCATCACTGATGATGGAGTGAAAGCTGCAGTAAATCTGTCTGCACGATATATAAATGACAGATTTTTACCGGATAAGGCGATAGACCTGATGGATGAAGCAGCAGCCAGAATCAGGCTAAAAAATCTGACATCCTCTGACGAGCTTCTTGCCCTGAAAAAAGAGATAACAGATAAGCAGAGTCTGGTGGAAGATGCTTTGTCGAAAGGAGATATCACAGGTGCAAGCGCACTTATGTCAGAAAAGAAAGAGCTTGAAAATAAGCAGCAGAAGCTTATCAGGAAAAATCACCGCACAGGAGCAAAAAATCAGCCTGTAGTCGGTGAAAACGAGATAGCGGATGTAGTATCGGGATGGACAAAAATACCTGTAAATAAGCTTACAGAGTCAGAGGCAGGACGACTTGCAAAGCTTGAACAGATACTTCACAAGCGTGTAATAGGACAAGAGGAGGCTGTTTCTGCTGTCGCAAAGGCTGTCAGACGAGGCCGTGTTGGTTTAAAGGATCCTAAGAAGCCGATTGGCTCATTTCTGTTTTTGGGACCGACAGGAGTAGGCAAGACGGAGGTGTCAAAGGCGCTTGCTGAGGCTGTCTTTGGCAAAGAAGATGCCATGATACGTGTTGACATGTCAGAGTACATGGAAAAGCACAGTGTTTCAAAGATGATTGGTTCACCACCGGGATATGTGGGCCATGAGGAGGGCGGACAGCTCTCGGAGAAGGTCAGACGCAATCCTTTTTCTGTTATACTGTTTGATGAGATAGAAAAAGCACATCCTGATGTGTTCAATATACTTTTACAGGTGCTTGATGATGGTAGAATCACTGATTCACAGGGGCGCACGGTTGATTTCAAGAATACAATAATCATCATGACATCAAATGCAGGAGCTTCTTCTATTATAGAACCAAAGCGCCTTGGCTTTGGCGCTGGTGAGGATGAAAAGCAGGATCACGAGCGTATGAAGAACAATGTCATGGAGGAGGTCCGCCGTATATTTAAACCTGAGTTTTTGAACCGAATTGACGAGACTATTGTATTTAGAGCTCTCAACAAGGATGATATGAAGCATATAGTGACACTTCTTGTAAAGGAGCTTAAGAAACGCTGTAAAGAACAGCTTGATATAGAACTCACAGTGCGCGACAGTGCAAAATCCTTTATCGTGGACAAAGCCTATGACAGAAAATATGGCGCAAGACCTCTTAAACGAAAACTTCAGGAGGAGATTGAAGACCGTATGTCAGAGGATATTATTACCGGTAAAATTAAGCGCGGCGATAAGGTAATAATTTCTACGAAAAACAAACAAATTTCATTGACTGTTGAGTAGAATTGGATTTATAATTAATATATCAATATAGCTACGGGAGGATAAAAATGGCTGTAATAAGTGAATTAATCCGTACTGAGGAAAACGGAAAGCTCAGCTTCGGAGATTATACATTGGCTGCAAAGGCAAAGCTTGATAATTTTGAGAAGGATGGAGATATCTACAAGGTAAAGACCTTTAAGGAGATTACAAAGCTCGAAAGAAACGGACTCTTTGTATACGAGTCTGTTCCGGGAACAGCGGTTATGGATTTCGAGGAGACTGCTGATACAGTGACATTTACTGTGGAGGGACCTGAGGATGCTCAGATTACTCTTGGCCTTGAAGAGGAGACAGAGTACGAAATTGATATAGCTGGAGCTGTTGCAGGTACTATGAAGACAAATCTCGGTGGCAAGCTCAGCTTAAGCGTAGAGCTTGAGGGTGTTGATTCAGTCGATATCAAAGTATCAAGAAAATAGAGCATATTTTTAGCCCGGTGAAAGCCGGGCTTTTTGTATTTTATAAAGGAGAACAATATGGCAAAAGGAAAGACCTCTGTATTTTTCTGCCAGGAATGTGGTTATGAATCGGCAAAATGGATGGGACAGTGCCCGGCCTGTAAGGAATGGAATACATTTGTAGAGGAAACCGTAGATAAAAAGTCGATAAGCTCGTCGGGAAAAGTAAAAAAAGAATCAAAGTCGGCACAGGTTCTGCCTCTTTCGGCAGTAATAAGCGAGAAAGAGGAGCGTATAGTGACAGGTATAGCCGAGTTTGACAGAGTGCTTGGTGGAGGAATTGTGAGAGGGTCACTTGTGCTTGTGGGAGGAGACCCGGGTATAGGAAAATCCACGCTTCTACTTCAGGTATGCAGGGAACTTTCACAAAAAAAGGTGCCATTACTTTATGTGTCAGGTGAGGAATCCCTGCATCAGATAAAGATGCGTGCCGACAGACTTGGTGATTTTACGGATTCACTGGAGCTTTTATGTGAGACAAGTCTTGATATAGCAAAGGACGTGATTCAACGAAAAAAACCGGAGGTTGTTGTAATAGATTCCATCCAGACTATGTACAATGAGGAGATAGCGTCGGCACCGGGCAGTGTATCACAGGTCAGGGAGACAACCGGAGTGCTTATGCAGCTTGCAAAGACTCTGGGTATTTCTGTTTTTATAGTAGGACATGTGACAAAGGATGGTGCGGTTGCGGGACCGAGGACGTTGGAGCATATGGTTGATACTGTGCTTTATTTTGAGGGTGACAGGTATGAGTCGTACAGGATACTTAGAGGCGTTAAGAACAGATTTGGCTCGACCAATGAGATAGGCGTATTTGAAATGAAGGCGGAGGGGCTTGTTGAGGTGGAAAATCCATCGGAGTATATGCTTAGCGGTAAGCCCGAGGGAGCATCAGGATCAATTGTCACATGTTCCATAGAGGGAAGCCGCCCGATACTTCTCGAGATACAGGCTCTTGTATGTCACAGCTTTTTTAATAATCCAAGGCGTACAGCAAATGGTACAGATTATAATAAAGTAAATCTACTCATGGCGGTCCTTGAAAAAAGAGCCAACCTGTCACTGTCAGACTGTGACGCTTATGTGAATATAGCAGGCGGTATAAGGATGAACGAACCGGCGATAGACCTTGGAATAGTGCTTGCAATCGCATCAAGCAAAAAGGATATTATAGTGCGTGAGGATACCATATGCTTTGGAGAGGTGGGCTTAAGCGGAGAGGTACGCGGAGTTACCATGTCCGAGCAGCGTGTTGCTGAGGCAAAGAAGCTTGGCTTTAAAAAGTGTATTGTTCCCAAAGTGTGTCTTGCAGGAGTGTCGCATATTAGTGGAATTGAGATTGTCGGTGTGGCAAATATCAAGGAAGCGATAGAGGCTGTCAGATAGTAATTGTGAGAATTGTATATAATAAACAGACAATTTAGAAAATTTGTGTTTTTTAAGATAGTTTTACTACTTTAATTAATTGCAGTAAATCCGTTGACATATGTGTGCCGGGATGATATTATATCAAAGCTGACTCGCGGGACACATTGAGTTGTAGAGCTTGTGAGTTACAATTTACAGACATGACTTTATAATATTGCTTTGAAATAAGCTGATTAAATAAGTTGTGAAAAAGTTCTTGACAAATGAAAAACATTTTGATAGAATAAACAAGCTGTCGCAAGACAGAGAACTTAAAACAGAGTTCAAAAAAATAAAAAAGTGCTTGACAAACGAACAGCGATTTGATAGAATAATCAAGCTGTCGCAAGAGAGCAAAACAAAGAACATTGATAACTGAACAGTGAGAAACCTTGAAAGATTTTGAGAATCAATCAGAACGCTTCAATGAAAATTGAAGACCTTTAAAACAGTAAATTCAGATTTATCTGAATGAACGAATTAGCCAAGTTTAACTTGACTGAGATCAACTTTTAACATGAGAGTTTGATCCTGGCTCAGGATGAACGCTGGCGGCGTGCTTAACACATGCAAGTCGAACGAAGCACTTTATTTGATTTCCTTCGGGACTGATTATTTTGTGACTGAGTGGCGGACGGGTGAGTAACGCGTGGGTAACCTGCCTTGTACAGGGGGATAACAGTTGGAAACGGCTGCTAATACCGCATAAGCGCACAGCATCGCATGATGCAGTGTGAAAAACTCCGGTGGTATAAGATGGACCCGCGTTGGATTAGCTAGTTGGTGAGGTAACGGCCCACCAAGGCGACGATCCATAGCCGACCTGAGAGGGTGACCGGCCACATTGGGACTGAGACACGGCCCAAACTCCTACGGGAGGCAGCAGTGGGG
>OIYP01000031.1_pt1 | contig 110763 bp, 95 predicted proteins | sample 1588261 | NCBI WGS metagenome assembly OIYP01 (sample SAMN03283293) | human gut metagenome | biome: human-associated habitat; material: feces | host: Homo sapiens | place: Peru | collected 2012 | reverse complement strand
GATATTGCATGGCGGCACCCGGAGGACGGAATCGCTGCAAGGGCAAAGCTGAAAGAAAAACGTGAAGCAGAACGGCAAGCCGCCCGTGGGCAGCGTGTCGAGCTTGTAAGCGACAACAGCACGCAAGTCGAAAATGTACCCGAAGAACACATTGAGCCGTCAGAAAGTGAATGTGACGAATTTGAAGAAGAATTTGAAATGAGTATGTAAGGAGGAAAACATGGAATACAAAAGATTATACATTGCCTATGGCAGCAACATCAACCTTGAACAGATGGCGCATCGCTGTCCGAATTCAAAGGTTGTAAGCACAGAAATGATGCAGGGCTATGAACTTGAATTTCGTGGTGTGGCAACGATCGTACCGAATGAGAAGTCGGAAGTACCCGTTCTGATATGGGAGATAGACGGACGTGACGAACACAGTCTTGATAGGTATGAGGGATTCCCGAATCTTTACCGCAAGGAGTTGTTTGATATAGAAGTCAACGGCGAAAAGAAAGAGTGCATGGCGTATTTGATGAACAAAGGACAGATCTCTCCGCCAACCAGTTATTATTACAATGTTATAAAGCAGGGATATGAGGCGAACGGTATGGACACAAGCTATCTGAGGGCGGCACTTGAAAGGTCGGTTTGCAGTCAGCATTTTGATGATGAACCGGACGAGGATTTTGAAGAAGATAATGATTTTCAGATGAAGTTTTAAGGAGCGTGGTCAAATGAGATACAAAGGATTTTACATAAAGATCTCACCCGACATAAACATTAGCAGGGTCGACAAGAACGGCAGAGATGTTCTTTGCGAAGGATTTTTAATACAGGTTTTCGCAGACGAGACCGAACGTGTTGAGATCGACAGCTTTTCTGCGGCTGTGGGGTTTGAGATACTGGAGGACAGTTTGGCTGAGGCGGAACAGTTGGCGAAGGATTTTGTGGAGTGTGAGGGGAAGGGATGTATGTAAAATATGTGGGACAAATAAAAATGCTATGAAAATCGGCTTTATAATAAGTCGATTTTCTTGCTTGATTTGTCGAAATATGTCATAATAATGTATGTGTTTGAAATTATGTACAAAGCTAAGGTTGGTCGATTGTGCAATATATAGAAATCATGCTTGAATTATTAAAATGTCACTAGCTCTATTGAAAAATGCTGTAAAATGGTGTATAATTATGTTAGATGGCTTGGCAATCGTGTATAATTGTATATTATTTTGTGTTAATAGTTTTTATGTTTATTTGCGATAATTTAATTCGGAGGAATAGTATGGAAAATATAAGTATCCCATTAATTTCACCTTTATCAAGAAAATATTATCAATATGCAAATGATGATTCAGAGAAAATTCATCATCGTGCAGAGGATGTTAGGATATGTATAGAAAAGGTTTGTGACTCGATAATTATTCAATTGGTGAAACCAGATACAAAAAGAAAATGGAAAGATTATAAACTTCATAATAAAATTGAGGCTTGCAAAGAATTTATGAATCCCATAATTGTAGATGATCTTTTAAATGCAAAAGGTATTGGCAATATGGGAGTACATGATGGAGAAGAGGGAAACTATTCTTCTCAGGATATTGATAAATCTTTAGAAGCAATAACAACTTTCTCTCTTGAAATTGTTTTTTCCTACTTTTTAATAAATGGTTTTGGGAATTACCAACATAATTCATGGATACCAACTGTGTTTAGTACGCTTCCTCCTATATACCGAGTAATGATATTGTCAAAGTATTATGACGCAAATCCGTCTTATTTTGTTATTGATAAATTATCAAAAGCATATTTAAAAAGTAATATGAAAGAAGATGCATATGCTTTTTTAATAAAATGTTATAACAACGAACAGCTTCAAGAATTTGAGCTTGAGCGTTTAAAAGAAGACCTTAAATTACTCGAACCATATTTGAATAAGTTTAGTATTGCTCGAAATCTGGATGATGCCGAAAAAAACTTTTTAAAGTTGTTGCCATCTATAAAAGAAGACGAAAGGGATTCTTTTGTGATTTTGGTTTCGATGATACTGACTGGAAAATTGCCCAACGAAATTTGTCCTACTCACTAATATTGCAATATATATAATAGAAAATAGTCGGGCTTTTTTCAATGAGAATTAAAATCAGAAAGGATTTATTATGAATTATACCATTAAAAACAAAAGATGAATTATTAATTACAGTTTACATTATAAAAGGAGTTTCAATATGGTAGAATCAATTATGAGCTTAAAAATATCCGGTCGTTGTTTCCCTTCTGCGACGAAATTGAAATGTTTCACTAAAAATGAATCACGAATAAGTATAATATATGGAAAGAATGGCAGCGGCAAGAGTACAATATCAAAGTCTCTTTGTAACGTAGAAAGTGATTTAAGCTGTTCATTATTAGACCAGAATGATAAACCGTTGTTAATTCCTCAGAATCATATTTTTGTTTTTAATGAAGATTACATAAATAATAAAGTTGCAGTACAAAATGACGGTCTATCGGCAGTTATTCTATTTGGTGAACAAGTTGAGATAGACAAACAAATTAATGAGGTAAATAAAAAATTAGAAGAATACCTAGGCTATATTGATGATCAAGAATCAACTAAAAGATTGCTTGAAAATGTAAAGAATAGTGATTCGTACAAATATAAAATAGAGACCCTTAAGGAAAAGTTGAAATCATCAAATAACTGGGTTGAACGAGAAATTTTAATTTCCGGTAAGAGACCGAATATCACAACGAGTAGTCTTGAAAAGATTTTTGGTAAACCTGTAATTTCTAAAAGCAGAGAAGATGCATTTGCACATTTTCAAGAGTTAATGTCTATAATTGGAACAGAATCTCATAGCAAAGTTAGCGATGCAATGAAACCGCTTATGTTTGAAAGCAATTTCTTTCAGAATGTTACCCGACTATTAGCTGAAAAAATAGAGGAACCTGTTTTGAATGATAGAGATAGACGTATCATTGAAATATATAGTCAAAAAGGCTCTCAGTACATTAGTGACATAAAAATAGTTTTTGAAAATGAGGATCAAGATATATGTCCATATTGCTTTAGACCTATCAATTCAGAAGAAAAGAGCATAATTTTATCAGCGATAGAGAAGATTTTATCTGAAGAAGCTAAAAATCATCAAAGAGAGTTAGCGAAATATGATAAAAACATTACTGAGATGATAAACGAATTGGATAAAATAATCAGTATCGCAGATAATTTTAAAGGTATATATACCAAAGAATATGAAACCGTTGAATCTCAGTATAGAATAGTAAATTCTCTATTATCTCAATATGGTCAGTCTATTGAAGATAAGATAAATTCTCTATATGCTCCAATTTCATTTTCTGATAACAACATTATACAGGAAATTAAAACGTTAAACGATGCTATTTCTTGTCTTGAGGAAAAAAGAAATATTTATAATCAGCAACTCGAAGAAATCGATAAAAGCAAGAAGAAAGCCTCTGATTGGAACAGAGAAATGGCCTATTGGGAGTTTTCAAGGGATTATGCTGAATATAAAAACGCGTATGACTCTTACAATAAATGTTGCAGTAAAATAAAAGAATATCAAGAAGAATACAATAAGAAAAAAGTAAAAATTGATAATTTAAATAATAAGAAGAAAAACGTAGTGATTGCAAAAGACATGATAAATGAAGCGCTAAGCTATATTTTCTTTTCAAATAAGAGATTACAATTAGATGTAGATGCCGAAAGTGGTAAGTATTACCTAATGTCAAATGGTATCAAAGTTACACCTGATAAAGTATCTACAGGTGAACGTAATATAATTGCACTTTGCTACTTCTTCACACAAATGTTGGATAATCATAATTCAACTGATAATTTCACGGATGAGTATTTTATAGTAATTGATGATCCTATTTCAAGCTTTGATAGAGAAAACCAAGTTGGAGTGATAACTTATTTGAAATATCAGTTATCAAAAATTTTTTATGGTAATAAAAACAGTAAAATACTACTGCTATCTCATGATTTATCTACTGTATATGATTTAGAAAAAGCCGGCGAAGAAATTGGGGAACAATTTAATTTGAAGAATAAGTTTGTTGAAAATTATGAGCTTAAGGATCGACAAATCGATAATACCAAACATATTGATATGAAAAGAAATGAGTATTCATTACTTATGAAAGAAATATATAGATATGCCAATGGTGAGGACTCATTACTTTCCGATTTTACTATCGGAAATAGTATGAGACGACTATTGGAAGCTCACGGAACTTTCTTATACAAAAAGGGTATAGATGCACTTACTACGAATGAAGATATTTTAGATCTTTGTAAAAATCATAAAAACTATTTCAGAAACTATATGTACAGATTGGTGTTAAACGGAGAAAGCCATCTTGAAGAAAGAGTGCTTTCATTAAAGGATACGAATTTTTTTGAGAGTTATACCTCAGACCAGCTTAAAGATACGGCTCAAAAAATAATCTGTTATCTGTACCTCATAAATCCTTTACATGTTAAAGAGCATCTTTACGATAATGGACATAGCCTAGGAGATTATATTACCGTTATTGAGAATTGGATTAAAAATATTCCAACAGATTAAATTGCTATTGCATAAAATAGTTTCTATTTTAGTAAATTAAAACACTATTACATGGGAATTCGCACATTATTTGACCTCAGCAATATTATAAGTCTGTGGTTGCAGATATGAAAGATTAGATCATGCGAATGCAGAAATAAGTAATGCAGAAAGCAGACATTAAATAAAAGTGTATCACAAATAATTTTGTTCCAAATGAACTGTTTGGATGAAATTGAGGGCTGGTTTATAAGAATTAGAGATATTAATAATGGTACATATGTAAAAAAGAAAATAATCTATTAAGATTAAACTTATTTTACATTATGTTTTAATATATTATTCAAGTAATATATCAGAAAGGATGATTTAATGAGCAACGAATCGACAAACCATTCAGAAGAAAATGTTACATATGATGATAAAAGAAATAGACTTATTGACATAATAAAAAAAGATCAGAATAATAATTACGGTTCATATGCGGCACTGATAGGGATTGTGTTAACTATATCTGGAATCATACTTAAGGGAATATCTACTATAGTTATTGAGGGATATAATAATTATTTTTCTATTAATAGTTCATATAATCATATAAGTGAAGCAAACGTTTTTTCTAATTTATTTGATATTCTTTTTGGAAGTATAATTTTATTGGCGCTGAACTTTTTGATGGCATATGTAATAATCAGAGCAAAAAATATTTGGAAATTGGTGCGAAATATAATTTTTATTTGCGCTTTGTCAATGATATCATTATTTATATTTGCCTGCATAATGCTTAATTATAATTTTTTTCTAATATGGAAGCAAGCAACTATTTCTGATGTATTAAGTTGCTTACGATCTTTATCAATATTATGCATATCAATTTACTATTTTGGTCTGACAATAGGAATTGCTATCAGAAATATGAAATGGTTTGATAAGTCTGTTGATAAGGTAATATCAACAATTGATAAAAAAACGAATGCTAAGATAAATAGTAAAAAGATAATAATTATATTGCTTGTTTTTTTAGTTGTTATGGGAGCATTTTGCTTTTTTAAATTGGGTGAATCATTTGCTGCACTGAAACATGACTATAGACTGACAGATAATAATACAAAAGTAATATTAGCGGAAAAGGATGGTATGTATCTGTGTGCTGATTGTAAGTATGATGAATCAACTAAACAGTTGGAAATATACTCTTCTGAGCAAGTTTGCATTAATTCTGAAGATGTTGAAATGAGAGTTATAAATGTATATAGTGTGTCAATATATAAAGGAAATTAATTGTAGATCTCGACTTTATTCCTCACGATAATTTTTTTAAGTTATAATTGAAACTTATAATATACAACAAAATGTTAATACGTTATCTTTGTATATATAAAAACAAGTAATTACAATAACTGTTCTAATTATTCATCTATTTCATAGTCGCAAGACATACTTGTGCAATAAAATAGATGCACACCTCGAAAAGCTCGTATTATCGCGGCACAAATAGGGAACGACCCTAAACTTATGTATCACGGAGAGCAGTCTGATTTATTCAGACCAATGCCCTCCGTTTTCTTTTTGTCTACTTTACAATTCCGATATGAGTAAAGTAAATATCGATTTCCTGCGTGATACTGCCGTTATCGTCTTTCAGCTTTTCGTGAACCTCGATGCGCGATACAAACGTGTGTAAGATTTCCTGAGTTAATTCTGTAATATCTGTGTACTTTTTAGCAAGCGCAGCAAATCTTGCGGTGTTAGCCGTCTGGGATTGAAGCTCCTGCATCGTATGCTTCAAGTCTGATATTTCCGCTTTAAGCTGATTCTGCTCATCAGTGTATCCTTGCGACAGCATTCTGAACTGATCGTTATCAATCGTACCAAGAACATGATCTTCATACAACTTTCTGAAAATTATCCCAACCTCGGCAAGCCTTTTCTCACTTTTTTTGAGCTTTTTGTTGGCATCGGACAACTCTTTCTTAACGGCTGAGTTTGACTTCAGGCTTATATATTCTGCGAATTCGTCTGTACGTTCTCTCGCAAACGCAGTAACATTCCGTATTTCGTGAAGGACGATTTCTTTAAGATGACTTTCCTTGATACCGTGCATAGTGCATTGCTCTCTGCTGTTTTTGCGATACGAAGAGCAGACAAATTTCCAGTTTTCAGGCTTTTCCCTGACGTGCCTATGGAAATATAATTTCTGCTTGCAGTCCGCACAGAATATTATTCCGGCAAAAATACTTTTCTCTCCGCTCCTTGTGAACCTGCGCTTGCTCTGCCTGAGCCGCTGAACTATCTCCCATATATTAATGTCGATTATCGGCTCATGAGTATTTTCAATCAGCTTGTGCTCGCTTTTGGGCAGCTTTAATTTCCGATGGTCTTTGTATGACGATCTGCCGAACCTGAAATTACAAGTGTGTCCGAGATAGCTGACGTCCTCCAAAATATTTGCAACTGCGGTCGGATTCCAGCGGTAGGGATAGCTTGTATCAAAGTTAGAAATAACATTTCCCGTTTGACTGTACTCGTACATCGCAGGAGTGTATATCTGTTCTTCCTCAAGCCTGTGTGCGATCTGAGCCGGACCCAAGCCATCAGCGCATAGTTGAAAAATATATTTTACGACCGGCGCTGTTTCGGGATTGGGCAGAATTTTGTTGTGATCCTCCTGAGATTTCATGTAACCGTAAGGCGGACGTGAAGCGACTCTCTGCCCTCTTTCGGATTTTATCACACAGCTTGCCTTGATTTTTCTGCTTGTATCCTTGACGTGGAACTCGTTAAAAATGTTGTAGAATGCCGCCATATCGACAGCGGAGGAATCCGGATTATCGGAATCAATATTGTTATTGATCGCAATATAGCGGACATTTCTGCGCGGAAAATATTCCTCTGTGTATAATCCTACGTGCAGATGATTTCGACCAAGCCTTGAGAGATCCTTTGTAATTATTGTGCCGATCCTGCCGTTGTCCACATCATCTATCATGCGTTTGAATGCAGGACGTTCGAAATCTACTCCCGTGTACCCGTCGTCAATGTAGAACGCTGAGTTGTAAAATCCATGTTCATCGGCATATTTTTGAAGTATATCCTTCTGATTTGAAATGCTGTTGCTTTCTCCCGCAAGCTCGTCCTCGTGACTGAGCCTGCAATACAAAGCCGTTATCTTATTCGTGTCTGACATTATTAACCTCTCTTTCCGTCCATTATGCGGACTCTGTCAAACCGATTGAGATTACAGATAGTATATCACAATCGATTCTGAAAGTCCAGCGATAATCTATAAATTTATGATAATTTTTCAGCGGCGGATCTCAGCAAATATTTTAGCTTGTCCTCAGCTGTGGATTTTGAGGTCATATCAAACACCGAGTTGACGTTGTAAACAATTCCGTCAATTATCTCGGAACGGCTTTTGATATACTTATCCTCAGTTTGCGTTATGCTGCCGGAGCAGCAGCTTTCGTTTCTTTCTATAATATTTGTGTTCATATACCTCCTGATCTCCGATATATATCGGAACAAATGTTGAGAAAATTCGTGTAAACAAATCAGTTCAGTCCTTTCATATTTAAATTTTTTTGTGAATATTCGTTACGCACCCTTTTTACAATTCATCATTATCAACTTCATAGGTACTGACAATCACTTCATCGCCGCCATATTCGCAAGAATTTTCAGCTATATTTTGTTCGGCAAATTCACGGTTGTTCATTGCAATCAAATCGTCAAGGTTAACTTTACCCCTTGTCCTGCGAACGTTACGCACCGCCTCCTTACGGTACTCCGCTATAACTTTTGGTGGAATGTCGGTCAACTCTGACAGTATCATAATCACCATTTCCAATTCAACCGCATATCTGAACAAGCCTTTTGAGATTTTAGTAACTCCTGCTTCGCTGCCTTTCACGATTTCATCTGCAAGATTTTTTGCGATGATATTTTTCTGCCTGCTGACTTCAATTGAGGAGACATACTCCCTTATCGCCTTGGCTATAAACTCCGAACGTGAGTGCGAAGTTTTCTCCGCATACTCATCACAAAGTTCCAAAGTTTCATTGTCTAAGCTGATCCCTATTTTCTTTGTCATAAAACCTCCGTTTTCTACGGTATTGCCTTTTGATACACGTTCCAAAGGGCGATATTTCCGCACTTTTATTGATTTTTTACTGGTTGTGACACCTCCATTTCATACTTTTGCAAATTAAGACTCCTTTTACTCGAGAGCCGAAAGCCTCCGTAATTTCGGCAAAATATTGCGGTCAGCTTTGCTGTCCGCTGTGAGTGCGACACCGTCGCTTTAACTTGCAATGAAATATTTCACTTTGCTTTAACTGCTGCATATCCGGTATTTGTGCAGATTGACAACTGCCTTTTATTATCAGAATTAAAACCTCTTACACATATCGCTCACAGCGGCTCACAAATCGCTTGTGTCGGCTTTTAATCTGTTTCAACTAAACTTACCCGACAAAAATTCAAGCCACGCAAATCGGCTTACGTTGCCTTACTTTGCGTTTCAAATGGCGGAATGTCAATTCCCCGATCCGCAAGCTGACTTCTTATTTTATTAGCTGACATATGCAGCACTTCATCAAGACTCATTAACTTGACTTCATAAACTTTTGAATTGTTATCAGGGTCAGTAACGTCATCAACAGGAGCAGTAGGATCGCAAACAGTGACAGCGGATCTTTCTGCATCAACTTCGGACTTACCAATTGCAAGCAACGTATTTAAAGGGTTTTCGAGCGTTTCGCTGTTTTCAACAGGGACAACAGGGGCAGCGTTTTCACACACCTCCGGCATAAGATTTCTGCCGTCACTGCTGTCACTTTTCATATCGTAATTCAGAATAATTATTCGTTGTCCGTTACTGCGTTTGGATTCAAACGTCACTCCGTAATCCAGCAATTCATAAGCGTGCTGAATCAGATCTTTTTTGACACGATTTGAGAACACTTCCTTGTGAAGCAGAGCCGATAACTTTTCAGCAAGTTCAGTAGCAGAGCCTTTAAACTTTTTCTGAGTTACCATAAAATCGTGAACAGCAAATGAAAAATAGTCGGGTTCGATATTTTTAATCTCATCAGACACTTTCCATCTGCTGCTTTCAAACACAACATTGATCTCTTGATTTTCAATATCTCGACCTACACAATACAGTTTAGCTTTTCGACTTCCACGCTTGCTTTCAATCAGAACCATACTGCCATCAACGCAACCGCTTAAACCTGTACTGCCCGAAATCATATTAAATGGGTCGCTGTCAGAACACTTTCGTGTGTGATGAACCAGAACTATAGCTATGCCAAGTTTATCGGCAAGAGCTTTCATCACAGATAACTCTTTGTAATCTGAACTGTAGCTCGACTCCGATTCGTTACGCACCATTTGTAAAGTGTCAATGAACACAATTTTCAAATCGTCAAACCGTTTCCTGCAGTATTCGATTTGTTCAGGCAGACCGTTTGAAATAGACTCCGCCATAATTGCAAAATGAAGATTATCGGACGGATCGTCTGTCAGTTCGTACAACCTGTTTTGCAGACGTATCAAGCTGTCCTCTAAACTAAGGTATACCACATGACCGCAGGACGTTTCTTTTCCAAGCACCTTTTCTCCTTTTGCTATAGACAAGCACATATCAAGCGCTAACCATGACTTTCCGACCTTCGGTGCTCCTGCGAGAATAAACAATCCTTGCGAGATCAAACCGTCAACACAATATTCGATCGGTTTCATCGGAGTATTCATAATATACTCGCTGCTGTACATTTTTAATTCTTTCATTTTATCGACCTCCTTCCGGTATGCAAAGCCGCTGACCTCGGTTCTGCAAACAAAAACGCACCGCAGAAAACGAAATCTGCGGTGCGTTTTTTACCCTCTGATATTATTATATGCGGAAATCCGGAAAATGAATAAAATCACGTAACATTTAATTTTCGCTCAACACGACATTTTCTGTTGCATATTACGACAAAATGTGATATACTTAATTTGGAAACTGTAAAAACGACAGCCTTGAGGTGTAATTATGTTTAACGATATTTGTTTTTATGTCAAAGGAAATATGATCGAGGTCAACGGTCGGGACTTTTTACTGGGCGAGCTTTCGGCATCATGTATGAATATACCTCCTGCCGAATTCGAAGAGATATATGACAAGTATAAATCGGCGGAATACATAATGAACCATGAAATCAATGCTGAAAAGGATATTGCCGTTGAATATATACCGCCCTCGAAAGAAGATTGGCTCAAGCTGAACGGAATTATGATTGAAATAGATACGGCTTTGAAAAATCATAAAATATTTCAGGTTTTTGATACTCAGAATGCTGCCGGATTTTTCGAACGATTTACTGATATAGACGATACAATGATTGCTCATGAAACCCGGGAGCTTTATTACAAGACTGCAAGTTTGTACAAACCTGTGATCGACGATATATTTAATTTCAATAAAACTATGTATTACTTTGTAAACGACTTTCTGTCACATCTAAAAAAGCTTGATCCTGAAAATTTTGCCGCCGCTTACTATGACTTTCTTACAAATCCTATGGCGTACAAGATGACCGCAAATCCTATCATGAATGAATATATGTCGTATACAAGCGCTGATTTTCTTGAAATGAATATGATCCCCAAAGAAATAACTGATGGCTGCGGAGAGTATGTAATTGCGGAATACTACCATGTTGAGAGATTGCAGAGCTTTTTAAAGGTCGATTTTCTAAAAGGTCTTATGGCAGGACATCATATACGCAGATGCAAGCACTGCGGACGATTTTTTCTTATGACCAAAGGCTACAAAACAAGATACTGCGATAAGCCTGCACCTGAAAATCCGAGATTTACCTGTAATCAGATGGCTTACAGAACGGTCAGAATTAAGGAAGAAAACGCAGATAATCCGAAATATCAGTCATATCGGCGCTGTCTTAACAGGGTTATGCGGAGCTATCAGAGAAAAGTTATTGATGGAAAACAAAAATCAGTTCTTCTGCGACAAGCAGAAGAACTGTACCATAGAGCAATGACCTCTCCCGAATTCAGCAATGAGGAATTTGAACAGCAAATGCAGTCTGAAAATCTTTACAAATTATGCGGTTTTGACGTTCCGAAGAGAGGCAGACCAAAGGCGGTTAAGAATGACAAATGAGGAACTGATATCGAAATATTATGACGGTAATATGCAAGCTTTATATGATCTGTACGAGCAGAATGTCGGGTTCATACAGAGCGTTGCTGCTGCGGTCGCAAAAGACTACAAAAATTATTTGCGTTTCAGCGATACCTTTGAAGACCTTGTTCAGGTTGGCAGTTTGACGTTCTTTGAAAAGCTGAAAGCAAAAAAATATGACGCAAGAAAGGGCAGTCTACTGACATATCTTACTCCCCAACTTCGATATGCAATGCAGGAGTTTATTGAAAATTTCAGTTCTCCGGCAGGACTTTCACATTCCGATTTCTCAAAAATACAAAGATGCCGCAAGCTGCATAATGAAGGTATGTCAAATTCGGATATATCCAAGGAGCTTGGCATGGACAGGAAAACCGTTCAAAGCTGTCTGTCATTCTCTTTTAAAACGGAAACGCTGATGATACGGGCGGAAACAGAGAACGGAATTGAGTACATTGAAAATCCTGGGCTTGTCGTTAACGATCTGCACCCCGATAACAAGGTTTACATTGAAGTTAGCCTTGAGCTTTTCAAGGAATTGTTTGAAAACTTATCAGCCAGGGACAGAGAAATTCTTGGCAGAAAATATGGCGCATTCGGGTATGAAGAGACCTCCGTTAACGACATTGCGGACTATATGCTGATCACCAGAAACGCTGTAAACAAGGCTGTTAATTCTGCAACAGAGATTCTTCGCAAGGAATACCATAACGGGAGTAAGCTGAAATGGTGGCGGTTGTGTAACCGGGCGGTTAAGGATGCCTTGGAGGGTAGGACAGCATAGGAATCCGTTGAAATATCTGACGAGTTTAAGGCGAAATTACGGGCGTTGGCGGAGTTTTTGGTTTTGCTGTATGAAAATGATAAACAAAAATAAATGGGGGGCATTATGCTTGCAATATACTTAACCTTAATTGATAACGAAGACGATAAGAAATCATTTGAGGATTTATATAATCAAAATAGGTCTAAGGCTTATGCGATTGCGTTTAATATTTTGAAAAATAAAACGTTAGCCGAAGAAGCTTGTTCGGAGACTTTTTTTAGTCTCGCAAAAAGTTTTCAAAAAATTAAAAATTTAGAATCTCACAAATTGGACTATTATATTGTCATTACTGTTAGAAACGTGTCTTTGAATTTACTGAAAAAAGAAAAGGAACACATTAAAGCTATGAATTTAAGCGAAGATATTCCCGAATTAACAGACGAGACGCTTTGTGACAGAAATTACGATAATATAGTTGATTGTATCAAGCGGCTTTCATATACCGATCAGGAAATTCTTTACCTGAGAATCACTCTTGGCATGAGGTACAGTGAGATTTCGTTAGCACTGCATATTTCCAATGCGGCGTCACGACAGCGTTTTCAGCACGCAAAGGATAGTCTTGCAAAGCTGCTTGAAAAGGAGGGCATTTATAATGGATAACTATTCAATATTATCAAGAGCTATAGGCGAGGCTTTTGAACCTAAGCTTGATGAATTTATTGACTCTGTAAATTTTGATGTTAATGCCGAGTTCTCAGAAAAGTTCGAACGTAAGATGGACAAACTTATACGAAGAAGGAATAAACCGTATTTTAATCTGATATGTACCGGAGGAAGGCGAGCGGCGTGTATAGTGGCTGCCATAATAATTTTGTCGGCATCTTCACTGAGCGTTGAAGCGGTACGTGAGGCGGTTAATGATTTCTTTATGAGTATTTTCGGAGATCACACTGCCGTTTCGGTAAACAACGCTACTGAAAAAGATTATCCGGCAACTATCAAAGAAGAATATGCGATCTCAAATCTGCCCGACGGTTTTGAATTATCTGATTATAACCGGGACAGCGGAACAATATTCGCCGCTTATTTTAATGGTGATAAATATATCTTTTTCGAGCAATTCGTTCATGATAGTTACTCAGGTTATTTTGATAACGAACATTCTGAACTTGAATACTACACTGATGAATCAGGACAGGAATATCTTATTCAAAGTACCAACCATGATTTCTGTATTATGTGGGATAATGGTAGGTATATCTTACAAATAAAAAGCAATATGAACAAAGACGATGTGCTAGAATTGTGCAAGTCTACAAAATTGAAATAAATTTTGAAAAACAGCTCACAAAGCCGAATATTTTGTTGTCATTAAGAGTGTAAGAGGAAAAATTTCTCTTGCACTCATTTTTTGTAGGAGGAGATATTATGAAAAAAATTGTACCCATTTTTATGGCTTGCCTTGTTTTCTGCTCAGTTGGAGGAGCTACAGTGTCGGCTGCTGTTCCGCCTGATAACAGCGGTATTGTTTCGCCTTGTTATCTGTATACTGACAGAGCTTCCAGTTACTTAACCATTTCCGGCGGTGTAGCATCTTGTAAAAGCACAGTTTACGGAATATCGGGAACAACAACTAAAATCGTTGTAACTCAGACCTTGCAGGTAAAAGACGGAATGTCATGGCGCAGGATAACCGACTGGAGCAAGACTTTTAACAGCTGGTATTGCAGTTATCCTAACTCATACTCGCCGATTGGCAGCGGGACCTACCGTGTTAAAACAGTTGCAAAGGTCTACAAGCGCACATCTTACGAAACGGTCACTGTATACAGTGCGGAGGTTTTGTATTAATTTACAGTTTATGCTTTAGGCAGAGAGGTTTGGTGATTCCAATGAACTAAGATATGTGAATTATTGGTTTTTCTGACGTAGAACCAATACTGAACAATCACAATACGGACTGATAATATGCAGTATTTCGAATATATAGAGTTGAATATATATTTGCGTATTGCGGAAATGGAGGAGAAGTTATGAAACTTAAAAGCAACTTCAAACGAATACTTTCCGGCGTAATGAGTTTAGCTATGGCGGCAACTCTTTTGCCGAGTTTGCCCGTAGTCGCAGAGGAGGCAACAGAAAAGTATCCCTATACAATGTTTGCCGCTTCTGATACAGAGGGGTCTATCACCATTAATGCTAACAATTTCTGTGTGAATGGGAATATAGCGACAAACGGCACAATAGTTTCAAGCGGTAATATGAACGTTAATGGTACGAAAACTGAGAATGCTGACGAAGAAATGATATATATCTTTGATAAGATCGATTCAGCCTATTTTTCAGGCAATAATATTGATGAATATTCACAGGATTACACTCTTGAAGAAATAAACATAAACATCAATGATCCGCTAGAGGTTGAGGGTAATGCTACTCTTACAGGCAACATAAATATCAACACAGCGCTTAAAGCCTTTGAAAATGTTACCCTTAACGGCGAGGTAAAAAACACAAACAATTCTGTCATCTTTTCAAAGTATGGAGATATTGTGATTGACAGCCAGAACGTTAATCTTAACGGACTGGTTTATGCTCCTTTTGGCAACGTTGAGATAACGGCTCAGAATTTGAATCTCAATAATGTTGTCATTATTGCGGATACAATAACTTTCAACTGTCCAAGCGTAAACGCTAACTATAGTGGCAATGCTGGCGAATTGGTTGGCACTGTTTCAGAGCCTTTGGATATACCTGTCGATGAATGGCAGTATATGAAGGATGAAAACGAGAATGGCTTACCTGATTTCTTTGAAGATATGAATAATTGGGAGCTTCTCAAAGATACCGATGGAGATAAGCTTCCCGACTGCGTTGAGCAGTATCTTGGAAGTGATAGCACGTTGGTAGATACCGATGGTGATCTTCTTGATGACTATTATGAGGTGTTTGTTACCAGAACTGACCCGACTTTGATTGATACAGATGAAAACGGAATTACAGACGGTGATGAGGATTTTGATGAAGACGGATTAACAAATTTTCAGGAGTATGAACTTGGTACAGAGCCTTATAATGATGATACGGACGGCGACGGACTTAAAGATGGAGAAGAAATCAATACTTATAATACTGATCCGCTAAAGAAAGACACCGATGACGATGGTTTGGAGGACAGTGATGAAATATATCTTGGAACTGATCCTACAAATCCCGATACAAACGAAAATGGTATTCTTGACGGGGATGAGAAATTTTATCAGACCTTTACGCATATAGTAGAGAATGAGGACTGCGCCGTTGAAGAAGTTATTGTTTCAATGGAAGGTACGGGGAATCTTCAAAAAACTACTTCTGTAGAAAGTATGATGAATAAGGATATACTGTCTTCGGATGTAGTAGGTCTTGTTGGAGAACCATTTGAGATTAATTCTACATCACAATTCGATAAAGCCACAATTACCTTTAAAGTTGATAAAACTAAGCTTGGAAACACTTCATTTGACAATCTGCTGTTTTTATGGTATGATGAAGAAAATGACAATTTTGTTGAGTTGGACACTGTGCTTGATGAGGAGAACTCTACTGTAAGTGTGGAGACTACACACTTCAGTAAGTATATGATAGTTAATAGGGAAGAATGGTACAAAGCATGGTCTACTGAATTATATCCGAGTTATTATGATTATGCTCCAAGTGGATTAAGCACAGTTTTGGTCATTGATTGTTCTGGTAGTATGCAATACAACGATCCATATGAAGCAGGCAGAAAAAAGGCAGCTGAATCGTTTATTAATGTTCTAAGGAATAAAGATAATGTAGCTATTTTGGCTGAAGACAGCAGGCCTCAGATACTTTGTAATTTTACTTCTGTGGGTCAGAAAAACATATTGTTAAACTCGTTGAATAATATCTACTCTACCGGGGGTAATAATTTTGATGCGTCGATAAATCAAGCAATTCAACTACTAAAAACACAGACAGGTGCTCCCAAAAAAATGATTGTATTTATGTCTGATGGTGGATGTAATATTTCTGATTCATATTTAAAAGCAGCGGATAGTTTAGATATTTCGATCTACACTATTGGGTTTGGCTTAGGTTCTGATGATAAAACACTTGAACATATGGCAAAGATGACTCATGGTGAATTCTACAAAGCCATTACAACTAATGATTTAGCCGATATTTATTCCCAAATTGCATTGGATACTTTCTTTGATACAAAAGATACAGACGGTGATGGTTTGTATGATGTTTTTGAATTAGCTGGTATACGAGTGCAGAACGGACAGATAGTTAACACTAGATATGATTTGCCTGACACTGACAAAGACGGATTAAAAGATGGTGTTGAAATTGAACCTGTACCGATTTATAAGACTATTATAATGGATCACAAAGAGCAGGAAGTAACTGCTGGTTATTATTTTATTATGAATTCTAATCCTGAAAGTAATGACGATTCAGATGGTGACGGTTATTCGGATATTGAAGATCCGTATCCCATGGATAAACCTGACGTTTTAGGTGATAAATACGATTTCCTTGATGGAGAGACATATTATCTTGCTAAAATGGTAGGTATTTATCCGGAATACTATATGAATGTAAAAGACAACTCCACTAATCCAGGGGCGCCTTTGATAATGTATAATTATACAGGTAACAATAATCAGAAATTTAAGTTTGAATGGTGCGATGCCGGATATAAAATTCATGCATTGAATAATGAAGAATTGGTATTAACTCTGCACTTGAATGATGACGGAAGTTATTCTGTATTTATGGGCAATGACTTAAACTTGCAGGGACAATTATGGGAAGTACTACCTTATAATAACGGTGCTAAAGGATTGCTTGGTGAGAATGGTCTGGTAATACGCTCAAAAGTTTTGTATTATGAAAACAACGATACTATAGGTAAACCTTTATACTTAAGCTATAAAAACAATCAAATTTCAGTATCAACAGACAGAATAAATAATGCAAGATTTATGACTTGTGCTATTGCTGATTGGACGAGGTTTGGCGATGCTTATATGCAGTATGTTGGCTGGACTTATACTTCTAATGATAAAATCAATAGAGCCATGAAAAATTACACGAATAATACCAAAATTGGTCTTAAAAAATATGGCGATGATAAAAATATATATTTTTATAACGAAAAGATGCTAGTTATTAATCAATCCAACGGAAATTTTTCAGATGATGGTGGATTAATGTTTGCAGATGTGCCTATGCATGGAGTAATATGCGAATTAATGGCAGCCTTTAATGCAGCAACATTAGCTGGTGAAAATGTTAACTTTTTCAAAACCGCAGCAGAGTTTGAATATAATGCTTTAGTTTTAGATATAGTTACTGGTGGATTATTTTCCAATAAAACTGATTATTTAAAAGATGGTTTTTATGGTAGTAACCCGGATAAAGTATCGGATTGGCTAGACTCTCTCAACCTAACATATAAAACTTACAAGAACCCTAAAATTGGTGATTTAGAATATGCATTTGATTTTGGCAATGCTTTAGCTCAAGAAATGGATAGCGAGTTTACAAATGGTAATGTTGCTTATTTTTCATATAAGTACGAAAGTTCAATTGAGTTAGGAGCATTCGCAAAAGTTGTCACATATCAAAAACAGCATTCTGTTGCTGGAATAAAAGATGATAACTCAGGTATGATAGCGACATTTAATAGATACAGCAACTATACTGAAGCACAACACAATGATGGAAATACGACCTATTTTAATTCTATTGATGAAATCGCGAATAAAGAGGGTTGTATTTTTGATGTGGGTTATTTAATACAGAAAAAATAAGGTTTTATTTCAGCGTTTCAATATGATAATTTAGCAGGCTGATTTACATTAACATTTTGCCAATCAGCCTGTTTTATTTCATTAATAGGTGCTTTTGTGAAATCAGAAATTTGAGGATTATTATGAGAAAAAAATATAGAAAAAATATGATTGCGTTTCCGCTAATATTTATAATTATCGGCTTACTTATTTTAAGACATTTATTCATAAATCAGGGCAATATTAGTATCCATGTTAAAGATAATTATTCTCATGCTTGTCATGTTAATGATTTAATTGTTTATCTTGACTCTGATGGAATCTATTGTAAAAATTCAAAAGGAAATATAGATAAAATATGTGATATCTCTATTGCAAAAACTTCTACTGTAACAGCCAACGAGGAATTTATATTCTTTTCTCCCTCAGTTGATTCTAAAAAAATATTTCAGCTCGACTATTTTGGTAATGTTATTAAAATACATAACATATCACATAGTATTTACGATATGTATTTCGTCGATGACATATTATATGTTCTTAATTATTCCGATATTAATATGCGTTATGACATAAAAGCATATAGTAGTGTTGATGATATGAAAATAATTGATTTAGATAAATGCCCATATGACTATAATATAACTGTTGAAAAAAAATTTTTTTCTGCCAATATACAAATTATCAATAACCGCAATCATTGTTACTTGAAAATAACTGATAAAAATGAAAAAACAGTTTTTTGCAATGTATATAATAAGAAGAATGTAAAACAGATTTTTTTATCTAAAACTGATATGACAGCATCTTTATATGATAATAAATTGATATTGTTTCCGCTAAAATCAGGGAAATTAAACAACTATTATATAATAAATATAGATAATGGTAAAGTTGTAGAATCCGGGACAACTTTTAATATTGATTATTCATATCAGCCGATTAAACAATCTGATAAATATTTAATTATCATAGCACAGTATTCACATTACGCAAAAGGATTTACAGATAATGTATCTGAACAAATTGACGGTGACAGAATTATTTTATGGGATTATGAAACATCACATTTTGAAGAAAAGAAAACTAAAAATCACGAAAGAATCATTTATGCCAACTCCCAAAAAGCAATAACCTATTATAAAGGTAAATATCTGACATATTCGCTTGAGGATTGGAGTCTTATTAAAAAGCAGTCAGTTGATGAGATCAAAGAAGGCGGTTCGTACACTTTTGAATCCTGCGGTGACTACATTTTTGTGTTCGATAATAATTCCGGTGAATTGCTGAATACTATCAACATTGCTTAATTTGATTTGCTCTGTAAACTCATATGTTTGCAGAGCAATCTTATTCTTCAATTTAATATAAACAGCAAAACAACCGACCGTTTCTTAGACAGTCGATTGTTTTAACTATTCAATTAACATAACTAAACCTATTGCTGATAACTTCTTCTTTCTCAATCGGTTATTTACGTTCCTTATTGCAGCCCCGATTTTACGGGCTTTTTTGATATTTAGAAAACAAAAAATTTTAATGTAAAACCGTGGATGCTTTTCACCAGTTTTCACGAAAAAAAGGGAGTCGAACCCTACGCAACAAAAAATATCGAACATAACGGCAGACTTTGAGTATATTTCGCTCTAAGCCTGCCGATTTGTTATGAAAAAATATTCACAAAGTTTTAAAGGCTGTTTTGTCTATTGTCACGAATTTAAGTGACGATGATAGAACAGTCTTTTTTCATTTCTAAGGAAAGGTTGTGATACCAATGTGGCAGCTATACTATTAAAAATAAAAAGCCAAAAACTATACGAACGGAGGAATACCAATGAATGAAAAACTTGTGATCAATGCAAATCTGCTACGCAAAGAGACAGAGTTCGATACAAGAGTTTGCGTGGTGGAAAATGCAGAAGCAGTCGCCCATGACAAATTTGAACGCCTGAAAAGACATCCGATGCAGGACAATGATCTGATCGCAGAAAACACAGACGTTTTGTACGATATGCTCAGTATATTCCAAATGCAAAACTGCTTTACAAAAATCAAAGGTATGTCTTAATTTTAAAAGCCCAGTGAAGTACTGAACGCTCACACTATAGTGATGTAAACGCCGCAAAATTTCCTTATTTTGTCGCCTACGGCTCTTTCAAGAGGAGAATTTGCTTAATATAACATAATTATTCTTTTGAAGGTCAATGTCCATGATCATTGACAAGTGAACAAGAAAAAGTGATGATCTTCTGGTCAGCCTCTTGCATTTACCCAAAAATTATGTTATAATAAAAGAAAATATATCCAAAAAGCGGGTGAAAATATGGACAACGAAAACGATTTCGAGAAGAAAGATAAACAAAGTGGTAGAAAGCCACTGGCGACCGAGCTGTATTTTGTGATAATAATTGCCGTGTTTATCGTGGTTTTCGCTGCCGCATGGCTTTTAGATACCGAAGATGATAAGGCTGAAATATACTATAAAGCGCCTGAGGTCACGGAAGCTGATACCGAAATTTTCGATAGTAAGCAAGCTACAACGAAAGTTTCGGTAGAAGTAACACAATTCCCACTAGATATAAATCTGGCGACAGTGGATCAACTCTGCGAAATTAACGGCATTGGCGAGGTGATCGCACAAAAAATTATAGATTATCGCACAGAAGTTGGAATTATACATGATCTGAAAGAGCTTGAACAGATCAGCGGCATTGGCGAATCGACCATCAAACTGCTGACAGAAAACGTTTTCGTTTCGAATTCTGACTACATACCGTTTACCACTACGATAGTGACGACTACAAAAATTACCACAACTGCCGTTAAAACCACAACTACGCGGGAGATCACAACGACTGCACCGCCGGAATCCGAAGCCCCCGCACCTGAATCCGAGGACGATTCGCCGCGTGAGGTGCATATCAACTATGCAGATGCTGATGAAATTGCCGATTGTTTGAAAATATCACACGAATTAGCTGAACAGATAGTGTCGGTTCGCGAGCAGATCGGCGGATATTCGACACTGGAGGAGCTGTATCTTGTAGATTCGATGACTCAGAATATCATGCTGCAAATAATGGATCATATCGTAATAGACTGATAAGAGTACAATAAAACGGACAGATATTAGTGTGGTGCTTTTGGATATATATAAATATTTTAAACACCACTTGACAAACAAATGAAAATGGTGTATAATATTTTCAATACATTTGAAAGGGGGCTAAAAGATAAAATGGACGATAGTGACAATGATAATGATAACTGCAACTATTGCAGCAGCATTGCCGCATTCTTTTCTGAATCGAATAGCTTTGATCGGGACATATTTCGCCATCTAATCGAATAGGCGAGTTATGTCTTTTTGTGTTTTTATCAACTATTTTATTTGAATTTGGAAAGGAAATATAATTATATGAAACAAATAGTGCTGCAGATAGTACTTATCTTACTGAACGCAATATTCGCAGCGACGGAAATCGCAGTAATATCCATGAACGATCAGAAAATGGCAAAAATGGCTGATGAGGGCGACCGTAAAGCTAAGCGGCTTGTTAATCTCACATCGCAGCCGTCAAAATTTCTTGCAACGATACAGGTCGCGATAACGCTTTCAGGATTTTTAGGAAGTGCGTTCGCCGCAGACAACTTTTCTTCACAGCTAACGGGGCTTATAATGAAGACAGGAATTGGCATTTCTGAGAAAACAATAAGTACGATCTCGGTCGTGATTATAACAATATTGCTCTCGTACTTCACTTTGATCTTTGGCGAGCTTGTGCCCAAGCGCGTCGCTATGAAAAACTCCGAAAAACTGGCGCTGGCTATATCTGGACTGATCACGTTTGTATCGAAAATTTTCGCTCCGATCGTTTGGTTCTTGACTTTATCGACAAATGTTGTGTTAAAATTGCTCGGGATCGACCCTAATGCGAATGAAGAAGAGGTCACAGAAGAGGAAATTCGCATGATGTTAGATCAGGGGCGAGAAAAAGGAACGATCGATGAAAACGAGAAAGAGATAATCGATAACGTTTTCGATTTTGACGACACACAGGTAGAAACTGTATTTACACATCGCAAAAAAGTCGATTTTATATCCACAAAGGATGATATTGACGAGTGGAAGCGCGTTATCTATCGAAATATACATACGAAATATCCCGTTTGCGGCGAAAATTTCGATGATATTATCGGTGTTTTGGACGCTAAAAAGTACTTTCGACTTGAAAATAAGACTCGCGAAAACATCCTAAATGAGTGTGTTTCGCCTGCATATTTCGTTCCTGAAACAGTCGCCGCCGACGTTTTATTTAAAAATATGAAACAGAGCGGCAACCATTTTGCAATCGTACTTGATGAGTACGGCGGAATGTGCGGTGTTATTACGATGACAGATCTTGTTGAGGAACTTGTTGGTGAAATTGATCTGTAAATTACATCTTATAAACATTTCTGCATTATTATGTATATAAGCAGCCGGAATAATCGCCGCAGTCACATTCGTTTGGTTGCGGCGTTTGGTTTAGCAATGATTTTCGGCAATGGTTCGCAGCATTTTTTCGCCGATCGGGTAGCAGGCGCTCGCGAGTTTCGCTTTGTTTTTCAGCATATCGCCAATGCTCAGCTCCAAAATGTTGCGCGGGATTTCGCAGCCATTGCAAAGTCTTGCGATAAAGTTATTCAACTCGGAGAAGTCATTAAAACCAAGCTGATCCAGTATTTGTTTTTGGAAATTAGCGGGGGCATTCTCGATAAATGGCGGTAAAAACACCGCGCAGGCCAAGCCGTGAGCCATTTTACACTCGTAAGTAACGCGGTAGCTCAGTCCGTGTGGGATAGATGTGCCTGTGTAACGGATAGCAATTCCAGCGTATACAGAAGCTGACATTAGTTTATCAAGTACTTCATCAGTAAAATTATGATCTGCAAGATCATTTTTCGCTTCGCCCCAAATCGTCAGACCTTTTTCAACGGCTTTTCGCCTTTTCGCATCGGCTTTCGCGTGCAAAAAGCTTTCGCAAAGGTGCGCCAGAGCGTCGAGCGCTGTGCTTGTTATGATTTGGTCGGGGGCTGCTTTCAAATATTTGCTGTCAACTAAAGCTATCTCAGGAAATATTTGATGAGAAATAGATTTTTTGGTGTGGCTTTCGTGAAGCGTAAGCACTGAAACACCTGTAACTTCCGAACCCGTGCCGCAGGTCGTTGGAACGGCGGCGACGGGCAAGTGGGGAGCGTTTGGCATGGGTGTGTACAAGAAATCTTTGTCAAATCTGCCGCTTGCTATAAGCAAAGCGATCGCTTTTGAAGCGTCAAGAGGCGAGCCTCCGCCAATTCCGATGACAAAATTGACGTTTTCAGAAGATCCGAACTGCGCACCCACGATCACGCTCTCGACCGATGGGTTTTCCTCTATCTTGTTAAAAACCACATATGGAATATTGTGGGTTGCAAGTGCTGCGGTTACATCGTCGAGTGAGCCGTTTTTTCGCGAAGAATTGCGCCCAGTGACGATGAGCGCTTTTGTTCCGAGTGTGCAAAGTTCGTTTGAATGTGCTAAAACGCAGTTGTTTTCGTGGTATAATCTAGTTGAAATGCCTAAATCCATAATATCACCGTTTCATTAAATTGCTTTTATAAATAGTATAATACAACTTGTGGCTTTTGTCAATACACCGGCGGACGTGCAACAAAAGTTAATTTTCTATTGACAAGTTAATAATTTTGTGATACAATATATACAGATTTATGCGCATTTTTCGCGATAAGAAAGTGCAATTTGACAATATGTGCGTTTGATAACAGTACAAAAATCTGTACTATTAAATTTTTATGGTGATCAACATGATAATAAGTGTAAATGTGAAAAAAATAGGAAAGAAGATCGCTTCAGTCGAGCCAACGCCGTTTGAGATCGAGGGTATTCCAACGACGGCGGAGGAGCTTCTGACCGCCTGTGTGCGAAGCTGTGTGGCGTCGTACAATAGTCGAATCGACGACCGCGAGCCGCGGTGGATTTCTGACGATCAATTTGCGGCAATGGCGGCGGCGGGCAAAATGGCGTTTGACCTGCCTTTTTCTGACAAAAAAGCGGACGCGAACGAAGCGGTGCATACGGCTTTGCAGGCGTTTGACGATGGGCTGTTTCGCGCGTTTGTCGGCGAAACAGAGCTTGAATCGCGCAAACAAGCGATTAAGATAGGCGAAAACAGCGAAATTACGTTCATAAGATTAACAATGTTGGCAGGGAGGATATGGTAATGGCAAGTTCTGAGAGCTATAATGAGTGGAGGCAGGCGCACGCGACGGCGATCGAAAACGCGCGCAACAAGCTTCCGACTGAGATAAGGCAGTTTCTTGACGGCAAGCATAATTGCAAACTTTACAAAGATCTCTATACATATCTGGCAAAAAGAGGCGCTCCTTCCGAATTTATTAACAAAAATATGGGTGCGATTTTTGGTGGACTGCTGAATAAAAAAGGCTGGATAGATAAGAAATACAAAAATGATCTGCTTTGGGCTGTTGATAACTGCACCAAATGGCAGTATTCGTCAAGCATTTGGCGTAGGTCGTTTCGTTCATCAAGTTACACTGCGTACCTGCAATTGAATTTCATTTTGAGTCAGCTGGAGAATTATGCAAGACTTGGTTGGCTTGAAAGCTCGATTGTAGACGTTCTAATGGGAAATCTAACAGAAAATGAAAAGCAACATTTTTACAAAGATGGATTTAGTCTTCCGATAAGCACGCTGTTAGCGGCGCGTTTAGATGCGGGCGACAGCAAGGTTTTTGCCGCTTTGAAGCACGTTATCATGGATGACGGCACTAATGTCAGCCTGGAAATTATTCGCGGCGTGATGATGAGCAGCAATGCCGATGCGCACAAGCTGATCTGCCAGCTTTTGGTCGCCGCACGTTTGCAGGAGGGTCTGCGGCAGGCAATATGCGAATCCGCCGACAGCGGTACGATCGAAGCCCTGCGCACGGTCGTTGAAACCATCAAGGCGCACGATCTCATTAGATTTTCGGCTGTCAAGCGCGCGATTTTTACCTGGTGCGGAATTTTTGCGGACAAGCCCGAGTCGCTCGACCGAATTGCGGGCAAAATGCTCGACCTTATTGCCGAATGCCTTGCTGACAGGACGGCGCGCGACGCGTATCTTGAGAGCGAGGACGCGGTGCAGATATACATTGCGCTGTGGGCTTATTCGGCTGAGGACGCGCTTGTTGGTATGCGGATCTGCCGTAAACTGGCAATGAGTGAGAGCCGTCACCGCCGTATGGTCGCGGGAATATTTGCAAGTCAGTTTGAAAACCCTGACTTAGAGAATGAGTTGGGCAAGTTTGCGCTTGAAAATTTTGCCGATGATACCGAATGTTTAGCAGTGTATTTTTATCATTTTATGCCTGATATTAACATGGCGCTGAACGATGTTGCCTCGGATAACCGCCAGGGGCCTTACGAGCGGGAAAAGAAAGAGCCGCCGAAAAGCCGTGTGTACGCTGATCTTTCGGACTATTTCGAGAGCAGAGAAGAAGCGGAAAAGTTCCGCGGCATATTGCTTGAAATTCGTGAACAGTTCACACCAAAAAAGAAAGAATTTGATTTTACACCCTGCGTATTTCCGTGGGTCTCGGTCAAACTCAAGCGTATGGACGTCGCGGCGAAACTCTGCTGGATCGCATCTGCGCTTCAAGACAACACGCTGATCGACGAGGCGTGCGGAATGCTTGCGGAGGTCGACAGCGATATACGCAACCGCGTACTGCGAATGTTGGTGACATTTCCCGAAACTGACATTCAGCGTGACACATTGGTCAACGCGATTGCCGACAAGGAGAGCTACACTCGCAGTTTGGCGATAAAAATGGTCGAAAATATCGAGCTGACGGACGACAATTACCTCATGCTGGAAAATATGCTTCGCTTGAAGAACTCTGAAACGCGAACTGCCGCGATCGAACTGCTCGAAAAGCTGGACGATGAACGTCTGTACGGCGTTTGCGAGCGGCTTTTAGCGGATAAAAACGGAGAAAAGCGCGCGGCGGGTCTGGACATGGTACTTCGTCTGAAAAAGCAGCCGGAGCGTGCGGAGCTTTTTGCGCGGACAAAGGCGTTGGCGGCGGCCATGCAGAGCGATATTTCGCGCGAAAAGATCCTGCTCGACCAAATTCTGGACGAGGAAAATGCTGAACTGCCTGCCGATTGCGGTCTATACAAAGTAGAAAATTGTAAGATCACGCCAATTGACAAGCAGTTTGTTGACGATTGCATTAAAGTTTTCTGCCGATATTTCCCACAAAGTGAGTTGGCTGGCAGTAATAAATATGCAGATAAGGCAGATTGCTCTATTGCTCTCAAGAAGCTGGATGCGTTATTAGATGCGCATAAAAATGACGAATTTACAAATTACTAGGGCGAAACGAACTTGCTGGGCAATGCACATTCGTTAATTATAAGCCACTCGCCAAAGCAAATTTGCTTTGAGGAGCTTTGGAACGAGTTTTATCAGACCGAGATCGGCTCGCCGGAAATGCTGCTGAGAATGTACATAAAATTAAAAGCGTACAGAAAAATGGACGAATACGTTACGTTCAAAAAGGCAGGAAAGGCAGCAGCGGCAAGGCTTTTCGCAGCTGATCTTGCTAAGCCGATAGACGTACATTTTCTTTGCAAGGACGTTGTGCGGTATCTGTATGACAAGTTTGTGCCAATGGACGACCGACGTAAAATTGCTATATCTGCCGCAAATTGGCTGTACACATTGGACGACAAAACACTGAGAGTGAAGATCAGCGGCGAGGAAGGGGTGCAGCAGAGCTACGGCAGGCACGGCAGGGAATTTGACCCGGAGCATCGCTCGCTGCTCAATCAGGTGCAGATCGACGCGGTGCTAAACTGGCTTTTTGATATGGAAAACAGCGAGTTTTTCGCGAAAATGATCGTTGTGAAGATCGCGCTGACCGACCGCCTTGACGGCTTGGCGGGTATGTATTTCGGTGATTACGAGGAGGAGAGCGTTTACGCGCTTGACGCGCCGACCGCCGATGAGCTGATCCGCGCCTGCGCGATGGGCGTGATAAATGACGATGAAATGTACCGCAGATTGGTCAATTCGGATGATCTTGGCGATGTGCTTAGCGCTCTTAGCGGACATATTAAAGCGATTCGCGAGCGTGACAAGCTTGTTGCGGCGCGCGGCTGGTGGAATATGGGCGGAAATGGCAATTTGCGCGGTCTGATCGGCAATCACGATATGGATAAGCTTACTCAAATAGACAAAAATGTAATTGCTAAAGCGGAAGATGTCTACAATAAGATCATCGGCGTCGTGCTGGGCGAGGAGCTTAACCGCGGCGACAGCGAAACGCGGTTCTCACCCTACATTACGTCGATCAAGCGCATTTATGGTGTGGAAAATTACGTTAAAATTTTGGCAGCACTGGGCAAAGAAACCTTTGTGCGCGGCTACATTTACGGTTCGCAAAGCTCGAAAAAGGAAACGCTCAGCCACCTCATCAGCGTTTGCGTGCCGAATGAGGGCGACACCGCCGAGAAGCTGCGTGAGCTCGTCAGCGGCACTGATATTACCGAAAAGCGGCTTATCGAGGCGGCGATGTACTCGCCCGAGTGGCTGGATATTACCGCCGAATACCTCGGCTGGGATGGGTTTAAGTCGGGCTGCTGCTATTTCATGGCTCATATGAACGAATCTTACAGCGATAAGATCACGGCACTTATCGCAAAATACACGCCGATCTCGGTTGAAGATCTGCAAAACGGTGCATTTGACATTAAATGGTTTAAAGATGCCTATGCGACGCTTGGCGAGAAGCGTTTTGCGATGCTTTACGATGCGGCGAAGTACATTTCCGACGGCGCGAAGCACTCCCGCGCGCGTAAATATGCCGACGCGGTGCTCGGAAAGCTTGACCCTGAGGAAGCGAAAACGGTGGCTTCGGTCAAGCGCAACAAGGATATGCTGATGGCGTATTCTCTTATCCCATGCGACGATGACGAAATTATGCAGAAATACCTTTTTATACAGCAGTTTTTGAAAGAAAGCAAGAAATTTGGCGCACAGCGCAGGGCAAGTGAAGCTGCCGCTGCGGAGATCGCAATGCAGAATTTGGCTTTGTCGGCAGGATCAAGCGACGTTATGCGTCTGAAACTGCGCATGGAGAGCGAGCTTTTTGAGAGCATACGTCCGATGTTTGAGCCAAAAACTGTCGGCGAAGTAAGCGTATGGTTGGAAATTCGCGATGGAAAGACCGAGATCGCCTGCGAAAAAGGCGGAAAACGACTGAAAAACGTGCCCGCGAAGCTGAAAAAGGACGAGTACATCGTCACGTTGACCGAAACGCGCAAGCAGCTGACCGACCAGTACCGCCGCACGCGCACGATGCTGGAGCAGTCTATGGAGGATTCGACGGTGTTCACGCTGAGCGAGATCGTCGGGCTGATGAAAAATGACAGTGTTAAGCCTTTGCTGGAAAATCTTGTGTACTGTTTCGACGGCAAATGCGGCGTACTGAAAGACTGCAGTCTTTGCACAGTCGGCGGCGAGGAGATCTGCGCGGACGGGGCGAGCGAGCTGCGAATTGCGCACCCGTTTGATATGTACACTGACGGAAGCTGGCGCGACATACAGAAATATCTATTTGATTATCAGATCGTTCAGCCGTTCAGACAGGTTTTCCGCGAGCTTTATCTCAAGACCGCCGAGGAGCTGGAAAACTGCGAAACGCCGCGATTTGCGGGCAATCAGATACTCGTGAAAAAGACGGTCGCCACTCTGCGCGGTCGCCGCTGGGTATGCGATCTGGAAGACGGCCTGCAAAAAGTGTACTATAAGGAAAATATTGTTGCAAAATTGTACGCCCTTGCCGACTGGTTCTCGCCCTCAGACATCGAAGCGCCTACGCTCGAGCACGTCAGCTTCAGCGACCGCGTGACGGGCAAGGCGATCAAGATCAAGGACATTCCCGACATAATTTTCTCGGAGGTCATGCGCGACGCCGACCTTGCGGTTTCGGTTTGTCACGCGGGTGAGGTTGACCCCGAGCACAGCCACTCGACCATCGAAATGCGCGCTGCGATACTGGAATTTACACTGCCGCTCTTCAAGCTGAAAAATTGCGAGGTCAAGGGCTCGCACGTTTTGATAAAAGGCACGCGCGCGGATTATTCGGTGCACCTTGGCAGCGGGATTTGCCATATTCAGGGCGGCGCGGCGCTCAATATTTTGCCCGTACACTCGCAGCACCGCGGAAGGGTATTTCTGCCATTCGCGGACGATGACCCGAAAACCGCCGAAATAATCTCGAAAGTGCTGCTTTTGGCGGAGGATAAGAAGATCAAAGACCCATTCATACTTGACCAGATACACTAAATATTAGCAGAATTGTACAGGCGGACGGTAAAGGCTGTCCGCCTTTTTGTGAAAATTCGCGCATTGGGCGAGTTGGGTTCGCCGATAAAGTTATTGATAGGCAGTTAAAAATGTGTTATAATAATGTAAAGGAGCTCGGAGGTAAGTCACATGAAGCTGAAAATTTCGGAAAATATCCGCCGTTTGCGCAAGGGGCGCGGGCTGACGCAGGAGCAGTTGGCGGAGCGGCTGAACGTTTCATTTCAGACGGTGAGCAAGTGGGAGCGCGGCGACACCTGCCCCGACGCGGCAACGCTGCCCGCCATCGCCGCCTGCTTTGATGTTACGCTGGACGAGCTTTTCGGCATGGACGAGATACGCAGCGAATACAGGGTTTCGCGGATCAAAAAGGCGCTTCGCGAGAACTATCGTGCTGGGAAAATTGCCGACAATATCGACTTGTTGAACGATGAACTTCGGTTTTTTCCCGAAAATGCCGAGCTGCTTTTTGAGCTGGGCAGGTCGCTTTGTTTGGCGCACGTTGACGAGCAGGGCGAGCGGGCGAATCTGCTGAAAGCCGTCGGCGTGTTTGAAAAGGCGGTCAAGCTGAGCGACGACGAAACGCTCATCACGCAGGCGGCGTACTACATGAATATGTGCTGCTACTATTCGAGCGACGCGGAAAAGGCGCTGCTAAAGGCCGACCGTGAGATGTTTTCGGCGCAGAAAAACGTCATGCTGGCGGGCACGCTGGACGGAAAAGCGCGCGAAATGCGGCTTCGTGAGAACATCGTGATGCTGACGCGGCTGCTTTTTAACCAAATTCGCGATCTCGCCGACCCGGACGTGATCTACAATTTCGAGCGTTGGGCGGGTCTGCGGCGGGAAATGCTCGAGCGCTCGGCGATGCTGCTGGAATGGCTGTTCCCTAACGGAGATTTTTACAGCGCGCACCTCGAGCTGAGCGAGTGTTATCGGGTGGTCGCGGCGATCTATATGTACGAAAAAAATCACGCGGCGGCATTGGTTGCGCTTCGGAAAGCAGCTGACCACGCGATAGCTTTTGACTCGCTGCCCGCCGAGCCTGCCGTGCACACCTCGCTGCTTGCGGAGGGCGTTCGCGCTGAACCCGACATTTTCTGGCACGGCGTTCCGACATTGCAGAGCGAGCGTTTGCTGAGGAAGAAAATGCCGCAGGAGCGTTATGATGGCATTCGGGGCGAGGCAAAATTTAAACAGATAGAGAAAGACCTAGAAACATTTGTAAGACTAAAAGGAGGCAGTTGAGCATATGAATGGTGGAGTTAAGCGCAGAATATTTGCGGCGATCGCGGCGATGTGCATTGTGATGAGCGCGGCGGGCTGCGGTTCGACAGAGGTAAGCAGCTCTGTTGAGAAGCATACGGCAACATCTAACGCGGAGGAAAACAACGTTGCAGAGAGCGTTGAAAGCATTGAAAAAGTGTCCGAAATTACGGACAGTAACAATGAAGAGTCCGATTTACCGTACTATTTCAAAAAGGCAAGAGAGTGCACATATCGTATCGAGGACGGCGCAAACGTTGTGTTTATCGGCAATTCGCTGACGAGGTTCGGAGATCTGCCGCTGTATTTTGAAAAAATGTTTGCCGACAGGAACGTTACTGTCACGAGCGAGTGCTGCGACGGTTTTGCGTTCGTAGATCTTCAGCAGGCGATCACGGAAAAAGAGGAGTGGCTAGCGGCTTTGCGCGACGCGGACGTTGTGATCTTGCAGGGTTACGGCGGCGAATTTGACGCTGAGCCGATGGAGAATCTGCTTGATGAGGCGACGCACCTCAAGCAAGCGTACTTTTTCGTGAACGATTTTTGCACGGAGAACGTCATGGAGTACAAGCTGACGGAAGAGGTCGAAAACGGTCTGAAAAATTTCAAATATGACATCGCGCCGCTCGGCTGGGGCTTTGTTTCGGCAGATCTGTACAACATTTTCGGCGATGATTTTTACCAGCAGGACGGCTACCACCCCACGCAGGTGAACGGTTTGCTGACATCGCTGTACTTTTACGAAGTTCTGACTGGCGAGAGCTGCGAAAATGCGGAATATACTCAGCTGCCATCGACTATAAATATTTTTGGCGGTGAGGAAGCGCTTGAAGATCTGATGCAGCAGGGTAAGAAAGTTATAGACGATTTTTATGATCTGTCGATGGGCATTGAATGATAATATACCATATGAGATATAATGAATTTGTTTAAATACTACATATAGTATTATATTTGTATACATGATAGCGGGAACATATATATGCTTCCCGCTTTTTCATATGTATCAAAAGATATAGTAACAATATGCAGATATATGTCATAATATATGTCATAGGGCAGAAATATCTGTCAGAAATATGGAGGTGCTTGATATGGAAGCATTAGACGCTGCATTTTTCGGGAAAATATACGACCCGAAAGATGAGGACGCGGGCGACTGCGAGGTCACGGCGGGCGCATTTCCTAAGGAAACGCCGATAGCTATGGCATATGTCCCGTTCCAAAAATGGGAGAAACCGTATGACGTTATGACAGCTTTAGCGCGGGGAACGATATTCCCGTCGCTGGATAAGCCGTTTATTGGAGAGGAGGCGGTTCGTCGTGCTGCGAAGTGAATTGTCTGAAAAACAGAAGCTGCTGCGAAAGGTTCAGACGGCGAGATTCGCGCTAATCGAGGCGAATTTGTATCTCGACAGCCACCCGACCTGCCGCGAGGGGCTGAAATATTTTCGTGAAAAACGTGCGGAAGCCGATAAGCTTATAAAAGAATATGAAACCGAATTTGGCCCGCTAACAGCTGCGGCAAGTCACGCAGAAGACTGCTGGGAGTGGGTAAACACGGCATTTCCGTGGGAAAGGGGAGAGAGCTGATGTGGCAATATGAAAAAACGCTGGAGTACCCTGTGAACATCAAAGATCCGAACCCCGCGCTCGCGAAGGTCATCATCTCGCAGCTTGGCGGGCCTGACGGCGAAACGGGCGCGGCGATGCGCTATCTCAATCAGCGCTACGCATCGCCTTGCAGAAAAGTTCAGGGCATTTTGACGGATATTGGTACCGAAGAGTTGGCGCATGCCGAGATGATCTCGGCTATACTTTACCAGCTCACCCGCAATCTGTCTATGAAAGAGATAAAAGACTCGGGATTTGATACCTATTTTGTCGATCACACTACAGGAATTTACCCGATAGCGGCGTCAGGTGTTGCATATACTGCCGATTATATCCAGTCTACCGGCGACCCGATTGCCGATCTGACCGAAGATCTTGCTGCCGAGCAGAAAGCGCGGCTGAGTTACGACAACATTCTGCGCCTTACCGACGACCCCGACGTTCGCGACCCGATAAAGTTTCTGCGCGAACGCGAGATAGTGCATTTTCAGCGCTTTGGCGAGGGTCTGAGGTATATTCAGGATCAGCTTGATTCTAAAAACTTCTACGCTTTCAACCCTGCATTTGACAAATAAATTTGTTTTGAGCGGACTGCTGTATGTTTGCAGCAGTCCGTTTTATTGTACATAAATATGCAATAGTACGATAAAATGTACATAAAGATCGGTTCAAGAATATACCGAAAGGTTTTAAGGATGAGTTATTTTCATGTTGATTTTCCTTGTGCCGAGAATTTTGTTGCCCGTGTTACACAGAGCTGGAACGATGAAACCGTACTGCGCGATGCACACGCCGCCCAAGAACAAATCCTTGATACGCGCGATACAGATAGCGCGCAGTGCGGGTCCTCAACAACATAGAGTAAATCGTGTAAAAAAATTAAACCTACTGCATTTACAGTAGGTTTTGTTAGATTGGCGGAGACGGAGAGATTCGAACTCTCGAGCCTAGTTAAAGGCTAACGCATTTCGAGTGCGCCCCGTTATGACCACTTCGATACGTCTCCATAGAACGTTATATATTATACCATGTAAAAACACGTTTGTCAAGGGTCTGTGTCAGATTTAACATTTTGTTAAAAAATATACGTGCACGATTGCGTTTATGAACGAATTGCACAAATACAAGTTGAAAGTTACTGTACTATATGTGCAAGTCTACAAAACTAAAAAACTTTGCGGAAAAGTGTTGACAAAGGGGCAAAATAAGTGTATAATATACAAGTCGGTTGACGAGGAAAACCTCAGAAAGCGATACTAAATATGGCGGTATAGCTCAGTTGGCTAGAGCACTTGGTTCATACCCAGGGTGTCACCGGTTCAAATCCAGTTACCGCCACTTGATGGCCCGTTGGTCAAGCGGTTAAGACACCGCCCTTTCACGGCGGAATCATGGGTTCGATTCCCGTACGGGTCATTTTATCAAACGCAGATGATTTTTATATCGTCTGCGTTTTTTGTTGCCATAAGATCAATTGACGTATTTGTTGACAAAGGTTCACCGAGCTGAAGTGCTCTAAGTGAATGATTAGGCGGAGGAGAAAATGACAAATTTTGATTGCTGTTTCATTAAGGAAAATAACTGGTTCAGATACCGTGCGGCGGCTATAATCGTAGAGAATGGCTGCGTTTTGTTTGCCGGAAACGAGCTGGAGGACTACTATTATTCTATCGGCGGCGGGGTGCACATGGGCGAGAGCGCAGAGGAAGCGGTCAAAAGAGAGGTGCTTGAAGAAACGGGCGTTGCCTACGAGATAGACCATCTGGCGGTGATACATGAGAATTTTTTTAATGACAACAGCGGTACGCTTGCGGGGCTGGATTGCCACGAGATATGTCTGTATTACGTTATGAAACCGCGCGGAACGCAGGAGCTTCATAGCAACAGCATGACATTCGGTGTGAAAGAAAATATGTATTGGCTTCCGATAAAAGATCTGCACAAATACAAGGCGTTCCCGAGCTTTATGAAAAACTATCTGAGCAGCGAACATACCGGTATCGAGCATATCGTTACTGATGAGAGAAAATAATATAGTATATTATATATTGGCAGAAAAGTAAATTTAAAATATGTTTTAGAGAGTGCAATAGCGTGGAGTAATATAACGATTTAGGTAAAACGATCTCTTATGTGATCGTATTAAGTCACTATTCTGTTTGCTATGCTGATGCGCACACTTGACTATCGCAGTAAAATGTGATATAATATTATAGTCAAATTTCAAGGTTTTTTTGGCGATTATAGTTAGCCTAGACTAACTTAAACAATGCGGGTTTGCAAGATATTTGGGAGGAATTAGGAATGTTAGCGCTGCAAGTTGTACTGTTTTGTCTGCTATACATATTTATGGTAAAAGTCGCGGTCAAAAATGAGGGTCTGAACTGCCTGTATTTTTACCCCGAGGAATACATCGACGAGGCGGTAAAGCGCGGGCTTGCCGGCCGCGAGGAAGTCACAAAGAGGAGCAAACGCTTCATGATACCTTGTAAACTGAAAACGGAGATGTTCTCATGAGTGAAAAAATCAAGCCTGCGCTCAATGGCGCGGCGGAAACCATGCTTCAGAGCTTTTACGCTCGGGCAATGTACAGTAAAGATCCGAAACATAAATTTCATGACGCAAAAGCTGAAGAAATAGTTGCCAAACTTGACTATGATTTTAGCAATGCGCAGAATGACGCGGCGATGAGCGGAGGAGTTGTCGCGAGAACTGTCGTTTTTGACGAACTGGTCGGCGACTTTATCGCGAAAAATCCCGACTGCACGGTCGTAAACATCGCCTGCGGACTGGATACCCGCTTTTACCGTATGGATAATGGCAGGATAACTTGGTACAATTTGGACTTGTCCGAAACCATTGAAGTGCGCGACTCGCTCTATCACGAATCGGGCAGAGTATCGACCGTGGCTTGCTCGGCATACGACCCCGAGTGGGCGCAGATGATCGAGAAGCGCGGCAAAATGCTCTTCGTCATCGAGGGGCTTTCGATGTACCTCACTGCTGAGCAGGTGCGCGATATGCTAGCGATAATACGCGACAATTTCGACAATGCGACAGTAATGATGGAGTGCTTGTGCCCGAAATTTGTCAAAAAAGAGAGCCTCGAGCGCTCGATTCAGGCAACGGGCGCGAAATTCAAATGGGGCGCGAACAGCTTCGACGACCTCGGCGAGGCGGGAAGAGGCTTTCGCCGTGTGAAGGACGACAATATCCTGCGCGGAATGTGGACGCTCAGCCCTGCGTACAAACTCGTGACGTGGATACCGATCATGAAGACTTTTGCGCAGAAAATTCTGGTATTTGAAAAAGCGTGACCGCGTAACCGTATTTGATAATTAGTGCAGATTGCTGTATGCTGAAACAGTCCACTTTTTTGTACACTAAGCAACGCTTGACAATTCGCATTTGCGGTGTTATACTATTATTAGTGGATAGCGGATCGCTGTTTGCACAAACTATTTCTAGCGGAGATGTAATTATGTGGTTTGTATACGCATTGCTGTCAGCCGTTTTCGCGGCGCTGACCTCGATACTCGCAAAGGTCGGGATCGACGGCGTTAATTCAAATCTCGCGACGGCGATACGCACTGTTGTGGTGGTCATCATGGCGTGGCTGATGGTTATCATCACCCATTCTCAGGGCGGCATCTCGGAAATTGGCAGAAAAAGCTGGCTGTTTCTAGTGCTTTCGGGCCTAGCGACGGGCGCTTCGTGGCTCTGCTACTACAAAGCTATCCAGCTCGGCAGCGTTTCAAAGGTCGTGCCGATAGACAAGCTCAGCGTTGTCATAACTCTTGTGCTAGCGTTTATCTTTCTGCATGAGGAATTTACTGTTAAATCAGTAATTGGCTGTATACTTATAGCGGCAGGCACATTGCTCATGGTACTGTAAACTACCCAAAATTGATTACGAGAAGCAGGCTTGCGAGCTTGGAAAATCGCTATGATTTTATATCATAATAGCAGACATACTGCACCAAAGCAGTGCGTCTGCTATTTTTTATAGACTATGTAATTTTGTGCATTGACAAACGACCTGCATTATGTTATGATGTAATTAAGTTAGCATACGCAAACTGATTTGACAGAAAGGTAATAACATGAATTTTGAAGTATTTCGCGGTATTCTCATACCGTTTCTCGGCACATCGCTCGGCGCGGCGTGCGTTTTTTTCATGCGCAAAACGCTGCATTTCAGCGTTTTGCGCGCGCTGACGGGCTTCGCGGCGGGCGTGATGACAGCCGCTTCGGTCTGGAGCCTGCTTATCCCCGCGATGGAGCAGGAAAGCGGCATGGGCAGGCTGGCGTTTATCCCCGCGGCGGTCGGCTTCTCGCTCGGCATACTTTTCTTGCTGGTGTTAGACCGCATCGTGCCACACTTGCACATGAATTCCACCGAGCCCGAGGGCAAACGCAGCCGTTTAAAGCGCACGACAATGCTCGTTCTCGCTGTCACGCTGCACAATATCCCCGAGGGTATGGCGGTCGGCGTAGTGTACGCGGGGCTGGCGGCGGACAATGTCGCGATTAGCTCGGCGGGGGCGCTCGCACTTTCGCTCGGTATCGCGATACAAAATTTTCCCGAGGGCGCGATAATCTCACTGCCGCTTCGCGCGGAGGGCATGAGCAAGCCGAAAGCTCTCGCTTGCGGGGTGCTTTCGGGCGTAGTTGAGCCGATCGGCGCGGTGATAACGGTGCTGCTTGCCGCTCTGATATTGCCTGTTTTGCCGTATCTACTCAGCTTCGCGGCGGGCGCGATGATCTACGTTGTCGTTGAGGAGCTTATCCCCGAAATGTCCGAAAAGCCGCACTCAAATATCGGGACTGTCTTTTTCGCGGTAGGCTTCGTGCTGATGATGTCGCTCGACGTTGCACTAAGCTGATTTGTGCATATTAAATAAAACTGTTGAGAAAAATAAGTACAAATTTGATAATTGTATCTAAAGTAAAAGTGTGCTATAATAGTTAAGGTGACGAAAACTTTTCTCAGTCTGCAAAATTTTTCGCCGCCAAGACCACGAAGGGAATGATCACAATGGGAAACAACAATACAAACTGGGGCTATGAAGCTGTATTTTACCAGATATATCCGCTGGGATTTTGCGGCGCGCCTTTTGAAAACGATGGCGTGCAGGAGCACCGTATCTTGAAAGTGCTCGATTGGGTGGATCATATAAAGGAGCTCGGCTGCAACGCCGTGTACTTTTCGCCCGTTTTTGAGTCGGATACACACGGCTACAACACCCGCGATTACTCGAAGATCGACTGCCGACTCGGCACGAATGAGGACTTCAAAAAGGTCTGCGACGCACTGCATGAGCAGGGAATAAAGGTCGTGCTCGACGGCGTTTTCAATCACGTCGGCAGGGGCTTTCCGCAGTTCCGCGACGTTGTCGAAAAGCGCTGGGACTCGCCCTATAAGGATTGGTTCAACATCAATTTCGACGGCAACAGCAACTACAATGACGGTCTGTGGTACGAGGGCTGGGAGGGTCATTACGACCTCGTCAAGCTAAACCTGCGCAATCCCGCGGTCGCCGACCATATTTTGAACGCCGTTAAGGGTTGGATCGAAGAATTTGGCATAGATGGTATTCGCTTGGACGTAGCCTACTGTCTTGATTTCGACTTCCTCAAGCGCCTGCGTTCGTTCACCGATAGTCTTAAAGAAGACTTTTTCCTCGTCGGCGAGCTGCTTCACGGCGATTACTCACGCTGGGTAAATCCTGAAATGCTGCATTCTGCTACCAATTACGAGTGCTACAAGGGTCTGTACTCCAGCTTCAATTCGATGAATATGTTCGAGATCTGCCACTCGCTGAAAAACCGCTTCGGCCCTGAAAACTGGTGCCAGTACCGCGGAATGCACCTCCTCTGCTTCGCCGATAACCACGATGTTACCCGCGTCGCAAGCATACTCACCGAGCCGCGCCACCTGCCGCTCATCTACACACTGCTCTTCGGAATGCCCGGAATCCCCTGCGTTTACTACGGCAGCGAGTGGGGCGCGAAAGCTGAGAAAAAGGACGGCGACCCCGCGCTTCGTCCCTCGTTCGATAAGCCCGAGAGCAACGAACTTACTGTGCACATCGCCGCGCTTGCAAAGGCTCACCGCGAAACTAAGGCGCTTTGCTACGGCGACATCAAGATACCTGTTCTTACCAATAAACAATGCGTTCTCCAGCGCGATTTTGAGGGTCAGCGCGTGTTTGTCGCGATAAATGCCGACGATCAGCCGTTCACCGCGCATTTCGACGCAGGCTACGGACTTGCCGATGACCTCGTTACCGGCGAAACTCACGACTTCGGCGGCGGCAGCGAACTTGCTCCTTATTCCTCACATATTTGGCTCTGCAAGTAAAGTGTACAGATTATTGTACAGTTAATTCGCTTACGCTTTTGTACAAATATCTGTACAATTGCAAGCATGATCGTTTATTAGTACAAATTTCGGTACAGTTGATATAAATCGCAATAAGTCCGATAAATCGTACAATTAAATCAAATCATAAAAATAACCGCAGTCGATGAAAACTGCGGTTATTGCTTTTATATAAGAATATGAACTCAGTCTACGGTTTCCAGACCCTCTGCCTTGAACGCCTGACGGAGGTCGTCGATGAGGTCTTTCTTGTCCTCGATTCCGATAGCTACGCGGTAGAATCCGCCGTGGAATTCCTGCGGATAGAGGTACATTCTCTCGTCGTCCTCGCCGAGGAATACTATAAGGCTCGCGTCATGTCCCAGCGATACAGCCGATGTGAAAATATTAAGATGAGTTACGACTCTGTTGTAGAGATCGTGCTCTCCCTTCAGACCGAATGAAAGCACGCCGCCGAAGCCGTTCTTCATCTGCTTTACAGCAAGCTCGTGACCCTTGTGGCTCTTCAGACCGGGGTAGGCAATGAAGCTTACGCAAGGCTGTTTCTCGAGCCACTCGGCGATGGCGAGCGCGTTGTCGTTGTGCACCTGCATTCTCAGCGGGAAAGTCACCGCGCCGCGCATGATGAGCCATGCGTTGAACGGACTGATAACGCCGCCAATATTTACCTGCGCCTGATAGCGTATCTTGTCCATGTCCTCGTGGTTGCCGATTATTGCGCCGCCCATCGAGTCGCCGTGGCCGTTGATGTATTTGGTAAGGCTTTCCACAACAAAGTCAACGCCGTACTCTAGCGGACGGGTGTTGTAGGGCGAAGAGAACGTGTTGTCCGCCGAAACGAGAATACCGTGCTCGTGCGCCAGCTTTACGATGCCCTCGATGTCGCAGATGCAGAGGGTCGGGTTGCCGGGAGTTTCAAAATGGATAAGCTTGGTATTAGGCTTGATAGCTGCCTTTACCTTTTCGAGGTCGGTGCAGTCAACTATCGAGGTCTCGATGCCCCATTTTTCAGTCCAAAGCTCGTTGAAAATACGGTAAGTGGCAATATATGTAACGGTGGAGAAGATAACGTGGTCGCCCTTTTTCAGCTTGGTGAAGAAAAGCGCGGAAAGCGCCGCAACGCCGCTCGCCAGAACTACGCAGTCCTCGCCGCCCTCAAGGTTAGCAATCTTTTTCTCCAGCAGACCTTGGTTCACGCCGCCGTTGCGGGTGTAGATCTTGTCCTCGGAAGCCGACCAGTTCATGGTAGAAGGGTCGTAGGGAAGCAGGAAGCTGTTAGCCATGTTGATAGCAGGCTCGATAGCGCCCGTGCCGGGGTTAGGCTCGTTGCCGACGTGGATAGCGCGGGTGGTGAAGCTCAGCCCATCGTAATTGTGTACTTTTTTTTCGCTCATATTTTTTTCGTCCTTTCGCGTGTTTTTTGCAAAATTCGTAATAAACCAACTTATATTATATCATACTGTCCCGCTATGTTTGTAAAGTTTTTCTGAATTTTACCCAAAGCTTGCCGCACAATTTTCCTTTTGCTTGACATACTGCCATGCTTGTGATACAATTATTATTAAAATTTGAAAGCTGGTGCGTTATATGAAAATGAAGAAAATTCGCGGTATTGTGGAGAATGCCCGTGCGGCGGCGCTGTATTTTGAAGCTTTTCCGCCTGAGGAACGTGCGCCGTGGATTTTTCTCGCTAAAAAAGCCCGCAGTGCGAACGTCGATAACTGGGGCATCTACGCCGACGGCAGGTTTGCGGGGTTGATGTACGTTGTAAATCATGCCGATCTCTCCTATGTTTTCTATTTTGCGGTCAAAAAAGATTTCCGCGGAATGGGACTGGGCACTCGTGCTCTGAAACTTGCGCGTAAGCACTACGCCGGCAGACGCTTTTTCCTCGCGATAGAGCGCCTAGACCCCGCCGCCGATAATTACGACGAGCGTGTAAAGCGCCGTGATTTTTACCTGCGCGGCGGTCTTTTGCCGATGGGCATGAATGTTCAGGAGGGAAGCGTGGTCTACGAACTGCTCGGCTGCGGCGGAAAGGTCGCGGCGGAGGAGTACAGCGCCCTCATTGCCGACTACCTCGGCAAGAGCGCTTTCAGATGCGTAACGATGCGGATCTTGCCATCCGAAAAATAGCTTATTTATAAGGTATACCTAAGGCACATTTTTCCTCTTAACACAGATCTGTCATTTGTTTGATACCATAATTTCAGATTACGGCGGCGAAAAATTTGTAAAAAGGGGTTCACATTTGCGAAAAAATGTGGTATAATAAAACTAAGTAAATGTGCGCGGTCGGCGACCCTCCGCGTGGAAAGGAAAGTAAAGATGACAAAATATATTGGCGCAAAATGCTCGGTCTGCGGCGAAATGTTCAAAGACGGCGACGACATAGTCGTGTGCCCCGACTGCGGCACGCCCTACCATCGCGCCTGCTGGGATAAAAATGGCGAGTGCATAAACCACGAACTGCATGAGTCGGGCATGAGCTGGAGCGAAAAGATGGAAAGCGAAAGGCTCGAAGCCGCCTCACACGGCGAACCGATACGCTGCATACGCTGCGGGACCGAGAACGACCCCGGCACGATGTTCTGCGTTGGGTGCGGAATGCCGCTCGCGCAGGGCAGGAACGACGCACGTCCATTCAACGGCACGCAGGCTCAGTCTGACCGGTCTGAAGAACAACCGAACCAGAACGGCTTCTTCAATTACAGCCAGCCGAACGCCGACGCGCAGAGCGGGCAGGATCAGCAAGATCAGCAGGGATTCTCGAACGGTTTCAATTTCGGCATACCCGTTCAGCCCGTTAAGCTCACCGAAGAGTCAGACATAGACGGCATACGTTTGGGCGATTTCTTTGATTACGCAGGCAGACGCTCGCTCTCTATGATCGCAAACTTCGTGAAATTTGCCAAGACAGGCTCGAAAACTTCGATGAATATAGCGGCGCTTTTCTTCCCGCAGTACTATTTCTTTTACCGTAAAATGTATAAAAAGGGAATTTTGTTCATGCTGCTATGGTTTTTGACAGCTATCCCGACGCTGATACTTTACGGTCAGTCGGGTGTGCTGGGCATGGTCTTCTTCAAGATGCCCTTCAATATCAAGTCGCAGGCGTTTCTCAACATTTGCAACGTCGCCCAAATAGCCGCGACGCTCATGGGCATATTTGCCTGCCTGTACGCCAATTACTGGTACTACAAACAGGCGAGGGACGACATTCAGAATATCCGCTCACAGACCGACTTATCTGAGACCGAGATCCGCGCAAAGATAGCGCAGTCGGGCGGAACATCGTGGGCTAAGGTGATAATCGCGGGCGTTTCCGCAGTGGCATTAAGCCTTGTTTTTCTGCTCGTGCTGACGATATTGTTCTGAGTTAACAAAAAATTTACGAATACCGCCGCGCCCGCTCTTGACAAGTCGGCGCGGTTTTGTTATAATAATATTGCTGTCTTTATGTGCAGCCGGCGGTTTTCCGCTGACCCTTGCTCGCAAACGCGGGCTTAATATCCACAAGGAGGTGTCATTTAAAATGGCGAAGATCAATGAAAAGTACGAAGCAGTAGTAGTATTCAGCTCTAAGAGCGGCGAAGAGAACGTTAAGGCTCTTACCGAAAAGTTCGATGAACTTATCAAGGCAAATGCAACTGACGTTACTATGAACGACTGGGGCAAGAGAAAGCTTGCTTACGAGATCAACTACGAGGCAGAGGGTAACTACGTTCTCTGGAACTTTACTTCCGTAACTTCTTTCCCTGCTGAGCTCGAGCGTGTACTCGGTATCACCGACGGCGTTCTGCGTTTCCTCGTTACTGTACAGTAAGTCGGTAACATTTAGGGAAAAACCTGCTCTTTGCGCTGCGCGCAGAGGGCCGAGAAAGGAAGATAGATCATGCTGAATAAAGTTATTCTCATGGGCAGGATCACACGCGATCTGGAGCTTAAAACTACTCCGAGCGGCGTTTCCGTGCTCACATTCTCTATTGCGGTAGACCGCAGCTTTGTACGCCAGGGCGAAGAACGTCAGGCTGATTTCATCACCTGCGTAGCATGGCGCCAGCAGGCAGAGTTTATAAATCGCTATTTCGGCAAAGGCAGAATGATCGCCGTAGTCGGAAATCTCCGTACCCGCACCTATGATGATAAAAACGGTACTAAACATTACGTTACCGAGGTCTATGTAGACGAAGCATCGTTTACAGGCGAGCCTAAGCAGCAGGGCGGTTACCAGGGCGGTTATCAGCAGCAGCCCTCTTACCAGCAGAATAACAGCTATCAGGGTTCTTATCAGCAGCAGCCTGCGCCGCAGCAGAATAATTATCAGAGCGGCAGACCCCAGCCCGATGATCCTATGAATATCGGCGATATTCAGGACTTCGAGGTATTCAGCGACGATGGCGTTCCTTTCTGACAAATTGTTGCATTAAATTTATTGGTATTTCCGGTTAGGAGGATTGACATGGAAAGAAATTCAAGACCTATGAAGAGGAGCCGCAAGAAGGTTTGTATGTTCTGCGTAGACAGAGCTGAAAAGATCGATTATAAGGATATTGCTAAGCTCAGAAAGTGCATGACCGAAAGAGGAAAGATCCTTCCTCGCAGAGTTACCGGTACTTGCGCTTACCACCAGAGAGAGCTTACTTCGGCTATCAAGAGAGCGCGTCACCTTGCTCTGCTGCCTTACGTTGCAGACTAATTTGCGCTATAAATTTATTTTAGCTAACAAAGGTATCCGATATAATGCGGATACCTTTTTGTTCTATAAATTTTTTTCCTGCTGCTTGAAATATTACAGAAAATGTGGTATTATATTATTACCGACTTAAAAACTGACCGCTCGCTCATTTGCGGGCTTCGGCAAAATAAATGCTGAGAGGTGTAAACATGAAACAGGAGTTTGATTACAACGAATTTGATAAAAATTTTCCGCTGGGCGAAAGCTTTGAGCTTCCCTGCATCCCCGCTAGAGACGTGGTGGTGCTGCCCGGCGAGGAAACTAATATAGATGTTGCGCGCCGCAGGACCGTTTATTCGGTAAAGCGCGCTCTTAAAAACGACGGCTACGTCTTTTTAACTATGCAGAAAGACTCTCTGGAGGAAAAGCCTTCCGCCGCCGACCTCTGCCATGTGGGAACTATCGCCTATGTGAAACAGGCGGTGGAAACTAATGGCAGCGTGTACCGCTGCTACATCATCGGCTGCGCACGCGCTGAGCTGGAGGAGTTTTCTGCTGTGGGTGCCGGATTTTCCGCAACAGCCCGCCGCGTGCTCGATTATGAGGAGGATCCTCTCAACGAGCACCAGATACAGGCGATAATGCACGAAGTTCTCGACAGCTTCGGCGAGCTGCTCGATGCTATGAATAAGCCGATTTCCGATGAAGAACGCGCAGTTTTCGCGATAAGAGATCCGTATGAGCTTTACGAAACGCTCGTCCAGCTGCCGAATATATCGCCTGTAAATCGTCAGGAGCTTCATGAGCTGCCCTCATGCGGCGAAAAGCTGATGAAGCTTGCCGAGGTGCTCGCTTCTGAGGCCGATATTGTACGTCTGGAGGCTCAGGTGCACGCTAAGGTGCATGAGTCGATAAATCAGGGTCAGCGCGATTATTATATCCGCGAGCAGATACGAGTGCTGAAAGAAGAGCTTGGCGAGGACGACGATTATCAGTCGGACAGCGAGGAGTGCGCCGCTTACCGCGAAAAGCTCGCCGCTGTTCACAATATCTCCGACGACGCCCGCGCGCGCCTTGCGGAAGAGATCGAGCGCCTTGCCAAAACGCCCTCCTATTCGCAGGAGGCGGCTCTGCTGCGCTCTTACCTCGATGTTTGCCTTTCGCTGCCTTGGGATACCACTACCGAGGACGTTACCGATATTGATTCGGCGGCGAGAATTCTCGACGAAGACCACTACGGTATCCGCAAAGTCAAGGATAGGATTCTTGAAAATATAGCCGTCCGCGAGCTTACGCCCGACGTTAAGGGACAGATAATCTGCCTTTCAGGCCCTCCGGGAGTCGGCAAGACCAGCGTGGCGAAGTCCATCGCCCGCGCGCTCGGCAGAAAATTCGTGCGCGTTTCGCTCGGCGGCGTGCGCGATGAAAGCGATATTCGCGGCCATAGAAAGACCTACCTCGGCGCTATGCCCGGCAGGATAATCATGGCGCTGAAGCAGGCGGGAACTTCAAACCCCGTAATGCTGCTCGACGAGATAGATAAGATGGCGAACGATTTCCGCGGCGACCCCTCGTCCGCAATGCTCGAGGTGCTAGATTCTGAGCAGAACAGCCAGTTCCGCGACCACTATACCGAGATACCGTTCGACCTCAGCAACGTGCTTTTCATCACCACGGCGAACAACACCTCCGCAATATCCGCCCCGCTGCTCGACAGAATGGAGCTGATAGAGCTTTCCAGCTATACGCGCGAGGAGAAATTCCACATCGCGAAAGAGCACCTGCTGACGAAACAGCTCAAAAAGCACGGCATAAAGGCTTCGCAGCTTCGCCTTGCCGACAGCGCTATCTACTCGCTGATCGACAGCTATACCCGCGAGGCGGGCGTGCGTACCCTTGAGCGAGAGATAGGTTCGCTCTGCCGCAAGTCTGCCAAAAAGCTAGTTACCGGCGAGAAAAAGGTCAGCATAAAGGCTGCCAATATCGAGGAGTACCTCGGTCACAAGAAATTTACCGACGATTATTTCTCCAAAAAACCCGCGGTCGGCTGCGTAAACGGCCTTGCGTGGACAAGTGTAGGCGGAGTTATCCTGCCTGTTGAAGCCCTCATTCTCGACGGCAAGGGCAAGGTGACGCTTACAGGCTCGCTCGGCGACGTTATGAAAGAGTCGGCAACGCTGGCTGTCAGCAACGCCCGCCGCCTTGCAAAGGCTTACGGCTACGACGCTGATTTTTACGAGAAAAAAGATATACATATCCACGCTCCCGAGGGTGCTGTTCCTAAGGACGGCCCTTCGGCAGGCGTTACGATGATAACCGCGCTGGTTTCCGCGCTCAGCGGTATAAAAGTTCGCTCAGACGTCGCGATGACGGGCGAGATAACCCTTACGGGCAAGGTTCTGCCGATAGGCGGTCTGCGCGAAAAGACCATGGCGGCGTACAAGGCCGGTATGCAGACGGTGATAATCCCGCAGGGCAATAAGGGCGACCTCGATGACGTTGACGAAAAGGTGCGCGAAGAGGTGCAGTTCGTGCTCGCCGATAAGATCGAGGACGTGCTCGCGGTCGCGCTCGTGGCGGGTGAAAAGAGCGGCGCTGACGAAAAGCCAAAGAAAAGAAAGCCACGCGCCAAGCGCTCTGAGCACACCGAACCTGCCGAGCCGACCGAAGCCGCCGAAACAGGGAGGGCGTAAACATGAATTTTTCTAAGGCTGAATTTCTCACATCTTTCGGTAAGCTTTCGCAAATGCCGCCCTCAGACCGCGCCGAGATATGCTTCTCGGGCAGGTCGAATGTGGGAAAATCCACGCTGATAAATAAGCTGCTGAACCGCAAATCCATCGCGCGAGTAAGCTCAATGCCCGGCAAAACGGTCACGATAAATTTCTTCACGCTCGATAATATCTACCTTGTAGACCTGCCCGGCTACGGCTACGCAAAGGTCTCTAAGGGCGAAAAACGCGGCTGGAGCAACCTTATAGGCGGCTATCTTGAGGACGACCGCCGCGATCTCGAGCTTGTGATACAGCTTATAGATATGCGCCACGCCCCCAGCAGGGACGATCTGCAAATGATAAATTTCCTCATCGAAAGAGAGCTGCCTTTTATAATAGTATTCACCAAGGCGGACAAGCTGAACAAGCGCGAGAGGGAAGCGCGAATGGCGGCTTTCGCCGAAGAGATACCCTACTTCGAGGACATCACCTGCGTGCCTTTCTCGGCGGTAACGCTAGAGGGCGTAGAGCAGCTTCGCGGTATCATCGAAGAAGTATCGGAAGATTACGCCGACTTTCTCGAAAACGGCGCTTCGCTTGACGATGCAGACGATCTTGACGGCGAAGAGAAAGATACTCCGGATACGTCGGAAGAGCCTGCTCCGCAGGAAAATACCGGCATTGACGCCGCGGGCTATCTTATCCCGAAAAACAGAAAGTAACTTATCAACGAAAAAAACGCTTCGGTTTTCTAATACCCGAAGCGTTTGCTTATTTGCCGACATCGCCGCAGTATTTCGCCTGCATGGCGCGCCCCGCCGAGATGGTCTCGAGAGTGTCGCCAAGCTGAGTGAGCACAGCGCCCAGCAGGGCAAGCTCTTCATCGTCCAAGCGGCAGGCTATCGCGTTGGCGAGCGCGGTGACGGCGGCCGTGATCTCGCAGGCGTTCACGTCAGCACCCCCGTTTATATAGTATGCTTTTCCGCCGCGCGCCGTTCGCCCTTGCAATTGCCGCGGAAATATGCTATACTATTTATAATATATAGTGTATATTTGAAAGGACTGAGCACTTATGGCAGCACCGCTTGCCGAAAGAATACGCCCGAAAACGCTTGACGAAGTAGTGGGTCAGCGCGACCTGCTCGCCGAGGGCAGACCGCTGAGAAAGATAATCGACGGCGGCAGGATACCGAATATGATATTCTACGGCCCTTCGGGCGTGGGCAAGACCACCGTTGCGCGGATAATCGCCGAAAATACAAATATGATGCTGCACAAGCTCAACGGCACTTCCGCCTCCACCGCCGACATCAAGCAGGTTATAGCCGATTCGCACTCTATCTTCGGGTGCAGCGGCGTGCTCCTCTACCTCGACGAGATACAGTACCTCAACAAAAAACAGCAGCAGTCGCTGCTCGAATACATCGAGGACGGCAGCATAACGCTCATCTCCTCCACCACCGAAAACCCGTATTTTTACGTCTATAACGCGATAATCAGCCGCTCTACCGTTTTTGAGTTCAAGCCCGTCACCCCGCAGGAAGCCGTGCCCGCCATTCAGCGCGCTTTCAATTTTCTTGCCGACGAGTGGGGCTTGAAGCTCGCGCTGGAAGACGGCGTTTGCGAACATATCGCGAGCGGCTGCGGCGGCGATGTGCGAAAGTCGATAAATACCGTAGAGCTTTGCGTGCTTTCCGCCGATAACGACGGGCAGACTATCTCAGTTTCGCTGGAAAACGCGGCGGCGCTCACTCAGCGCAGCAATATGCGCTACGACCGCGGCGGCGACCAGCATTACGATATTCTCTCGGCGCTGCAAAAGTCTATCCGCGGTTCGGACGAAAACGCTGCGCTGCACTACGCCGCGCGCCTTATCGAAGCGGGCGATATTATCTCGCTCTCGCGCCGTTTGCTCGTCATCGCGAGCGAGGATATAGGCCTTGCCTACCCGCAGGCGGCGAGCATCGTGAAATCCTGCGTTGACAGCGCCATGCAGCTCGGCCTGCCCGAAGCGCGCATACCCCTCGCCGAAGCGGTGATACTTCTCGCGACCGCGCCGAAATCAAACAGTGCCGAAGCCGCCATCGACGCCGCCTTGCAGGATCTAAAGACCTGCGGAGCGCTCGATTTTCCGCGCCAGCTTCAAAACAAACATTTCGACGGAGCGGAAGCAAAGGTCAAGGGTCAGCATTATCTGTATCCGCACGATTATCCTAACCACTGGGTGAAACAACAATATCTGCCTGACGCTTTGAAAGACCGCGTTTACTACAATTTCGGCGAAAATAAGAACGAGCAGGCGGCAAAAGCCTACTGGAGCAAGATAAAAAAGTGAATATAAACAACTCAAGCGCACCTGCCGAGCAACGGTAAGTGCGCTTTTTTACTGTACTAAAATATGTACTGCTGATTATAATTGTACATATATTTGTACTTATACGAAAGTTGAGATCATCTGCTTTCGGCAGTTTTCGGGCGAGTATTCCCACCTTTGCAGATTGCCCGCGCTGAGGAAATACCGCAGCTTTCGCGCCGTCGGCGGCGAGCTGAGTACGTCCACTATGCCGAGCTTTATCTTCATTTTTTCGGGTATCATCGCCTTGATGTTCACTATCGCCGACTGCCCCGCGTACACGTTTTCTTTCGGCTCGGCAAGCCCCGCAAGGTTCGGCGCAAGCTCGATGAAAATGCCGTAGCTTTCTACCGAGCGCACTATCCCCGCGACCGTTTCGCCCGTGTGGAAAGCCGCGCAGTTCTCCTCCCAAGTGCCCAGCAGCTCTTTGTGCGAGAGGAATATCCTGCCTTCCTGTATATCTTTTACCACGGCGAAAATGTCCTGCCCGTTGTAAAAACGGTCGGCGGGGTGTGATATGCGCGAAACGGAGATCATGTCGATAGGTATCATCGAGGGCACGCCGCAGCCTATGTCAACGAACGCGCCGAACGGCTCGAGGTGGGTCACCCGCGCGGGGATAATGTCGCCGCGGGTAAGGCGCGAAATGAAGTTCGCCATGCACTCCTCCTGCGCGGCGCGGCGTGAAAGAGTATAGTGGGGCGCGCCGTCCTCGCCGCGCGAAATGCCCTCTATAATGAAGCATACGGGACGGTTGACTTTTGATAATATGGCGATGTCGCGCGTAGTGCCCTCGGCTATACCGAGCGCCCCCTCCTCACGCGGGATAATGCCGTGGGCGTTCGGTAAATCGACTATCAAGTCGTGCGCAGCGTCGCAGAGTATCGCCGTAGCTTCGAGTATCGTGCGCTGTTCATACGCCTCGCGCAGCAGGCTCTCGGAATTTAAAATATCTCTGTTTCGGCGCGTTTGAAAAAGCTTTCCTTCGGGGTAGTATGGGTTCATTTTTGTTACCTCTTTCTGGCATTTTTGCGATGAAAAAATCGCTTTCCGCCAATGTTTTTTACGGTAACAAAAGCGCATTTTTTTGCTCAAGATCAGGCTCAAAACGCGCCTTTTACCGCTTGTTTTAACTATATGCCGTACAAATCAGATTTATGAAATATGCGATAAATGTTCATAATTTTCCGTTTATGGTGCACAAAAAAAACAAAAATCTTTGAGCTGATTGTGCATGGTAACCAAAATTTTGGGCTTTCACTTGACATTTTGAGAAAAACGTGTTACAATAACGTAGTGATTTGTAATCAACTTGTAACTTTTGAGTTGGTTGGTTACAATTCGAGAATAAATCGTGACAAAACCGAATAAATTGTTCTATACGTTTTTTTGGACTTGTTTCAAAACGTAAAAAACCAACGAAAGGGTGTGTAAAGATCACGCTTTTGGCTCACCCCGAAAGCGCTAAGATCCGTATCATGACAAATTCAAAGACAGAGATTTCATTAACTAAAAAAGTTTTCGCAAAAATAGTTTCGGCTGTATCCGCTATGGCGCTCGCAGTTTCTCTCGCAGGCGCTGTTTCCGCTGAGGAGTATACCGAAAACTACGACGCTTACGTTGATAACGATACCGCGGCGGTTCAGTCGGCAGACGACGCAGCAGCTGCACAGTTCGCTGACGTAAATATCGCGGGCGCAGTTGCCGAAAAGCCCCAGCTCGATCAGGTAAAGCTGATAAGAGAGACCAAGTACAGCGACGCTACCCACCCCTATAACCGTCAGACCAGCGCTATCACCGTGAACTGGAACGCCGTAGACAACGCTCAGAAGTACGAAGTTTACATGAAGACCAAGCAGAAGGACGGAACTTACGGCACAAAGTGGAAGCTTATGGGAACTACTACCGGCGAAACTTCTTTCACCGTTACAGGTCTGAAAAGAAACTGGAGCTACGCTTTCAAGGTAAGAGCTAAGGCTTCGGGCTACAAGACCGGCAAGTGCTCTAAGGTGCAGAAGATCAATACCGCAAGGATCGACTATGACAGAGCTGGCTGGAAGGCAATGTGCCGCATAGTTTACCACGAGGTAGGCGGCATCAACGACTCTATGTGGGACGCTCCCATAGTTTACGTTTCCGACTGTGTTGTAAATCAGTATGAGGCTGCTAAGTATCTTAACGATTCGCTTTGGGCACCCTATTACAGAAGATACAGCTCCATTCAGGACATCATCTATCGCAGCGGCGGCTTTATGAGCGACGCAGGTCTTGCTTACGACGGCGCTACATACGGCAGAGTTACCGATAAGGTAAAGAAGGCTGTATACGGTGCGGTCTACGATAAGGTGACTGTAAGCGGCATAGATCACGACGACGGCGTTTACTACTGGTGCAACACCAGCTACCGCCCCAACAGCTACAAGGTAGCGTATTCCTACAAGATCCCTTGGGGATATTTCAACATCTGGACAGAATACTGGGGCTGATAACAAAACTATGAGAGGCGTTTTTTGCGCCTCTTTTTTATTGACCGCAAAACTTGACAATCTGCGATAAATGTAGTATAATTAGTAGGAATGTATTATAGCGCTTTGCGCGGAAAGAGGATACCCTATGACGTTTGCAACCGCAGGCTTTGCCGATAAAAGTACCGCCCTGCAATATCTAAGAGAATATACGGCGGAGTATAAGCAGAAAAACGGCCACGCGCCGCTTTGCTACCTTCATTCTTTCGGCTGTCAGCAGAATGTGAGCGACGGTGAAAAGCTTAAAGGCGCGCTTACCCTAGCGGGCTACGGCTTTACCGAGATATACGACCGTGCCGCGCTGATAATCTTCAATACCTGCGCCGTTCGCGAAAACGCTGAGGACAAAGTATACGGCGTTATCGGCGGGCTGAAACATTTCAAAGAACAGCACCCTGAAACTGTCATCGGCATCTGCGGCTGTATGGCGCAGGAGAAAAAGGCTGCCGACCACATAAAGTCTACTTACAGGCAGGTAGACCTCGTTTTCGGCACGTTCGCTTTCTCAAAGCTTTACGAAATGCTTGCAGAAGTGCTGAAAGAGAAAAAGCGCGTTTTCAATATCGAGGAAAACGCTTCCGAGATCGACGAGGATTTTTACCAGCTTCGCGAAAACAAATTCTCAGCATTCGTGCCGATAATGTACGGCTGCAATAATTTCTGCACCTACTGCATAGTGCCATACGTCCGCGGAAGAGAGCGCAGCCGCACGCCGCAGGCTGTTTACGACGAGGTGAAAAAGCTAGTCGGCGAGGGCTATAAGGAGATAATGCTGCTGGGGCAGAACGTAAATTCTTACAGCTACGGCTTTCCCGCGCTGCTGCGCAAGCTCAACGAGATAGAGGGCGATTTCCGCCTGCGCTTCATGAGCAGCCACCCAAAGGACGCGGGCAGCGACCTCATCGACGCGATACTCGAGTGCGATAAGGTCTGCAAGCACCTGCACTTAGCCCTGCAATCGGGCTGCGACAGAGTGCTCAAAGAGATGAACAGGCGCTACACCGCCGCCGACTACATGAAGATAGTAGATTACGCGCGCGGCAAAAAGCCCGATTTCTCATTCTCTACCGACCTGATAGTGGGATTTCCGGGCGAGAGCTACGAGGAATTTTGCGAAACGAAAGAGTTTATCAAAAAGGTAAAATTCGACAATATCTACTCGTTCGTATACTCGCGCCGCAGCGGCACAAAAGCGGCGGAAATGCCCGACAATATCTCGGATAAGCAAAAGGGCTTGTGGCTGCGCGAACTGCTTTTAGAGCAGCGCGAAGTTTCGGAAGAATGGCTCTCGCGCTTTATAGGTAAAAAATGCCGCGTACTTGTCGATGGAAAAGGCAAGGAAGAAGGTATGCTTACGGGCAAAAATGACGAGAATATAATCGTGAACTTCCGCGGCGGGGAAGAGCTAATAGGCAATTTTGCCGATGTCGCAATTACAGACGCCATGAACTGGGCGCTGAAAGGCGAGCTTATCGGCTAAAATAAATTTAAACAGAAAATAATTTTTTAAGGAGTTTTTTATTATGACTATCATCGAACAGGCAAGAGCGCTCGGCGCAGCTATCCAGCAGGACGAAAGATACACCAGATACAACGAGGCTGCTCAGAAAAGCGATACCGATACCGCTATACAGAACAAGATCGGCGAATTCAATATGCTTCGTCAGCAGCTCAACGTAGAAATGTCGAAGCCCGATAAGGACGCCGACAAGATGACCGAGCTTGACAAGAATATCAGAGAGCTTTATGACGAGATAATGGCTATGCCCGCAATGGTAGAGTTCAATTCCGCTAAAGAAGACCTCGACAAGCTGCTCCAGAGCGTGAACTATATCATCACCTGCGCGGCTAACGGCGAAGACCCCATGACCTGCCCCGAAGAGCCCCCTCACTGCAGCGGAAGCTGCGCAAGCTGCGGCGGCTGCCACTGATACCGATAGATACGGAGCGTGACGTTTAGTATGCAGGAGATCGACGAAAGCAAGCTTTCACCGGGTATGCAGCAGTACATGGCTGTAAAAAAACAATATCCCAAGCATATAGTGCTTTACCGCATCGGCGATTTTTACGAGATGTTTTTCGACGACGCCATTACTGTATCGCGCGAATTGCAGCTTGTGCTTACGGGCAAAGACTGCGGTCTGCCCGAGCGCGCGCCTATGTGCGGGATACCCCACCACGCCGCCGATGTTTACATCAAAAAGCTGGTGGATAAAAATTTCATGGTGGCCGTGTGCGAGCAGACCGAAGACCCCGCTAAGGCGAAGGGTCTGGTAAAGCGCGAGGTGGTAAAGGTGCTGACCCCCGGCACTATCACCGACGGCGAGCTGCTTGACGAGGGCGCGAACAACTATATCTGCTCGTTTTACGCAAGAGCGGACGAGTGCGCGCTCTGCTTTGCCGACGTTTCAACCGGCGAGGCCAGGCTTTACAGCTTTTCGGGCAAGCAGATGACCGACCGCGCCATAAGCGAGCTTTCGCGCTATATGCCCTCAGAAATGCTTATAAACGAGGGCTTTCTGACGCTGAAAGACGTGAGCACGTTCGTAAGAAAAACGCTGAAGACCACCGTGCAGCTGTTGGACGAAAACGACTTTCTGCCCGATATACACGCCGACGAAGCGCTTTCGCAGTTTTCGGCAGATTCTTTCGACGAATTGGAGGTAAACCCTCTCTCGGTAGGCGCGTATGCCCTCTGCGGGCTTTTCGCCTATATACATTCCACGCAGCTCGCGCTGGTAAAGCGCTTTACAACGCTTATCAAAAACGACGGCGACCCCGCCATGACGATAGGCTTTACCGCGCGCAGAAATTTGGAGCTTACCGAAACGCTGCGCACTAAGGAGAAAAAAGGCTCGCTGCTTTGGGTGCTTGATAAGACCAAGACATCTATGGGCAAGCGTCTTATGAAAAAATACCTCGAGCAGCCGCTCATAAACCCCGCCGCGATAATCGAAAGGCTCGACGCGGTAGAGGCTTTTGTGAACGACCCCGTGCTGCTGGGCGAGATAACCGAGCAGCTCTCGGGCATATACGACATAGAGCGCCTTATGACGCGCGTAATGTATCAGACCGCCACCCCGCGCGACCTGAAATCGCTCTCGCTGACGGCGCTGAAACTGCCCGACCTCAAAAAGATGCTGGCGGAAGTGCCCGCTAAACTGGTGGACAAGCTCAACCGTAAGATGTCTACGCTAGAGCCTATATCAAATCTTATAGAAAACGCTCTGGTAGACGACCCGCCCGCCGTGCTCAAAGACGGCGGAGTTATCCGCGAGGGCTATAACGAAGAGCTTGACGGTCTGCGAAATATCATTACCGGCGGCAAGGATATAATCGAGGACATAGAAAAGCGCGAGCGCGAAAAGACGGGAATAAAAAATCTGAAGATCGGCTACAACCGCGTTTTCGGATACTACATAGAAGTCACCCGCTCGAACTACGACCTTGTGCCCGATAATTATGTAAAGCGCCAAACGCTGAAAAACTGCGAGCGCTTTATCACCGAAGAGCTGAAAATAGCCGAGAACACTATCCTCGGCGCTAACGAGAAGATAGTAACGCTGGAGACCGAGATATTCTCTGAGATACGCAAGGCCGTGGCGGCGCGGCTGGAGCTGGTGCAGGACACCGCGGCTTCGATAGCGGCGGCAGACGTGCTTTGCTCATTCGCGAACATCGCCGTTGCCAATAATTACACAAAGCCCGACATCGCGATAGACGGCGTAATAGACATCAAAAACGGCAGACACCCCGTGGTAGAGCTTATGCAGAGCGACGAGGTATTCGTGCCGAACGATACTTACCTAGACCTCACCGACAACAGAATGGTGATAATAACAGGCCCGAATATGTCGGGTAAATCGACGTATATGCGGCAGACAGCGCTGATAACGCTCATGGCGCAGATAGGCTCTTTCGTGCCCGCCGACTACGCCAAGATCTCGGTAGTAGACCAGATATTCACGCGAATAGGCGCTTCCGACGACCTCACCAGCGGTCAGTCAACATTCATGGTAGAGATGAGCGAGGTGGCGGATATAGTAAAGCACGCCACAAAGCAGAGCCTTGTTATACTCGACGAGGTGGGCAGAGGTACTTCCACCTACGACGGCATAAGCATAGCGCGGGCTGTATGCGAGTACATATGCAATTCGCGCGGACTGGGCTGCAAGACGCTTTTCGCAACGCATTACCATGAGCTTATAGACCTTGAAGCGGGCATGAGCGGCGTGAAAAATTACTCGATAGCCGTAAAGCGCAGGGGCGACGATATAAAATTCCTGCGCAAGATAGTAGAGGGCGGTGCCGACGACAGCTTCGGCATAGAAGTAGCCAAGCTGGCGGGCCTGCCGCAGAAGATAATCACCCGCGCGAAAACGCTGCTGGGCGAGATGGAGAGCGAGGATAAGAAAACGCGCCTCGCCGCCGCTGCCGCCGAAGCCGACCAGATCTCATTCGAGGCGATAGGCGACACGGTGATACGCTCGAAGCTGAAAGAGACCAGCGCTGACGAAATGAACGAGCAGGAGCTGCGCAGCTTCGTAAAAGATCTGCAAAAGTATATTTAAGGCGAGCCTGATCGCCTTTATCAGCGCCGATAGCGGCGTTTAGGAACGGAGGAAAAAATGGCGGCTATAAGTCTGCTGAAAAAAGAAGTTTATGAGCTGATAGCGGCGGGAGAAGTTATCGACCGACCCGCTTCGGTGATAAAAGAGCTGCTGGAAAACGCAGTTGACGCGGGCGCTGATTCCGTCACTGTCGAGATAAAAAACGGCGGCAGGACATTCATGCGCGTTACCGATAACGGCAGCGGGATACCTTTTGACCAAGTGCCGACGGCATTTTTGCGCCATGCTACCAGCAAGGTCGCCGAGAAAGCCGACCTCGAAAAGATCAGCACGCTGGGCTTCCGCGGCGAAGCGCTCGCTTCGATATGCGCGGTGTCAAAGACCGAGGTGCTCACCAAAACGCACGATTCTCGGCTCGGCACACGCTATGTCATAAGCGGCGGCGAGCAGCGGGAGTATGAAGCCGCGGGCTGTCCCGACGGCACTAGCGTTATCGTGCGCGACCTTTTCTACAACGTTCCCGCGCGGCTGAAATTCCTCAAAAAGGACGCTACCGAAGCCAACCGCATACAAGACCTGATGGGCAAGCTCGCCGTTTCTCACCCCGAGATCTCGGTAAAGCTCATCAAGGACAACGCGCAGGTATTCGTGACCGCGGGCGACGGCAAGCTATACACCGCCGTATATTCCGTGTTCGGCAGAGAGTTCGCAAAGAGTATGCTCGAAGCAGACTATGCTTCCGAGGGGGTGAGCGTGCGCGGATTTGTTTCCAAACCGCTGACCTCTAAAAACAACCGCAAGTTCCAGATATTTTATGTGAATGACAGATACATACGCTCCGAGGTCTGCTCGCAGGCGCTGGAGGAAGCGTACCGAAACAGCATAATGGTCGGCAGATTTCCCGCCTGCGTGCTGAATATACATATCGACCCCGATATGATAGACGTAAACGTGCACCCCGCAAAGACGGAGATACGTTTTTCCGACAACCGCTTTGTTTACAACGCCGTGTATTTCGCGGTGAAGCAGGCGCTTACCGAAAAGGACATACCCACCCGCATGTCTTTTGAAAAGCGGCGCAATTTCGACCCCGAAAAGCTGTATGTAGAGCCTGAGGAAAGCAAGGCTGTGCAGATGGCTTTCGCTCCGCCGCGCACCGAGCGTGTGGAGAAGGCTGAAAAGCCTGCGCCGGAGCACACCGACGATCTGTTTTTAAGCTCGCTCGAAAGTCCCGCGCCGCAGGATAACGCGCAAAAGCCGCTTTGGAGCGGTGAATTGCCGCCCGCCGCGCCCGAGGAAGCGCCCGCGGAAAAGGCGGAGGATAGTAATGATCCGTATGACGATGATGCGTTTTTCCGGCTTTGTGAAAATTATAACGCTTCCTGCGCGGGAGATAGCGAAGCCAAGGCGCAGACAGAGCCTGAGCCTGCCGAAGATACAGAGCAGGAGAAAGCCGCCGATATTGCCGACATCGAGCCGAAAGATACCGACCTGCCGCAGAATTACGGCGAGGATACCGAGGCTGAAAGCAGCGGACTTTCAGAGGACTTCATGTTCGTAAAGACTTCTGATTTTGAGAAGCGCTACGACGTTCCGCAGCCCGCCGAAGAGCTGCCCGAGCCTGAGAAAAAGCCCGTGGTGGTCGGCGAGCTTTTCAAGACATACATAGTCGCCCAGCGCGGAGATGAGATGCTGCTGATAGATAAGCATGCCGCGCACGAGCGCTACATTTTCGAGAACATCAAGAGCGACAGCCGCAACCTTTCTTCGCAAACGCTGCTAGAGCCGATAATGGTCATGCTCTCATACGATGAGTACGACGCGCTGGCGGCGAACACCGATAAGGCGGCGAAGCTGGGCTTTATAATAGAACCTGACGTTGCGCCTACCGTGGCGGTGCTGGGTCTGCCGATGCTTCTGCGCGACGAGAACCCTACTGACATCGTTACCGAGATAGCGCACAAGCTGCTCATGAACGAGCGCGACCCCGCCCCCGAGCTTTACGACGACCTTTACCACACTATGGCGTGCAAAGCGGCGATTAAAGCTCACGACGACTCCAGCATACAGGAGCTGCAAAAACTGGTGGACGCGATAGTAGACTGCGACATACGCTATTGCCCGCACGGCAGACCCGTTATGATAACCATGCCGAAGCGCGAGATAGAAAAGCAGTTCAAGAGGATAGTTTGATTTTAAGGAGATGAACGATTTGCCCGAAAAAATACCGCTTTTGGTGATATGCGGCCCGACCGCTTCGGGCAAAACGCGCTTAGCCGTGGACTTAGCGCTCGCTTATGACGGCGAGGTAGTTTCGGCTGACTCTATGCAGATATACAAAGAGCTTTCCGTGATAACCGCTAAGGTAACGCCCGAGGAGATGCGCGATGTTCCGCACCACTTGGTAGATTTTCTGCCGCCCGAAAAATCATTCTCGGTGGCGGATTACGTTCAGGCGGCGGGCGCGGCGATAGCCGATATTCACGCGCGCGGCAAACTGCCGATAGTCTGCGGCGGCACTGGGCTTTACATCAGCTCGCTGGTGAAAAACGTGCAGTTCGACGACACGGGCGCTGACCCCGCGCTTCGGCGAGAGCTGGAAAATTTCGCGCAGGAGCACGGCAAACACGCGCTTTGGGAACGGCTGAACGCCATCGACCCCGAAGCGGCGGCGCAGATACACGAGAACAATCTGGTACGCGTAGTCCGCGCGATAGAGGTCTACGAAAAGACGGGGCTGACCCTCACCCAGCAAAAGATAAACAGTCTGCGGCAGGGAAGCCCTTACAACGCCTGCATTATCCAGATAGGCTTTCGCGACAGGGCGGAGCTTTACGAGCGGATAGACAGGCGCGTGGACGAGATGATGGAAAACGGTATGCTTGAAGAAGCGCGCCGCGTTTACGAAACCTCAGACCCCGCGACAGCGCACCAAGCTATTGGCTATAAAGAGCTGATACCGTATCTGAAAGGCGAAGCGGAACTGGCGGAGTGCGTTGAGAAAATAAAGCTTGAAACGCGCCACTACGCAAAGCGCCAGCTGACGTGGTTTCGCAGAATGGATAATGTTACCACGGTTTATGCAGAAAAATCAGAAGAATATAAAATTTTTTTTGAAAATGTGCAAAAGAGTATAGCCAAATCGGAAATAATGTGCTATAATAAAGAATAAGGCAAAGAATAAGACAACGTATTTTTTGCTCGCAGATAGAGAAAAACAAACTTACGCAACTTCAGGAGTGTATGAAAATGAACAGAAACTTAAATCTTCAGGACGTATTTCTTAATCAGGCAAGAAAGGAAAAAATACCCGTAACTATGTTCCTTATGAACGGCTATCAGTTCAAGGGAATGGTAAAGGGCTTCGACAGCTATGTAGTTATCCTCGACTGCGAGGGCAAGCAGAACGTAGTTTACAAGCACGCTATATCCACCATCTGCCCCGCTCGCCAGATAAATATTCTCGAGCCTGCGGATATGTCGGCTGAATAAGGCGGATAAAGCTTTATGAGATCGGGCGTATTCAATAACATTACCGCCAAGGTCCTCATACTTCTGATAACCGCGCTGCTGCTGACAATGGTGGGCAGCCAGGCGTACCGCATACTTAACGACAGGCACGATACGCAGGAAGCGGTGCTTTACAGCATAAACGAAGACATAGATTTTCAGGGCGTGATAGTGCGCGACGAAACACCCGTTACATACAGCGGCGGGGGAGTGGTGAGCTACTCTTACTCCGACGGCAGCAAAGTATCTACGGGAAACGCCGTGGCGCAGATATTCGACTCGGAAGAGGCGGTATCGGCAGCGCGCAGGCTCGAACAGGTAGAGGAAGAGATAGCGCAGCTGAAACGCGCGCAAAATCCCGGCACTACCGATTACGTTCAGCCGGAATCTATAAGCGGTAAGATAGACGATTATTACAAACAGCTGCTCTCTTACAAAAACGAGGGCGAGTTTGAGAATTTCAGCGGCGTAAAAAGCGATATGTCGCTGGTAATGAATATTTACAACATAATATCGGGAATATCTTCGGACTACGATTCTAAGATAGCCGAGCTTCAGCAGGAGGAGATACAGCTGAAAAGCCAGACTGACAAGGCGAAGGACACGGTAACCGCGCCGCAGACGGGCTATTTCGTATCCTACTGCGACGGCTTTGAGGACAAGCTGAACAAGCAGAACGCCGAAAAGCTGGACGAAAGCGAGATAAACGATATTGTGAATTCGGCGGCAGCTCCGCAGGACAACACCAACTCGAATTACGTTGGAAAAATGTTTACTGATTACAGCTGCTATATTGTGGGCGTTATCGACACCGACAGCCGCGTCGCGCAGGACGCGAATTTGCAGCTTACGCTCGACTCTTCCGACACCGTTTACAACGTTACGGTAGAGTCGGTGAAAAAGGCGGACAGCGAAGGCAAGTCGGTAGTTGTGCTCTCTTGCGACAGCCTTGACGAGGCACTTGTTGGCAGAAGAGTGCAGTCGATGCAGCTTATATTTGACGAATATCAAGGTCTTAAAGTGCCCAGATCTGCCATAAGATTTCAGGGAGATCAGAAAGGCGTTTATGTCATACTCGGTCAGGACATCACGTTCAAGAAGATTGACGTGATCTACGAGGGCAGCGATTTCGTGCTCTCGCGCAATACCTCAGACGAGGACTGCCTGCTGCTGTATGACCAGATTTTGTTGGAGGTGGTATCTAAACAAGATGTGCAGCGAAGTGAAAGCAGCAGCGGATCAGACATTTCCCGAGGTGCTTGAAAATATAAAGGAGATCCGCTATAATGTTGAAAATACCGCAGCAAAATACCGCGCCGGAGAGCCGGTAAGGATAATGGCGGTAACGAAAACGGTAGCACCCGAAAAGATAAATTTTGCGGTGAAAAACGGCTTTGACCTGCTCGGCGAAAACCGCGTTCAGGAATATCTTTCCAAGAAAGACTTTTACGACAGATCCGCAGAAGTACAATTTATCGGACACTTACAGACAAACAAGGTGAAGTACATAATCAACGAGGTGACGATGATACAGTCGGTAGACAGCCTAAAGCTCGCCGCCGAGATCGACCGCCTTGCTGCGAAAAACGGCAGAGTTATGAACGTGCTTCTTGAAGTGAACATCGGCGAAGAGGAGAGCAAGAGCGGCGTCAGCGCAAAGCAGCTGCTCGAGCTTGCGGAGCAGGCGGCCGAGCTGAAAAACATCAGCATAAAAGGCCTGATGGCCATACCGCCGCGCGGCGCAGACGAAAGCGTTTTCGCGCATATGCACGAGCTGTTCCTCACGCTGAAAGAGAAAAATTTACCGCACGTCAGCATGGAAACACTTTCCATGGGGATGTCGGGCGATTACGAGCTGGCCATAAAGCACGGTTCGAACCTGGTAAGAATAGGAACAGGGCTTTTCGGAGCCAGAAATTATAATACGGAGGGGTAAATAAAATGAGTTTATGGGACGGCTTTAAAAGCATTTTCGTCGGCGAAGAGGACATAGAGCAGGAAAGCTATGAAACATACCGCCAGCCGCCGAAAAAAGAGCCTGCGCCGCGCGCCGAAAGACCCGAGTACCGCGCTGAGCCCAGACCCGAGGATATACGCTACGAAGAGCCTGTAAGACCCGAGCCGGAGCCGCAGCCTGAGAGAGCAAGTACCCAGCGTACTGCGCCCAGACAGCAGCACCAGTCTGCCAATAACAGACAGAGCAGACAGACAAGCTCGGCGAGAAATACCAATACAAGACAAAATTACAATAATAAGAGAGAGAAGGAAGTTGAAATGTCTACTACCGAACAGTCATCATTCGATCTGGTACTTGCAAGACCTAACAATTACAGAGATGTAAACGCCATCGGCGACGACTTGAACGCAGGAAAGACCGTCATCCTCAACCTTGAAATGGTAAAGCAGGAGGACGCTACCAGAATACTTGATTTTCTTTCGGGCGTAGCTTATGCTAACGATGACGAGATCAAGATGATGGCGCAGAAAACCTACGCTATCATGCCTGCGACCGTAAACTTCTCGGGCGTTGACCTGGTTAGTGAGCTGGAGAATAACGGTTACAATTTCTGATGAAAAAAACGCTTGCGTTTTTGGGGGATATTTCCGACGAGGACAGGATATTCGCAAACTCGGTAGCCGATAAAGTGCGCGCCGCGCAGGAGAGATACCGCGATTCATACACGTTTTTTCTCGGCGAGGGCAGACAGGAGCTGGCACGAAAGGTGCTGGCTTCGCAGCCGCAGACGGAAGATTTCCCTGTAAAGGCGCTTACATTTACATACAGCAAACGTGAAAAGCTTACCCACCGCGATTTTCTGGGTGCGCTGATGTCGATGAACGTTGCGCGCGAAACTGTCGGCGATATACTGGTGAACGAGGGCAGCACGACTGTTTTCCTGCTGGATACAGCCGCGGGCGAAGCTATGCGCACCATCGCGAAGATCGGCAGGACGGGTGTTCAGATAAGCGAAGGCTTTGACGAGGACAGCCTGCCCGAGCAGAAATTTTCCGAGATAACGGGCACAGTATCGTCGCTGCGGGCTGACTGCATAGTCGCGCTGGCGGCCAGGTGCTCGCGGACGAAAGCTGAACAGCTGATTTCGGCGGGAGCGGTGAGCGTAAAAGGCGTGCCGCTGACTGACGGCGCAAAAAAGCTTAGCGAGGGCGACGGATTTTCGGTGCGCGGTCAAGGGAAGTATATATTTAGCAAAATTGGCGGAAGTACGAAAAAGGAAAGAACTTTTATAGAGTTAAAAAAATTCATTTAGGAGGCATTTATTATGTTGGAACCCGAAAAGATCAGAAGCAAAAGATTTGCTACCGTGAAAAACGGCTGCAATCCTGCCGAGGTTTCTTCATTTTTAGCGGAGATAGCTGACGAGATAGCAGCTTTGCAGTCCGCTAATGCAGACAGTGAGGAAAAAATTGTAAAATTAGTTGAGAAGATAAATCAGTACCGCGAGGACGAAGAAGCGATAAAGTCTGCAATGGTTTATGCCCAAAAAGAATCGAACAAGCTCATAAACGACGCTAAGGCGAAGGCACGCGACATGATAGAGTCGGCTAAGACCGAGCAGGTGCGCCTTTCGGAGCAGAGCGCTGCCGAATGCGAAAAGATAATCGAGGAACATAAGGCGAAGTGCGCCGAGCTGATACAGCAGCAGACCGAATCAACGCAGGCTGAGATCGTTGCGATACAGCAGGAGTACGACGACGAAAAGGCGGCGCTCGACGATCTGCGCGCGCAGGTGACCTACTTCAAGACTCAGCTTACCGAGCTTTACACCAAGCAGCTCGCGCTCATCATGGACATTCCGCAGATGGACAGCGATGAACTTGCCGAGTATGAAGAGGGCTACGACGAATACGCCGACGATGAATATGACGATTACGACGAAGAGTACGACTACGATGAGGAGTACGAGGACGAGTATGAAGAGCCAGCGGAAGACGAAAAGACCGCGGAGCAGAAGCATATCGACGAGGTGCTCAACACAGCTTCATTCGAGCCGATAATCCCCAAGCCCGATTCGGCAGACCTCCTTTTCGGTAAAAACACCAAGTAATATCAGGGCTTTGCGGAGAATATCTGCAAAGCCTTAGCTATACTGCGCGTGCCGCAGGGAAAGAGTTTTAATGTTAGTTATCTCACTTATCATCGCCGCAGTCATCGCGGCGGCAGACCAGCTCATAAAATACGCGGTAGTGCAAAAGTTCGCGCTGGGCGACGTAAAAGAGCTGATACACGGCGTGCTCAGCCTTACGCACATACGCAACACAGGCGCGGCGTGGAGCATGATGGCAGGCAAAACATGGTTTTTGATCGGTATGCCGCTCATTATAATCGTTTTTGCGCTGGGCTTTATTTACAAAAACCGCCGCGGCTCGAAGCTCGGGCTGATCTCGATGGCGATGGTTCTTGGCGGCGGCATCGGTAATCTTATCGACAGGATACGGCTGAAAGAGGTCGTGGACTACATCAGGGTAGAGTTTATAAATTTTCCGATATTTAACTTTGCAGACATTTGCGTCGTTATCGGCGCGGTGCTGTTCTGCATTTACATAATATGCAGCGAAGAGTCCGAAAAAAAGGACAAAAAATCCGAACAGTCCGTAAAAGCGGACAGTAATAACGGTGGAGATATTGCAGATGGCGAGTGAAAAGCTGACGCTTGAAGCGGCGAACGAAGCCGCGGGCATGCGTATAGACAAGTGGCTCGCAATGCAGCTGCCCGAGCTTTCGCGCTCGCGGATCGAAGCGCTGATAAGCGGCGGCGGCGTTGTCGTGAACGGCAAAAATCCCTCAAAAAGCTTGAAATTAAAGGGCGGCGAGCAGATAGAGCTTGAGATACCCGAGCCGCAGGAGCTGGAAGTTTTGCCGCAGGATATTCCGATCGAGATAGTCTACGAGGACGACCAACTTTTGGTGGTCAACAAGCCGAAAGGCATGGTGGTGCACCCCGCGCCCGGCAACCCCGACGGCACGCTCGTCAACGCGCTGCTGTACCACTGCAAGGGCAGGCTTTCCTCGATAAACGGCGTTATCCGCCCGGGGATAGTCCACCGTATCGACAAAATGACGAGCGGTCTGCTGATGGTCGCAAAGACCGACGCGGCGCACCGCTGTTTGGCGGAGCAGATAAAGCAGCACAGCTTTACGCGCGAGTACATGGCGGTGGTCTGCGGAGCGTTTTCGCCCGAGAGCGGAACGATAAGCGCGCCGATCGGCAGAAGCAAGTACGACCGCAAAAAAATGTGCGTAACGGAGCATTGTGCAAAGCCCGCAGTGACGCACTACGAAACGATCGAGCGGCTGAAAGGCTGGTCGGTGATGCGCTTTCGACTGGAAACTGGCAGAACGCACCAGATACGCGTGCACTGCGCCTACTCGGGCCACCCCGTGCTTGGCGACGAGGTGTACGGCAAGCCTTTCAAGGGCATAGAGGGGCAGTGTTTGCACGCAAAAAAGATCGGCTTTATTCACCCGAACGGGGAGTACATGGAGTTTGACAGCCCGCTGCCCGAATATTTTGAGGCGGTACTACGAAACCTCAGAAAATAGGAGGGATCTTATTTGTTTGAAGATATTTCCAAAACTGTATTGATAACTGATATGGACGGCACATTCCTGCCCGCTAGCAAAGTGCCGACCCGCAAGTGCTTAAAAGCGGTAGAACGTTTTGAGCGCGCGGGCGGCAGATTTTCCATCGCGACGGGCAGAGCCATACAGGCGGCGAACCAGTATTTCGGCATGGTGGAGGTCAACTGCCCGATAATCATGTGCAACGGCGGAATGGTCTACGATATAAAAAGCGGCGAGCACATCTACGACGTGTTTTTGCCGCAGGACGTTCGCGGGCTGGTGAAAGAGATACTCGCCGCGAACCCAGAGGTCGGCTGCGAGGTGCTGACGGCGAACGCCGTTTACGTCCCCGCGATGACGCCGATGGAGGCGCGCCACAACGAGATCTGCAAGGTAACGCCCGTGATATGCGGCGTTGACGAGATACCCGAAAGCGATTGGTACAAGGTGCTTTTCGCCGCCGACCCCGCTAAGCCCGAGATGATGAAAAAGCTGATAGCATTCGTCGAGGAAAAGGGCTACGGCGGAGTAGATTTCGTGCGTTCGAGTTTGGAGTATTACGAGATCCTGCCTTTGAATATCTCAAAGGGCACGGCGCTCGGCGAACTGCGAAAGGCCTGCGGTATGCAGGATTACACTTTCGTTGCGGCGGGCGATTACAATAACGACATCGAGCTTCTGCAAGCGGCTGACGTGGCGGTGTGCCCATCGAACGCGACGGAAGAAGTGAAAAAGGTCGCCGATCTAGTCTTTGAGCAGTCCTGCGAAGAAAATTTTATAGCGGCGGTAATAGACTATATATTTAAAAAACTGGAAAAATAATATGTTATTTGGAGGTAAAAACATGGACGCTACTTTGAAAAAACAGCTTGAGATCACTGCCTGCAAGGTGCGAATGGGAATAATCGAGGGCGTGCACAGCGCCAAATCGGGTCACCCGGGCGGCTCGCTTTCGATAGCCGATACGCTGACTTATCTTTATTTTGCAAAGATGAACGTGTACCCCGATAAGCCCGAAGAACCGCAGAGAGACCGCCTTGTGCTCTCAAAGGGCCACACCGCACCCGCGCTTTACTCGACCCTAGCGCAGAGAGGATTTTTCCCCGAAGAGGAGCTGAAGAGCCTGCGTCACATCGGCGCTATGCTTCAGGGTCACCCCTGCATACACATTCCCGGCGTGGATATGTCTTCCGGCTCGCTCGGTCAGGGCATTTCGGCGGCTTGCGGAATGGCGCTTTCGGCTAAGGTATCTTCCGACACTTACAAGGTCTACACCATTCTCGGCGACGGTGAGATCGAAGAGGGTCAGGTTTGGGAAGCGGCGATGTTCGCGGCGCACTACAAGCTCGACAACCTCGTTGCCATCGTTGACAACAACGGCTTGCAGATCGACGGCAAGATCGAGGACGTAATGTCCCCCTACCCGATAGTTGACAAATTTAAAGCTTTCGGCTGGCACGTTATCGAGATGGACGCCCACGATTTCGACTCCATCGAAGCGGCATTCAACGAAGCGGAGAGCGTTTCGGGACAGCCCGTTGCGATAATCCAGAAAAGCGTTAAGGGCAAGGGCGTTTCGTTTATGGAAAATAATGTTTCGTGGCACGGTTCTGCACCTAACGACGAGCAGTACGAGCAGGCAATGGGCGAGCTGAAAGCAGCGCTCGCGGCACTTGAGGCATAAAGAAAGGAACGGATAAAAATGGCAGAAGTTAAAAAGATTGCTACCAGAGAAAGCTACGGCAACGCGCTTGCAGAGCTTGGCGATAAGTACGAAAACCTTTACGTTCTCGACGCCGACCTTGCCGCGGCTACAAAAACAGGCATTTTCAAGAAAAAGTTTCCCGATAGATTTTTCGACTGCGGCATAGCTGAGGCTAACATGATGGGCGTTGCTGCAGGCATGGCGGCTACGGGCAAGATACCCTTTGCCTCCACATTCGCGATGTTCGCGGCGGGCAGAGCTTTCGAGATCGTTAGAAACTCCATCGGCTACCCCCATCTGAATGTCAAGATCGGCGCTACTCACGCGGGCATTTCGGTCGGCGAGGACGGCGCTACCCACCAGTGCAACGAGGACATCGCGCTGATGAGAACTATCCCTGGCATGACGATCATCAACCCCGCGGACGATCTTGAGGCTAAAGCTGCGGTAGAGGCGGCTATCCTGCACGAAGGCCCCGTTTATATGCGCTTCGGCAGACTTGCAGCGCCTGTTTTCAACGACGCTGACACCTACAAATTCGAGCTCGGCAAGGGCATAAAGCTGCGCGAGGGCAGCGATATTTCGATAATCGCGACAGGACTGATGGTTTCCGAGGCGCTCAAGGCGGCTGAGATACTGGCGGCTGAGGGCGTTTCCGCCGAGGTCATCAACATCCACACCATCAAGCCGATCGACAAGGAGATCATCACCGCGACCGCCGCAAAGACCCGCAAGGTTCTGACGGTCGAGGAGCACAGCGTTATCGGCGGACTCGGCTCGGCAGTATGCGACGTGCTGGCTGAGACCTGCCCGACTAAGGTCGTAAAGATTGGCGTGAACGATGAGTTTGGCCACTCCGGCCCCGCTGTAAAGCTGCTCGAAGAGTTCGGACTTTGTGCGGACAACATCGTGAAAACGGCTAAGGCAATGGTCTGATCTACACAAAATAAATTCTAGCGGACGGTGAAAGCTGTCCGCTTTTTTGTACACTTGCACTCTTTCATCGGCTGCGGGATATTATGTAATGAAAGGGGGCGGCGGCTTTGCGGTACGGAAAAGACAGGCGTTTCGGGCGGCTGAGGGGCGCGATATTGTGCGTCGCGGCGGCGGCGGGGCTGATCTGCGCGGTTATCTACCTGCAAATGGTAAAGCACATGAAAGAGATCTGCGAGTACAAGGGTCGGCAGACGGCGAACGCTCTGGTCGCGCAGGCGGTGGATGATTGTCTGCTGGACGAAAATGGCGATTATTTGCAGATAGAGTACGCTGAGGACGGCGGGATAGCGGCGATAACGGCGGATACATACAGGATAAACGCGCTGGAAAACAAGCTGCGGCGGCAGATAAACGAGGAGTTTTCGCACATTGAGGACAACGAAATGGGTGTGCCGCTCGGAACGCTTAGCGGGATAACGGCGCTGAGCGGGCGGGGCGCGGAGGTGCGTATAAAGCTTCATCAGGTCGGCGCGGTGGACGTTTCACTGAAAAGCGAGTTTGAGTCTGCGGGGATAAATCAGACGCGGCACTGCCTGAAAGTGGTAGTGAAGTCGGAACTTTCCGCGATACTGCCGGGGCATTCGACCGACATAACGTCGGAGGACGAATATTTGATAAGCGAAACGGTGATAGCGGGCGAACTGCCGCAGGGGCTTTGGAATACGGCAGATCTGCTCGAAAATTGACGTTTGTAAGCCGCCGCACTTGACATAACAGCGCAAATGTGTTATAATAAAAAATAATGCGTAATTATGTATAAGGAGAAGTTAATATATGGTATTTCTGGAAAATTTGAAATCACAGCTTGAAAGCTTTAGACCTAAAATAAAAGAGCTTCACGACGTTTTCGACATCGAAAACAGCAAGGAGCGCATACTCGAACTGCAGGAAAAGGCGGCAGAGCCCGGCTTTTGGGACGACCCCGAGAAGAGCCAGCCCGTGCTGAAAGAGACCCGCACGCTGGAGGGACACATCGAAAAGTACGAGAAGATAACCTCGGCTTTCGACGACATCGAGGTAATGATCGAGATGGCGGCGGAGGAAGAGGACTCGGAGGAGATCGTTGCGGAGATCGAGCAGGAGATCGAGGCGCTCGGCAAGAACATCGAAGAGCTCACCCTCGCTTCGCTGCTGACGGGCGAGTACGATAAGAGCAACGCGATACTCAACTTCCACGCGGGCGCGGGCGGAACTGAGGCGCAGGACTGGACAGAAATGCTTTTCAGAATGTACACCCGCTGGGGCGAGCTGCACGGCTTTAACGTCAAAACGCTCGATTACCTCGAGGGCGGCGACGCGGGACTCAAGAGCGCTTCGATAATCGTTGAGGGCGAGAACGCTTACGGCTACCTCAAGAGCGAGTCGGGCGTACACCGTCTGGTGCGCGTTTCGCCTTTCGACGCTTCGGGAAGCCGCCACACTTCATTCTCGGCGATCGACGTAATGCCCGAAATGGACGATTCGATAAACGTCGAGATCAACCCCGCTGACATCGAAATGCAGGTTTACCGTTCGTCGGGCGCGGGAGGTCAGCACATCAATAAGACCTCTTCGGCAGTTCGTCTTATTCATAAGCCTACCGGAATTGTAACATCGTGCCAGACTCAGCGTTCGCAGTTCCAGAACCGCGACTACGCTATGAAAATGCTGGTAGCGAAGCTGGTCGAGATCAAGGAGCGCGAGCACCTCGAGAAGATCGACGACATAAAGGGCGTTCAGAAAGAGATCGCGTGGGGCGCGCAGATACGTTCATATGTTTTCATGCCGTACACACTGGTAAAAGACCACCGCACGGGCTACGAAACGGCTAACGTCAACGCGGTAATGGACGGCAATATCGACGGTTTTATCAACGCATACCTCAAATCTCTCTCGCTCGGCAATCTGAACGAAGAGGACAGAAAAGACTGATAACTGCACATTTAGGCATAAAGAAAACGGCTCAGAAACGAGCCGTTTTTTGTTTCATATTTTTATACTTTGCGCTGATTTTTCGTCAGCCTGTTTTCCATTTTCTGTTGGCGAATGTCGTTGCCGACGAACTGTATCGGCAAAAATTCGTTGAGCAGACGCGTGCAGATTCGCTCATTGTACTTGTTGTTAAGCTCAGCTTTGGTCAAATTAGTGGTAATAACTGTAGGCTTTTTCTGATTTATCCTGCCGTTTATCACGCTGTAAAACGCAGCTTCGTAAAATGGGCTGGAAAATTCCGAGCCGAGGTCGTCAATAATTACAAAATCTGCCTGCAAAAGCGTGTCGAGCGTGTTGCCCTCGCTTCTGCCAAAATGCTCGTCCTCGATCTTTCGCATGAAGTCGGAAACGCTGCCGATCGCCACGCTGAAGCCGTCGCTCGCAAGCTTTTTAGCCATGCAGGAAGCTAGAAAAGTCTTGCCAAGCCCCGTTCTGCCGATGAAGAGCATCGGGCGTGTGCCGCGCGGAAATTCGCGGCAGTATTTCAGCAGGTAGCTGTAAATTTGGTTCATGTGTTTACGCGGGTCGCCCTCGGGGTAAAACTCGGGGCGGTACTCGGCGAAATCGCGCAGCGCGATGGTCGAGCTTTCGTTCAGCTCCTCGGCGGCGTAAGTCCTCAGCAAGTCCTCGAAACAACTGCACCGCACGCCCTCGACGTAGCCCGTGTCGCGGCACTTTTCGCAGACGAAGCGCGGTTTGAGGTAGTCGGCGTCGCCCGTCAGACTTTTGACCAGCATGGTGATGCGCGCCTGAGTGGCGAGGTTATTGTCGCGCACGATCTCTGCCGCCGTTTTGGCGTTCGGCTCGTGGTTGGCGACCAGCTTCACCAGCTCAAAATACGAGCTTTGTATTTTATTTTCAAGCGTTTTGACCTCGGGCATTTCGGCGTAAACGCGCTCGCGTCGGCGTTCGAGGTCGGCAGCCGAGTCCTTGCGGCGCTGCGAAAGCACCGCCTCCGCCTTGTCAAAAGTTTTCTGCGTGTATTTCAAATGTCGTCATCCTCCTCAAAGCCGAGCGTGTTCGGGTCGAAATTGTCTGCCATCTGCTGCCAGCGGTCGAGGTCGTAGGAGGGCTTTTCCTGCTCGATCTGCCTGCGCCGCGCAATCTCCTGCCGTTCGACGTCCACGGGCGTGGCGATGCCGCTCTCTTTCCATCGGCTGAGAATGCCGTTTATGTAGCGCACGTCGGTCTTGTTCTTGTTTTCGCGGCAGCGTTCACCCGCAAGATCTACCATATCTGCACTGAATCCCCATGAGTTCCACTCCGCAAACATCTCTTCCTGCTTCTTGGTAAGCTTGCCTTCGATGCCCAGCACTCTCGCGAACCGCACGTTGACGTCGTGCTGCTTTTCCTGCTCGGCGATCTCGCTTTCTACCTGCGCGTATGTGCAAATGCCGCGCGAGAACCAGTCTTTGGCAACAGTTTCTATGTACGCGATGCGCGGCTTGCCGATGGAAACGCAAAAGTCGATGAGCATGAGTATCGAGGGCACGTCGTAGCCGTAGTATTCGTAGAGGTTGAGCAGCCCCGCGGTCTCGCTGCCGTTTATCAGCCTGCCGAAAATGCGCTCAGCCTGGTCGAAAAGGGTTTTCAGTTCGGCATTTTTCTTCACCTTTTCCATTATTTCCTTGTTGGAGTAGCGCATGATCGATTTCGCGGCGGCGGTGTTTTTCATCGGGTTCACAGCGTCGGTAACGCAGACGGGCGCGGCGGGCGTTTCCTGCTTCGGCATGATCGGCGCGCTGGTCGGTTCGGCTTGCTTCGGTGCGCTCTCAGCGAGCGTTTCCGCTGAGGTAACTCCGCAATTTTTCCAAAAAAGTATGCCGTCGGCAGCAGTCGAAACGTTCTTGAACCCGCATCGCTCGGCAATTTCCTGCTCGTCGGCGATGTCGCTGTCCGCGCAGAGCAGACACATCAGTACTTTAAAGTAGTCCGCATCGGCTGTTTTGATGTATTTGTCAACAGCGCTGCATGGAACGCTGAAAAATCTTCCCACTCTAGGCAAGTCTATCCTGTATTTCATAACATTCATTCCTTAATTGATCTTACCTTTAATTATATCACAAATCTCCGCGTTAGTCAATCGGCGGGCACGATTTTCCGCGTGTACTCGTTCTCGAAAACGCCCGTGTTCATCTGCATCAGCCGCACCGCGCGGTTCTCGATCGCCGAGATGTGCGCCGCCCGCGCCGAGCTTTTTTCCAGCTTTCGCAGCGATGTCGAGATCGGCAGATCGCCTTTCGCCCGCGCGATGATCTCCGCTCCGCGCTTGTTGAACGCCAGTATCCGCAGGTACGGCACGCCGTCAGTAAAGTCTGCTTTTTCCGCGCCGATAGCGAGGTGCAGTGCGCTTCGGCGTATCCGCGCGAGCGTGAAATTCCGCGGCTTGACTTGCGCGATAAACGTTTGCAAGTCTTCGGTGGGCTGTTCGGCGGCGCGCAAAATCCTGTCTGCCAGATTTTCATTGATCTCGGGTAATTGCAAAAGCTGTTCTCGCGTGGCGGTCAGCAGCCGGTAATATATGGCGTTCTCGGCGGCGTGCGGGTACTTTGGCGGCGCGATGTTTACGCCGTTCGGCAGATATTTTAGTGCATTACCCCCGTTTTGGATAGCCCCTCGCAGATATGAACCGCTTGCAAAGCCGTCCTGCGGAGGAAGATCGTGCCCCGCGCCGATACGCTTTATAGGGATAATTTCAGCGTTAGGTGCATATTTTGACAATGCAGTTATATATTCACAGGCAAGCGTGCTGTTCGGCGACGAAACCGCGGCGGCTATCTCTTCACCGTAGATCTCCAGCGCGGCGGCTTTGAGCGCGGCAGGGTAGGTAAGCCCTCCCGCAAGCGCGCGCTTTACCGCTTCACTGTCTGATAAATTCTGCATAGCGTTTGCGGTGTTTTTCAGCAGTTCAGCGCTTTCAAATTCGCTTCCGAACGCGAGCGCGTCAATGTTTAACTGTCCTAAAATTTGTACTGCTGAGTCGGCGAACCAAGGCGCGGCAGAGCATGAAAAGGGCGCGGGAAGTTCGATAACAAGGTCTGCACCGTTAGCAACAGCCGCCGCCGCACGCTCGTGCTTTGAGCATATCGCAGGCTCGCCGCGCTGTACCGCCGCACCGCTCATGGCTACGGCGATGTGGCTTGCCCCGCGCCTGCGCGCCTCGGCTATCAAATATGCGTGCCCCTTGTGAAAGGGGTTGAATTCCGCTACGATACCTGCTGTAAACACCGACATTTCCTCCGTGAATAATTTTACATTTAATGACTAAAATCGGCGGCTAAATTTGTGCAAAACGTCGAAGATGGGAAATGCACTTGAAAAATCGCCGCAAAGTTGCTATAATAATAGTATATTGGATTTTTGCGTCCTTGTCAAGGGCGCAGGCGTACAAATCCGTAAGAATAATTCCGAAAAGGGGTCTTTAAAAATGAAAATATTGGTTGTAAACGCCGGTTCTTCATCGCTGAAATATCAGCTTCTCGATATGACCGACGAATCTGTTATCGCAAAGGGCAACTGCGACCGTATCGGCATCGGCGGACATATCTCGCATAAGACCGGCGACGGCAGAAAGATCGAGCAGGACTGCGATTTCCCTACCCATACCGAGGCTTTTGAGAAGCTCGTTGAGGTGCTCACCACCGGTGAGGGCAAGGTGCTCGACTCTATGAGCGAGGTTTCGGCTGTCGGCCACAGAATAGTTCAGGGCGCTGAGGTCTTCAAGGAGACCTGCATCGCTACCGACGAAGTTATCGACAAGATCGACGAGCTGGCTGAGCTTGCTCCCGTACATAACCACCCCCACGCGCTCGCTCTGCGCGCCTGCAAGGCAGTTCTCCCCGAGGGCGTTCCGCAGGTGGTAGTTTTCGACACCGCGTTCCATTCCACAATGCCCCGCAAGGCTTATCTCTACGGTCTGCCTTACGAGTGCTATGAAGATCTGCACGTTAGAAAATACGGCTTCCACGGCACTTCTCACAGATTTGTTTCGGCTGAGCTGGCTAAGCTGATGGGCAAGAAGCCCGAGGAGCTGAAGATAGTTTCCTGCCACCTCGGCAACGGCTCTTCCATCACCGCAGTTGACGGCGGCAAGAGCGTTGATACCACTATGGGCTTCACCCCTCTCGACGGACTTATCATGGGTACTCGCTGCGGCTCTGTTGACCCCTCGGCTATCGACTTTGTTGAGAAAAAGAAGGGCTTCACCCCTGACGAAATGACCTCTTACATGAATAAGAAGTCGGGCTTCCTCGGAATTTCGGGCGTTTCTTCTGACAACCGCGACATCAGCAAGGCTGCGGAAGAGGGCAACGAGCGCTGCAAGATGGTAAACGAGATGTTCACTTACGAGATCAAGAAGTACATTGGCGGCTACGCGGCTGCTATGGGCGGTCTTGACGCTGTACTTTTCACCGGCGGAATCGGCGAGAACGACGCTCCTACCAGAGCAAATTCCTGCGAGGGTCTTGAGTTCCTCGGAATAAAGATCGACCCCGAAAAGAACAAGGTAAGAGGCGAAGTTTGCAAGATCTCTACCGATGATTCTAAGGTTCAGGTTTGGGTAGTTCCGACCAATGAAGAGCTTCTTATCGCAAGAGATACTCTCGCTATCGTTGAGAAGATGTAATTTCGTACAATAATTATACGCAAAAATTCAAGAGCCATTCACTTTTTTTCGGGTGAATGGCTCTATTTTTATTTGATATTTCCGTTCATATTTTCAATTCGCGCCAACATTTCGGAGATGTTCAGCACGCCGTAAGCAAAGCCCTTGCGCACCAGTTCGTCGGGCACGTACTGATCGTACTTTTCAAATTCAGGAACTTCGCCGGGGTAAAGCAGCTCCATCGGGTCGAGCGGTTTGGCGGCTTCTTCGTGCAATATCTGCCAAAACTCCTGCTCGCTGACTTTCATTTTAAACTGTATGAAGTACGGGCGGGAAGAGTCCATGCCTTTCAGACCCAGTCGCGCACCGCACCGCAGTTTTAAGAAGCGCTCCATTGCGAGAAACGCGTATGTTCCCAGCCATGGAAATAAGCACCACATATCGCCGCCCAGACAGATCAGCGGTTTGTACGCCGAGCCTGAATTTTCCGCACTTTGACGTGCCTGCTGCAAGCGCGCCGCAGCATTTTTCATGAGGTATGGGAAGCTTTTTTGCTCGCGAAGCACCTGCCGCATACGCTCGAGGATCTTCGTGTTGATGTCGCCGGGGCATTCGCCGAAATAGGCGGGCACTTTGCCCTTGACCTGCTCGCAGTAGACGAGCTTGCGCTTGCGGTCAACTTCCTCAACTATCCAAACGTGCCCTGCAATGGCAATTTTCTCGCCCGCAGGCGGCGGCTTCACGATAGTTCCCAGCTCGTGCGAACCGCAACGGACGGTGTATTCTTCATTTTCTTGGAAAACTGCGTAGAATTTGAAAGAGTTGACGATTCGCTCGCCCGCAATGCCGACTATCAGCCCGCCGCGCTCGGTGCGCTGTATGTGGTCGTTTTCCAGCATATGGCGTAGTAATATCTTGTAATCGTCGCGAGAGACCCGCTTGAATTGGTTGAGCGTCAGCACGCGCGAAGCCAGTTCCGCCGCCGTCATCTCGCCGCAGGAAGCCAGCGTGCTCATCGTCTGATGGAAAAGCAGGCTGTACGGCAGTTTGCCCTCGGCGGGCGGCTCTACCCAACGCTCCTCGAGGTAGCTTTGCACCAACGCGATACCCTGCAAAAGTTTCCACGGAATGGTGGTCGGCAGCATGGCGCGCGCTTCGGGCATTTCCTCGCGGATAACGAACCACATTTCGGGCGGCAGACCGCGCCTGCCCGTTCGTCCCATACGCTGCAAAAATGAGGAGACCGTAAATGGCGCGTCTACTTGAAAAGCGCGCTCCAGCCTGCCGATGTCGATGCCGAGCTCGAGCGTGGCGGTCGTAACGGTGGTCTGAAACTGCTCGTCGTCTTTCATGATCTCCTCGGCGGTCTCGCGGTATGAGGCGGAGAGGTTGCCGTGGTGTATCAAAAATCGGTCGCGCTCCTGCTTCGCCTCGCAGTACTGCCGCAGGGTGGTGGTGACAGCCTCGCATTCCTCGCGCGAGTTGACGAAAACAAGGCACTTTTTGCCGCGCGTGTGCTCGAAAATGTAGCCGATACCGGGGTCGGCGGAGTCGGGCGCGCGGTCGGTGACGTTATCCAGCTCGGGCAGGGCGTTCGCGATAGGCTTGCCGTCGGAAGCCTGCAGACCTTGAATGTAAAAATGTTCCATTGAAAGCCGCCACTTCGTGCCTTTATTCTCGATCTTTGGGACGATCGTGCCCCTGCCCGTACCCGCCGAGAGAAATTCGCCCGCCTTTTGCGGGTCGCCGATAGTCGCCGAAAGCCCTATCCGCCGCGGGTTTACGCCCGCCATTCGCGAAAGCCGCTCGATAAGGCAAAGCGTCTGCCCGCCGCGGTCGCCGCGCATAAGAGAATGCACTTCGTCGATCACGATGAACCGCAGGTCGCCGAAAAGCCTTGAAATTGCTGAGTGTTTGCGCAGCAGCATCGCTTCGAGCGACTCGGGCGTGATCTGGAGAATACCCGAGGGATTTTTCAGCATTTTGCTTTTGTGCGACTGCGAAACGTCGCCGTGCCAGTGCCAAACGGGTATGTCCGCCTCGGCGCAGAGGTCGTTCAGCCGCGTGAATTGGTCATTGATGAGCGCTTTCAGCGGGCCGATATAGATCGCACCGACAGATGCCGGCATATCCTCGGAGAACAGCGTGAGAATCGGGAAAAACGCCGCCTCGGTCTTGCCCGAAGCGGTCGAGGCGGAAAGTAAAACGTTTTCGTTGGTGTTGAATATCGCGTCGCTCGCCGCCATCTGTATCGCACGCAGAGATTCCCAGCCGTTTTGGTAGATAAAATCCTGTATAAAAGGTGCATATCTGTTGAAAATATCCATGAATTTGTCCTCAAATCTCAAATTCCGCGAAATCTTCCGCCGTCTGCTGCGCCTGTTCCTCAAGCGCGGGTTTTGCAAATTCAAATTTCTCAGAATTTAGCAGACTGCGAACGTCGAGCTGCGGGTTCTGATAAGTGATGTCGAGCAGCTCGATGAAGTCGCGAATGACCTCGCGCGGCGTGATGTTAGTGTCAGCGCCGACTCGGCTGTACTCGATCTTGATAAAATCTATCAGATCTTCCTGCTTTAACCTGTTCTCGTAGCCGAAAAGTCCCGAGTGAATGTCCTCCAGCTTCTCGATCAGCACCAGCATTTCCTCGTAAGTCAGCGGCGAAAGTTTGATGACAGGCGCGAGCATATCGCTTACCTCGCCGCCAAACCGCCCCTCCGCCAGCCGTGAGCGCAGCGCCTCGTAGCTGTAAACGCCGCGGCGCGTGTCCTCGATGCACTGCGGCGTTCCGCACATGATTATGCCGATGTACTTCGCCTTGCCTTGAAGCGTATCGTTGTACATTGTCAATATTTTTTCATAATTGTACTGTCGCGTTATGCTGTTAGGTATTTTGTAAATATTGACCAGCTCGTCGATCAGTATAAGCATTCCGGAATATCCTGCCATTTTCAGAAATGCCGAGAAAAGCTTGATATATTCGTACCAATCTTCGTCGGTAATGATGATGTTCACGCCAAGCTCGCTTTTCGCTTCGGTTTTCGTTGCGTACTCGCCGCGAAACCACTTGACGACCTTTCCCTTAGTTTCGTCGTCGCCCTCGGCAAACGAACGGTAGTAGAGGGTCAGCAGGCGCGAAAAATCGAAGCCGTGCACCATTTCGTTCAGCGAATTGACGACCGCGTAGATCTTCTTCTCGACTGCCTTTTCAAACTCGGGCGAGTCGGGAGTAAGGTCGCTCTCGGCGGCAGTTTCTGTCTGCACGGCGTTGATCCATCTGTCCAAAATCAGCGTCAGTGCGCCGCCTTCGGGACGCGTTTTCGTGGAAATATTTCGTATAAGCTCCTTGTAAGTGGCAAGTCCTTGACCCTTTGTGCCCTGCAAACGTCTTTCGGGCGAAAGGTCGGCGTCGCAAACTACGAAATTTCGGTCCATTACGTAATTTCGTATAGTTTGCAGCAAGAAACTTTTACCGCTTCCGTACTTGCCCATTATAAATCTGAACGAAGCGCCGCCGTCCGCGATTATGTCGACATCGTGCAGCAGAGCGTTGATCTCGTTCTCTCTGCCGACCGTGATGTATGGCAGACCTATCCTCGGCACAACGCCGCCTTTGAGTGAATTTATTAAAGTTGCCGCAATTCTCTTAGGTATCTTCATGGCTTTATCAGTCCTTTCAGCTCCTCCAGATAGTCCTCTATTACATTAGGGATTTCGCTTTCAAATTCTAACACTGTATCATCAAACATATCAAAAAGCTTGTCGTTTATACTGTCTGCAATTACTGAGATCATAAGCATTTTGCTCTTTGCAAAATCTCTAACGCTTTGCTTATCTTTATATATAATTAGTTTCAAAAATTCGTATTCATTATCATCAAGCGGCAATTCATCACTTGCCGATTTATCATCATTCATCTGTTCAGCAGAAATATCATCAATGTTAATATCTTCGAGTTCAGCATCCTTAAAAGCCTCTTCCTCAGTAATGAGCTTCTCGCAAGTAACGTCCGCCGCGGCGCGAATTTGTCCGAGTTTTGAAACGTCTATCGTGATCTCGCGCGGTGGTTCGAGTGCTTTTTCAATAGTCTTTTTAACACTCAACCTGCTTCTCTCGCCGATAGTTTTTTCAATGATCTGCTCAAACGTTTTCGTGATCTTGTCAGGCTTTAAGTATGGTTCAACGCCTAATTTCACGCGCAGAGCACGGTCAACAGCCTTGATTAGCGTGCCAAGTTCGGTGCTTTTCTTGCGGTTTCCGTAATACTTTTCGCAAGTCCAGAAACCGTTTTCGCAGCGATATTTCTGCACGCCGCTCACCGAATACTCGTAATTATCGCGCTTTATGCGGTCGAAAAACACCGCCGAGCTGAACATATAGTACGATATCGAAGCACGTTTTCCGAAAAGTTTTTCGCAATATCCGCGTTTTCGGTTCTTTGTGTAGTATTCGCAGACTTTTCTGAACACCTCGCAGACCGTTTTTTCGGTGATGTCTGAGTAGTTCTTATACAGCTTAGAGCGGTCAAGCCGATAGCTCGAAAGCTCTGTAATTGCTGAGAAAAGTGTATCGTCGTCCGTATCCGCACAGTTCTCCAATGCGAGCACATTTTTGTCAAAATCGGTGCGCGCAAGGTTGGTGATAAGCTCCGGGTCGAGGTCGTAATAGACAGCGAAATCGTTTAACCAAAGCTTCATGTAATTCTCGATACGGTTGTCGATCTTGCCGAAATTTTCACGAAAATCCTGCAATTTTACGAAACCGTCTTTCGGGTCAGTCGAGCCGACGCCGTTCAGAAGTTCATAAATGTAGACGAATGCGAACGCAAGCGGCGCAGGATCATACTGTCGATGGCGAATTTTAGTGCGCCACGAAAAATATCCACGCAGTTGATCGTCGTTCATATCACGATAAGTAGGGTAATATCTTACAAAATCACCGTAATATTCATAATCGTCCTCGAAGGCTTCCATAAATTTTGCCTGTTTATAGAAGATTTCGGCGGTCGACATATCCAATGAATGGTAGCTTCGCGCGATAGCCTTCATTTCGCGGTACTTCGGCGGCGTGAAATTTTTCATCTTCGAGGCAGGGATAAGTATCGGCTGGTCGGTGTAGATTTTTTCGGAAAAGTTTCGGCTGTTTTTCTGTCGCAAGTCTTCCATTATCTTGCTGATTATCTCTTTTGTGTCTGCCAATTTTGTCCACCTCCGCTCGCGATATACCTTATATATTATAGCACCCTTGCGAGCAAATGTCAACATATGTTCGCAGTTGCTCAGGCGAAAAAAATTCATAAAATATCTATTGACAACCTTAAAATCAGAGAGTATTATATTATTATATTCAAAAGCTGCGACGGGAACGGAGCAGGGAAATGCCTTACAGAGAGCGGCAGGCTGGTGGAATGCCGCAGGAAAGCCCTGAGCAGATCATCCCCGAGCCTGCGGAGTGAATGTTTTTCTTTAGCTTCGCACGTTTCCTGCGTTAAAGGATAATGAGTGGCTGCATTTTGCGGCAAACGAAGTGGTAACACGGAGAATTTTTACGTCTTCGCCTTCGATTTTTATCGAAAGCGGAGATTTTTTATTTTGTATGGAAAGGTAATGGTGGTAATTTATGCTGACTCTGGATAAAGTCTATAAGGCTTCTCACGTTCTGAAAGAGGTGCTCGCGCCTACTCAGTGCATTAAAGCAAAAAAGATCAATCCTGACGCTGATGTTTACCTAAAAACGGAAAATTTGCAGGTAACAGGTTCGTTTAAGGTGAGAGGTGCTTATTTCAAAATTTCCCAGCTTACAGACGAGGAGAAGGCAAGGGGAGTTATCGCCTGTTCCGCGGGCAACCACGCTCAGGGCGTTGCACTTGCCGCTAAAAAGAATGGCATAAAAGCCGTAATTTGCCTGCCTGACGGCGCACCGATCTCTAAGGTCGAGGCGACCAGAAGCTATGGCGCTGAGATCTGCCTTGTTCCGGGCGTTTACGACGACGCTTACAACAAAGCGCTTCAGCTTAAAGAGGAAAATAATTACACATTTATACACCCCTTCGACGACGAAAACGTTATCGCAGGTCAGGGAACTATCGGTCTTGAGCTGCTCGAACAGCTTCCCGACCTCGACGCGGTAGTCGTTCCCGTCGGCGGCGGCGGACTTATCTCGGGCGTTGCGTTCGCGCTGAAATCGCTCAATCCTAACATTAAGGTCTACGGCGTTCAGGCGACCGGCGCACCTTCTATGGTAAATTCTCTCAAAGATGATAAGATCGAGTGCCTCGATTCCGTTTCGACCATCGCCGACGGCATCAAGGTAAAAGAGCCGGGCGAGCACACTTTTGAGCTTTGCAAGAAGTACGTTGACGACGTTGTTACCGTTACCGACGACGAGATCTCCTCGGCTATCCTCGCACTGATCGAGCAGCATAAGCTTATCGCAGAGGGCGCGGGCGCAGTCTCCGTTGCGGCGGTAATGTTTAATAAAGTTCCCGTAAAGGGCAAGAAGGTCGTTTGCCTTGTTTCGGGCGGCAACATCGACGTTACTATCCTTTCGCGCGTCATCAAGCGCGGTCTGCTCAAGTCCGGCCGCTCCGACACGCTCACTATCCAGCTCGAGGATAAACCCGGTCAGCTTAGAGATGTTTCCAAACTCATTGCTGACCTCGGCGGCAACGTTGTTTCCGTTCACCACGAGCGCGCCAGCGAGGACAGCGACATCACCGACTGCATACTCCGCATAGTTCTCGAAACCAGAAATTACGAGCACAAGGCTGAGATAAGAAAGGCTCTTACCGATGCAGGCTTCAAGCTCGTCAACAAGTAATAGGCGGCAGATATGGCGGAAAATTGGCAGAAATCTGTTGCCGCGATAGTCGAGCGCGATGGTGAAGTTCTTCTCGTCCGCCACACTTACGGCGCGGGCAAGGGTCGGCTTATAATCCCGGGCGGCTATCTGAAAGATAACGAAACTCCCCAGCAGGCTTGCGTGCGCGAGGTCCTGGAGGAAACAGGCATAACGGCTGAGCCGAAGCGGCTTGTCGGCGTTCGCTTTAATCTCAAAGATTGGTATGTCGTTTTCGCGGCGGACTATGTCGGCGGCGAAGCACATTCCGACGGCGACGAAAACAGCGAAGCGGTGTGGGTGGATATTGACGAAGCCCTTGCCCGCGACGATGTTCCCGACCTCACGCGTAAGCTGATCGCTGCGTATAAAAACGGCAGCGCGCTTGAGTTCACCGAGTTCGTCAGCCGCGAAAATCACGGTACATATTCACTTTACTGCTGAATGGCGGTATGTTCAAATATCAAATATAAAGGAGTAGATCAACATGGCAGAAACAGTTTACACCAAGAATGCACCCGACGCGATAGGCCCTTATTCGCAGGCTAAAAAGGTCGGCGGACTCATCTTCACTTCGGGTCAGATAGCTATCGACCCCGCAGTAGGCGACGTTACCGCTAAGACTATCGAAGAGCAGACTGAGCAGGTCTGCAAGAACCTTGCGGCTGTGCTCGAAGCAGCAGGAAGCAGCCTCGATAAGGCTGTAAAGACCGTATGCTTCCTCAAAGAAATGGGCGATTTTGCTGCATTTAACGGCGTTTATGGTAAGTACTTCACTTCTAAGCCCGCGCGTTCCTGTGTTGCTGTAAAGCAGCTTCCTAAGGACGTTCTAGTTGAGGTTGAGGTTATCGCAGAAGCTTGATCTTCGTAAGAAATTGTCAAAAATTTTTAAAAGGCGGATACTTCTCCGCCTTTTTTCATGAACGAAAGGGGCTGCTGAAATGCTTGCCAGAAGGCTGAAACGCAGATTGATAGCAGAGTCGGAGTCGGCCGGACATTATATGTTCATATTTTTCAGATGGACAGTCATTGCGGCGGTCACGGGCGTGGTCGGCGGAGTTGTCGGCGCGCTCTTCCACATGGCGGTAAACGCCGCTACCGAGTTCCGCGTAGAGCACGGCTGGGTGATCTTCACGCTGCCCGCCGCGGGCGCGCTCATAGCGCTGATCTACCACATTTTCGGCTTCGATAACGACGGCGGCACGAACCTTATAATCAGCTCGATACGCACTAAAGACCACGTCCCCCTGCGAATGGCACCGCTGATATTTGTCGCGACGGTGATAACTCACCTTGCGGGCGGCTCGGCGGGACGTGAGGGCGCGGCGCTGCAGCTCGGCGGCAGTATCGGCAACCGCATAGGCGAGCTTTTCGGCGTTAAGGAGCAGGACATCGGGCTGGCGGTGATGTGCGGCATGAGCGCGCTTTTCTCAGCGCTTTTCGGCACGCCGCTTACCGCCTGCTTTTTCGCGATGGAGGTCATAAGCGTTGGCGTTATCTACTACGCGGGGCTCGTTCCGTGCATCGCTTCTTCGCTTACGGCTTATGGGATTTCGCTGCTCATGAAAGCTGAGCCGACCCGTTTCAATATCAGCAAATTCGTGCCGCACCTCTCGTTCGGCTCGGTCGTGCGGGTCTGCATTCTCGCGGCTGTTTGCGCGGTGATAAGCATATTTTTCTGCGTTGCGATGAAAACGGCGAACAAGTGGTTTTCGCAGACTTTCGAGAACAAATACCTCCGCGCGGCGGTCGGCGGCGCGGTGATACTCGCGCTAACCCTGCTGCTGCGGACTACCGATTACAACGGCGCGGGAATGAACGTTATCGAAAACGCCGTGCTTGATGGCAAGGCGCACCCCGCCGCGTTTTTTCTCAAGATAATCTTCACGGCGGTGACCATCGGCTGCGGATTTAAAGGCGGCGAGATAGTTCCGACAATGTTCATCGGCGCGACCCTCGGCTGCGCATTTTCCCCGCTGGTAGGGCTTGACGCACGTTTCGCGGCAGCGGTCGGCATAGTCGCGCTCTTCTGCTCGGTGGTGAATTGCCCCACGGCTTCACTTTTCCTAAGCTTAGAACTTTTCGGCAGCGAGGGCATAGTTCTCTTCGCGGCGGCGTGCGGCGTGAGCTATATGCTTTCGGGCTATTACGGACTCTACTCCAGCCAAAAAATAGTATATTCCAAGCTGCACACCAGATATATAAATAAACGTACAAAGTAGCCATCTAAATCGTTTTCGGTCAGTTTTGACAAATAAAAAATTAAAAATTGTACAAAAAACTATTGCTATTTAGAAATAAATATGCTATAATTACAAATGAGAAGTTGCTCTGAATAAAAAACGAAAACGTTTAAGCAGCTTCGCGCAAACTATAAAAATAAGGGTGAGAATTCATATGAATAAAAAGATAACTGCCAAAGAGGGCTTTGTGATGAAGGGCGTTCCATGCGTTCTGCTTGAATATGGAAAATATTCTGCGGTGATCTCGCCCGAGTACGGCTCTTCCGTTTGGCGTATGCGCGATGAAGAGGCGGGTATCGAGGTTTTCAGATATTCCGATAAATGCTCCGCGGCGCAGATAGATAAGGCCCGCGAAATATGGGGTCTGCCTACGCTTTATCTGCCGAACCGCTTCGACGGCGGTCTGCTCAAGACTTCCGATGGCGAATATCATCTGCCCGTAAACGAGGTAAAGCTCGGCAACCATCTTCACGGCTGGGTGCACAAGCGTGCGCATAAGATAGAAAAGGTCGCCGCCGAGGAGGACAAAGCCGTTCTCGTGACATCGTTTACACACGGCGCGGGCGACCCTATGTACCGGTATTTCCCGATAGATTTTAAGATAACATACACGTTTGAGCTTTCGGACAACGGGCTTACCCATAAGGTAAAGCTGGAGGATCTCTCTGATAAAAAGCTGCCCGTTTCCATCTGCACGCACACCTGCATAAACGCGCCCATCACCGATGGCGGCAGACAGAAGTCGCTGCGCCTGAGCGTGCCGATAGTTGAGCGCTGCGAGCTGGACAAGCGCTGCCTGCCTACCGAAAAGCTTCTGCCGCTCGGCACTAAGGATATGCGCTACAAAAACGGCACTATGCGCCCCGTTCTCCACCAGATCTCGAACGATATGTACACCGCCTGCGATAACGAGCTTGACGGCAAGCCTTTCTACGGCGTAGTAATCACCGATAAGGATACAGGCAAGCGCCTTTGCAACGAGGTGTCTAAAGAATATAAATTCTGGAATATGTGGAACGACCGCGGCGGCAACGGATATTTCTGTCCCGAGCCTATGACGGCAATGATAAACTGCGCAAACTTAAAGCTCAGCGACGATATTACAGGCTATAAAGAGCTTGCAAAGGGCGAAAGCTTTGAGTGCTGGCAGCGCTTCTTTACAATATGAATAGAGAATATATAAACGAAGCGCCGATTATCGACGATAGTCAGCCGTTCACGCCAGAGGAAGAGAAATTCCTCGACCAAAAGATGAAATGGCGGGCGTTATTCCTGCTAAGCGCGCTTACCAGTATGCTTGTGTTCGAGTTTCGCGATAAAGCGGGCAAGAAAGTAGATGTGCTCAGCGGCAAGGAAGCGATACGCATTTTCATGCGCAACAACCGCATAGGGCTTGTGCTGGCGCTGATAATGCTCGGGGTGCTGATAGTGGCGCTGATACCCGAGCGCGGCTTTCACCGCAGCGATTCTTCGGCGAAAGTATACGGCTTTTTAGGCAGCGCAGGTCTGATGATCTACACCGTTGTGGCGTTTATTTTAAGCGGCAACCACATCTACGCCGATTACCAAGGCGTTACGGTCGCTGAGCCGTATGAATATGTGCTGAGTACTCAATCGGGCAAATATTTCGTCGGCTTTGAAGATGAAGACGAATTCGTTCAGCTTCAAATTCCAAAGAAAACCTACTCACAAATGCAGCAGGGCGAAAAAATTTCTGACGATACCAGCGAGATCTATTCTATGGTAAAAGATGGTGGATATAAAGACGTCGTGCTTTACAGCGGCGGATTTGAGATAAGCTACTATTTTTATTCGGCAATATTCAGCAGCGCGGAACCTGTTTCACAAGGCTGAGTTTAGAAAATACGGCTTATTACGGGGAGATCTTATGATATGACAATAAGGAAAATATCGGCAATGATAGCTGCTTCGGCTGCGGCGCTCTGCTTTTGCGCCTGCGGAAATTCTGCTGAAAGCGGCGCTTCTTCCGACGAAAGCTCTTCTGCCGCGGCGGTCACCACGACGGCTACGGCTGAGCAGCCCGCGGCTACCATAACGGCTGTTATGACAGAAGCGGCGGACGAGTCCTCCGAAACGGAAACTCAGCCTGCCGAGCCGCAGGAGATCGACTTGCAGGGCAGGGCGATAGAGTATTGCGACGGCGCACGCGACGTTATAACCCGCTGGTACAGCTATATGGACAGCGGCGATTATGAGCAGGCGACGGCGCTTATGACCAAGACTGCCGCGAAAGCTTTGGATATAGATTCCTATTCCGAGACCGAAACGGGCGGGCTGGCAACTGTTGAATTTGGCAAATGCACCCTCAGCAAAAGCGGCGACGGCGCGAATATCAGCGTGGAGACAAACGTTTCTTACGACTCGCAGGCGGATACCGTGATGCAGCGCAGGATACTTGTGCATTTCGACGGGCTGGATTATATCATTTCCGAGATTACCGACGAGGGTATCAGTCTTTACGGCTGAAAATTTTTACAAGCAAGGCTCGCATATCTGCCACGGGAGGCTGATGTGCGGTGTTGCCTTAAAATAAAACCATAATATATCGAAAGGTGGATATTTAAACATGAAGTTTGGCTACTTTGACGACGCGAACAAAGAGTACGTCATCACAAACCCCAGAACTCCATATCCGTGGATAAACTACCTCGGAACACAGGAGTTCTTCTCGCTCATCTCCAACACAGCGGGCGGATATTCTTTCTATAAGGACGCAAGACTGCGCCGTATAACGAGATACCGCTACAATAATGTGCCGATAGATATGGGCGGAAGATATTTCTACATAAAAGACGGCGAAACTATCTGGAACCCCGGCTGGTCACCTGTAAAGACAGAGCTTGACTTCTATGAGTGCCGCCACGGTATGGGCTATACCATCATTACAGGTAAGAAAAACGGTCTGAAAGCCGAAGCTACTTTCTTCGTACCGCAGAATTACGCGGGCGAAGTACAGCAGGTAGTTCTTACTAACGAGAGCGACGCTGAAAAGACTTTCTCCTTCTTCTCCTTTGCAGAATGGTGCCTTTGGGACGCGCAGGACGACTGCACCAACTTCCAGAGAAACTTCAGCACAGGCCGCGTAGAAGTAGTAGGCTCTACCATCTACCACAAGACTGAGTATAGAGACAGAAGAGATCATTTCGCATTCTATACAGTAAACGACGAGATCGACGGCTATGATACCGACAGAGATTCTTTCATCGGTCTTTACAACGGTTTCCATAACCCGCAGGCTGTACTGGCAGGCAAGGCTAACGATTCCTTCGCTGACGGCTGGTCGCCCATCGCTTCCCACTACAAGAAGATAACCCTCGCTCCCGGCGAGTCTAAGACCCTCGTATTCATTCTCGGCTATGTTGAAATGCCCGTTGATAAGAAGTTCGAGGCTGACGGCGTAACTATCAATAAGGAAAAGGCTCTCGCAATGATCGAGCAGTACAATACTCCCGAAAAGGTAGCCGCCGGCATGGCAGAGCTGAAAGCAACTTGGGACAGACTGCTCAGCGTTATCAACGTTGATACTCCCGATGATAAGGTAAACCGCATGGTAAACATCTGGAACCAGTACCAGTGCATGGTTACATTCAACCTCTCGCGCTCCGCTTCTTATTTCGAGAGCGGTATCGGCAGAGGTATGGGCTTCCGCGATTCCAACCAGGATATTCTCGGCTTCGTTCACCAGATCCCCGACCGCGCAAGAGAGCGTATAATCGACATCGCTTCCACCCAGCTTCCCGACGGCGGCTGCTACCACCAGTATCAGCCCCTTACCAAGAAGGGCAACCTCGACATCGGCGGCGATTTCTCCGACGACCCGCTGTGGATGATCCTCTCTGTTTCCGCATACATCAAGGAAACAGGCGACTGGTCTATCCTCGACGTAATGGTACCTTACGATAACGATGAGTCGAAGGCTAAGCCGATGCTCGACCACCTCAAGGTATCTTTCTACCGCGTAGTTAATAACGTAGGCCCTCACGGTCTGCCGCTCGCTATGAGAGCTGACTGGAACGACTGCATCAACCTTTCCTGCTACTCCGACACCCCCGGCGAAAGCTTCCAGACTTACACCAATCCGAAGTTCGCTGCTGAGGGCGGCTATTCTAAGGTAGCTGAGTCTGTAATGGTAGCTACGCTTTTCACCTACACCGGCCCGAACTACGTTGCTATACTCAAGCACCTCGGCAAGGACGATGAAGCTGCTGCTGCTCAGGCTGAGATCGACAAGATGAAGAAGAACGTTATGGATTCTGCATTCGACGGCGATTGGTTCCTCAGAGCTTACGACTCCACAGGCGCTAAGATGGGCTCTAAGGAGTGCGAAGAGGGCAAGATCTTCATCGAGCCGCAGGGCTTTGCCGTAATGTCTGAGATAGGCAAGGACGAGGGCGCTGACATCAAGACCCTTGAGTCTATCGACAAGTACCTCAACACCAAGTACGGCCTTGTTCTGAACAACCCCGCATTCTCCAAGTACTATATCCAGTACGGCGAGATCTCGACTTACCCCGGCGGATACAAGGAAAACGCAGGTATCTTCACCCACAACAACGCATGGATAATCTGCGCTGAGGCTTACGCCGGCAGAGGCGATAAGGCTTTCGAGTATTACAGCAAGATCGCTCCCGCGTTCAACGAAGAGATCTCCGACCTGCATAAGACCGAGCCTTACGTTTACGGTCAGATGATCGCAGGTAAGGACGCAAGCAGATTCGGCGAGGGCAAGAACAGCTGGCTGACAGGTACTGCCGCATGGAACATGGTAGCTATCTCCCAGTACATCCTCGGCGTACAGGCTGACTTCGACGGTCTGAAGCTTGATCCTTCCATTCCTCACGAGTGGAACGGCCTTACCGCTACACGTCAGTACAGAGGCGCTACCTACAACATCACCGTTAAGAACCCCGAGCACGTTTGCAAGGGCGTTAAGAGCGTTACCGTTGACGGCAAGGTGGTAGAGGGCAATGTCCTCCCCGTAGCCGCAGCAGGCTCGACTGTAAATGTTGAAGTTGTAATGGGCTGATACGAATAAAATTTGTTTACAAAAACTGCATGGCTTTCGGGCTGTGCAGTTTTTTTGCGTTCATATAATATTAACCGCCATGTGCTTGACATTTAATATAATTTTGCGTATAATAATAGATATTCTAATTTTAGACTTTCTTATATTAGGAGGACTTTTGGCGAAATGAACGGAATGACTGCTTCAAAAATGTTTTACAGCGCAAACAAGGTGGTGGAGGCGTACCATAACGTGCTGCGCCCGCTCTGCAAAAAAACAGGTCTGCCGCCTATGGCTGTCGATATACTCATGTTCATATCGAATAATCCCGATAACAACACCGCGCGCGATATTTGCCTGATGCGCGGTCTGAAATCGGGCATAGTTTCCGTGCACGTCGAAAGGCTGGTGAACGAGGGTCTGCTTACGCGCGAAACTGTGCCGAACGACCGCCGCAAAACTCGTCTGGTGCTCACCCCCGCCGCCGCGGACATCGTAAAAGAGGGCAGGGAACTGCAAATACGCTTCGGACACCGCTTGCTCAAAGGCATCAGCCATGCCGATATTGAAGTTTTCCGCAAATGCCTTTCCGCTGTCGGCGAAAATATAGAGGATATGAGAAAGAACGGGCTTGAAAAGGAGAGTGAAGATATATGATAAAACTGCTGAAAAATTTGCGCCGCCGCGAAAAGCTGATGGCGCTTGTCTGCTTGGTTTTCGTGGTGTGTCAGGTGTATTTCGACCTGCGTCTGCCCGATTACATGACCGAGCTTACCGTGCTGATAAAAACTTCGGGCACTACCGCCGACATCGTGAATATCGGCTTGAAAATGCTGGGCTGCACCGCCGTTAGCGCGCTGCTCGCCGTCGCCTGCGGTTATTTTGCTTCAAAGACCGCCTCGGGGCTCAGCTTCGCCGTGCGCGAAAAGCTTTTCCACCACGTAATGGATATAGGCAGCGAGGAAATGCAGGATTTCTCGATACCCAGCCTTATAACCCGCACCACGAACGACATCACGCAGATACAGATGATAGTTGCGATGGGCTTGCAGATGATGATAAAAGCGCCGATAATGGCTGTCTGGGCGGTAATCAAGATTCTCGGCAAAAGCTGGCAGCTCTCTGCGGTCACCGCGGCTTTCGTGGTCGTGCTGATAGTCAGCATTTTCTTTATCATGAGCAGCTGCATACCGCGCTTTCGCCTTGTGCAGAAAATGACGGATAAGATCAACCGCGTAGCGCGCGAAAACCTCAACGGCATAAACGTAGTGCACGCTTTCAACGCCGAGAAATTTCAGAACGATAAATTCGACGAGCCGAACATGGGCATGATGCAGCTTCAGATGAAAAACCAAAAGCTCTTCGCCCTCGTTCAGCCGACTATGGGGCTGGGCATGAACGGTTTGGCGCTCGCGATATACTGGGTCGGCGCGGCGCTTGTCAACAACATCGCCCTTACCGACCCCGCCGCGCGCCTTTCGATGTTCAGCGAGGTGCTGGTTTTCAGCACTTACGCGACCTACGTAGTGATGTCATTCATGATGCTAGTCATGATATTTATGCTCCTCCCGCAGGCTCAGGTGTCGGCTGAGCGTATCAACGAGGTGCTCGAGCGCGAGGCTAGCGTAAAAGAGGGCGGCGTGCAGCAGGGCAGCGAGGTCGGCACGGTGGAGTTCAAAAACGTTTCATTCCGCTATCCGCACGCCTCCTCCGAACAGCTCAGCGGCATAAATGTCCGCGTGGAAAAGGGCGAAACGCTCGCGATCATCGGCGCTACGGGCAGCGGCAAGACCACGCTTGTCAGCCTTATCCCGCGCTTTTTTGACGCGACATCTGGCGAGGTGCTTGTGGACGGCGTGAACGTCAAGGACTACACTTTCGCCGCGCTGTATGATAAGCTCGGCTACGTCACGCAAAAAGCCGTGCTCTTCTCGGGCACTGTTCGCGAGAACATATTTTTCGGCGAGAGCGCTCAGCAATTCGACGACGCCGACCTTGGATCTGCGATAGAGATTTCGCAGGCAAAGGAATTTGTCGATAAGCTCGAGGGCGGCAGCGATTACGCGATAGCGCAGATGGGCAGAAACGTTTCGGGCGGTCAGAAGCAGCGCCTTTCGATAGCGCGTGCGCTGGCGCGTAAGCCTGAGATACTGATTTTTGACGACTCGTTCTCGGCGCTCGATTACCGTACCGACGCAAAGCTTCGCGAGGGTCTGAACAAGCAGCTTGCAGGCTCGACAAAAATAATCGTGGCGCAGCGCATAAGCACTATCCGCCACGCAGATAAGATAGCCGTGCTCGACCGCGGCGAGATGGTCGGCTTGGGCACGCACGAAGAGCTTATGAAGAATTGCAGCGTTTACCGCGAGATAGCTACATCGCAGCTCAGCGCGAGCGAATTGGCGTAAGGAGGGGACTGACATGAGAAAAAATAAAGACGGCGGTATCCGCACGGCCGTGCCGCGCCTTTCGGAATATCTGCACGGCGACATCGGCGTGGTGATCCTCGCGCTCGTCCTCGCGGCGCTCAGCGCGGTCATGACGATAATCGGCCCGAACAAGATCGGCGATATGGCGACGATAATGTCAGACGGTCTGCTCGGCGGCATCGACCTCGGCAAGATCGCGAAGATGGGCATTTTCCTCGCGGCGATATACCTGCTCAGCGCGCTTTTCGGCTTCGTTCAGCATTACATCATGGCGGTGGTAACGCTGAAAATGTCCTACCGTATGCGCGGCGAGCTTTCGGAAAAGATCAACCGTGTGCCGCAAAAATATTTCAACACCCACACGCAGGGCGACATACTCAGCCGCATGACTAACGACGTTTCCACCCTCCAGCAGGGTCTTACGAACAGCCTGCCGACCATAATCAGCGCGGCAACGCAGTTCGTCGGCTGCCTTATCATGATGTTCGCGACCCAGTGGCGGCTGGCGCTCATCTCGCTGGCGGTAACTTTTGTCGGCATGGGGCTGGTGGTGCTGATAATGTCGCGCTCGCAGCGCTTTTTCGCGGCGCGCCAGAAAAGTTTGGGCGAGCTGAACGGCTTCGTCGAGGAAATGTACTCGGGTCACGAGGTCGTCCGCATCAGCCGCGCCGAGCGCAAGGTGCTCTCGCATTTCGATAGCCTGAATGCTGCGGTCTACGACGCGAACTGGCGTTCGCAGTTCCTTTCGGGCGTTATGCAGCCGCTCATGAATATCATCGGCAACATCGCCTACGTTGCGGTCTGCGTGGTCGGCTCTATCCTCGCGATGAACGGCACGATAGAGTTCGGCGTGATAGTTTCGTTCATTCTCTACGTCCGCCTTTTCACCACCCCGCTCACGCAGATAGCGCAGGGCATGACGAATATGCAGACGGCTTCCGCTTCGGCGCACCGTATTTTCGATTTCCTCGAAAGCGAAGAGATGGCTGACGAGAGCGAAAAGACCGCCGAGCTGCCCGAAATTCGCGGCAAAGTAAGCTTCGAGCACGTCCGGTTCAGCTATCCCGATACGCCCGATAAGGTCATAATCAAAGACTTCTCGGCGGAGGTTTGCCCCGGTCAGAAGGTCGCGATAGTCGGCCCTACCGGCGCGGGCAAGACCACGATGGTAAACCTGCTGATGCGCTTTTACGAGATCGGCAGCGGCGAAATAAAGATCGACGGCGTGCCGATAACCGAGCTTACGCGCGAAAAAGTACACGAACTTTTCAGCATGGTGCTGCAAGACACTTGGCTTTTCGAGGGCACGGTTCGCGAAAATCTGGTCTACAATATGCAAGGCATTACCGACGAGCAGCTTGAGCAGGTCTGCCGTGCCTGCGGACTGGATAAATTTGTACACTCGCTGCCAAACGGCTTCGACACCGTGCTTTCCGAAAGCGCTTCCATCTCGGCGGGTCAGAAACAGCTTCTCACGATAGCCCGCGCGATGCTGCAAAACGCGCCGATGCTCATTCTCGACGAGGCGACATCTTCGGTCGATACCCGCACCGAGCTGATAATCCAGCGCGCGATGGACGAGCTGACGAAAGGCAGAACAAGCTTTGTTATCGCTCACAGACTATCCACAATAAAGAACGCCGACCTCATACTGGTAATGAAAGACGGCGACGTTATCGAAAGCGGCACTCACGACGAGCTGATGCAGCGCGGCGGCTTCTACGCCGAGCTTTACAACAGCCAGTTTGAGCAAGCTTCGTAATATAAATATTTGAACACAAAAAAGCGGAGCGCTCGCAACTGAACGCTCCGTATTTTTTATAATTACTGTTCTTCGCTTTCGTCAGACTCTTCGTCTTTGGCGGCTTCCGCTTCGGATTCTTCATATTCCTCGGCTTCTTCCTCAGAATATTCCTCAGTTTCCTCTTCCGACTCAGCCTCTTCGTACTCTTCCGCGTCCGCTTCGTCAGCTTCCGCAGCTTCCTCTTCATCGCCCTCGGTATCTTCACTGCGGTCAGGCTCTTCGGGGAAGAAATCGTCGTCATCTATCGGCGTTTGCGGCTCTTTCTCGGGCTTCGGCTTGATGTTGCTCCTCAGCGCGTAACGCTTGTACGGATTGCCGAATACCGCAAAATACTCGATTATCAGCGCCGCAACTGCGAGCAGCACCAGCAAGAATATCACGAATTTCTTAGTGCGCTCAGAGCTGCCGCTTTCGGTCTTGGTAACAGATGTCGCGTTCGGGTCGGCGGCGTTTTCCACAACAGCGCCCGCTTCCGCAGCGCTCTCTGTCTGCGTAACAGCGCTCTGCGCGGAGATGACTAATCTGTAATATTTGAACGTGCCGTCGTTAAATTCAACGGTCATGTTCGTAAGACCCTCGGCGAGTGTGGATATGCCCTTGTCGTCAGCGGTCGCGAGCGAGCCGTCCTCAAAAGTCACGCTCTTTACATCTTTCAGACCCAGCGAGCTGAAAGTTATCGTCTGGTCGCTTTTCGCAACGCGCAGCTCGGTGTACATCGACTCGTCAGCGGAAGCGTCGGCGGGCACAGCCCCCTCGATCTGGATTATCGTTCCGTCGGCGGTCGCGGTTATCGACTGCGAATCTCCATCAAGTATCGAATTTACAGTTATATACAGTACAGACGAACGCACGGTCGGGTCAAGAATCTGAAAATCTATCGTCAGATAGTCGCCGTCGTACTCCGAGCCGGCGGTGTTGGTGTAAATGTACTGAAATACGCCAGAGCCCATGTCGGTCGCGGCAGCCTCGCCGCCCGCTTCTTCGTGAACCTGATTGCCCGTAACTTTGAAAACGTCAGCGTCGTAATTTATCGTGATGTCCGCCGCGGTTATCGGCTTTTTGTTCTTGATCTTCAGCGCAGCCGAAAACTTCATGTCCTTGATCTTTGTCGGCGTCAGCGAAACCACTGTCGGGTGGTCTTGCGTGGGGTCGGCGGAAGAAGTTTCCGTGTCGTATGTGCCGTAACCCGTATAGGTGTCGTCGTATGTATAGTCCGTATCGGTGTTGTAATCGTAATTATAGTCGGTGTAATCGCCGTAGCCGTAATCGGTATTGTAGTCCTCGTAACCATAGTCGGCAAAAGCTGTCAGCGCGCCCGCCGAGAGGAAAACCGCGGCTGCTGCGGCGGCAATTATTTTTGATCTCATGCTACCAATCCTTTTTAACTTTCCTTAATTTGCGTTTCCACATACTTTAATTATACAATATCCGCCGCGCTATGTCAACCCCTTTTTTATGGTAATACACTGAAAACGGCATATACCGCGCGTGAGTGTTAATTCTTAGTTAATCAAAGCGTTGCAATATATTCTTATTATTGTGATAAAATATACTTAAATCTGTTTGTAAAAAGGAGATCTGCACTATGGGCGGACTTGATATTTTTAATATTTCCGAGCGCGTTTCGGGCTTTATGATGTTTGTATTTCTGCTGCGTACAGTGCTGCTTTTCGGCGGCATTTTAGTCTGCCGCTACGGCATCGTAATGCTTTGGGAGCTTCGCCCCGTTCGCAAAAAGCGCTACTCCACCGTTGTGGAAGCCACCGTCACCGAGGTCACTGAGGAGAACCGTTCCGCTTCGATGAACCGTTACCTCATGCCGCGCTTCGAGTACGAGCAGGAGGGCGAGGTCAAGTACTTCATGCCGCGTGAGGCGTACCGCCCCTGCCGACTGAAACAGGGCGGAAAAGTAAAGCTCTGCCTCGGCGAAAAGGGCAGATTCCGCACTATCCGCAGCGAGGTAACGCTTGCAAAAGCGCTCATCTTCACGATAGCGGGTCTGGCGATCGCTCTGCTGACCATCTTATTATAAAGGTATAAATTTTCCCGCTGGCTTTTCACGGTCGGCGGGAACTTTTTCGCTATGTTACAAATCAACAGTTTTTGTGCGGATTTTTGGATAATGTTACAAATTTGTTTCTGCAATGTAGAAAAATCGCGGCAGATGTGCTATAATGGATTTATATAAATAATCCCCGCAAAAAGAGAGGCAATAAAAATGAAGATCAAAGGCAGTAAAATAGTGCATTACGCGTCGATAATTTTTCCCGCATTTTTCGTAATGTACTTCATGATGGTATTTTATTACCAAAACAGAATGTATCCGTTTGGAACACGTTCCCTTTCCTGGTGCGATATGTCGCAGCAGGTAGTTCCTCTGCTCAACCAGTTTAAGGATATTTTAGACAGTAAAAGCGGCTTTTTCCTTAACATGAAAAATTCGGGTGGAATGAACTTTTTCGGCGTGTTCTTTTTCTTTTTGGCAAGCCCGTTCACATTTCTCGTGAAATTCGTCGATAAGGCGGATATGATGATGTTCGCAAACGTCCTCGTCGCGCTGAAAATGTCGGTCGCGGCGTTCACGGCTTCGCTTTGCTTCACACTCTGCCGCAAAAAGCTCGACCCATTTTCTGTAATGCTTCTCAGCGTGATGTACCCCCTTTCGGGCTACGCGATGATGTATTTTCAAAATATTATCTGGCTTGACATGATGTACCTTTTTCCGCTGCTGATGATCGCGCTGGATAGGATAACGCGCAGGCAAAAGCCGCTGATGTACATATTTGTGCTCTCGGCGATGGTGGTAGTCAACTACTATATCAGCTATATGGTGGTAATTTTCACACTGCTGTTTACAGTTGTGTATATTCTTGGCGCGCACAGTCATGAATTTTGCAGCCGCGTCTGCCGCGATATACTGGTCGGATCGGCGATCTCGGCACTGCTGACGGCAGTGGTTTGGCTGCCATCGCTGCTTCAGTATTTCAGCTCGGGCAGAGGCGAAACTACTATCGTTGATTCGATAGTCGGTTCGGACTTTATCACCAATTTCTTTACAATTTTGCCAATGCTTTTCTGCTCAGCGTTCGCCATAGTGATAACCGTTACCGACATTGCCGTTCGCGGCGACCACAGCGCACGCAACAAACGCCTTATCCTCTTACTTGGCTTGACGCTGATACCGATGTTCATTGAGCCTATAAACAAAATGTGGCATACAGGCAACTATATGTCATTCCCGTGCAGATTTGGATTTATAACCATATTCCTTATGCTCTTCTGCGCGGCATATTCCCTCGAAAAACCCGTTGATTTTAAGAAAAATTTGCCTGTCAACATCGTAGCGCTCGCGGTCTGCGGCGTTGCGGCGGCACTGGCGTTCTACTACATGAACACCCTCGCCGACAAGAAAAAAGAGGAGATCAGCCGTTTCTCGCGCACCCTTTGGGGCGATCAGGAGTCGTTCAAATGGCTTATTTCGGTGTTCCTGATCGTGTTGGCAATATACGGCACAGCACACTTTTTCTACCGCAAAGGCTTTATGCACAAGACCGTTTTCCTCTCGTTCTGCGCCATAGTTTTCGTTGGCGAGAGCTTTTTCAGCAGCGGCGTTTACATCGGCTACCCCGCGATGCACAATGAGGAGATAAACAAGAGCCAGTCAGAAGCTTACGACCTTGCCGACCGCATTGACGACGACGTTTTTTACCGCGTGAAATCCTATGCGAAATTTTACAATAACAACATGATCGGCGCGCTGGGTTATGATACCATTTCACACTACACCTCGCTGAACGACCGCAATTTTATGTTCACGATGAAGCGGCTGGGTTACAGCGGCGTTTGGATGGAAACTCTTGCCGTCGATGGCACGCGCCTTACCGATGCTATGCTTTCGATAAAGTACGAGATCAACGGCGGCTGCGACAGCAGCAGTATTATTTACCAGTCAAAAGCGGGACGTATTGAGCATTTGCCGAACTACCTGCCTATGGGTTTGCTGACAGATAAAGGCTTACTGGACGGCAAGGAAGATCTGCCCGATGAACTTGACCGCATCGACGTTCAGCAATATCTGAGTGAAGCGCTGCTCGGCGAAAACCTTGTGACAAGGTACGAGCCGACCGGCGAACTGACGAAAAAGGATGGCAAATACACTTTCCACACGGGCGACACGTTGACTTACGAATTCGATGTTGACGGCACCTGTGCGCTTTATGCGGACTGCTTCGACGAGCTTACAAATCATCTCTCCGAGCCTATCTTTGATGCGTTCGACATCTCGGTGAACTCATCGGTTGCACGCACAAATTATCCTAATTCGTCAAATAATGGTTTGTACTGCCTCGGCGATTTCAAGAACGAAAGCGTTAAAGTGACATTTAAATGCAAGAAAGACATAACCTGCGCTTCGTTCGGGCTAATGAGCATCGACACCGCGCGGCTGAAAGAGCTTTGCAAGTCGTCGCAAGGCGTTGGGCTTACGGACGTGAACAACGGCATGAAGGGCAGTTGCAAGCTTGATAAGGCGAAAACTTGCTTTGTTAGCCTGCCATATTCGGATAATTATACCATTAAGGTCAACGGCAAAAAGGTCGATTACAGCCGCGCACTTTCCGGATTCATAAGTTTCGACCTCAAAAAGGGAAATAATGACATCGAAATAAGCTTCATACCGAAAGGATTTGCGGCGGGAGCGGCTATCTCCTGCATCGGACTTGCGGCGCTCGCGGCGTACATCGTGTTCCGCAAGAAGCTTGAAAAGCCGCTGAAATGCGACAATGCGGCAAAATTTATCATGCTGGCGGTATCAGCGTTTGCGGCTTTAGTGGTTTATATCGTACCAATTGTGATCTATATTGTTAAAATTACAACAAAATTCCAGTAGGAGGCGGGTAAAGTGAGTAAAATTATCTGCGCGGCGCTGGCTGCGCTAATGATTTCGGGCGGAACGGTTTATGCGATGCTGCCAGAAGCTGCCGCCGTTGCTGAGGAAAAATCTGTCGTCGCTGACGAAAACAATGAGTTTGTGCCCAACGAATTTGACATTACGCTTTTTGGTGCAAACGGCGACGACGAGATCGACGACACTGACTATATACAAAATGCTCTTGATATGGTCGATACCGGCAACGTCAAACAACAGACGGTTCACATTCCACGCGGGGTCTACTACATTTCGCGCTGTCTGACGATCCATTCCAACACCTCGCTGATTTTGGATGACGGTGCGAAGATCATTCGCACGGACGAAAGCCAAGCTATGTTGAAAAATGCCGATGACAGCGGCGCGATGGTCGGTGGTTACGGACACGCGAAAAACATTACCGTCAGCGGCGGTGAGTGGGACGGAAATGTAAAAAACCGCGAGAGTGCAAAAGCGCTTTTTCTCTTTAACCATTCGCAAAATATAAATATATTAAACACATATATTCATGATTATTGCGGCGGTCACGGCGTGATCTTCAATGCTTGCAGTGACGTCGAGATCAGCGGAGTGGAGCTTTCTGACTTTAAAAAATGCAAAAATATGGAGCAGGGCGGCAGCGCATGGTATCAGGAAGCGATGCACTTTGACTATGCTTCGGAGGAGCAGGATTACGAGGGAAGTGCCGCTCCGCTGGATAATACCGGCTGTCGAAATGTTCACGTTGACAGCTGTAAATTTGAAGATCTGCCTGTTGCTGTCGGTACGCATCACGATTACAGCACGCTTTACGGCGATAACATAACGTTCAATAATTGCGAATTTAAGGATATTAAATTTGCGTGTATCAACGCTTACGGCTTCCGCACTATGGAGATCAAGGGCAACAAAGCCAGCAATTGCTTGACTTTCGCGAACCTGCGAAAGTGTCAGGGAGATGTCAGCAACAACAGCGTGAGCCTTATCAGCAAGGCAACGAAATCTCAGCTTGCGGGCGTTTCTAAAGGTTACCAAATGCGCGTGATTGATTGCACGCTGGATATTTCTGGCAACAAGTTTGTCGACGGGGCGTCAAGCGGATTGGTTATCTCAGAAAATTCCAACATTGAAATGTCGCAAAATAAGATCAAAAATGTCAAAAACTTCGGCATGAAGATCTCCGACTCAAGCCGTGTGACTATGTCGGCTGATCTGGTCAGCGGCAGTGGTGACACAGGCATCGGTGTTGTAGACGGCAGTGTTCTGACGATAAAAAATGCAAAAATATTAAACAACAAACAGGACGGTATCAAAGGTTCATTTGCCAAGAAGATCACGCTGAAAAATTGCACTATCAAGTCAAACGCACGCGGCATCGCTGTCAACGGCGGCACTGTCAACTGCACGTCCGGCAAGATCTGCCGCAACGCGGGAAAAGAGATCATTTGCGCGGCAGGTACGAAAGGTACGTTCAAATCCAACACGTTCGGCAGCGGTGGCAATACTATCGCGACTGGTTCAAATATCAAAATTACCGGCAGTAAATATTTGCTTGACGAGGGCAGTTTGAAGTTGGATAAAAAAATCTACAAATTCAAAGGCAAGGCGGTAAAGCCGAAAGTCACTGTGACTTTCGCCGGCAAAACGCTTAGCAGTAAGAATTACAAAATCACTTATTCTGCCAACAAAAAACGCGGTAAAGGAACTGTCACAGTTATCGGCAAGGGCGCATATGTCGGCAAACTTACTGCCAAATTTACGATCAAATAAGTACCGTTACGGAGGATAGATTATGCTGAAGAATAAATTGACAGCTGTCGCGGCGGCAATGTGCATTTTGCTGTGCGGATGTTCAAATAATAAAGACACTGACTCGCAAACAACGTCCAAATCCGACATTTCGATAACCGCTCAGCAGGTTTTTGACGCGGTGAAAGACAAGGACTACGCTTCTGACATGGACGCTACCGCCGTTTTTGGCGACGATGTTTTTACTGCCAATTGTGAAAAGTTGTACGGTGAGCCTGCCGATAATTTCACTGACGGCGGCATTATGTACGTTTCTTCGGGCGCTTCCGCAGACGAGATCAGCGTTTTGGCGGGTGACAGCGATTGCGAAAAACTTCTCAAAGACCGTGTTGACCGACGTGTGAGCGACTTTGAGGGTTACAAGCCCGACGAGCTGGATAAGATCAGATCTGCCGAGGTTTTTGAATACGGCGGGCTTTGGATAATGATTATTTCTGACAAAACAGACAATATAAGGTCTGATATTCAAGCGATTTCATAAATATTATTCTATTGGGCGGCGCTTGCCGCTCTTTTTTTGCAAAAAAAACCGCGCAGAGTGTGTCTGCACGGTTTTATTATCTAACTTTTGTTAAACTTACTTCTTTTTCTTGCTAACTATTGCAGATGCTGCAAAGAATATCGCTGCCGCCGATGCAACTGCTGTTACGCCTGTCTGCGGGCTTGCGTCCTTGTTTCCGCTTGCGGAAGAGCTGCTCGCCGCGCTTGAAGATGCTGAGGAAGTCGCCGACGAATTTGTGCTCGAATCTGCCGCGCTTGATGTGTCGGTGGTCGCTTCGGAAGAGCTGTTCTCAGTTTCAGAGTTTTCGTCAGACGATGCGTCCGAGCTGTCCTCGCTGGAAGTATCTTCCTCAGAACTGCTGTCGATGGGGTCGATGTCTACGTCGTTAACGCTCCAGCCGTAAAGCTCGGTTATCTTGTCCGCCAGCTTGTGAGCCGCTTTCGCATGGGTCTTTTCCGAGGGGTGCCAGTCAGAGCCGAGTCCGTCGTCGGGGTTCTGAACGTCAAATTTCAAGCTGTTGATCTTCGTGTCGCCCGTTTCCTCAACGTACTGCTTCACAGCGTCCTCGATGGCAGGGTAGAGATCCTGACCCATGATGCCGAGGGTGCAAAGTATCTCGGAGTTCGGATTTTTCTCGCGTATCAGCTTGATGAGGTCAACGTATTCAGCGGTGAATGCCTCGATCCTGTCTGCCTTGCCCTTGGTGTACGAAGCGTCGTTCGTGCCGAGGTTTACAACTACCAGTTCGGGTGAGCTGCTGAAATCCCAGTCCACCTGCGAGATGTTCTTGCCGTCGATCCAGCCCCAAGAGAAGCCTACCTTGTCATAATATTTGCTCACTATGGAGTTTGAGTTTATTTTGTCGTTGCTTGTGTAGCCCGAAAGTACGCCGTAGCCGCTGTACGAAACCATGCTGTAATCCGAATCGAAAAGCTGTGCGGTCTTGTAAGCGTAGGTCTTTGTGCCGTCCTCAGTTGATGTTAAGAAATGGTCGTTCTGGCTCTTTCCGTCAACACCGTATCCGCAGGTGATCGAGTCGCCGATGAATTCTATGCTGTGCGATTTGCTCTCGGTAGGCGAGATCGCGCCGTCAGCCTCTATTTCGTCAATGAGCACCGAGGAATTTGCCGACTCTGAAAGCTTTACAACGCTAACGGTGTGCAGCTTGTCCTCGCCGAGGTCAAGCGTTACCTTCTGCGGATTTTCAGTGAGCATAACGTCGTCAACTTTTTTGCCGTCCGCGAAAAAGCCGATGCGCGCGCCCTCGGTAGCCGAGATGGCGTTGCCGTCGCCTGTAATAGTGATGGCGGTGGTTGTTCCTGTAAACTGGTACTCAGCGCCCGAAGCGGTCAGCGAGAACCAGAGCGATTCGCCGTTGTAATATGTACGGCCGAGCATTTTCACGTTTTCAGCGGTAGGCTCGTAGGAAACCATTTCGCCGTCGGCGGAAACGCTCTGAGAGAGTCCGCAGCCGAGGGCAACAGCCGCCGAGCAAACTGCCGCGATTATTCTTGACTTCATAATTTTTCCTCCATAATTGTAAAATAAACTTCCATTTTAAATTATAACATATTTATTAGACAATTGCAATATCTTTCGCAAAAAAAGTTGCAATTTTTCAGAAAATATGCTATAATTGATTAGAAATATTTTTATCGGAGATCTAAAAAAATGAACAGAGATGTAATTGTTGAACGTTTAGCAAAAGAATTTGAAACTAAAAAAGAGTACGTCGCCAACGTCATGGATATGCTCGATAACGGCGATACAGTGCCCTTTATTTCTCGCTATCGTAAAGAGCTTCACGGCGATATGGACGTGCGCGGTCTTAGCGAAAGATATGAATATATGAAGAATTTAGAGGCGCGAAAGGAAACCGCTCTCGCGGCTATCGAAGAACAGGGCAAGCTCACGCCCGAGCTGAAAAGCCGCTTTGAAAACGCGCTCACCCTCGGCGAGGTCGAGGATCTCTACCTCCCTTATCGCCCCAAGAAAAAGACGCGCGCTTCCGTCGCAAAGGCGCGCGGTCTCGAGCCCCTCGCCGACCTGCTGCTCTCAAACGGCAAAGCGCCCGCCGAGAAGCTTGCCGAAAATTTCCTCGGCGATGAAGTTCCCGACGCTGCCGCTGCTCTGAACGGCGCTTGCGACATTATTGCCGAGCGCGTTGCGGAAAATGCCGACATTCGCTCGATGGCGCGCAGCTACGTTTTCGAACGAGGCACGCTTTCTGCCGTCCGCGCGACCGATGAAGAGACAGTCTACGATAATTATTACGATTTTCACGCTGCGCCCAAACGTATACAGGGCCACCAGTGCTTGGCTATCAACCGTGCCGAAAAAGAGGGTGCGCTGAAAGTAAAAATAGAGTCAGACCCCGACCGCATGATCGCGCAGATCGAGCGCCGAGTTATCCCACGCGGCAGCAATTACGCCGATATTCTCGCCGCCGCCGTTACCGATTCCTACGACCGTCTGCTCGAGCCCGCGATGATCCGCGACATCCGCTCCTCGCTCACCGAGCAGGCCGAGGACGGCGCGATACGCAATTTCAAGGTAAATCTGAAAGCGCTTCTCATGCAGGCAATAGTGCCCGACAAGGTGATAATGGGTCTTGACCCCGGCTATTCGCACGGCTGTAAGGTCGGCATAATCGACTCGCAGGGCGCTGTTTTGACTACCGACGTGGTGTATCTGCATCAGAAAAACCGCGCCGCCGACCGCCTTTCGCAGCTCTGCAAGAAGTACGGAGTCGGCTGTATCGCGATAGGTAACGGCACGGCTTCGCGCGAAACCGAAGAGCTGGCTTCGGGGCTGGGGATCGACTACGTTATCGTCAGCGAGGCGGGCGCTTCCGTTTACTCGGTTTCTAAGCTGGCAGAGGAGGAGTTCCCCGACTTTGACACGAACGTGCGCTCGGCTATCTCGATCGCGCGCCGTCTGCAAGACCCTCTCGCTGAGCTTGTCAAGATAGACCCGAAGTCGATCGGCGTGGGTCAGTATCAGCATGATCTAAACCAGAAAAAGCTTTCCGAAGCGCTCGCGGGCGTTGTGGAGGACTGCGTAAACAGCGTCGGCGTGAATGTCAACACCGCTTCCGCGCCGCTGCTCAGCCGAATCGCGGGTCTGAACGCCACCACTGCGAAAAATATCGTCGCTTACCGCACGGAAAACGGCGCGTTCACCTCGCGTCGCCAGCTTCTGAAAGTGCCGCGTTTGGGCGCAAAAGCTTACGAGCAGTGCGCGGGATTTCTGCGCGTTGCGGGCGGCAAAAATATTCTCGACAACACGGGTATCCACCCCGAATCTTACGAAGCCGCCGAAAAGCTGCTAGCTCTGCTGGGCTACACGACCGATGACGTGAAAGCCGAGCGGCTGGGTGACCTTGCCGAACGTGCCAAAAAATACAGCGATAAAGAGATCTCGGAAAAGTGTGGTGCGGGCGCTGCGACCATGGCGGACATTGCGAAAGAGCTTGTGAAACCCGGCCGCGATATGCGCGAGGAGCTGCCGCCGCCCGTTTTCCGCAAGGGCGTTATGGGCATCGAAGACCTCGAGGAAAATATGGTGCTCGACGGCACGGTACGCAACGTTATCGACTTCGGCGCGTTCGTGGACATCGGCGTTCATCAAGACGGGCTGGTGCACATCTCCGAGATCGCCGACCGTTACATCAAGCACCCCTCGGAGGTGCTCTCGCCGGGTCAAAACGTGCGTGTGAAGATCATCAAGCTCGACAAAGCGAAAAAACGCATTTCGCTTTCGATCAAACAGGCGAAGTAAGGAGGGCGCACCGTGGCTTTGAAAAATCAGATACTCGCGATGCTTGAGCAGAGCCGCGGCGAACCGCTTTCGGGCAGTGCGTTGGCGCGCGAGTTCGGCGTTTCGCGCAACGCGGTCTGGAAGGCTGTCAACGCGCTGAAAGCCGAGGGGCACATCATCGAAACGGCGGGCAAGCAGGGTTATCAGCTCGCGGAGGACAGCGATGAGCTGACGGCTGAGGGCATTCGCGCCTGCATGGACGGCTTTGAGGATATAAAAATATTAACCTATAAAGAGGTCGCTTCCACCAACGATGAGGCGAAGAAATTCTGCGTTGTAAACAGCGGCGAACGTGCGGTTTTCATCGCCGAAAAGCAGACAGCGGGCAGAGGAAGATTTGGCAGAAGTTTCTATTCGCCCGAGAGCGGACTTTACCTCTCGGCGGTGACTCACCCGAACCGCACCATTGAACGCTCGGTGGTCTACACGGCGGCCGCGGCGGTCGCAGCTGTTCGCGCGATAACTAAAGTCTGCGGCGCTGAGCCGAAAATAAAATGGATAAATGACCTTTATCTGGACGGCAGAAAGATCTGCGGAATACTCACCGAAGCCGTCACAGACTTTGAAACAGGCGAAGTTCGCAGCATGATAACGGGCATCGGCATAAATCTTTCGACCGAAGATTTTCCTGACGAGCTGCGCGAAAAAGCCGCGGGCCTTGGCAGGGGAGTGCGCCGAAATCAGCTCGCCGCGCAGATAATCTGCGAGCTGTACCGCCTTTCCGAGCTTGAGCCGAGCGCGTTTATGGAGGAGTACCGCCGCGATTGTTTCCTAATCGGCCGCGAGATAATTTTCTTCGACGGCGAAAAAGAGCTTCGCGCGCGGGTGGCTGACATAGGCGCTGACTGCGAGCTGGTGCTTGACATTGACGGCGAAAAACGCTCGTACATTCACGGCGAGATACGAAAAATAATCGGGGAGGATATAAAAATATGAAATACATTTTGTCGCTCGATCAGGGCACTACATCGTCCCGCGCGGTACTTTTTGACGAAAACAGGCGTACCGCCGCGATCTCTCAACACGAGTTCGCGCAGCACTTTCCGCGCGAGGGCTGGGTCGAGCATGACCCGATGGAGATCTGGTCGTCGCAGTACGCCGTTGCGGCGGAGGCGGTCGCGAAAAGCGGCGTTGACCCGCGCGACATCGCGGCGCTCGGTATCACAAATCAGCGCGAAACTACCATTGTTTGGGAGCGTGCGACCGGCAGACCTATTTATAATGCCATTGTTTGGCAATGCCGCCGAACCGCGCCGCTTATCGAGGAGCTGAAATCGCGCGGACTGAGCGATATGATCCGCGAAAAGACCGGCCTTGTGCCCGACGCTTACTTCTCGGCGACCAAAATTCGCTGGATCCTCGACCACGTTGACGGCGCTCAGCAGCGTGCGGAAGCGGGTGAGCTGCTTTTTGGAACTGTTGATAGCTGGCTGATATGGAAATTAACAGGCGGTAAAACTCACGCCATCGACCGTACAAACGCCTCGCGCACCATGCTCTATAATATCCATGATCTGGATTGGGACGACGACCTGCTGCGGCTTTTCAATATCCCGCGCGCCATGCTTCCCGAGGTCAAGTGCTCGGGTGAATACTTCGGCGAGGCGGACATTTGCGGCGCTGCCGTTCCGATAATGGGTGCGGCGGGCGACCAGCAGGCGGCGCTTTTCGGGCAGTGCTGTTTCAACGCGGGCGATGCCAAAAATACCTACGGCACCGGCTGTTTTCTGCTTATGAACACGGGCGAGAGCTGTCGCGTCAGCGAAAACGGGCTTGTCACGACCGTTGCGGCGGGGCTGAAAGGCGCTCCGCAAAAGTATGCGCTCGAGGGCAGCGTTTTTGTCGGCGGCGCGGTGATCCAGTGGCTTCGCGACGAGCTTCGGCTTTTTTCTGAGAGCCGCGATGCCGAGTATTTCGCCCGTAAGGTCGAGGATACAGGCGGCGTTTATCTCGTCCCCGCATTCACGGGGCTTGGCGCGCCCTACTGGGATATGTACGCCCGCGGCACGATCGTCGGCATCACCCGCGGCACTAAGCGCGAGCACATTATCCGCGCCGCGCAGGAGGCGATAGCTTACCAGTCTGCCGACCTTTTCGCCGCTATGGAGAAGGATTCGGGCTGTAAGATCTCTGCGCTGAACGTTGACGGCGGGGCTTCGCGCGATAGTTTTCTTATGCAGTTTCAGTCCGATATTTTGGACAGAAAGCTTATCAAGCCCGTAGATCACGAGTCTACAGCGCTAGGTGCGGCGTACCTCGCGGGTCTTGCGGCGGGCGTATGGAAAAGTGAGGAAGCCCTTTCCGCGCAGCGCGTTACCGAGCGCGTTTACGAGCCTTCCATGACCGCCGAAAAGCGCGCCGAGCTGCTCGCAGGCTGGCACAAAGCGGTCGGCAGAAGCGCAGGCTGGGCAGAGAAATAAAAAAACGCGGCTGCTCCACACAAATACAGCCGCGTGATATTTTGGCAATGCTGCACATCATTTGTGCGGTGTTGCCTTATTTTTTGTCCCGCTTTTCGTGCGAGCCTTTTGCTGCCGTCACGGCGAGTGCTCCGCCTGCCAGCAGGGAAGCTAGGGCTATCCCCGCGCCAAGTCCCGTGTTCGGCGAGCCGCCGTCGTTCGGGGCGGCGCTGTTCGGTTTCGGCGATGTGCTCGAAGCCGTGCCCGACGAACTTTTCGAGCTTGACGAACTTGAAGCCGCCGAGCTGCCGTTTGACGAGCTTGCATCTCCCGACGATGTGTCTGACGATACGTCAGATGAACTGCCCGAAGCGTCCGAATTATCCGAAGAATCGTCCGCCGCTTCCGTGCAGAGCACATAGAATGGGCTTCCATCCGTTTTGAACGTCATATCCGCGCTGCCGAAGTCGGTTAGCAGCCCGTTCGACGTGCCGTCGGTTTTCAGCGAGAATGTAAAGTCGCGCTCGGCGCTTATCGTCACCCTCACGCCCTCGGCGGGGTAAGCCTCGCCGTTCTCCAGATAATAGATGTTGTAGGCGAGCAGATTTTCGTACTTTTCGCCCATTACACCGCTTATCCAGCCTAGCGCTTCCTGCTCGGTGATAGGGTCGATTATCAGCCGCCGCGAGCTGTCCGCATCGTCTACCGAAACGTCTGTGCCGTCGGGCAGCTGCGCGCTTCCGCTGCCGTTTTCGTCGAGAGGCACTTCGTTCCAAGGCGTATTTTCCGTGTATATCGCGTGTACATCGCCGTCGCCGCTCGGGTTTTCAGCGTCCAGCCGCGCGCTTGCCGCATATGCCGTCAGCGACATACTTGCCGCTATCGCAGCCGCAAGTACAGCAGTGATCTTTTTCATTGGTCGCTCTGACCTCCTATCGTTGTGTTCAGCGTTGCCGCGCCCGCGCTTCGGTAGGTCTGCGGCTCGTAGCCCATGATCTTCAGCTTGATTTTCGTTCCCTGCGGCAGCTCGCGCGAGAGGGCGACGTACTTCACATACTCGTTCGGCTTTATCAGCCCTGTTTCGCCCAGCATCTCGCCGTTTTCGTCGAGCACCCGCAGCTTTATCAGCGCTGTGTTTTCCTCAGCGTTCGTGAGGTACACTACCGCCTTGCCGCCCTCTATAGTCACGTTTCCGCAGACCGAAAATCGGTAACTCATGCCCTCTTTGTACGGCGAGCTGTACCCCAGACCTTCGGGAACGTCGGGCGCACCCTGCTCGGCGGAGCTCTCAAACGGCGGGGGAGTAAACTCCGCCTTCTCTTGCGGACGGTTCAGCGCAAATATCATCACCGCCAGCGCCGCAGCGAAGCACACCGCCAGTATCGGCAGCAGTACTTTCTGCAAATTTTTCCGCTTATCCATCATAAGCCCCCTGAACTTTTATTTTGCTGTAACTACCCAGTTTTCGCCGTCTTTAGCGATCGTAAAGCTGTTTTCGTCAACGTAATTTGTCGGGTCAAAATCGTATGTGCCTGCCCCGATAACAGTCGTGCCGCCCCAAAGCGCCTCTTTTCCGCTGACTACGCTGTTTCCCTTGAGTATCAGTGTGCCATTGCTTTTATTGATGATCGCCGGTGTTCCAGATGTTCTTACCATTTTGCAATCTGTAAGTGTTACGGTGCCATTATTTACTCTTGCAGCGCTGCCGTCAGACGAGATCAGTTCGCAGTTTTTCACATCGGTAGTTCCGCCGTTTGAATCAAGCGGCGTAATGTGCGTATCAATTTTCCCGTTCTTGATCTTGCAGTCTACACCTTCATTCATTAAACCGCCATCCAATGTATATCCGTTCAGGTCGATGTCAACATCTTTGGTCAAGTCGTACGAGCCGTCACTGCCCATATCTATATCGTTAGCCAGCTTTATTTTTCCGCCTCTATCGAGCAGGGTTTCTAACTCCTCAAAGGTCGCCGCCATCGTGTAACCCTCGCTGTCTACCTCGTAGGCTTTGTGCTCAGCGATAGTTACCGTTAAAGTACCAAGCTTCTGATCTGAGTCAATGCTTCCCCCGTAAATGCCGAAGTAGTTTACAAACTGCGGCGCATTTTCAGGCTCTGTTCCCTCAGCATTGTCAAGCAGAAATACTTTTTTATATATCATGTGCTCCAGCCCTGCAACATCTGATTTGAAAGAGTACAGCGCCTTGATCTGCGCGTTTGAGTGGTTGGTCACGGTTATAGACCTTACAGCGTCAGTGATTTCTTCTCCCCAACTGCCCTCGGTAGTGTCATACTCGTGCGTATCGGGGTTCCAAGTCTTGTCGCCGTCGGTGTATGTAAACGTCATATCGTCCCAAGTGACGTCCACCGCGATGATAGTACCGCCATTGCTTCCCGCAATGTATTTTCCGTTTACCTCTATCTCCTCGTCAGCGAAAGCCGTTATAGATCCCGCCGAAAGCGCCAGTGCAAGTATAAATGCCAGTTTTCTTTTCATGGTTACCTCTTTCTTACGCCAGAATGTTTATAGAAATAGTACCGATCTTTCCGTCAGCTGAGATTCCCGCTCCGCTTACGCTGAATTCTACCGAGTTGCTCGGCGCGTCCTCTACCGCAGTGCCCTCAGCGCTTACGAGCGCAAAGCCGTCGATGTCGAATTTTCCGCTCAGTCCGTCTACAGCCGAGCTGAACTCAGGTTCTACCGCTATTTCGGCGTTCGAGTGGTTGGTAACAGTGATGGTCTTAGCGTCCGCCGACCACTTGCCCTCGGTGCTGTCGTACTTGTGCGTGTCGGGGTTCCATTCCTTGTCGCCGTCGGTGTATGTAAATGTCATGTCGTCCCATGTAATGTCATACCTGTAAACAGTTCCGCCATTGTTTCCCGCAACGTATTTTCCGTTTACATCTATCTCCTCGTCAGCGAATGCCGTCATAGATCCTGCCGAAAGTGCCAGTGCCATTATAATTGCTATTGTCTTTTTCATGATAAATTACCTCCGATTATTATTTACTACCCAGTACTCATCTTCCTGAGTAACTGTTAAATTGTTCGCGTCAACGTATTCCGTAGGGTCGAAATTGTACCTGCCCTCGTAAACGTTCATGTTTTTATTATTTACGATCTGCCCCTCGATGTTCACGTTTCCGCTTATGTTTACTGTTCCGTAAGTGTTGTAAAGCGCTTTTCCGCCGCCTTTGTTTCTTATCGTGCAGTTACGAATATTTGTGATTCCTAGTACATTGCATACTGTTCCGTACTCTACGCCGTCATCAGAATTTGAGTTGCTTTCTATCTCACAATTTTCAAGCGTCACCGTGCCTTGCCATACATATATGTTATAATCTTTTCTTACTATTTTTCCATTGCGGATAGTGTATTCGCCATCATTGCCCATATATATCCAGCCTGTTATGGTGAAGCCGTTCAGATCTACCACCGAGCCGCCTGTCATGTCGAACTGCACGTTTGTAAGGTCGTTCGTCAGCCTAACTTTCGCGTTGCCGCCCTCCAGCGCTTCTTTCATCTCGGCTTCGTTCTCCACCAGTGTGTAACCGTCGGCGTCGGTGGTAGCGGTTATCGTGACCGTGATGTTGCCGAGCGCAGAGTCGCTCTCGATAGCCGCGCCGCTCACGCTGAATTTTGCCGAGTCGGCAGGCGCTTCGGCGGGCGTTGTTCCCTCTGCGGTCACGAGCTTTATCTTGCTTTTGCTGAATTCTCCTTTCAGCCCCTCGATGTTTGATGTGAAAGCGAGGTCTGCTTTTATGTCCGCGTTCGAGTGGTTGGTAACGCTTATTTCCTTGCTCTCTGTCGACCAGCCGCCCGCAGTGGCTTCGTACTGGTGCGTTTTGGTGTTCCATACTTTGCCGCTCTCTGTGTACTCAAAGGTCATGTCGTCCCACTTTATGTCCGCCGAAACGGTTACATATTTGCTGTCCGTGTAATTCGCCGATACTTGTATTTCGGTCGGCGATGTGCCGTCGTTCGTTTCCGCAAAAGCGGTTATCGAGCTTGTGCAGAGCGCCAGCGCCGTTATAAACGCCGTTTTCCTTTTCATTTTTTAGCGCCCTCCTTTCCTTAATTATTCGTACTCGGCAAAATGTTTATCTTTATCACGCCCAGCTCGTTCGTGCTGCTGTCTATCGCCGCGCCGCTCACGCTGAAATACGTTTTTTCCTCAGCGTTCCCGCCGACTTCCAGTACGCTCTCGGTAAAAATCCCGTTCAGTCCGTCTATGTCCGTATCAAACTCCAGCCGCGCTGTAACGCTTGTTTCGTTGTTGTTCGCTACGGATATTTCCCTCTGCTCGCTGTACCACATATCAGAAGCGGTGCTGTATGTGTGCGTTTCGGGGTCCCATATCTTGTGGCCGCCGAAGTATGTAAAGTTCATCTCTTCCCACGATATGTCTACCGAGATCTCAGCCCCCGTATCTGCGTTCTCTTCGGCAGATACAGCCGCCGCCATGCTTGCCGTAAGCGCCGCCGCCAGCAGAAGCGCCGCTTTTTTCTTTATATACCGCATATCATGCCTCCGCTATTTTTCCGTAACAAACCAGCCCTCGGTGCCTTTTTGCACGTCGTATTTGTCAGTGTCAACATATTCCGTAGGGTCGAAATTGTACATGCCCCATTCAGCGCTGATCGTTACTTTGTCGGTGTCGTTTTCTTTGTATATGCCGCTGTCTATTCTTATACTTCGGTTTAATGTCAAACTGCCCGGTCGGTCTTTCACCCCTATGTTCGCGCCGTTCAAGCCTTT